>Ga0265298_10001491_pt1 | contig 34766 bp, 45 predicted proteins | sample AusTroGonzalo_MG_3_FD_193486 | JGI IMG/M metagenome (GOLD analysis project Ga0265298, IMG submission 193486) | Bovine rumen microbial communities from tropical cattle in Woodstock, Queensland, Australia - Gonzalo_01 | ecosystem: Host-associated > Mammals > Digestive system > Stomach > Rumen ... | reverse complement strand
TCCTTGACCGCATCCACGTCGGCAACGATGCGGTCAAGGACAGCTCCGGGTGCATTCTCGTGGGCATGGGCAGAAACTATGTCAGGCCGACTGCGGAGCCCTCGCTCCTGGAATCCACGAAGGCCGAAACGATGGTGACGATGCTCTGCCGCAACGTCAAGAAGCTCGCCATCGTGGAGGGGTGATTTCCTCCCGCGTGTAGTTTGACTACGAACGGGAGACAATCAAATGCTTACAAAAAAGAACATCATCATCCTGCATTCCAACGGCCGCGGCATGTGCGCACTCTTGAGGGGTGGCGCACTTTCCCACATGGCGCAATCTTTCATGACCGGAGAGTTCGAGTTCATCAGCTCGCCGGAACCCATCAGGGACGAGTACATCCTCAAGCACACGGTGGCCGTGCTCGTCAACCGCGTATGGAACGAGGACCACGCGTCCATCGTCCGGAGCTACGACAGGTACAGGCGACGCCCTGGATTCGGCCTGAAGGTGTTCCTGGACTACGACGACCTGATCTGGGACCTTGACGGAGTGCATACCACGCCGGACTACAACCCGGCCCAAATCGACACTATCAGTGCAGGCAAGACCATCGAAAGAACCATGGGAATGGTGGACGGCGTGTTCGTGAGCACCCCGTGGCTCGCCAGCTGCTGGAAGTACAGGTTCGGCACCGAGGCGAAGGTGGTGCCTAACTTCCTGCCGATGCACCTGTACGGCGAGAGGCGCCGCAAGATTTCCAGGAAGATCAAGAAACCGGTGGTGCTCTACGGCGGCTCTGTTTTCCATTTTAAGGAAGGCGAGAACGGGGACTTCGCGGGACCGTGGATTCACTGGCTGAAGGAATCCGTGGAGGCGGGAACTATCGAATTGCACCTGTTCCGGCCGGTTCCCTGGATGTTCCGGGACGTGGCCGACAAGATCGTATGGCACGACCCAGTGCATGCTCTCATGTTCCCGACGACCATCAGGAGCATAGAGCCGGACATCTACATCGCCCCGCTGCTGGACAACCCGTTCAACCGCGCGAAGAGCGACCTCAAGTATTCGGAGGCGTGCGCGATAGGCGCCGCGTTCGTCGGCTCCTGGTGGAAGGACGCCTGCCCGTACTCGAGCCAGCACGAGATGTGCAGGGTGACGGAAGATACCACGTCGGAGCAGCTGGCGCAGAAGGTGGCCGCGCTCTGCGAGCCGCAGAACTTCAACGCGGTGATGGAGCACCAGCGCAAGTCGCTGGAGTCCAGGTGGCTGGAGAACCGCTCCGCGACGACCTACGTGATGAAGGCCCTGTGCGGCGATTGGCTGAAGGAAGGGTAGGTATGCACGAAACTATGCACTTTTTTAATAAAAAGATGTAAAACGGAATAAGACGGAATAAAACCGAGAAAAAGCACAAAACACGAACAAAAACGATTAAAATGCGGGTTTCGGCTTAATCTCTGCAAAAAGAGCGAAAAACGGAATAAACCTAAAGAAAATATATAAATTTCTACAATTCCTTTATTTTCAACGCTTGTGCGGTGCGTATGCACAGTTTTATGCACTTTTTCCAAAAAGCAGAACCCGGAGGGCTCGCTCCGGGTTTCTTTCCTGTAATATAGACTTTTGGGGGCGCCATGTCAAGGGAACGCCTTCGCGATGGCGTCCTCGGCGTCGCTGTCCATGATGTGCCCGTAGATGTCCAGCGTCATCTGGATGCTCTCGTGGCGCATCAGCGTCTGCACCACCTTGATGTTCACGCCCGCACGTATCAGGTTCGACCCGAACGAGTGCCGGAACCTGTGCGCGTGCGCCTTCCCCGGGAACCCGTCGGGGAACGCCTGCGCCGCGATCCTCGTGAGGGAGTACTCGTTGCAGTGAAGCTTCTCCCAGTTCCCTCCCGCCGACTCGAACCTCTCGATCTCCCTGCGCAGCCTCGGGCACAGCGGCAGCTTCGCCGGCTTGTCCCCCTTGCCGACCAGGTGGATGTACCCGTCGTGTATCTTTTCCGGGCGCATTGACACCGCCTCGCTCTTTCGCAGCCCGGCAAACGCCATGAACGCCCACGCGAGCCTCGTCTCCGGGTTCGGCGCCATGCAGACCATCCTGTCGACCTGATCCGCCGTCCAGAAGTGGCGGACCGGCTTCACTCGCTTGCGCCTCGGGATGGCCTTCGCCACCGGGTTCCCCGGCAATGCCTCCAGCACGTTCACCACGAAATTGAAGAACGAGCTCGCGATGGTCTTGTTGTTGTTGTAGGTCGTGGCGTTCTTGCTGTCGTTATCGGCCAGGAAAGCCTCGGACAGCTCGCTGTTGCGTATCTCATGGAGCGGGCGCCCGTACAGCTGCCCGAACGCCTTCAGCGCGTTCAGGAACACCTTGATGCTGCCCGCCTTGACCCCCTTCGCCCTCTGGAACTTCTCGTACCGTTCCACCGCCTCGCCGAGCGTCATCGGCTTCTCGGCCGTCCTCTCGTCGAACGAGCCGTCCCTGATGCGCGCCTGGAGCAGCGCCTTCGCCTCCGCCTTCGACGACGTGCCGAGGCTGAAGTAATGCACCGCCCCTGGCCTCGACGGGTCGGGGACGCGGGCGTACCACGTGAGCACGCCCTTCGACTTGTTGCGCTGGACGATAGTTATGGCCATCTTGTCCTATCGGGTCTTCTTCGCCTTGATCGTGTGGAACGCGACCCAGTTCCGCAGGGCGGTCGGGCTGAAGAGGTCGCCGCCCGGATGGCGGAAGACCTCGAGCGTCCCGTCGTTGATGTAGTCGCTGATCTTATTCCGGCCGCAGTCCATCATCTTCATGGCGCCGGACACAGTATAGTAAAGTTCCCCGAGGACGAACTTCACGTCCTTGTCCTCGAGCTGGACATTGTTCTGTGTAATCATGTTCTGGCCTCCTTCAGGAATTTTTTCGGCATCACGACGTGCCTCTCGATGTAGCGGTCTATCCATTCCGGGAGGAAATACTTCCCCTTGCCGTAGTCCAGGTACTGGATGGCCCTGTTCTGCATCTCCCTCTGCAGGGTGCGCTTGGAGCGTCCCGTGAGCTTGACCGCCGCGTCGAAGTCGTAGTAGAGCTGGTTGTTGATGAGCACGTTCGGCTTGATTCTGGGTTGTGTCTGCTGTTCCATTCTTCATTCCTCTATTCCTTTCGGTGATTACCTGCGCCCCGGGTGGTTCGGGCACGCGTCCCACTCGTGCGCCTCCTGCATCCATCCCGGCTCCAGGGTGGGGAGTATCGCCAGGGCCTCGGCGCGTTCCGACGCGGTGACCTCGCGCTTGTCGCGCGGCCCCATGTAGTAGTGCGTGAGCCCGAGGGCCACGGCCTCGCATATCTTGAATTCGTGCTTCGTCATTCTTCCTCCTTCGTCGGTTCGTCCGGGTGCCTCGGGAGCGGGAACCAGTAGTCGATCTCGAAGGTCTGCTCTCCCTCGTCCCAATCGTTAAACATGCACAGGGCGCCATCTTCGTCCAGGTGTCCCACGTCCACGAAATAGCGCATCTCCTTTTCATAGTCGTATTTCTGGTGTCCACAGAACACGAACCCCTCGCTTTCTTGGAACTTCGGCGGGTCCAGTTTCCAGGAACGCCACCCGAACTGCGACTCGAGCTTCCAGCGTTCCAGCTCCGCGTGCAGGTACGCCTCGAAGATCGGGAGCGATTTCTGCCTACTGTACCATAGCTGGTAGTACGGGTCAATCTTCTTTATGCTCGGGCGTTCTTCGTCCGCATCAAACCCGTAGAGCATCTTCGCGCACTCCTTGCATAAAGGCTCGCCCATCAGTTCGCCTTCCACGTGCCCGAAGAAGCAGCAGTGGCAGAAGCGCCTGTTCAGCTGCTCCGAGATTCTCTTTGCAAGGCTTATCCCCGGGCTCTCCATTCGGATGAGGCTCTCGAATTCGGCCATGGCATCCTTCAGTCCCGGGTGAAAATCCAGCGGGTCGATTTTAATCTTAAACTTTTTCTTTTCGGCCATTTTTCCTCCTCCATTCTGCATCTTCATCGTCATCCCAATAATGAGATACAAATCCTCCACCAACATCCGCTTCTAGGCTTGCTTCATATTCGGCCTGTCTGGCACAGCCCCCACTGCAGAAGTGCAAAGGCCCATCGCTGCATTCGTCGTGGATTCCCTTGTTCCTTCTAAACCAATGCCCACAAACGTTACAAATGCAGTAGTTTCTACGGTGGCGGTGGCCGCCCTTGCGGTTAGGTTTGTATATAGGCAGGCTGTCAAACATAACGATGGGCAAGTATCTATTCGGCAACCACCCATAAATTTTGTACCAATGAGGAACCATCCCAGGTTCCGAATGCCAGCTAAACCTTTTCATTTTACCTCCCACGTGATCACGAAGTAAAGCCTTCTAGGTACCGCGCCCCATTCTGGGAGGCCCGTGCCGATTCGGATTTTCGGATTCTTGAACGTGAGCCTGCGTTCGGTATCGTCTGCATTCGGGTAGACGAGCGTGAACACGAGGGTGTCAAATCCGAGTTCTTCCGGCCATTTGAGGTATTTCCACGTCATAATCGTTCAAGTTTATTGGTACGTTACATTCTCTTCCAATCACTTCGCCTCCTTGATTACTTCAATGTCAGATTCATCGCCATCTATATCAAGTGTTAATGTGAATATGTCAAAGTTTCTTTTGTCTGCTAGTGCATTTATTGCGTTAACCGCAATCTTCGCTAATTGCTCACGGCTTACTTTGTTAAAGTTGTACCTAATCATTTCGCCTCCTTTGGCGGTTTCGGCAACGGCATCCACGCTATAACATTGTATAAGGTGTAGCCGCAAAACGGGTCGTTGTTCCAATAATCTCCGCACCAATCACTTATTCCGAAATCTGTGCAATTCGTCACGAGAACTTCAACGCCTACCTCCGGCAATTCCTCGGAGCACTTGCGCCAGCGCTGCGCTTCTTCCAGCTGGTCAACCTGGTCCATGGCCTGACATAAAAAATCTCGGAGCACATTGACTTTTCGACATTCTAAAACAAATCCTTTGGTCAGTATCATTTATGATTCCTTGTGTAAAAATTTGTGAGGCCTTTATATTTTGTTCCGTCGGAGCATGTAAAAGAATAAACGCGCCCACTGTATTTTTGTAGTCCTCTGCAAACAGGTTTGTCGTTTATGTATAAGTAAAGCGTGCTGTTTTGAATTTGAGAAGCCCTGTCTGTATCTACGCAGCTTTTTACGCCATGTAATAATGCGATGGAGATTGCGATTAAAAAATTTATTGCTAAAATATCTTTCATATGCATTTGTCCTTGGTGAATCTTGGGTTGACGCCGTATGTCTTGCAGGCAAGGCAAATCGGCTTGTTTTCTTTTGTCGTCGTGCACCACTTGCGGAATCCGCATAGATGACAAAAGACGTAATATTTACTTTTCGGGTTTTCCATCGTGTTCCTGGTCTTTCGGCGGTTTCGGCAAAGGCATCCAGTGAGTGACTTTACGCGATGACGGGGAATCTACCCAAAATACACGGCCATCTTCGTCATCATCGTAAGCATTCGCGATTTCGCAGTAGGCTCCGTTCCAAACAAGCACGTCGTCGTCGTTTGCTGGCATCGCTTCCTTGACGCTTATCCATTTTGGTTCATCGTCTGCCTTTACAATGTTGTACAGCGGGTCTGGCCCGTGCGTGTGTAGGTGGTGTGTCTGTATGGCCATCACTGCACCTCCTTCGGTTCGAAAACGTCGCTGTTTGTCGTGCCGCCATCGTCGTCCCACTCGGTCCAATAAGAGTCGCCGTTGCCTTCGTCGTACATCTCCAGGTATTCCTCGTCGGTGTAATGCTTGTGCAGGCATTCGTCGGAGCAGAAATATTCCATTCCGCCGTCGATGACGTAGCCAGCGTTCATTTCCTTGCCGCATTCGCTGCATTTGCGTGTTTCGCTCATAGGTCCTTCACGAATTTGAGTTGGTAGCCTTCGGCCTTCTTGATGCCTGGATAAATTTTCTGCAGGACGTCCATTACCCTTGTCTTGTGGCGGTGCCACATCGTGACCGGGTGGACGCGCTCCCCGTCGGGGAGGACGTAAAAGTCCGCTTTCAGCTTTTCCTCCAGGCGATAGTTCCCGGCCCGGTAAATTGTCCCGGTTTTCCCTGCGCTGGTGTCTGCGTAGCTGATGAGGTGCTTGATTTCGGGGTGCCGTTCCCGGAGGTAATGAGTCAGCAGGGAGAGCGTTATCGTTTCGGAGTATTTCGGCATCTTGTCCGAAAGCCACATCCGGTCGAATTCACGGGTATTTTTCGGGTCGAGGTCTCCTTTGATTTTGGGCCGTATCCCGTAGCCGATTTGCATGGCGCCTTCAATTTTTCCGTGGTAGAGCACGACGAGGTTGATGCAAGAATTCGCGACCGCCTTGTGGGAGTAATGGTTCGGGACGAAGAGCCAAGTTGGGTGCTCCGCATCGTCAAGCATCGGTAAAAAAGAGAGTTGGTCGGTCATGCCACCCCCTCGAAAATGTCTATCTGTTTTCCCTCGTCGAGGGGTCTGTACTCCGCGCCCATGAGGCGCTTGTATTCGTCTATCGTGCCGTTGAAGTAGAGCTTCTCCAGCCCCTCGCGCTTGCCGTTCTTGCGCGAAGCCTTGCATAGTAGAGCTCTTTTGTTAAACTTGCCGACGCAGGTGTAGGAGGACTCGTACTCACTTAAAAAAGCGGGTTTTCCGAGCGTTTCAAACATCCTATAAAAGCGTTCATAGTCAAAGTCGAAATCATACTCCGCCGTACCCTTGTACGGTATATCGAAGTAAACCACATCGAACTCGGAGTAATTGATGTTGAAGATGTCTAGCCGTTCGAGCCGTTCGAGCCGTTCGAGCCGTTCGAGCCGTTCGAGCCGTTCGAGCCGTTCGAGCCGTTCGAGCCGTTGCAATCTTTCTAAATTCTGTAATTGCTGTATGTTTTCCAGCTTCGCAAGGTCGAACTCCGCCTGCTTTTCGAGGTAGGCAATAAAACGCCTAAATGCACGACGACGTTCGCTCAATCTCGGGGCGACAATCATCTGCTCAATGTTTACCTTAACCTTTTCTATTTCGTGATTCCATAAATAGCATTGCCCATTATTTCCGAAGCTCGCGCAGTACTTGTTCACGCAGTCCTGGATGGTGAAGTCCCCGTTCTCGATGCGTTGCAGGCTGTGGAAAAAGTCCTCACGCGTGCATACGGGCGGGTGCTCGTATTCTATCTGCCCCTTGTGTATCAAAACCGCGTCAAGGAGCGCAATCGTCGCCGCATTGAGGTCGTTCCCGACCACCTTCTCCCAGCGTCCGCTCATGGCCGCCGCCATCAGCAACGCCCCGCCACCGCAACACGCGTCAAGGAACTTTTTTCCGCGCGGGAGCGCCTTCACGATGTCGAGCGCGATGGTGTTCTTGCTCCCTTTATATGGTAGTCCGAGGTTCATTATCATTTTTTACATCCACGTTACGGAAAAAGTGAGCACGCCTGCCGCAATCCAGTACACCAGCATCTTCATGTCGCCCTTCACGGCGTACGGCACCGCCGCGCAGAAGTCGAGAGCCATGAGTATCGTTGGGAATATCTTCTCCATTTGTCATTTCTCCTTGCGTTAGGTCAAAGTTTTGCGGGGCTCCGCTGTACGACTCTAATCCTGATAGATTGTGTAATTCGTAAAAACAATGGAGCCGTGAGCCGAACCCCGCCTGCCTCGGAATCGTTAGTTCATCCTCGGCATTTAGTGGCACTGCGGGAATCGAACCCGCTCATGGTTTCTTCTAGCGCTTCACTTTCGTACATCGCGAACGTATGCCATGCGCGCCGAGCGTGCCTTGTGCACTCTTCCATGTATTCTTCGGAGCTAGTTATGCAGAGTGCGAGAGTGACGTTCTAACTCGTTCAGGCTTGCCCTGCTTTCCCTAACGGCCGCGCAGGGCGGCGGCCTCCCCAGATGCGGAGAACATTCCGGGTAATGCTTGCTAGAACGGCAGGTCGTCCGGGTCTTCCGGATCTCCGGACGGGCCCATGGAGCCGTATCCGGTCGAGGGCTGCGCCTGCTGCTGTTGCGGCTGCGAGTTCCTGGGAGTGAGCAGCTGGAACGTGTCCATGAGCACTTCGGTGACGTAGCGCTTCTGGCCGTTCTGGTCGGTCCAGCTGCGGTTCGTGAGGTGGCCCTCGACGTAGAGGGACGTGCCCTTCTTGATTCCGAGCTGCTCGACGATGTCGGCGGTCTTGCCCCAGCCGACGATGTTGTGCCACTGCGTGTCCTCCTTCTGTTCGCCGTTCGCGTCGCGGTAGCGGCGGCTGGTGGCGAGGGAGAAGGACACGTTCTTGCGTCCTCCGGCCTGGCTGTAGCGCACTTCCGGGTCCTTGCCGATGTTTCCGATCAGCATAACTTTGTTCAGGTATGCCATGGTGTTGTCCTCCTACTTGATGGTGAGCGTCCGCTCTTTTGCCTTGGCGAGAATTGTGTCCGGGAACATGTCGACAATCTTGTCGACCGTGAGGCCGGCGGCCTTGATGACCTGGGAGACGGTGAGCTGCTGGAAGAGCTGCTCCTTTGTCACCAGGTGCTTCTTGATGAGCGCGTCTGCGATGGCGATACCTGCGCCGTCCACGAACTCGTAGGTGAAGGACTGCTTCGCCCACTTCACGTTCGGGGGCAGGTCTTCCTCGCTGCCGAGATTGTAGGTGTGCTTTGCCACTTCCTTGATGCATGCGGCTGTCTTTTCGCACCAGGCCTTCAGTTCCCAGATGTCCACGATTTCTCGGTCGCGCAGCTTGCGGGCCGCAACAAAGTCAGCGATGGCGCCTTCGTCCATTTCGACGCCGGCGTTCTCGATCATCCACTTGAGGGTGTCGGCAGCTGCGGCGGAGAGGCGGATGTTCGCCTGGATCTGCTCGGGTGTCACGACCATTACTTCTTTTGCCATGCTATACCTCCTCCGCAGTTGCTGCGTTGTCGATGGTTTCCTTGACGTCGGCGAGGAATTTCTTCCTGGACGCGGAGTCCTTGATGTTAGAGATGGATTTCACGTTATGCGCTTTCAGGAAGTTGTCGAAGACTTCCGGGTTCCTGTCGCGCTGCTTTGCGCATGCCTTCTGCCAGTTAGCGTCCTTTTCCGCCTGCTGCGTCGGGGCCTTCTGTGCGGGAACCGGTGCTGCAGGCTGCTCGGGTTCGGGCTGCACTACCTCGGCATCCACGGCCTCGGCTTGTTCTTGAACCGGCGCATCCTCGACGGTAGCGTCCACGAATTCGGGCACCGTGTCCTGGGCCTGCTTGCCTTCGTCGCTTCCGGCAAAATCCTGCACTTCTTCCGGGGTGTACATTCCGGAAAGGCAGGCGGGGAAGAGGGCGCGGACGCCCTCGGAGACACAGCGGGCAGCCAACATCTGTGCGGGGAACTGCTTCCAGGTGGACTTACCCGTGAGTCCCGCCTTGTTGGCGCGTTCCATGGTCCACTTCACGTCAAGCTCGCCGCCCTGGGCGTGTTCGAGGTGCAGGACGCACTCGGTGTCCGTGCGCTTGATCCAGCGGACCTTTCCGCCGGCCTCCTGGAACGCCGAGAGCATGGCGTCGGCCTTCATGGCGGGCCTGCCCTGGATGATGTGGTAGCGCTCCGCGGCCTTGGCCGGGTGCAGGCCGTTCGCCTGGGCGATGGCCATCAGCGCGAATGCCTCGCTGCTGCTCTTGTATCCGAACAGTCCGCTCTTGGCGAATGCCACAGAGAGATTGCTCATGTCCTGGATTGTCATTTCGTTCGACATATTGTTTCTCCGGTTGATTGTTAGAAGTTCGTAAGGTTCGACAGCTCGATCTGGAGGCAGTATTCGAGGTCGCGGCGGGTGGACTCCACGCCGATGCGTGCCACGCGGTAGCGGTCGATGTCTTCCTTGCCCGGGCGGTGGCCTTCCGCCACCAGCTCCGCGATGGCCACGGCCGCGCTGTTCGCTTCTGCCACGGCGTCGTCGTGTGCGCGCTGGAGTAGTTCCATGTCGTGAAGCGTCTGCATGATTACCCCCACTTGTAGATGAGCGCCGAGTTGGCGAGGAAAAGGATCAGTAGTGCGGCCACGAGGGCGGCCTGGCCCCACTCGAAGGGCTTCCTGTTCGTGACGATGTCGCCGTCGTGGATTCCGTCGTTTGCGCGAAGTCCGCGCTGGAATTTGAGGTTCGTTTCTCCGGTCATGCGGTTCTCCTGTTGTTCTTCTTGGTTGTGCAGAATCTCTTGAGCGCGCCCATCCAGTTGCCGATGGGCTTGCCGTTCCTGTCGTAGCCCTTACGGTCGACCATCGTCATTTCCCACCATTCCCTGGCGTCGCTGTAGTCGAGCCCTTCGCCGTCCACGAAGGAGAGGAAGCTCTCCCAGGTGGGCAGCGGGAGCGTGCGCGAGGGGGCATCTGTTCGTCCCATGGAATCAACCGGTCCGGTATCCCCCTCACGCAGCGCGTTGTCGTCTGTGCTTATCGTGTCAGGTGTGGTAGTCGAATGGGTGGAAGACGGTCGAGCTTTGTAATCGTCGGCGGCGTCGCCGCTCGCCGCGTCTTCCGTAATATCCTGTTTTCTCGGGCGTCCGCCCTTCTTGCCGTTCTCGCGGGCCGCAGTGGCGAAGGCGCCGTTCATGCGCTCGTTTGCCCATCGGACCATGAGAGACCCGAAGGAATCCCCGTCCGGGTTCAGGTCGTCCAGTGCGTCCATGGATTCCGTTATGTCCTCGGCGATCTGTTCGGGAGACATCTTCCGGAAGTGCCGGATGAAGTCCTTGAATAGGACGCGGGACCAGAATGTGTCGGAATTGCGGGGCATTAAACCTTCTTCGCGAACTGGTTGACGGCTTCGCCGATGATGGCGGGCGCCTGCATGGGCGTCCCCTTGTCGGCAAGTTTCTTCTTGATTTCAGCAATCTTTTCCGCGGTCTGCGGAGTGATGCTTGCCTGCTTGTATTCTGCCATTGATTTCTTCCTTTATTGTTTCTTCGGAAATCCCGAAGCGTTACTTTGAATATATAAAGTATTTCTTCGGTTGTCAAGACTTTTTTGTGATTTTTTTCAAACTTTTTTTAGACTTTCTTTAATTAAGTGTTAAGTGTTGCTAAATTTGGAGGCTCACGGAGGAATCCATGAACCTGATAAAAGGACTGAAAGATTTCAAGGAAAGGAAGAGACTGTCGAACGCCGACCTGTCCAGGCTCCTGGGCGTTTCCGATTCCATGATCTCGCAGTACCTTTCCGGGAAGAGCGGAATGTCGCTTGAAGTGCTGGCGGCGCTCCTACGTGCCGGGATGTCGCTGGAGGAAGCCTTCGACGAGGAGACCGCGGCGGCCGTCAAGAAGAACATCTTCCCGGAATTCTCGAACCCGGAAGACCCCATGCAGGTTGTCGTGGAAGGGCTGCGCCGCATGCTGGAGCAGATGAAAAAGGATTAAATCTTAATATCCCAATGGGTTTAATTTTAACCCAATGGGTTTAAAACAAAACCCAAGAAAACCCAGCGAAACCCAGCCGTAACCCAAGAAAACCCACCTTCTATAGAAGTAGTAGTAGAAGTAGAAAGAGTAATAGTAGGAGTATGATACAACCACTCTACTCTATTTTACCTTAAAACCCTATATGTAAATAACCCTCAACTCAACTCATGCGCGCGTGCGCGCGAGACGAGGGGTGTTTACACATTAAACACGTAAATAAATTGTATTTACGCCAATACACGCCACACTGCGTCGCAACGTGACAACAAAATAAACTTTCTTTTTCGGCGGTGTTCAATTGAGCACCGCGCGCGTGTAAATTCTCCCTGTGGCACCTTGCCACATACGGGAGACATTCATGGCTACTACGAAAAAGAACGCGCCCAAGAAGGCGCCAAAAGCTCAACCTGAAATCGCGGAAAAAATCGCCGACAAGGCGATGGAAGGCTCGGTCCTTACAGGCCAGCCTATCGTCGTGCCTGCAGAGGAACCGAAAACGGAACCGCCCGAGATGCCGCAGGCGCCGGAATGGGAGAAGGCCCTCGAGGAAGACTACGGGCACATCATCCGAAACCGCGACCAGACCGCGCTCCTCACAGCCATCCTCACCGAACTCGTCAAGATCAGGGTGCGCTGATGGCGAAAACCGGGGAAAAAGAATCTCGCTCGGTGCGAGAAAGCGCGAAAGAAATCGTCATGCTGCCGGTTTCGGAAGTCCGGCCGTACGAGAAGAACCCCAGGAAGAACCAGAAGGCCGTCAAGTTCGTCAAGGCCAGCATCGAGAAGTTCGGGTTCAAGCAGCCCATCATCGTCGACTCCAACAGGGTCGTTGTTTGCGGTCACACGCGCCTCCTGGCGGCGAAATCGCTCGGCATGGCAGAAGTACCCTGCATCTTTGCCGACGACCTCACGGACGCGCAGATAAAGGCGTACCGTCTCGCCGACAACAAGGTGGCGGAATACGCCGAATGGGACGAGGACCTGCTCGCGGGAGAGCTCGGGGACATTGCGGCCATTTCGGACTTTGACATGTCTGAATTCGGGTTCACGGTAGAGCTCGAAGAGAAGGAACTGGTCGAGGACGAGGTGCCCGAGGAAGCGGACCCGGTCGTGAAGCCTGGGGAGATTTGGATACTTGGCGAGCACAGGCTCATGTGCGGAGACAGCACGAAGAGCACCGACGTGGCGAAGCTCATGGACGGGGAACTCGCGGACCTTTGGCTGACGGACCCGCCGTACAACGTGGCCATCGAGAACTCGCAGGGAATGACCATCAAGAACGACAGCATGGGCGGTGGAGAGTTCCGCGAATTCTTGCGCTCGGCGTTCGCGGCCGCGAAGGGAGTACTCTCGGACGGCTGCCCGTTCTACGTCTGGTTCGCCACGCGCGAACACCTGAACTTCGAAGGCGCCCTGAACGACAACGGGCTCAAGGTGCGCCAGGAACTGGTGTGGAACAAGAACCATTTCACGCTGGGCCGTAGCCATTACCAGTGGAAACACGAGCCGTGCCTGTACGGATGGAACGGGGACAGCTGCCGGTACTTCATCGACCGGAGGAACCAGGCCACGGTCATCGAGGACGGGGCGGAACTCGACATCGACAAGATGAAGGCAGCCGACATGAAGGCGCTCCTGCACAAGATCTACGAGCAGAAGCTCCCGACGACAGTGATAGACTGCAACATGCCGGCGAAGGACGGGGAGCACCCGACGATGAAACCGGTGCGCCTTTTCGGCCTGCAGATAACCAACAGCAGCAGGGGGGGGGACATCGTCCTCGATACTTTCGGTGGAAGCGGTACGACGGTCGTAGCCTGCGAGCAGCTCGGAAGGAAGGCTCGCGTCATGGAACTGGACCCGAAATACTGCGACGTGATCATAGCCAGGTGGGAGCAGCTCACTGGCGAGAAGGCGGTGAAGGCCGAAGGGGTGTAGCGTGACCAGGCACATCGGAACGGCGAACCTGAAGGTCATCAAGACGCACGAGCGGGCTGTCGAGCTCGCCAAGAAGTCCGCTGCGGCCAAGAAGAGGAAGGCGCTCGAGAAAGCCCTCCTGTTTGCCGACATGAGCAGCACGATGGTCGACGAGATAGACGTCCCGGATTCGCTGTACGAGCCCCTGAAAAACTTCGGAATCGACATCAAGCGCCGCGAGCGCATCAGCAAGGTGCTGTTCTACCGCACCCTGCTCAAGGGAATAAAGGACGGGAACGTGGAGCCGCTGCTGAAGATGGCGGAATTCGTCGGGTACAAGGAGAAGGCGGAATCCAGCATGCAGCTGAAGGCGGACGTCAAGAAGGCCGAGACCGTCAAGCTGGTCATCGAGGACTTCACGAAGCCGCCAGAAGGAGCCGCAGGTGAATGAGAGAGCACCGCATCAGGCTCATGCCCTACCAGAAGGAGCTGATGAACTCCGACAACCCGTTCACGTTCGCGGTCTGCGGCCGTGGCTCGGGGAAGACATACACCCTCTCGGCAATAGCGCTCATCAAGCTGCTGAAGGGCGAGAACCTGATCCTATGCGCGCAGAGGTACGACTCGCTCCGCGACGTGCTCATGAAGCAGGTCCGGCTGCGTGCGAAGGAGTGGGGTCTCGAGAACGCCGTCAAGTTCTGCCAGAACCCGATACGCGCCTCTTACGGACCGTGGACCATGTACGGTTCGAGCTACGAGTGCCTGGACGGTGCGCGCGGCCTGGACGACATCAACACGATCCTGCTGGACGAGGTGGCCCTTGCCCCGCTGGATGTCCTGGACGTGCTGGGTCCGTGCCTCCGCGGTCCGAACGTCACGAACCCGACCGTCAAGGGAGCCACGACACCGCGCTCGACTTCCCTGTGGAACCACAGGTTCGCGGGGCTTATGCCCGGGAGCGACGACTGGAAGATAATCAGGGCGACGACATACGACAACCTGTCGCTCACGAAGCGCCAGCTGGAAATCATAGAGCGCTCGATACAGACGGAGGAGATGCGGAAGCAGGAGCTCCTAGCGGAAATAGTCCTGAACGGGGACAACAACTGCATACTCCGGGAGGACGAATTCCCGAGCTACTACCAGCCGTCGACGGACACGAGGGTGATAGCCGGCGCCGACCTGTCGAAGGGCAACGTGGAGCGCGACGCTTTCGGCTGGTTCGTGCGCAGGGGCAACGAGATACTGGACATGCAGGAATTCAGGGGATGGAGCCACGAGAGGTTCGTGCAGTACGTCCTGGAATTCCACAAGAAGACGCGCATCGACCAGCTGAACTTCGACTCGGCGTTCAGCGAGTACGCGTACAACACGCTGAAGTACTACATGCCATGCAACCAGATACCGTTCTCGTCGAGGGCCCCGGAAGGCCAGGAGCAGGAATACGCGAACATGAGGGCCTGGATTTGGTTCTCGCTCGCGTGGTACGTCAAGAACGGCCTCTACATCGGATTCACGCCGAAGACAACGCTATACGACTCGGAAGGCAACCTGGTGGGCTCGGAGGTGGTGGCGCACCTACGGCAGCAGCTGTGCACGTGCTCGTGGCACAGGGACCGGCAGGGACGCCTGCTCATCATCGACAAGGAAGAATGGCGCAAGCTCATAGGCATGTCCCCGGACATCGGGGATGCCGCGGCCCTTACCTGCATAGAGCGCTGGACGGGCGACGATCCGGCAATGGCTGCCGGAAGGGTCCGCACGGGAGTGACCAAGGCGGAAGAAGAGCTCATCATGTCGGAGTACTAGCATGGCGGTGAAGGCGAAGAAGAACGTATGGGAGGAGGCCGAGATTCTCCCGATGGCCATCAGGCTCCGCAAGTGCGGGAAGTGCCCGCCGGAAATCGACGCCATCTACGGGAAGATCATCATCGGGGTGGTGGAGTTGGCGACGAAGACGATGCCGGACAATGACCCGAAATACAAGGCGAGACTCCCGGAACTTCTCGACGAGGAGGTGCAGGCGCAGATGGTATTCAACGCGCTGCGTGCCGCCGAGAAGTTCGTCGATGCGAAGCGGAACCCCAGGACGATCGTGAACTACCTGGTCAAGGCGGTGCAGAACCGCCTGCGCAACTGGGTGAGGGACACGACGACCCGCCGGATGAAGGCCGACATCGTCAACGAATGCGACACGAAGATGGACATAGTGGAATGCTGCGCCAAGGAATGCAACCTTGAAGGAGCGGTGTTCTGGAAAGAGAACAGGTTCAAGGTTCACACTAACGGAATGGAACGATAAACCAGGAGACAACAATGGGAAGAAGACTAGACAAGATATTCGACGAAGTCCTCGAAGAGGGCGAGGAAAGGGAACCGCAGACTCCGCCGGCAGAAGAACCGCCGAAGGCCGAGGAGCCCCCGCAGGACACGCCTCCCGCCGAGGAGCCGCCGGCAGAAGAAGAACCGCCGAAGGACACTCCGCCGGCAGAAGAACCGCCTCCCGCAGGGGAGCCGCCCAAGGGAGAGGAACCGCCCAAGAAGGAAAAGGACATCCCCGAGGACCCGATGAAGCGCGCGGAGTTCTCCTTCAAGCGCCAGCTTTCCAAGCAGAAGGAAAAGCACGAGAAGGAACTGGCGGCACGCGACGAGAAGCTCGCGGCCCTCGAGAAGAAGCTCGCGGAGCTCGAGAAGCGGCAGACCGTGGCCGAACCGAAGAAGACCCGCGACGATTTCGACAACGACGAGGACTACATCGACTACCTGACGGACCTGCGCGTAAGGGCCGCCCTGGCGACACGCGACGAGGAACTGGCGAAGAAGGAAGCCGAACGACTCGAGGCGGAGCAGAAGAAGGCCAAGGAACAGGAAGAGCTCCTCGAGAGGCAGGAGGAATGGTACGGTCACGTCCAGGAATCGTTCGGGGGCGACAAGGCGCGCTCCGACAAGTTCCTGGAGCGGGTGGCCTACGCCAACAAGCACGGCCTCGGCCAGATTCTCGACTCCTGCCCAGTGGCGTCGGACTACCTGCTGAACGACCCGATGGGCCCGGTGGTGTTCGAGAAGCTGCTGAACGACCGCGCGTCCTTCGAGCAGGTCTTCAACCCGAGGCGCACGAGCCCGATGGCCATCTACTACGAACTCCGCAAGGTCGAGGCGTCCATCACCGAGGCTGCCGACCAGCCGCCGGCGGGCGGGAATCCTCCGCCACAGAATCCCGCGGGCAGGCCGAACGTGGTGCCGCCGATGGGTCGCCCGGGCAAGCAGGCGGGCGGCGGTGCCCTCACGAACACCGACATGTTCGACGACCCGAAGGCGCTGCGCAAGTGGCTCCGGGAACATCGCGGATAGACAGGATTTTTCTCCTTGAGTAGTGCCAAAGGACCCCTCCGGGGGTCCTTTTTCCGCTCACGTGTAGTTTATGGGTGAAGAGGCACGCCCTCTATCCCGAAACGGCGGGTAAACCGTTCTTTATGGCGCCTGCGGCCTGAAGGCAGGGACAAACGCCCCGTTTTGTTGTCGGAGGGGCCCGACACTCCACAGACATCAACACTCAAAAACGTGAGGCTTTCATCATGGCTGGTAAATTTACTACCCGCAAGAAACTCATCATGCTCTCCGCCGCGATCATGGAGAACATGAACTATCTCAAGGAATCCGACGACCTCTTCCCGCAGAGCGAGATGGAAGGCAAGAAGTACGGCATGTCCGTCCACGGCTACCTTCCCGACGCAGGCTCCGTGAGCCAGGGCCTCGTGGCCCACCCGGACAAGGCACACCAGGTCGAAGTGACCGCATGGCTCGACAACTACAACACTGCCGCCGAAACCGACATGTGGGACGAAATCGAGAACATCGAGGACTTCAAGAAGGAAATGGTCGACAAGCGCGCCAAGAAGCTGGCCCGCGAAGTCCAGCTCGCAGTCATCCGCGAGAACGTCTTCCGCTCGGCACAGGTCGTCGTGACCAACTCCGTCGGCTACGACCTCCTCGGCGACGCAAGCTCCGCTCTCGACGAACTCTCCATCGTCGGCGAACGCGTGGACTTCCAGACCCCGAAGACCTTCTCCAAGATCGCCCGCACCGGCGCGAACCTTTTCCTCCCGAGCGACATCCAGAAGGAACTCTACGAGGATGCGTCCCTGGGCACCTACAACGAGGCCGCCTGCGTCAAGCTGCCCGGCCTGCCGATTCTCAACACAACCGGCATGGCCGCTTCGCTCACCGTGTCCGGCACCGTCAAGAAGGACGCGAGCAACAACGTCCTGGGCGTCTCCCAGATCACGACCTGCTCCGGCGTGTCCGGCGACGTGATCCCGGGCGTCCCGTACACCGTTGACGGCCTCAAGGTGGTCGACGAAGGTGGCGTGGAAACCGAACAGGCCTACGTCGTAATCCCGGTCTCCGAGGTCTACTACGACGAAGACGGCGCCCGCCAGACCCGCACCGTCATCCCCGGCCTGCGCATCAGCGCTACCGGCAAGAGCTGGGGCAACCCGAACGCCCACATGGCAGCCGCGACCATCAGCTCGGCCACGGTCGACACGACCGTCACGCTCACCCTCACCCCGGTCTCCGGCATCGTCGCCGGCAAGCACTACCAGGTGGGACAGGTGCGCAACAAGAAGGCGCTCTCCTTCTCCGGCCAGAAGTTCAAGAACCTCCCGGCCGCCAAGCAGGACAACGTGGGCGTGTACGAGAACGTGTCCCTCAAGATGCAGTCCGCCCCGGAAATCATCAACGGCGTCTCCTACTTCCGTATCGACATGCCGTTCGTGGCCCGCATCTTCGACAACCGCCAGTCGGTGACTACCTACTTGCAGCTCGACTAGAAGCTGCATTGTTCTCCCGGAACAACGGGGGCTCCCTTCGCGGGGAGCCCTTTTTTTGTCCCCGTGTAGTTTGAACATGGAAGGACAAGACCATGATTTCAGTCAACGAATTGATACAGCAGGCGTGCGAGGACCTGTCCCTTGTCGGGGACGGCGAAACGGTATCCGGAGACCTCGCGGCATCCTGCGAGGGCCTGCTCAACAGGGCCATCGCGCAGCTCAACTCCGACTCCTACATCAGCCTGACCGTCAAGACGCACGACGTCTGCGGTGCTGGTGACATCATATACAGAGTCCTCGAGGAAGGCGAGCCGCATGCCCCGAACACCGTAAACCAGGAACCCCCCGACAACGTGCAGGGAGTCTCCCGCATGGTCGGAATCCGGTACGTCCGGCTGACCCCATGCGAGCCCGAGACCATGGACAGGGCGCTCACGTACTCGCTCCCGACCATCTACTGCTACGGCGTGGAAACCGAGACGGCGCCTTCGGGGAAGACCAGGCGCATCGGTCGGGTCCGCCTGAACGGCAGCTACCCGACGGACCTCCGAATCTACGAGAATTCAGCCCTGCCGAACTACAGGCTGGGCGACAAGATCTACTTGAGCCAGCTCTACTACAACCTGATTCTTTTCACGCTCGAGATGCGCATGGTGAAGAAGTACAAGCTGTACTCGTACAAGGCGGAGGTCGCCGAAGACCTCGCCGGTGCTATGAAGGCAATCGACTCGAGCACGGCGAAGAACAGGCCGCTCTGCAACGACGAGCTCCTGGTGAACGGATACACGAGGCCGGCAGAGGACCTGCTCGGCGGGCTCGGATTCTAGGGGGACGGGATGGCGACAGGCAAGGTGATGCAGCTGCTGGTGGGCAGCTCCGCGAAGGCCAAATACCCCGCGGTGCAGGGCTCGGAGTGGTCCTCCAACATGTACTACGCCAGGAACGGCAAGCAGGAATTCATGGAGAGCCTGCCGGGGCTGCGCAAGGTCTCGGAACTCGGCGGCAGGTGCCGCGGGTGCTACGTCTCCACGATCGGCCTGCGGGCCACGGCGTCCACGGAGGACCTGTTCGCGGTCATGGGGAACACCCTCTACAGGATAGGCCCGACGGGCGACTACGTTGCGCTCGGGACGCTGGCGAGCAACAGCAGCCGCGTCTCGTTCGCGGAGGCGGGAGGCCCGAGGGCGCTCCTCCTCGTCGTCGACGGCGCCAACATGTACTACTACGACCTGCTGGAAGGCGGCGAGCTGAAGCAGATCCAGCTGCCGGAAAGAATCAACGGGGAAGGCGGGACCATCACCCCGACCCACGTGGCGGTGGTGGCCGGTTCCATCGTGGTGAACGACACGGGCTCCGGGTTCGTCTACTACTCGAAACCTTACCCGCTCAACAGCGACAAGAGGAAGATGTTCTCCATCGTCGACGGCCAGGTGCAGTACGAGGAAGACGGCGTGACCGTGAAGACGGTCGAGGTCGACTCCGACAAGCACGTGTTCGAGGACGACTACGGCGCCCAGCTGTACTTTTCCGGGGAATCTTCCAGCGACAACGTGAACGCGGTCTACGCCGTGGGCCCGACGCTCTACGTGTTCGGCCCCAAGTCCGTGGACGTATTCCAGAGGGGGTCCGGAGAATTCGAGGACTGGATTCGCACGTCTTACACGAGTACCAACACCTTCGGGCTCGAGGCTCCCAACAGCCTCGCGAGCATCGGCGGGTCGGTGTACTTCGTGGCGAGCGGAGCCCAGTACGGCAAGTGCGTCATGAAGGTGACGGGGACGTCCTTCGAGAAAATCTCCGACGACTGGCTCGACGACAAGGTGCAGGCCGAGGCGACGGGTTCCTCCTACGGGTTCTGCTACAGCGTGGGAGAGCACCAGTTCTACGTGCTCCAGCTGACCAGCCTGGGCGAGACGTGGTGCATGGACACCATCGACGGGGGCTGGCACCAGAGGACGAGCCGCGACATCAAGAGCTGGAAGGAGACCCAGTGGCGCGCCGGAGGCGTGGCCTACTTCCGCGAGAAGTTCTGGGCATTCACGAACGACGGGCTGCTCTGCAGGTTCCACGACGACTACTGGAGCGAGGACTACCCGGACGGCACGACGCTCCCGATGGTTCGCCACAGGCAGACGGCAGTGGTCACCGACGGCCTGAAGCCGTTCATGTTCGAGGAACTGGCGGTGGAGTGCAACGTGGGAACGTGGAACGACTACACCCTCGAGCCCAAGATGCTCTTGGAAATATCCAAGGACGGCGGCAACACGTTCGGGAACATCCGCTCGGCGAGCATCGGGCGGGCCGGGGACTACTCCAAGAGGGTGCGCTGGCTGAACCTCGGGATGGTGCGCCTGTGCGTCATCAGGCTGACCTACAGCCACCCGACGGACCTGGTGCTCACCGCCTGCGCGGTACGCGCCGAATCTAGCGGGGTGATGATATGAGAAACGCGGTAATCAACGCCAACAGCCCCAAGGAGGACATCTGGGGCGTCCTTACCGGGGTGTGGAACGACTACAGGGCGGGCCACGAGAAGAAGTGGCACGTGACAAAGACCCCGTTCTTCATCCACATCGAGGGTGTGATGCAGGCGGGCAGAAACGAGCTCCCCATCGCCCCGAACGACACGAAAGCCCTGTCGTGGACCTCGAAGGACAGAAGCGGCAGCGTCATCATCAGGGCGGGAGAGACCGGATTCACGATTCCCGAGAACGCATTCTGCGAGATAACGATCTATGGCAACTACGGAGGCAACGATGGCCACTGAAAACGAAACTGACAAGCTGAAGACGCTCATGCGCAAGCTCAAGGATTCCATCCAGGACTACCTGGACAATATCGACATGGACGAGGCCGACGAGAAGAAGGCCAAGAAGGAAAAGGAGAAGAAATAATGGCTGGAGTATTCGACTACCTGGGCGACCTGCTCGGCACGAGCAACAGCGACCAGATCAACGCCGCGCAGAAGACGCTCGACGGGATTCTCTCCCGCGCCGATTCCGTGTCCGCGCAGAACCGCGGGCTGTACGATCAGTACCTCGGGCAGATGCAGGGCATGTACGGCGACAACGCCGCCAAGTACAACGATGCCGTGGCCAGGCTTGCCGACGCCATCGGGCAGGGGCCCGAGACGTTCTCCTACGACAAGACCGCGGAGGACTTCTTCGACCCGTTCCGCGACCAGGCTGCGGCCCAGGCGATGGACGCCATCAACGCTGGCGCCTCGGCAGGCGGCAACAGGTTCTCGAGCAACTACAACGATAAGGTGGCTGCGAAGCAGAGGGCGCTGGCCACGGAATCCTGGAAGACGGCGTTCGACACGATGATGCGCGACCGTGCACAGCAGATGGCAGAATGGCAGGCCGGACAGGGAGCCAAGCAGCAGTACCTCGGCAACCTCGGCACCGTGGCCGGGCTCTACGGCGAGGACCGTAAGTCCCTCGGAGACGCCATCGGCAACTACTACGGCAACGTGGCGAACCAGAACAACGCGGACCTGGAGGCATACTCCGACGTGACGCAGAACAAGGCGAACCTGTCGGCGCAGCGCAGCAACGGCGTAGGCCAGCTGCTCGGCCCGGCGGTCCAGCTCGGGACGGCCCTGTTCGGGTAAGGGGGTGAAACATGGCAATGGCTGTAAACTTTAGGTGGAGGGGCTCGAACCTGCAGGCCGCGCAGCCCAACTCCGTGAAGAACGGATGGGCGCAGAGCCTGACGCAGGCCGCCACCGCCATCTCCGACATGAAGAACCGCAGATTCAACAAGGAGCAGGCGGAGCGCCGCAACCGCATCGAGGACGAGGACAGGGCCCGCCGCATTGACGAGGAGGAGCGCCGCAAGAAGGTCTATGGCGACGCCGCCGACATGATGCGCGGGAAGGCGCAGGAACGTGCCGCGCTCGTCCAGGAAGCGGAGAAGCTCCGCTCCGAAATCGCGGAACTCAAGGCGCGGATCGGGGGCTAGTCGATGGCTATCTCGTGGTCCAAGATACTCGAGCTGGCGCCCCGTTTCCTGATGGGGCTGCTCCCCGGTCTCGCCGGCGCAGGTGCCGGCGGGCGTTTCGCGTCCAGCACCGCCTCGCGCATCCTCGCGGGCTCCGGCATGAAGGGCGCGGCGTTCGACTACCCGCAGCTCGACAGCGACTTCTGGTACGACGTGGACAACGTGGAAGACCAGAACAGGACCTACATCAACGGCAAGAATACCGTGCTCCCGGCCATGAACGGGGAGACCATGGACCGCGAGACGGTGAACGCAGCCCTCGCGCAGTCCCTGCAGGAGCACAACAGGGCCATCCAGCGCGGCAACGAGCGCGACCTGATGGAATGGTGGCCTGGCGAGGACAACAAGCCACGCAGGGCCCTGCACCCGAAGTCCACGGCCATCAGCGGCCTGCGCCTCACTCCCGGCGGCAACATCCAGATACAGTGGAAAAACGGGAGCGGCAAGTGGTACACGTACCGAGGCGGCGACGACATCAGGCAGACGACTGAATACGTGAAGGACCTCATGACTGCACCGAGCATGGGTCGCGCCTTGAACCGCAAGGGACAGGTGGCGTGGCCGAACAGCAGGCATCTCAACAGCGAGGGCAAGGTGGACGAAGCCCTCGGCAGAATGGACAGGAATATCGGCCAGTGGGGCCGCGCGCACTACGCGGACGACTGGGCCTCACTCGTATAAAAGGAGCAGAAAATGGAATTCAGGTGGAAGACACAGCAGCCCATGGCGCCCCAGATGGCGCCCGGGGCATCCGGAGGACAGGCCGCGTTCGATGCGGCACAGCAAGCTGCCATGGCGAACCCGGCCCCCCAGGGGGCTCCCGTCGCCGCCGAGGCGTTCCCGGAAATCAACGCGCAGATTCGAGAGAAGGAAGCGCGTCTCGCGGAGCTCGACGCCCGCATCGCCGACATCGACAGGCAGTACCCGGAACTGAAGAACGGCGGCCAGGAATGGGAAATCGCGGCCAAGCGCGCCGAGATTGGCGACATGAGCGCCTACGACGCCATGATGGCAAGAGGCCAGCAGGCCGGGGCTGCATCGAACGCCATCGAGAACGAACTGAAGAACGCCGAGAAGCTGCTCTGGGGCCTCGAATCCAAGAGCGACGAGGACCGAGCCATGGCCCGCAACCAGATCGAGGTGGCGCTCCGCTCCGCCGAGGAATGGCAGTCCAAGACGGGCCAGCAGCTCCCCGCGTCATACGACCGACTCCGCTCGGCTCTCGAGAAGGGACCGTCGCAGGGCCAGAACGTGACCGAACTCGTGAACTTCTACAAGTACAAGCAGGCGAACGGCACGCTGACTGACGACGACCGGACCTACGTGGACACCGTGCTCCGCCCGAAGATGAACAGCGATGACTTCGACAAGCTGTTCTCGTTCCTCCAGGAATCGAAGGGGAAGACCGTCGAGGACAAGGCGAAAGCCGACGCATTCTCCAAGAAAATCAACGGAATGGTGGCCGGAATCGAAGGCAAGAGCCCCGCCGAGCAGAACGCCTGGTGGAGCGGCCTCACGAAGAAGGAAAAGAACGGAGTGCTCAAGATCGCCAAGTGGGTCGCAGGGCCTAACGGCGACTACCTCGAGAGGAAGAAATAATGGCTACCGTGTCCGAAATCATCGCAGCAAGGAAGAACGCAGGGCTCTGGATCGAACCCCGCGTCACCGATATTCTCGCTACCGCCCCGGGAATTACCGAGGAGCTGTACACGAACGCCGTCCTGGATTCCCTCGGCGAGACCTACCCGTGGCTCACGCAGAAGCTGGAACGCTCCGAGGAGCCGGGGATTCCCGATTACGAGTCCGTCGTCGGCCTGCTCGGCCTGAAGGACGAGGAAGGCGGACGCACCGCCATGCAACAGTTCATCGACGACTTCCCGAAGAAGAAGGCGGCCTGGAAGAAGAAGGCGCTGAAGAAGGACACAACGCTCGGCGAGCGCGGCTGGGAGACCGTCAAGGAAATATGGCGGCAGGCTAACCTGGACAAGATGAACGCCGACATCGTGACACAGAGGGACAACGCCCTGCACGGCAAGGACGAGGACGGAAACATCGTGCGCCCGCTCGACTTCGCGGCGGGCAAGATTGCCGACCTTTTCACTCCCAGGCGCATGAATGCGTTCAAGGAAGGGAGAGACCCGACTGCGGCGGAGACCATCATGGACGTGGCGCAGAACGCAGCCTACGCCATCCCGATGGGAGGGGCGGAGGCCGCCATTTCCCGCGGGCTGCTCGGCAGCACTGCAGGGAAGGTCGCCGGGACGGTAGGCGCCGCGGCAATAGCCCCGTCCGCCATCACGGCGCTGGACTACGGCCTCGGAACGAAGGACTACGCGGGGCTGGAGGACGCCGCCATCGACGCAGGGCTCGGAACGGCCACGAACCTCGGCGTGAACAAGGTGCTCGCGCCCAGCATCGGCGCGTTCCTGAACCTCGGGAGCGTGCGTTCCAGGCTCCCGCGCCAGGTCGTTGACTTCCTCGAGAACAACACGTCCCCGAAGCAGAAGGGGCTGAACCTCGTCAACGAGGCGAAGGCAAAAATCAAGCTGCACCAGAAAGAAACGGACGCGCAGTACATCGACAAGGTGATGCGCGGAGTGAAACCCGACCGCATGACCCCGGAAGAACTCCAGGCGGCATCCGACATCGTCAACGTGGGCAAGCTCTCCAAGAACAAGGCCGCGGTGGACGAATTCACTGAAGGGCTGAACATCCAGCGCGACATGGCGAAGGCCATGCCGGAGACGAAGCGCAGCGTAGCCGACATTATCGACGCCAGCTTTTTGGATGGCGCTCCCGACTACGCGAAGCGCGCCATGGTCAAGAATCCGGAACTGATCGCCATGATGGAGAAGCGCGGCCTGAAGGACTACGCCAAGGACCCGAACACCTACGTGGACGTCCTGAAGTCCTACATCACGAACGAGGCCGGAAACGACGCTGCAGCCCAGAGGGCCATCTCCAGGTTCGGGGTCGATCCGAAGGACCTGCGCAAGGAACAGGACAAGGCGAGGAAGGACAAGAAGGCATCCTTCGCTGCTTCCGAGATTCTCGGAGGGAGCAGGGGGCCGCTCTCCACGGAGTCCGAGATGTTCATCGAGGACATCCGCAAGAACCCCGGCATCGTGGTGACTGGCCACCCGGACCCGGCCAAGCGCGACGCGTTCAAGATTTGGCTCCTGAAGGAAGGAAACGACCTGCTCCGAGGTACGGCCGCGGCCCGTCCGACCTTCGACGTGAAATAAACCGCCGTGTAGTTTAATTGTGGAAGGACATATGGCAGAGAATCTACTCCAGAAATTCAAGAAATTCGCCCAGCGCTCCCGCGACGCGTACTCCGAGATGTACGACCGCATCCGGGAGGACCGCTCCTTCATGAGCGGGGAAGGGCAGTGGACGAAGGCGGACGACACCTTCATATCGAAGGCACGCAACCGCGTCACGGTCAACGTCCTGGCGAACCAGGTGCACAGCGTCGCGAACAAGTACTCGACATTCCCGTACACCTGGTACACAGGCGACCCGGACATCGACAAGGAAATCGACGACTTCTTCAGCGAGGATTCCAACAGGTTCGCCACCGAGGAGGCGCTCCTCGACGTGGTGTCCTTCGGGCTCGGCGTACTGGCGCTCGGCACGGACGAGACCTCCGACGGCCGCAACGTGCCTGTCATTTACGCCGTGACGGACCCGGAACGTGTGATGCTCGACCCGGACAGCAACGAGCTGGACGGCTCCGACGCCATGGAAGGCGCCCTCATCGACTACCGCTCCAAGGAATGGATTAGAGTGCACATGGGCGAACAGTACGTCCCGGACAAGAAGGCGCAGCCGGTATTCACGGGCGCCTTCAACAACGGTTTACTGATTCCCATCGTCACCTACTACTACCTGGACACCGACGGGTGCCACACGGCCACGTTCGTGAACGACATCGAGGTGGTGAACACCGACGAGGAAGGTAAAGCCATCCCGGACAAGGCGCTCCCGATCCACCGCATCCCCATCTTCCCGGTATTCGGCGAGCGTACCTGGACGGACGACGACAAGCAAATCTACCGTGGCCTGATTGCCAAGGGAAAGACGGTGCAGCGCATCGTGAACTACGCGATGGTGCAGCTCATGGACCGCCTCGCGCTGTCCCCGAAGCCGATGTTCCGCGGCTACATGGAATGCTTCAAGGACTACGACAAGTACTACAAGCAGGCTGGCTCCGGAGTGAACCCGATCCTGCCTTCCCAGCGTCTCGCGAACGACAACAAGACGGAACTGAAGATTCCCGAGGTGTTCACGCCGAACATCCAGTTCACGGACCTGCAGGGAATCATAGACGGCACCATGAACATGCTCTCCAGCATCACCGGCGTGGACTCCAAGGGCCTCGCCGACAACGAGAGCGAAATCACGGCCACGGCCGTGATGTACACGAGCCAGGTATTCCAGAACAACATCAAGCACTTCTACAGCCACCTGCGCACGAGCTTCAAGGCGCTCGGCGACACGGTGATGGTGCTCATGGGCTACCCCGGTAAGAAAATCGACGTGGCGCAGGGACCCGACGCCTACATGCAGAACCAGATCGCCAGGGCGGAGCTCTCGGCGCTCATGAACGTGGTCGAGCCTAACCAGAAGCGCTCCATCGTGAACGCCATCCTGAAGACGCACCCGGACAACGAAATCCTGGCACAGCTCTACGTCGACCTGAACAGCGTGCCGGAACCGACGCAGATGGAACAGGAGATGGAACAGGTCATCGGCGAGATGAAGAAGGCCATCGAGCAGAAGGACGAGGAAATCATGCGCCTGACAGCACAGGTCGATGACTTCCAGCGCTCCGACAGGAGCCAGGACAAGAACCAGCTATTCGAGCTCCGCAAGATGCAGCTCGACCACCAGTACGGAATGGAGGACGAAATCCTCAAGGCGCAGCTGGCGTCCGGAGGCGACGCCGACAAGGCGGCCATCGAGGCGGAGCGCGAGCGCATCAAGCTCGAAGCCGCTGCAAAGAAGGCGGCCATCGAGGCGCAGAGCGGACGCATGAAGCTCGAGCACCAGGCCGCTGCGCAGCAGATGGACCTGGAAAACAGGCAGATGGAAATGGACATGAACCTGGCAGACAGGATCTTCGGAGGCAGAGATGATTCGGCTGGCGCTTCCTAATTCTCCGTACATCGTCCCGGAAACGGGGCTCCCGGTCGAAGGCCGCATGAAGGTCTTCCTGCACGATTCCGACGAATACGCGCACCTTTATACCCTCGAGGGGGGAGAATACGTCCAGGCAGAGAACCCGCAGCTCCTGCACGCGGGGCTTACCGATTCGACCATCTTCACGGCGCTCGGCGTCTTCGACGTGGTCATCGAGAAGTACATCGGGGCCGATGGGATGCTCTCCGTGGCGTCCCCGGACACGGACTTCGAGCCGGTCGGAGATTACGAGGTCGGGATGGATTTCGACATCGCGAGCTATTCCAGGAATACCGTGAACACGGTGGAAGAGCTGCGCGAGGTGAATCCGGAACTCGGCATGGTCACGGTCAAGTGGTACGCCGAGGAGGGTGACTGCCCGCCGCGCACCTACGTCTGGGACTCCGAAAGCGAGAACCAGGAGGACGGCGGATACGTCATCGGCTCCGACGTGAGCGACACCGGAAAGTGGATATTGATGTGGGACGATGAGGTGCTCCCGTGCGGCGTCTACGGCGTGAAGCCCGGGACGGAGGCGAACGTATCGCTGCTCTTGAGCTACCCGGCCGTGGTCGGCTCGTTCCAGATGGCAACTGCGCCGCGCGTCCGTTTTACGAGAGGAACGTACACGAGCGCAAACACCTGGAGCACGACCAAAGAGATCCTGTTCGACCCGGGCGCAAAGTTTACGGCCGGAGGGTTCGCATGCCCGAAGGTACAGGTCATCGGTACGCGCGACAGCTACGTGGCGGACTTCACGTTCACTGCGGCGGACGCCGTGGCGCATTCCTCGTGGTTCAGGACCGCTGGCGGATTCTGGAGATGCGGGGCCAGGACGATGGTGATAGACGCCACGAACTACATGGCGGACTTCGAACTCAACGCAAACGTCACACTACAGAATCGCGTACTCGTGGCACTCGGCCAGATTGCGACGGTCTACTCCGGCGGGGCGTCCATTACGCTCGACAACGTGGTGGTGCAGGGTCAACCATTCAGGATGGCGTCCGATTTCGTGGTGCTCACCGGCACCGGGTACGGCGACGGCATCTTCACGGGTGCGTCTTCCGCCTGGGACCCCGGCCTCATCAGTGCTGGACACCACGTCCAGTTCTCCATGCAGCCGGAGCTGCAGAAGTTCGAATCCGCCCGGCGCTGGTACGAAGTCATGAAGGAACGCAGGGAGAGGGCCCCGTCCATCACCACCGACACGCTGGACTTCGAGAACAGGGCGATGTCGAGGAGCATCGACATGGCGGGGTTCCTGACGCTCAAGAACGTGAGCACGTCCTCGGTCAACGTATCCGGGGCGAGCTGCACGCTCGAGAACGTGAAGGCGGACATCTACGTGAACTCCTCGTCCAGCACGGCGCTGTTCGTGAACAAATCGGAAATCGTCCTGAAGAGCTGGGACGGCATGGCGTACCTCGGAGGCAACGACAGCGCGCTGATTATCGAAGGTAACACCGGGATAGACCCGGCTGTCTGCGCCATCACGTGGAACGGCGGTAAAATCCAGGGCAAGATATGGATGAGCGACGCGAACGCCGACACCTACGCCAAGGGGCAGCTCGTGTCGCTCAATGGCGTGAGCATCACGCAGCAGTGGCAGTGGCGCCTGAACAGGCTCTCGATGCGCTCCTGTTTCGGGGGCGCCAAGGTGGACCTGCTCCCGTACGTTTCCGGGAGCGACTACGTCTACGAGCTCTCCCTGGTCGACAACACCTTCACGGAGTCCAGCAGGTTCTGGTTCACGATGTACGGTACGGCGCAGTCCCCGCACACGGAAATCGCCGGGAAGGTCAAGGCGGGAGTCGTGAACATCACGAGGAACATCTTCCTGGGTTCCGACGAGCACCCGCTGAAGATGCTCCGCTGGCACCCTTTCAGCTTTACGCAGTTCATCGCCGACGACGCGGGAACGTGGACGTACGAGGACAACATCGGGAACTGCCCCGACTGGAAACCTGCGGCCGTGACGAACGGCGCTGGAGTATGGGGCGCATCCGTTACCGGTCCGGACTCGTACCCGTTCTACCTGCGGACGGTACCCGAGTACCTGTTCTGCCCGTACCTCCACTACACGGACGGCGCCGTGGACTACATGAAGGACTCGTCCGGGATGATCCGGATGGGAGAGTGGATCGCCGGATTCCCGTCTCTCGGCAGCGCCAGCAACTTCAAGGTGCTCGGCGGAATCGCAGCGGGGCAGACAGCGCCGGGCGACATGTGGGACGAGGACCTCAACAACATGTTCATCGTAAAATCCGGATTTACGATAGGGTCTGCCATGGGTAGCACGAGCAGCGGTCGCCTGATGTGGCCAGAGTACTAGCGCCCCGTGTAGTTTGATTGTGGAGAAAGATAGATGCTGAGACTTTTCGACCCGACACAACAGTTCCAGGACAGGTCCGGGGCCCTCCTCGTGGGCGGCTCCGTCACCGTGTATCTCGACGGGACGGACGACCTGGCAGAAGTTTACAACGACGAATTGCATGCCATGCAGCAGCCAGTGCCCATCGACTCGGACGGGCGCGTGGACGGACTTTTTGTAAAGGACGACAAGACGTACTGGATGAAGGTGAAGGACCCGTCCGGGAACACGCTGTTCACTATTACCGACATGACGCCGAGCTCGACCCCCGGCAGCATCGACACCATCCTAGAAAAATTTGTCCGCGTAGATGCGTCGCAGACGTTCACGGACGCAGAAAAGGCGAAGGGCCGCGAGAACCTCGGGATAGATCAGGTCCTGAACAATTACGTCCGCGTAGACGCTGCGCAGGAATTCAACGACGAGAAGCTGAAGCAGGGCCGCGACAACATCAAGGCGCAGAAGTACGTGGGCGGGCCTGGTTCGTTCGTTGACGACACGTCGGTAGACCAGGACAACTTGTGGGCCAATATCGGGAGCCTCGATATTGCTGCTCTTGGAATCAACGACAGATATTCCAACTGTTTTACGAACATTTCGCTCTCGCTCGAGGTTACGGTCTACAACACGGGCAGCGCAGACAGCGAAATCGTGGAACATGGCCGATTCAACATCAACGTCCACGCGGAGCCGTCGAATGGCAAGTGGATAGTGGACGCAGGCTGGGCGGAGTACAAGGGCCGCGGGAACACGCGCCTCGTCGAGCTCATGAGGGTGAGCCGCAACAACGGCAACGGTGGCGCAATTGACAAGATAACGCTGTACGCGAAAGTTCCCGATCCTTCGACGTTCTACGCTAATGCGGTCAACGTATCTGTGCTCAACAACTACGGCAGCATCCACAAGAACGATAGCTTGAATTCCACGAAGGCCATAATCGCCCCGTGGTTGCTCTATCTCGGGATTATTATTGAAAACTTATTCGGGAAGAACGAGAACGTCGCCCCGATCAATAAATACGTCGTTTCGTCTTACGACTCCTACGTAGACTACTCCACGTTCAGCGTCGCGAAGTTCGAGCTGCTGGACACCCCGCAGACGGATGGAAACAACGCCGTGAAGCGTGGCGACCTACCTGTCATCGTCTACGAAGATGGAGGCGGCGCCGTGGCGTGGCCCATTCAGGTATCCGACTCGGGGCAACACTTTTCGTATATCAACACGAACCGTTCTATGAGCGTGTTCAGCGGAGGACCGTCAGGAAATATCTTGTACCTTGCTCGGCTCTGCTCGATGGGATTCATGACCCCGACGATAGACACCACCACTGCCGGGATGTACCTTGTCGGAGAAGACTACTTGTATCCTATGGCTGGACAGACCCATAGTATTTCCGTGTATTTCGAGGTTGTCGACCCAGGCTCCTCCGTATACAACGTGCTGGCTACGTGGCGGAGGTTAGGGACTGACGACCCCAAGGAATTCAAGATAGCCGTCACGTACTTCGGCAACACCGTTGGTTGTTGGCACGGAACGAAGACTTTAAGTGCGACTGAAACAGCCCTCGTTGTTACGGATTTTGGAAACATGGTAAGGCTGGAAATCGACTTCATCTCTACCGACGGAGAGAGGTGGTATCACTTCGAGTACATCAAGGAAGCGAACCGTTCCAGGATGGTAGAGTATTAGGAATTAACAATCAACCGAGCCGAGAGGCTCAAGAGGTAAGACTATGGCATACACAAGGACAATGAACGGCAAGGTCCCGCAAGTTCTGCAGGAATTGCACTTCGACGAGACCCCGACACCGGGCTCGCTCAACCCGGTCACGTCCGGAGGCGTGGCAGAAAAAGTGGGCCAGCAGTCCTCCAACATCGCGGAGGCGTTCAGCGCGTCCTCGACCTACGCCATCGGTGAGGTGGTAATCGGCCCGGACGGCAAGCTGTACCAGTGCACGACTGCGGTCGAGACGGCTGGCGAGTGGAACCCGGAGGACTGGACGCAGACGACCATTTCGGAAGCCATCGACGACAAAATCGACGAGGTGACGCTCGACCCGAGTGCCGTGGCTCTCGGCAACGTACACCTTCTCGACGAGGTGACGTCGTTCGCTGAGGACGCGAAAATCCTCGTGGACAGCGAGACGAACGGCCCTGGCGCGATGTCGGCTGACAACTTGCTGAAGCTGACGGCGCAGAACGCACTCGCCGGGAACGCGGCACAAGCATTTGATGAAAGCGGTGCTACAACTTATACGAAAGGCTCTTTCGTTGCTCGTGGTGGAAATGTTTATGTATTTAAAACAGACCACAGTGGAGTATGGGATGACCTAGATGTACTTCGGATTGAAGATGTGTATGACTATATTTTGGATGTCAAGACATCCAAGAACCTCGTCCCCACTACTACAAAGAATACGACTGTAAATGCCGTTTCGGTTACATATAACTGCGGAGTTCTTGCCGTAAGTGGCCTGGCTTCCGACAATGGTGGGAGGACTACGCCTGTAACGGATAAGTTCACGCTCTCGGCAGGGACATATACATTTTCCCGCTCGGCTTCGGGAGGTGTTGCGGTTATATTGCTAAAAAATTCCGACAATAGTATTATAGCCCAATTACTTGGCACAACTAATTCTTCAACATTTACTCTTTCTTCGGATACATTGTGCTATATAGGCGTATCTACGGCATCAGGTATTAATTACTCTATATCTTACAATATCCAAGTTGAAAGCGGTTCGTCCAGCACGGAATATGAACCGCCCGACAAAATTAAAGTCGGTGCAGTTGACAACGATGCGAGAGACTTTATTGACGATTTTGGAGTAATCTACGAAGTCCCTGCCTTAACGTGGACGACAGGAAAAGCGTTTATTTATAATGCGGGGTGGGTCAACAATACAGGATGGCGTTACTCGGATGTCAAACTTACGCAAGGTCAAAGCCTTGTTGTCCGTATGTGGTACGACACTAATGTATATCAACTGAGTGTATGGAGTGACGGACAGCCTGTAAAAATTTGTGCGCCACTGCAAAACGGAGAAACGAAGACTATCACATACACTTGTCAGTCAAGAGAAGAAGTTGTTAGAATCAATGCGCTTGTTACCGACAATGTAAATGTGCAAATTTACACTCCGTGCAAGCTCGTCAACAAGTCAAATATTAAAGTGTCCAAGAATAATTTTAGTTGCTACAAGGTTTTATATGACAACGTAATTGCTATCGGAGACTCTCTTACTGCTGGAAGTTATACCGGTTCAGACTTGCATCCAGCACAAAGTTACCCTGCTTTTTTGAAAAAGTTGCTTGGATGTGAAGTTGAAAATGCGGGCCGAGGAGGCTGGAGCACTAAAAATTGGTGGGATGGTAACGCAGGCGAGCAAAAGGGATTTCCGTATTATACATACACCGATTACGATACCGCAGTAATTTGTCTTGGAACGAATGGTGGGCTAACCGATACACTTGATGTAGATGTAGACCCGTATAATGACTACAATGACTACGCAAATACAAATACTGGGTCTTATTGCAAGATTATTGAAGGGATGCTGGCACAAAATCCCGATTTGAATATTGTACTTTGTACGATATTTGCTGGAGGAGGAGTCCCTGGTATAGACACTACGAACGAAGTGATAAAGAAAATTGCAGCAAAGTACAATTTGCTTGTAGTTGACTTCGGTTTGGAATTTACGACGGTTTTCTCCATCTATCACGCTGTATCTAATAATATCCATCTTGGAAGGATAGGGTATGCGAGAATGGCAGACTATGTACGACAAGGACTGTGCGACAACGTAATTGCACATCCTACTAAGTACAACTACATTCCAACATAAGTTACGTATGACCGACCTAGACCTACGTTCTACACGACCATCGGAGAATGACACCATGAGTACCGAATCGACAGCCTGGCGCAAGTTCCTCCAGCCAGTAGTCACGGGGCTCGTGGCCCTCATGGCCGCGGGCGTTGGCTACCTGCAGTACCTCCAGCGTGCGGACGGGGAGAAGCGCGACTCCCGCATCGCCGTGCTGGAGGTGCAGATGAGCGAGCAGGTCAAGGACATAGACAAGTTCAAGGTGCTACTCTACGACATCCGCAGCGACGTGTCGTTCATACGCGGCAAGATGGAAGGCGAGGAAAAGGAGAGGAAGTGAACGTCCTCGGCCTCATCCTCATCGTCGCGGCTTTCCTGTGGGTGGAATTTTCCAGGAGGTAGGCCATGGCCGTGACAATCCGTAACGCTATGCTATCGCCCGCGCCCGCATGGGGTACGCGCAAGGACGGCTCGCACGTCCTCAACAACCAGTTCCTCCTCATAGTCCGCGCTGACCGCGACGGCGTGATAGTGGAGTACACCTTCGCATTCCGCGAGGGCTTCCGCTGCGACGGACTCTCCGTCCCGTGGGCGTTCCGCTGGTTCTTGCCAAGCTGGGATTCCAGGAACGCGCTCTACAACGTCGCGGGTGCGGTGCATGACTGGCTCTACACCACGAAGGGCTACTCCGTCCTACGCCGCGAGGAGTGTGACGACATATTCCGCGGGCTGCTGCGCGAGTCCGGCATCGGCAGGTTCAAGGCCGGATGTGCAGACAAGGCGGTCGAGTGGTTCGCGGGCGGCAAAAATCACTGGGGAAACGACGACTACAAGATAGCCGACAAGTGCTCCATGGTTGTGAGGTTCTAGCATGTTCACGCTCATACGCGACAAGCGCACGGAAAAGGCCATTCTAGGCCGTCTTTTTCTCGGGGGTGTATTCGTCTGCTACACGCTTGAGAACGCCGCCAAGGCCATCTCCGCTGGGCTCTATTCCATCGAGAACAGCGTCTCCCCGAAGTTCAAGAGGGAGCTCCCCCTGCTCTATAACGCCGCCGTACCAGCGAAGCGTGGAATCCGCATCCACGTCGGCAACGATGCGGTCAAGGACAGCTCCGGGTGCATTCTCGTGGGCATGGGCAGAAACTATGTCAGGCCGACTGCGGAGCCCTCGCTCCTGGAATCCACGAAGGCCGAAACGAT
>Ga0265298_10001490_pt1 | contig 34766 bp, 14 predicted proteins | sample AusTroGonzalo_MG_3_FD_193486 | JGI IMG/M metagenome (GOLD analysis project Ga0265298, IMG submission 193486) | Bovine rumen microbial communities from tropical cattle in Woodstock, Queensland, Australia - Gonzalo_01 | ecosystem: Host-associated > Mammals > Digestive system > Stomach > Rumen ... | reverse complement strand
CCCTTGAACAGTTCGTTGAACGCATCTTGGCTCTCAAACGACTGGATGGAGCCGAAGTAACGCATGAAATCATCGTTCACGCGCATGCGTACCATCGGCACGTAGGTGCCTTCGCTGTTCTGCACGGAGTCCAGTTTCTCCGAAGCTACCACAATGCGGTGGTTGGTAAGGATACTTTTGTCGCGCGAGCAATACTCGCTGATATCCAGGTCCGTAGGGTAGGTGCCGGAGTAGCGGAAAGTCTTCTTGTCCATCAAATAGGCATTGACGGCAATAGGCGACATGTCATCCCCCACCCAGCTGGAGTAGTACATGAACAGGCAAATGGAGTCCACCGAGTCCACCGTGAAGCCTTTGGGGTACGAATAGCCCTCCGGGCAGGCCAACTGGGTAAGGATAGAGGCACGGAGAATACCGTAACTCGTCTCTATTTCGCCCAAAAGGAATGAATCCGCCTGCGAGATGATAGCCTCGCAGCTGTCAATAGAAGAGGTGATGGCGAAGGTGTCCGCCAGCACGACGATGGCATCCGCAGGGTCAAGCACCGACTCACCCGTCGTTGCCACATCATCCTTGCATGCCGTCCAGCCGCATGCCACCAGCGCTAATAAACCTATAATGAACTGTTTACTCTTCATTCAGTAATGTCTCAAAAAACTCCCACTGACGCTTGCATGCGTCATTTCTATCCTCCGTCTCCTGATACGTCAAGATGGGTTTGCCTTTCGTCTCGGCGTAATTGGCCACACGCTGGTTTACTTTCGGCGTGGCATAGACGATGGCGTCGGAGAAATCAACCGCCAGACGCATCAACTCCTCATAGCCCACCGGGAAGCCGGCGATGGAGCGCACGTCCGTATTGCTAATACCCTCAATGCGCAGTTTGTCCGTAAACTTGGTGGAGAAGGGCTTCTCGTACTCGTTGTCGTCCAGCATGAGCACTATCTTCGACTTGGCGAAGAAGGGCTCGTCGTTGTACGCGCGCTTGAGGTAGAGCGGTGCCAGCGCACTCATCCAGCCTGAGCACACAATGATATTGGGTGTCCAGCGCAGTTTTTTCACCGTCTCAATCACGCCGCGCGCATAGAAGATGACGCGGTCGTCATTGTCCGCATACTCCACTCCGTTCTCGTTCTTCACACCTTTGCGGCGGTGGAACAGGTCATCGTTGTCAATGAAGTAAATCTGGATGCGGGCGGACTGGATAGAAGCCACTTTGATGAGCAGCGGATGGTCCGACTCCTCAATGATCAGGTTCATACCCGACAGGCGAATCACCTCATGCAGCTGATTACGCCGCTCGTTAATCTCACCGAACTTGGGCATGAACGTGCGCGTTTCATAGCCATGCCCCTGAAAGTACTCCGGCAACTGGCGGTTGAGCAGCCGCGTAGGCGTCTCTTCCGCTATGTAAGGACAAATCTCTTGCGAGACAAATAAGATACGTTTTGGCTCGTTCATAGGCATGTGCATATTTTTTCGCAGTGCAAAATTACAAAAAAAAATTGATATTACGAAAAAAAAAGCATAAAAAGTGACGAAAAATTTTATTTTTCGAGTATTTTTCACTATCTTTGCACGTTTTTTCGCAAAATAGAGACTTTTTAAGCGCAATAATCATGCAAATCATTACAACCAAGCAAGCCCTGCAGGAGGCAGTACAATCCTGCAAACAATCGGGTCAAACCATCGGTTTGGTACCTACGATGGGTGCGTTACACCAGGGTCATGCCAGTCTGGTGAAACGCGCCGTAGCGGAGAACGACATCTGCGTCGTGTCGGTGTTTGTCAACCCCACCCAATTCAACAACAAAGAGGATTTGGCCAAGTATCCGCGTAATATCGAGCGTGACGCCGCCCTGCTGAGCAGCATTGGCGCGGATTATGTGTTCGCCCCCACACCGGAGGAGATGTACTCTGCCGAGGAGATGAACACCACCTTCTCTTTCGATTTTGCCGGACTGGACCAGGTGATGGAAGGCAAGATGCGTCCCGGTCATTTCAACGGTGTGGTGCAGGTGGTGAGCCGTCTGTTCTACCTCGTGCAGCCCGACAAGGGTTATTTCGGCGAGAAGGATTTCCAGCAGCTGGCGATTATCCATCATATGGTGGAGCGCAGTAGCCTGGCCGGCACGTTCGGCAAACTGCAGATCATTGACTGTCCGATTGTACGTGAGGAGTCCGGTCTGGCTCTGTCCAGCCGCAACGAGCGTTTGTCAGAGGCGGAAAAAGAGACGGCATTGGGTATCTCCCGCACGCTGTTCGCTTCGCTGGAATGGGCGAAAGAGGCCGGTGCAACGGTAGCAGCCGTACAGCAGCGCGTCATCGACACCATCAATGCCATCGACGGTCTGGAGGTGGAGTACTATGAGATAGTGGACCAGACGACTCTACTGCCCACCAATCGTTTCGACCATGCCATCGGTTGCGTCACCGTCTATTGCGGTCCCGTCCGACTGATAGACAATATCAAGTATAATGGATAATTGAAAATTGAGAATTATTTGTGACCAACATATTCCTTTCCTTGCGGAGGCGGTTCGGGCGAACTGGCCGGAGGTGGAGATTGTTCCGATGAAACCGGAGCAAATCGATGCTTCGGCGGTGCGGGATGCGGATGTGCTGGTCGTGCGTACCCGCACCCACGTGAACGAGGCGCTGCTGGCCGGTTCGCGTGTGCAGCTGGTATGCACCGCTACCATCGGCTATGACCATATAGACACCGCTTACTGCGAGGCGCAAGGCATCCGCTGGATGTCCTGTCCGGGCTGCAACGCCCAGGCTGTGTGTGACTATGTAGAGGAAGCGATTGAAGAATTTCAAATTTCAAATTTCAAATTTCAAAAATGCAATCCGATGCCTACTGTCGGCATTGTGGGAGTCGGTCATGTAGGGTCTTTAGTCGCCAGAATGGCGGAAAGGAAAGGCTATCATGTGCTGCTCAATGATCCGCCCAAGGGAATCGGTGTTTCTCTCGATGAAATCGCAGAAAAGAGCGATATTATCACCTTCCATGTGCCGCTTATAGAAATTCAAAATTCAAAATTCAAAATTCAAAATTATCCCACCTATCATCTTTGTGATGAGGCATTCCTTGCTAAGTGCCAACCCGGTGCGTTGATTATCAATGCTGCGCGAGGCGGTGTGGCGGACGAGCAGGCACTGCTGCGCAGCGGACATCCCTATATCTTAGATACCTGGGAGAACGAGCCGGACATAGACCCCGAGGTGGCCGGTCATGCGTTCCGCGCTTCGATGCACATAGCGGGCTATTCGGTGGAGGGCAAGCGTAATGCCACACAGATGTGCCTGTATGCCATCGCAGAGCAGTTTGACCTGCCGAAAGCCGATATCTCGGGATGCAAGTATAACGGAGTGCCGGCAGGCCGGCAAGAAAAAAGCAGCGAGCCGTGGCTCGCTGCTATATCCGATTTGCTCAAAGCGCATCCGGAGCGTTTTGAGGCGTTGCGCAAATCCTATCCACTGCGCGGAGAATAGGTTCGATGGACGGTGCTTCTCCGACCGCCTGAATCATCCATTCCTTCGGTGTCAGACGTCCCAGACGGTAGATGCGGGCGTACTCCTTGGCGAAGGCTTCCTGTGTGGTGTATTGCGCCAAGTGCTCCTCCAACTGGTACTGTACGATGTGGCCCAGCGGATAATTGGGCAGATACATCGGCGCATTGACCATGTGGCTGTACACAGCCAGCAGTATGCAGTCATGTTCACCTAAAACCGGTTCATAATACATATTCCACACCTCTTTGGCAATCCTGACAGTGGCATCGCACAGTTCGCGCGGAGTCGCTTTCGGGTGGGTATATATCCACTGCCACATACTCATGTCCACCAGGCTGACACCCATGATTTCGTACATGGACCAGAACTGATCCAACACTTCGTTGTTGGATATTTGTGATTTATGATTTGTGGTTTGTGATTCGGGCAGGAGCTTCAAGTCGCGTTGCTGCCAGAGGAAGGCACTCGCTTCCGTATAGGCGGTATTGGGTACGCCGGAGAGCGTATAATGGTCGATATCGTACATATCCAGCACCTGCTCGACGCAGTGGCCGAACTCATGCACGGCGATATTGTAGCCTTTATAATCCATTCCGCTGGCGGCGATGCGTGTGCGCAAGCGTGCGTCTTCCTTACGTCCCAGACAGGGCCATGCGTGCCCGGAACCGCGAGCCGGTTCGACAACTATATGCGAGGCGATTTCTTTCGATTCCATCGGAGAAAATCCCATCCGTTGGAGCAGTCTCGGCATGTCGGCGGCAAATGCGTCCGCATCGGGGTACAGCGTGCGTGTCTGTGCGCTCAGCGCGTCCTCGTCCAACGAGGCACGGGCTTTGAAGCCGTCGTACCAGATGTCATACGGACGCAGGTCCCGTCCCAGCCGCTCCCGGATGACAGAGGCGACCATCGCTACCTGCTCCGAGCCCACGAGGGCACGGAACAGACTGTCCAGTTCGTCGGCGGGAATCTCCACACCCTCCTCAAAATTACGGATGATGCCGGTGGGTGCGGACGGGCAGTAAGCATCCTCCGCAAAATACGCGTGCGCTATCTCCAGAATCCGGGCATACCGGGTGTAGGGTTCGTAGTCCCCTTCGTCGCCGTAGGGATGCCATACATAGGTCTTGCCGTTGATGGCCTGCTGGGGGATGGTCTGGTCCACAATGCGCTGCATGACGCGGTAAATCATCTCCTGCTTCTCCTGTCCGTTTTCGGCACCGTATAGTGCTTTCAATTCATCCCGCAGGTTCCAGTGGCTGAGCAGGATCTTGTCCTCCGGCCATAACTGCCGCTCGTCCGCTGTCCGCAGGTTGCCCATATAGATGTTATAATCGGCGATATAATTCTCTGCGTTGGCAAGCGCCTGCGCCATGCGGCTGTTCACTTTCGCCGGCATACGGGTGGTGAACACGTCTCCCAACCGCGCCATCGCCCATTCCTGGCGTGACCAGTGACGGCCCAACCTGTTTTTCTCTTCGAGCGTGTAATGCGGGAAATTGATGATGGTGATGAACGCCAGTTTGTTGGCAAACATATCATCGGAGAAATGCGCCAAAGGGCTGTAGCCGGACATTATCCAGTCCGGTTCCTGCGGTTCGGGCGCATTGGTCAGCTGGGTGGGGCGGAGCAACTCCACGGTGAGCATGTCCGCCGACTGATAGCAGTTCTCGATGATACGGCTGAGCGATTCGAAAAGCGCCACGCGCTCGCTGTCGGTCTCGCAGAAACAGTCATTGACCAGCTGCTCGAACTCTTCGGCTGTGCCGTCCTGCTCGGTCCACAGCGCAACCGCTTGGGCTACACCGGGGCCTTTCTGCAATAATTCATCACTCACGTTCATTCCTTGTTGTGAATTGGAAGCACATGCAGCGAACAGCGCCACACACGCCCACAGACTAATCCATTGAACTATTTTCATACTATTGATTGTTTATCCCACGATGCTGCCGTTTCGAACGGGAGCGGATACAGTGGTGACAACGAGCTTGCCGTCAGCATCCACGGCAGAGAGGATCATGCCCTGGCTCTCGATACCCATCATCTTACGCGGCGGGAAATTAGCGATAAATAGCACCTGCTTGCCCACGAGCACCGAGGGGTCAGGGTAGGACTGCGCGATGCCGCTGAGGATGGTACGTCCACCCATTCCGTCATCCAGTTTGAACTGCAGCAGACGCTCGGATTTCTTGACGGGTGTGCACTCGAGTACGGTAGCCACACGGATGTCATTCTTCTCGAATTCATCGAAAGAAGTCGGCTCTTTGACAGGCTCGGGACGCCAGTTCTTGAGTGCCTCTTCCTGAGCGGCTTTCTCGTTCTCGGCCTTGATACGCGCCAGTTTGTCCAACTGCGCCTGAATGGCGGCGTCTTCAATCTTCTCGAAGAGCAGGCTCACTTCGCCGAGCGAGCCGCCTTCCGCCAGCAGGTCTATTCTGCCGAGGTCGTCCCATCCGATGGTGGCGTCCAGCTGCAGCATCTGTTTCAGTTTGGCCGAGCTGAACGGCAGGAAGGGCTCAAAAGCGATGGCGAGGTTCGCGGCAATCTGGAGCGCGATATGCAGCACGGTAGCTGTACGGTCCATGTCGGTCTTCGCCAGTTTCCAGGGCTCGGTGTCAGCGAGGTACTTGTTGCCGATACGGGCAAGGTTCATCGCCTCTTTCTGCGCATCCCGGAAACGGAAGTTATTGAGCAGTTCCTCCAAGGTGGTTTTGACGTTCTTGAACTCCTCGATGGTGGCTTTGTCGTAGTCGGTCAGTTCGCCGCAGGCCGGCACTTTGCCTTCGAAATACTTGTTGGTCAGCACGAGGGCGCGGTTGACGAAGTTACCGTAGATGGCCACGAGTTCGTTGTTGTTACGCGCCTGGAAATCCGCCCAGGTGAAGTCATTGTCCTTGGTCTCCGGTGCGTTGGCGGTGAGCACGTAGCGCAGCACGTCCTGCTTGCCGGGGAAATCATCGATATACTCGTTGAGCCATACCGCCCAGTTGCGCGAGGTGGAAATCTTGTCCCCCTCCAGATTGAGGAACTCGTTGGACGGCACGTTATCCGGCAGGTTGTAGCCCTGCGCCTTGAGCATGGCGGGGAAGACAATGCAGTGGAAGACGATGTTGTCTTTTCCGATGAAATGGATCATTCTCGTATCTTCCTGCTTCCACCATTTGGTCCATTCTCCGAATTTCTCCGGCTGCGCCTGACAGAGCTCAATCGTGTTGGATATATAGCCGATAGGGGCGTCAAACCAGACATAGAGCACCTTGCCTTCTGCGCCCTCCACGGGTACCGGGATACCCCATTCGAGGTCACGGGTGACGGCGCGGGGTTTGAGTCCGCCGTCCAGCCAGCTTTTGCACTGCCCGTAGACATTGGAACGCCATTCCTTATGGTTGTTGAGGATCCAGTCCTCCAGCCATGCCTGGTACTTGTCCAGCGGCAGATACCAGTGCTTGGTCTCTTTCTTGGTGAGCGCATTGCCGGTCTCGGCGTTGTAGGGGTTGATCAGCTCATCCGGCGAAAGGGTGGCACCGCATTTCTCGCACTGGTCGCCATAGGCTCCGAGCGAATGGCATCTCGGACACTCGCCGCGGATGTTACGGTCGGTCAGGAAATGGCCGGTCTCGGGGTCGTAGAACTGCTCGGAAGTCTCCTCTACAAACTGGCCCGCATCATACATCGCGCGGAAATAATCCGCTGCAAAACGATGGTGGATATCCGAAGTCGTACGCGAGTATATATCAAACGAGATTCCGAAGTCGGCAAACGAGCGTTTGATGAGCTCGTGATAGCGGTCCACGACCTCCTGGGTGGTGATACCCTCCTTGCGGGCGCGGATGGTAACGGGTACGCCGTGTTCGTCCGATCCGCATACATACATTACTTCCTGGCCCTTGAGACGCAGGTAACGGGCGTAGATGTCCGCCGGGACGTACACTCCGGCGAGGTGACCGATGTGCACCGGACCGTTCGCATAAGGGAGTGCTGCTGTAATTAAAGTGCGATTATATGCCATATTTTGTGTATTTTTTATACTAAATGTAAAAAAAATGTATTTTTTTCTTGCGTATATCAGAAAAAAGTAGTACTTTTGCGGTCGCATTATGAGCGTAACCAAGCAGACTTTTCCGAAATCGGCTGCAAAGGTACTACAAAAAAATGAAAAATACAAATAATTCGGTGAAAAAACATCAATCATACTGGGTTTTGTTGCTTGCGCTGTTGTTCAGCACGTCGTTGCATGCGAAAATCAACAGTTACATGGGCGGTTATCTGCAGGCCGGCGAATGGACGCTGATGCCGTCCGGCAGTCAGTATGGGCCGAGTATAGGCGGCGTAGGCGGTTTGGGACTGCTGTATGAGTTGCAGTCGGGAAACAAGACCAGTCCTGCGCGTTTTCTTTTTGATGTAGGTCTGGGTGCGCAAGGCGGTTTGACCAGTTTCATGCAGAGCAGTGACCAGCGCTCGGTGCTGACCAACCAGATTGACCTGGACGGCATGAACTTCGACTATGTGTATGATGTGAAGAATAGGCATGACCAGTATATCAACGTAGCGGCGCAGCTGCCGTTGATGGTCGGTTTCCAGATTCACAAATTTTATATGCTGGCGGGTGTGAAGGTGTATGCGAACGTATGGACCAAGACCAATTCGTCGGCTACCATCACCACTTTCGGCCGTTATGTGGATCAGGCCGGCGAGAAGGTGTTTGATGATTTCTACAGCATGCCGGAATACCAGTTCTTCGACAACAAGCCTGTCAGCAGCGGTGTGCGCACGGCGCTGAAGCTGGATGTGGACGCGTCCATCGAGATAGGCGGCCGTCTGGGTTTCCTGACAGACGCAGTCGGTTTCGATGTTCCCAAACGGTTCAGCGAGATACGTATTGCGGGCTTTGTGGACTACGGTCTGTTTGACATCCATACCGACCGTAACCTGTCGGCACTCGGTACGCTCAATCCGTCCAATCCGACGCAGGTTTTACCCCTGGAGGGCAACTTGCGGTACAATGACGGCGTGACCTATCCGGTGTATGGCAAGACGAGTATGATTGACCATGTGGTGCTGAATGATATCATGGGTACCACCAATTTCGCCAGCGTGGTGAAGAATGTGGTGGTGGGAATCAAGTTCACGTTCCTCTTCCAGTTGCGCGAGCAGAACAAGTGTATCTACTGTATCGACGCGTACGGAACCTCACCGAGTGCCGGTGGCGGAGGAGGAGTGCAGTACGAGGAATAACTCATCCTCTTTCACTTCGCGAATCGTTCCTTCTTCGGCCACGGATATATGACCGGTCTCTTCGGACACAACAATACATGTTGCGTCCGATTTTTCTGTCAGGCCGAGTGCGGCGCGGTGACGCAGTCCGTAATGCTGCGGAATGGTCTGGTCTTTGCTGACGGGTAGGATACAGGCTGCAGCTACCATTCGTCCCTCCCGGATGACGAGCGCGCCGTCGTGCAAAGGGGTATTCTTGAAGAAGATATTCTCAATCAGTCGTGCGGACACCTGCGCATCCAGTTTCTCACCCGTATCGGTAATCTCTTTGAGGTTGCCGCCTCCGGCCAGAACGATGAGAGCGCCGGTCTTGGTGGACGCCATGTGACGGCAGGCCTGCGTGATTTCCAGAATCTGCTGTTTGGAGGCGGAGTCGTCAGCCGTCTGCTTGCGGAACAGTTTCCATGACGAGAATTTCGAGCCGATACGATAGAAGAACATACGAATCTCCTCCTGGAAGATGACGATGAGGGCGATGGCGCCGACAGAGATGATGCGGTCAAACAAAGCACCGGTCAGATCGAGTTGGAAGACGAACGAGACGAGGAACCAGACCACGATAAAGGCCAGAATACCCCAGAAAAGATTGACGGCACCGGTACGCCGGAGCAGGCGATAGGTCTCATACAAGATGATAGCGACCAGAAGGATGTCTATCAGATCCTTGAATCCGAAGGAAAAAGAGAGAATATTCATGGAAATTGAGAATTGAAAATTGTTCGTTATGTCGTCATGACGTCATGTCGAGAGGACGAAAGGGTTTCGTATAACTTGATGGTTTGCGCTGCTTCTCTGACGTCATGAACGCGGAGGATGTCCGCACCGTGTTGCAGGGCGTAGAGGTGGAGCACCTGGGTGGCGGAGAGACATTCGTCGGGTGTGATGCCGAGTGGTCTCCACAGCATGGACTTGCGGCTGACGCCGACGAGTACCGGCCGGTTGAACGCGCGCAGGTCCTCCATGCGGCGCAGGCAGTCATAATCGGCTTCCGTGCTGCCGATGAATCCGAATCCGGGGTCGAGGATGAGGTTCATGTCCTGCATCTCAGGCCGGCGTGCCGGCAGGCTGAGGTCGCCGCGCAGCGTCCATATATAGGGCACATGGTGCCGGCGCACGACATCATACATCGCCTCGCATCCACCGGATATGTCGTTCACGGTCAGGTGACCGAACTGCTCCAAGGCGCGGCGGGCTATCTCGGGGCGGAAAGTGTCGATGGACAAAGCCACATCCGGAAAACGGCTCCGGAGGGTGTCCAGTGCCGGCTCCAGACGCGCCCATTCGCCCTCTTCGCTCACGGGTGTACTGCCAGGACGGGTGGAGCAGGCGCCGATATCGAGGATGGATGCACCCTCCTCAACCGCCCTGCCGGCCCATGCGGTCAGTTGCGTCATATCCGCCAGTCGTGATGCCGCGTAAAAACTATCGGGCGTCACGTTGCCAATGGCCATAATTTGCACCTTCATGCAGCGTTTTTTTCGATTTTTCGGTGCAAAGGTACAAAAAATAATGCAAATATGCAAAAAAAAGTAATAAAAATTTGCGTATGTGCAAAAAAAGCAGTACATTTGCAGGCTGAAACGTGTGCACGGGCGTGTACCTGCGGGTATGAATGTGTGTGCGAACCATAAAAAGTAATTAAATTATCATTAAAAGATATGAAAAAAACAGTTAAGTTTCTTTTGATTATTTCGGTGGTAGTCTTAGCCGCTTCGTGCTCCAAAGGGCGTGAGTTGAACACGCGCGTAAGTAACACGACGGGCTGGAGTTATTTTGACAAGAAGACCACCAATTTTGAGGCTAACGAAGGAGTGGGTAATGCTAACCCGGTAGGTATGATTCCTATCCAGGGCGGTGTGCTGACCCTGGGTCCGACCGACGAGTTCCTGACGACGACGTTGAACAACCAGAGCCGTCAGATAACGGTGAGCTCCTTCTATATGGACAAGTACGAGATTACCAACCTGAACTGGAACGAGTATCTGCACTGGCTGGAAGTGGTGTTCGGTCGTGTAGCTCCGGAGATTGTAGACAAGGCACGTCCGGACCACAAGGTATGGCGTGACGACATGGCATACAACGATCCGTATGAGGACAACTATTTCGAGCACCCGGCGTTCTCGTTCTACCCGATTGTGGGTGTATCGTGGGAGCAGGCTATGGCGTACTGCCAGTGGCGTACGGACCGCGTGAACGAGATGGCACTGGTCAACATCGGTGCGATGGCGATACCCAATTTCGAGGAGTTGCGTGAGGAGATTGAGGAAGAGGAAGCCAAAGACGAGTGGCAGCGCGACCACAACGGCTATGAGATGCAGGCCGTTGAGATCGAGCGTCCGAACGACGAAGGCGAGATGGAGAGCGTGACGGTTTATCGTCCGAGCTTCGAATGGATTCGCGACAAGTTTGTATTCAATACCGACAAATATTTACTGGATGACAGTTACGTACCTGAGTATGGTCGTCGTCCGAAACGCGACACGTATCAGGAGGACCGCAAGGTATCCATCGCGGACGGTGTGTTCGTGACGGGTTATCGTCTGCCGACGGAGGCTGAGTGGGAGTTTGCCGCATATGCTCCGGTAGCCGGCGAGGACGGTCTGACGGTAGAGGGTAAGGTCTATCCGTGGTCGGGATATCATCCGCGTGACATGACGAAGAAGAACCTGGGTCAGATGCAGGCCAACTTCGTTCGCGGACGAGGCGACATGATGGGTGTGAGCGGTGCGCTGAACGACCACCGTGTGATCACCAACCCGGTGGATGAGTACGAGCCGAACGATTTCGGTCTGTACAACATGGCGGGTAATGTGAATGAGTGGGTGCTGGATGTATATCGCGAATCGACATTCCAGGACTTCACCGAGTATAACTCTTTCCGTGGTAATATATTCAGCCATCCGGTGCTGGATGACAACGGCAGGTTCCAGATGGACTCAACCGGTTGTGTGATGATTTCCTGGGGTAAGGAGGATGATAAGCGTGACGTGCTGGACGGAGATTTCGCCAGCTTGATTAACACCGACTTCCCCTTGGATACCGCTGGTATGGCCAATCTGGAGAATCACAAGGATGATATCACGGACATGCTGGTTCCGCGCATTACGAAGACCACCCGCGTATATAAGGGCGGTTCATGGGCAGACCGTATCTTCTGGCTGAACCCGGCTACGCGTCGTTACATGGACCAGGACAAGTGCTCGGCTACCATCGGTTTCCGCTGCGCGATGTCCACGCTGGGTGACCAGATTCCGGGCACACCGGTGAAGAGATAATAATTCGCAATTCACAATTAAAAATTCACAATTAGCAATATGAATTTTCCTGAGAATATTCGCTATACCAGCGAGCATGAATGGATCCGCGTAGAGGGTGATGAGGCCTATGTAGGCATCACAGACTATGCACAGTCGGAGTTGGGTGAGATTGTATTCATCGACGTACCGACATTGGGTGAAACAGTAGGTCAGGGCGAAGTGTTCGGTTCGATTGAAGCCGTCAAGACGGTGAGCGACCTGAATATGCCTGTGACGGGTGAGGTGTTGGAAATCAACGAAGCGTTGGAAGCAGCGCCGGAGTTGGTGAACAACGATCCGTACGGTGAGGGCTGGATTATCCGCATCAGCGTGAAGGATGCCGGTGAGCTGGACAAACTGATGGATGCAGCCGCTTATCAGGCAGGGCTGTAGGAATTACGAATTAAGAATTACGAATTAAAAATTACGAATTACGAATTCTGAGATATGTAGGGAGAGGCAGCGATGTCTCTCCTTATTTATTTTATGCGTGCGTACGTACGCGCAAGGAGCTTTTTGTGAGAATTTATTCTCATGCCGTAGTATAGTCATTCTCGAGTTGCTCTCGACTTGCTCTCGAGTTGCTGTCGAGTCGCTGTCGAGCCTTTGTCGAGTTTTCGTTTTGTGTGGAAGAGACTGAAAATGGAGAAAAAGGTTATTATTTGCGACATTTTGTGTTTTATCATTCTGTAAAATAATTGTAAAATAGAGTTTACAAAACGCACAAAAATTAGCGTTTTGTTGACATTTTGTTGCATAAACGGATATTTTTGTGTAACTTTGCGCCCTGATTTGTATATTTATATGCAAAAGCAAACAATCAAAAATAATAATTAATTAAAATTATTAGTCTAGTTTAATTAAAAACAAAAGCTTATGAGAAAACATTTATTCCTATTGGCAAGTGTAGTTGTAATGCTATTCGTGCCGATGTTTTCCAATGCGCAGACCATCTATTTTACGGATGGTTTTGAAGACGGCTTAAATGCCGGCTGGACTCAGGAGTATTTTGACAAAGTCCGCGGAAAGTGGGTGACAGAGACTCCTGATATCAGTCAGCCTTGGAAGACGGAGTCGGGTGCAGATTTGCAGCATCCGAATGGAGCAGTTGTTGGAACCGGGCGTGCTTATTTCCGCCAGGAAGCTACAGCTGACAGGAATGTGCAGACGACAGGCTACCGTACGCGTTTGGTGACGCCGTATTTGGACCTGTCGGCGGGTTATCAGCCGATTTTGCGTTTCTATCATGCGCAAGCCAAGTGGACGGCTGATTTCGACACACTGCGCGTGTTCTATCGTCAGGGAAAAGGTACTCAGTGGGAATTGCTGACTGAGTTCACCTCTCCGATCCAGAAATGGAAATTCGAGGAGATGGACCTGCCCCGTACCGGTCCTGACTATCAGATTGCCTTTGAGGCGAACGAGAACATGGGTCGCGGTATCGTGCTGGACAGTGTGATTGTCCGTACGAAACCTCAGATTACCACTCCTCACGACATGAGTTACTATGACATGCGTGACAATGGTATCAACCTGACCTGGGAGGCTTCGAAGGACGCAGATTCATTCCGTGTAGTAGTAGCTGAAATCGATTTGGACCTGAATGTCAATCCGCTGAACATTGACAGTACTCAGTACATGGTACTGGATACCATCATCAGCAGCGAGTTTGCGCAGGATGTCCGTCTGGAGAACCTGGCGGGCGGTCGTACCTACTACATGCAGGTACAGTCCATTGGAGAGTTTGAGAACTCGGTATGGAGTGAGACGTTCTCGTTCCGTATGAAACCGGTGGTGAACATCACCCGCGAGCAGGGTTATTACGAGAGCTTCTATCTGCCCTACAAATCCAACAAGATTCCTGACATGCAGTTAGAGACCTGGACTTGGGGCGGTGACTGGGAGCCTGTCATTCCTCTGTGGGTTGGAAAAGAGTATTTCGATGTCTATTCGCCGGATGCGAGCGAGGCAGTTGCCTTCGTAGGCCAGAAGACCTCTTCTTCGGGTGTCATTACCTATAGCATCGGTAGGGGTCAGACATCCTATATCATCTCTCCGGAGATTTCGGGTAAGGATATTGAGAACTTCTCGATGAGCATGTGCCACGTGACCTTCTGGGGTACGACCTATACCTATCAGCACAACCGTGCCAAGGCTATTATCGTAGGTGTGGCTTCCGACCCGACCGACCCGACGACCTTTGTGCCTGTTGACACGTGCGAGGTATGGGGTTACAAGCAATTTACTTTCTTTGACGTAGATTTGTCTTCCTATACCGGCAACGGCCGTTATGTAGCATTCGTCAGCAACTTCCAGGACCAGGATAACTGGTTCGCATTGGATGATGTGACGATTGAGCTCAAACCGGAGATTGCCATGGTGAAGGCGAGCGAAATCAGCGTTATCCCGACAACGAATGCGGCGCAGCTGAGCTGGCCGGCAGTTGAGGGAGCAACCGGATACAAGGTGAAATATATGCCTTTGGAGGAAAAGGGTATGAGCGTACCTTTGACCGAGAAAGGCATGGCAGGTGCATTAACGGTACAGACGGTTTCGGACAGCATTACGCTGAGCAATCTGACCGTACGCACCAAGTATGTGTACAGTGTGCAGGCAGTAGGAGCCAATTCGCTGGGTGCATGGTCGCAGCCGCGCGAGTTCTACACCTCTGCCGAGATGAGTATCCCCAAACTGTATGAGTTTGAGGATGGTGAGGGCCGTTATTCGCGCGAAGGTACTGCGAACGAGTACTTCCCGAGCGACTGGTGTGTATTCACCAACGATGCCGACGCACCATATCTCTATACGTCGTATTATCGTAGCGGCAGTCGTTGCTTGTACTTGGTTAAAGATCAGTACAACGACGCCTGGACGGTAGCTCCGATGATTGAGAACGTGAAGGAAGTGGAGTTGGTATTGTATGCCCGCCTGAGTTCCACCTCGTATAGAGGATCAAACATTGTTATCGGTGTGATGGATGATCCGAGCGATCTGAAGACCTTCACTCCGGTTGCTACGTTTGCTCCGGCTGATGTCGTATATGAGCGTTTCTATGCTAACTTCCTCAACTATAACGGAACCGGTAAGTATGTGGCTCTGTTGTGGGGTGAGAGCGGTGTATCGAAGAACGGTATCTGCGTGGATGATCTGACCTTCCGTCCGCTGGACAACTGTGTTCCTCCGGTGATGGAAATTGATCAGTTGACCGATTCGAGTGGGGTGCTGAACTGGACTCGTATGGAGGAGACCGACCGCTATTATATTAAGGTGAGCGCCACGGCGTTGACCGAAGAGCAGATCCCGACCGCCACAGGAAACCAACTGCTGTGGGAGTTTGAGGGGTACGATAGTACAACTTTGTCCTTGAGCGGTCTGGACTACTCGACGACATATTTCGTCTATGCAAGCGCCAGATGTTCTGATACTCAGCAGAGTGAGTGGACGGGTATCTCTTTCAAGACCACCTGTCCGGAGAGGATGAAACTGCCGTACAGCACCGGTTTCGAGAAAGAGGCAACGAGTACTATTCCAAACTGCTGGATCAAGCCGACCTGGAGTACAACCACGAGCACCTATCCGTATGTAAGTTCGAGTACCAGTGCTCGCACCGGTTCCCAGTATCTCTATATGTACTCAACCACCACTTATGGATCTACGATTGCGTTGCCGCAGTTGGATGCCGATTTGGAGAATGTCAAGGTACGTTTCTGGGCTTACTACAGCACTGGCGGCTATAAGTTTTTCACCGGTATCATGGGTAACCCGGATGATCCGGCGGACTTCTATCCGGTGGATACGTTTGAGACCGTTGCATCTACATGGATACTTTGCGAATCCATGTTCAAAGCCGAGGATCTGAAACACGGCAACTATATTGCTATCAGCAACTTCACCGGTTCAACCGGCTATGTATATATTGACGATGTAGAGATCGTGAATGTGGTCAATGCTGCACCGTTCAATTACAAGAAAGTGGACGGCGATGCAGATTGGTTCGAAGTAAAATGGGACGGAAAGACCACAGACAAGTGGCAAGTGGTTATCTCCAAGTCCTATTATCCGTTAAGCGATACGATGTATGTCAATCCGGCCGACAGCATTCCTGCTAAGGATATCCTTGTGAACACGGAAACCACAGCTAATAACTACAAGATTTCGAGCGGTTTGGAACCGTTGACATGGTATTATATTTACGCCAAGTCCACCGCCGGAACGGAGTGGAGTATGGATTCCATCCAGACGGATTGTAATACATGGAATCCGCGTGTAAAGCAGGTACAGGGCTTTGAGACGAATTCGAAGGGTGAAAATATCCGCACGGTGTCCTATTCGCTCGGTAGTACCGCAACATACGGCAACTACTATATGAATGCGATTATACCTGAGTGCTGGACAGTAGGTAACATCAAGTGGGGAACAGACCTCAGCAAAGCAACCAGTTATACCTATCGTGGTTACTTCCCGTTCATTGTAACGGACGGTTTGAACTCCAGTGCTAATCCGACAGCCTATGCAGAGAAGGCGGCGGCATCTAATCAGTATTCCTCGGATGGTGTGAACAGTTTGAAGATATACGGTTCTTATTCCAGCACCGCATCAAGCAACTATGCTCCGGCATGGGCAGCGATGAACAAACTGGATTGCTCGGATGAAGACCTGAAGTCCTTGATTCTGACCTTCGACTATGCAATGACAACCACGTCATCTTATGCCGTAATCGTAGGTATCATGGATGACCCGACCGATTTGAGCACCTTCACGGTTCTTGACTCTATCGGTCCCGGTATCGGTACCGGTTCGCACAAGCATAAATCCGCAGAAATCTCTTTGGATCAATACGAGGGAACCGGACGTTATATTGCATTCCGTACTCCGTATGGAAAAACCACCACGTTCTATCTGGATAACGTAAGCGTCAGCCTGGCTACCTGTCCGAACCCGAATCCGAGTATGAGTCAGGTGACCGACAATTCGGCAGTATTGGCTTCCGGTCTTCGTGTAGATAACGGATGGAAATATATCATCACTGATTCATTGTACCAGTCCGACAATCTGGATAAAGGTCAGATGCCGGATGCAGCGCATATTGTAGCACAAGGTTCGCTGGTAGGTGAGTATGGTGATGCCGCTCCGAAGATGACCCGTGTCAACGGCTTGCAGGGTAATACTGAGTATTATGCGTACGTAACCACCTTGTGTGACAACGATGAAATTTCCGCTTGGAAGATGGTTTCGTTTACCACCTTGTGCGATCCGGTGGATGCCGATACATGGGTAGGCGACTTTGCCAACGATACCACCGTTTCCGGATATAAACCTGAGTGCTGGACCGTAGGTAGTCTGACAGCAGGTGCTACAGGAACTTATATTCCATATGTAGTAAGCACGACGCGTGCTGCGGAAATGGCAGATCCTACCACTGCAAAGACGTACAACAAGACGACCGGCGCTGTTACCGGTGCCAAGGTGCTGTGTATGTATGCATACAGTACGACTTCAGTTGGTTGTTATGCCATCAGCCCGGCTATCAAACCGGCGGCAGGCAAGACGCTGCAGAACTATCAGATTGTCTTCAAAGGTTACGGTACGAGTGCCCAGAGCGGTACGACTACTACTACCGCATATGCGCACAACCTGCGTGTAGGTATGACGTCTGATCCGTCTGACCTGAGCAAGGTAACGATTTTGGATACCGTATTCTTGCCTACAGAAGGCAAGCAGGCCATTGTAGAACTTGATTCTTATCAAGGTGACGGTCAATATATCGTCTTCCTCTTGGAGAAAGAAGAACCGAATTATTCGCGTGCTTATATCTACGACATTCACATGGAGCCGATTCCGGCTTGTAAGATTCCGAGCGGATTGAAATTGGATTCGACTACAGAAAACAGTGCATCCATTTATTGGAAAGGCAACTCAAGCAAGTACAATGTAGCCTTGTCCAAGAAGCTTTATACGGAAGCAGAGAAGGAGGCAGGTTATCTGACCAATGACTCTGTGATTGCTGCGGACGGTATTCTCTTCAAGACAGTAACCGAACCGGCTATCAACTTTGACGGTCTGGAGCCCAGTACCGGCTATTATGCCTATGTACAGGGTATATGCGGCGAGACAGACACTACTGTTTGGGCATACGGTGCATTGTCGTTCAAGACCGAGTGTATCGCAGAGCAACCGATTCCGTTGAAGGAGAACTTCGAGAAATACGAAACCAGTGTGACAGCTCCGGATTGCTGGGACTGGGCTGACTATATGGGTACCGGTTATCCGAAGGTAATGAACCCGACTTCCGGTGCTGTAAGCGGTCACCAGTATGAGTTGTGGTCCACCGGTACGACTCATCGTACGGTAGTCATTCTGCCGAAGGTAGTGGGCAATCTGTCCGACTATATCTTCAGCATGGATGCCCGTTCGTATGGTACCACAACGGCTTCGGTTGTATATGTAGGTACGATGAAGGATATTGCTGACTCGACGACCTATGCTCCGTTGGATACCTTCTATATGGATGGAGGCAACGAGTTCACGCATATAGAGATGGATCTGTCGAAATACAATCTGGTATATGACCGTATCGCCATTACTTCCGGTTTGGGTGCTACATTGGAGAAAGCCAGCGATATCTATATCGACAATATCCGACTCGGTTTGCCGATTACCTGCTTCGCTCCTACGAGCGTGACTGTTGTTCCCGGTCTGACATCGGCTGAGGTAAGCTTCGTTCCTACTGATTCGCTGCCCGGCACATGGGAAGTACAGGTAACAAAAGCAGGCGGCGAGCCGAAGACCTATCTGGCCGATACGACTTTCTATAATATTACCGGTCTGGAGCCGTCGACATCTTATTCTGTGGCAGTTCGCAAGAGTTGCAATGGTGACTATAGCGACTATACGGATGGGGTTGTCTTCAATACGAAGTGGCAGATTGATACCTACAAGTGGTCGTTCAGCCAGAACGAGCAAGGTACCATCAGTGTGCCGAATAAGCCCAGTGCTGCTGTAGCTACCTACGCAATGCACCCCGCATTGATTCCGACCGGAAGCCAGGCTACGCTGGATTATTCATCGAATACGACGTACTTGCCGTATCAGGTCATGAATACTACTTCGTTGGCATACGCCGAGGACAAGCGTGACTTCGTAGCCGGCGGTGATACCGCACGCGCATTGCGTCTGTATCGCTACTTCTCAACTTCGTATGCGTACGGCGACAGCGCGGCAGTTATCCTGCCGACGATCCTGAACCCGCAAGGCAAGCAGTTGAGCATGGATCTGCGTTTCGGTTATGCATACGCCAGCAACCACTCGACAGCTACCTATCAGGATGTAGTGAACTACAGCTATCCCAATGCGGTATTGTGCATCGGTACGGTAGATAGTCTGCAATCCAACCTGAGCACCTATCAAGAGATTACACGCGTGAAGGCACACCCGATGACGGTAACCGATACGCTGCGTGCAGCAAGCAATTACGGCTGGATGCACTATGTACTCCCGCTGGATATGAATCTTACCGGCAAGCAGCTTGTGTTGATGGTTCAATGTCCGACTTCAGGTTATGTATTTGTGGATAACCTTGCAGTGGAGGCAGTTGAGGGTATAGCAACTCCGGTACTGACTTCAGTCAGTGCAGGTGATACCTATGCTACCTTGAACTGGAACGGTAATGCCAATGCATACAATATCTATGTAGTGGATACGACCCAAGCACCGGTAGGCAAGTATATACCTTATATACAAGACGCGCCTGCTGCGTGCGTAGATACAATTAAGAATGTATCGGGCAATTCGTACAAGGTAACTGATCTTGCTGCCGGCGGTAACACCTATGCGTTCTATGTAGAGGATGCAGCCAAGGCTGGTATCGCAGGTGCGTTGAGTAACCGTCAATTTGCTACGACCGTATGTCCGGCTATCCAAGTGGAGGGTGGTTACAGCTACGACTTCGAACCGGGCGCTAACTATGTGATGGGTGCTAACCCGTCGAAGAGTACGGCTGACGGCTTTACCTTCCAGTGGCCGACTTCGACTACAGCCAGTGATACGGTTTACAAGACTCCGGATTGCTGGACGGTAGGTATTGACTACAGCGGTTATGATCCGACGAGCACGACCTATAAGAGTTATAACCCGACCTTGCGTTCCAACTCGATGACGGCAGCGGCTGCTTCGCAGTATCGCTATGCACGCAACGGCTACTCATGTATGCAGTTCTACGGAACGAGCACCTATAAGGAGGTTTATGCCGTAATGCCGCTGATGGCAGGCTTCGATATGGATACCATGGAGGTCAACTTCTGGGGACGTAGTACGTACGAGAAAGTACAGGGTGGTACGATTTATACCGTATCCTATCTGAAGGGAACCAGCTACTCGACCAAACTGGCAGTAGGTACCATGACTGATCCGAATGACCCGAGCACGTTCGTTGCTTTGGATACTATTGAGTATGACTATACGGCGAACGATCTGACAACTTCCACCGTTGCAACTTCTGACCCGACAGGCAACAACTACTGGCTCAACTTCACCGTTCCGATGAAGGGTGCAACCGGTCAGTACATTGCATTCAAGCAAGTCGGCTATGGCTACTTCTATATGGATGACCTGAAGATTCAGAAGCGCCAGACGGCCCGTCGTCCGAAGAACCTGCAAGTGATTGAGGTTGGTTCGACAACGGCACAACTGGCATGGCAGGGTGAAGAGAAAGCAGAGGGAAGCAAGTATATCGTTCAACTTTCCAATTCTGCGACCAACTGGACGTCTGCTGTGGAATATGAAACGACTCAGGATTCCATATCGCTGACCGGTCTGGAGGTGGCTAAGCAGTACTTCTTCCGCGTTAAGCAGGTAGGCAGCAAGTATGGTGACACCGAGTTCGCACACTACGAGACCTTCACGACCGAATGTGAGGCATTGAATCCGAACGGATACAAGACCGGCTTCGAGTGTAAGGATACCGATCCGTACATGGTACTTCCGGGTGCTACCGGTACCAACGTGAACACGATGCTCCAGAACCAATGCTGGACCTACTGGAACATGGGTACGACCCAGACGGTAAGCAGCACGTACTTCCCGTACAATATTGTGAATACGGCTTCTGCAGGTTATTCGCACAGCGGCAATTATGCTCTGAAGATTAATCAGTACACCACTACAGCCGGTGCAACGACTTATCGTCATTGTGTAGTATCGCCGAGAATTGATGCAGAAATCGGCGAGGCAGGCAAGGGCTTTGATACGCTCCAGATCAGCTTCTGGGCATGCCCGACATATCACGGATTGAGTGGTACGAACAAGGACAAGATATCTTCTGCTTCGGGTACATCCTATGCGAAGTACATCGAGATAGGTACTTGTACCGATCCGGCAGACCTCAGTACATACACGGTACTGCAAGGTTGGACGTATGAGGTGGAGGGTGATAACCTGAAGACCGGTGTTCAGGCCGATGCTAATAACGACTATGCATTCCGCAAGGTTACGGTAAAACTGAACAACGCTACCGGTCCGTATGTCTTCATCCGTCCGAATGTAGATCGCGGTGACGGCAAGTCGTTCACCTACTCGACGATGTATATCGATGACTTCCAGTTCGAGACGCTGAAGAACTGTCCGCTTCCGGCGAATATGAAGACAGTTGACGTAACGACGAAGAACGCGAAGTTGCAGTGGGAAGCAGACGCGCTGAAGTTTGACGTGCAGGTATCGGAAGACCCGACCTTCACGGATGACGCCAAGATGCTGGCTGACACAACTGTGGTGGATAGCAACTACTTCTTTGTAGAAGGCCTGGAGGCAAGCATGACGTACTACTATCGCGTTAAATCGTATTGCGACGAAGAGGGCAAGGATGTCAGCGACTGGACTCCGGTTGCCAACTTCAAGACGCCGTACGCACCGCTGTATGACGAAGAGTTTACGACCAGTCTCGGCGAATGGCACATGGCTTATGGCTATGCGAACAAGATCTTTGCCGGTGAAGCACAGTTGCGTGACACCACGACATCCGGTACCTACAACAGTTGGTATCGCGTGCAGAACCAGATTATCTCCGGTTATGCGTTACGTCTGCAACTGGGTTATGCCGCTTCGGCAACGCCGAGCTATCCTATCTCCAGCACGTATCAGGCAGAGTCTTACTACCAGAAGTACTGGTTGGTAGGTCCGTCGATTACGATTGAGAAGGAGGGTGCTCAGCTTGCATTCGAGGCAGCTCTGGCCAACTATCAGTCCACCAACCCGATTACGGTTCATGACCATTGGAATGAAGGTTGGGATGACCAGTTCATGATCATCATCAGTGAGGATGACGGTAAGACCTGGAAACGCGAGAATGCGACTATCTGGAATAATGAGACGACCAATGATTCCGCCGATGCGCACTATAAGTACGGTATTGGTGATTATGTGCTGACGTCTATTCCGGCTACTCCGACACAGATGTCTATTGACCTGAGCAAATATGTAGGCAAGACCATCCGTATTGCATTGTACGGAGAGAACACGGACCAGAACGCGATGAACTCTATCCACGTGGACAAGATTCACATCAACTATCTGACCAAGTACGAACAGAGCATGAGTCTCTGCCAGTTCGAGGATGTAGATGATGTACTCGGATTCAATGTCAACGGTGATACGGTTGCAGCCGGCGAGATGCAGCTCAAGCGCTCTGTACTCAGTTATAAGAGTGGCGTTAACGACTCTCTGTTCGTACTCAATGTAGAATACGATGAGGCACCGCAGTACTACTATGAGATCACTATCTGCCAAGGTACGCCGTTCGAGTACATGGGCTTCAACCAGCACTCTGCTCCGGGTACGTATCGTATGAAACTGACCTCGGTAGTAACGGGTTGTGATAGTATTGTGAACTTCACGATTAACCATACGGAAGCACTGCGTTCGCAGATTGATACGACTATTTGTAACGGTGATGTATTCAACTTCCATGGTAAGTTGCTCACCGAAGCCGGTACGTATATTGATACGCTTCAGGCATGCGAATTGTACGGCGGTTGCGACAGTATCGTAACACTCCATTTGGGTATTCGTCAGACGAACTATATGCCTGTTACGGCAGAAATCTGGCACGGCGAGATTTACAACTGGTATGAATATGCATTCACCGAGTCTATCCGTAAAGATACCGTCTTTATGAACCAGTTCGGTTGCGACTCCACGATTGCCCTCAACCTGACCGTTAAGTATCCGGAGATTATATACACCTACGATACCATCTGTAACGGCGAGAGCTATGAGTGGCAAGGCAAGACCTTCACGAGAACCGGTACTTATCTGGATACGGTACGTACCGCAGGCGAACCGGATGTATTGTACGGTTTGAATCTGACGGTTAATATGCCTACCAGTGCATTGATCTCGAAGACTATTCTGCACGGTGAGACGTATCAGTGGTTTGATGAAATCCTGACCGAGACTGTTGTTAAGGATACCGTTCTTACCAATGCAGTCGGTTGTGATTCTACCATCAAACTCAACCTGACGGTTCTGTACGCAGATGTAGAATACGTACGTGAGGCTATCTGTGAAGGCGACACGATGGAGTGGCTTGGTAAGAAGTATTCGCAGACGGGTACGTATCTGGATACCATTCGTGAAGCCGGTCAGGCAGACAAGCCGATGGCCTTGATTCTGACTGTTAACCAGCATACTGCCGGTGTCGTTAATGCAAGTATTCTCCACGGATTGGAGTACGAGTGGTTCGGTGAGAAACTGACTGAGTCTGCTCAACGCACGAACGTCATCCCGAATGTGGCAGGTTGTGACTCGACCGTTACGTTGAACCTGACCGTATCGTATGCTCCGATGCAGTACATCAACGATTCTATCTGCTTGGGCGGTACGTATGTATGGCTCGGCAAGGAATATACCGAGATGGGTACCTATGTTGATACCGTACGTGCCGCAGGACAGGCAGATCAACCGATGACGTTGATTTTGAAAGTGAACTATCCGACGGCATATGAGTATGCTGCAGCTATCTGCCCGGGCGATACGTATCTGTTCGGTGGCAGAGAGTTGACGGAAGCCGGTACCTATCTGGATACATTGGCAAATATCTATGGCTGCGATAGCGTTGTAACGCTGCGTCTGACGGTTAAACAGCCGATGAACGAGGTTCATGATGTAGAGATATGCTACGGTACAAGTTATCTGTTCGGCGGCAAAGAACTGGATCAGACAGGTACGTACTACGATACTATTATCGGTGCAAACGAATGCCAAGCTATCATCACGCTGAACTTGACGGTGAACGAGCCGCTCAGAGGTACGTTCCGTGCCGAGTTCTGCGGTGAAGGCTACATCTTCCAGGGTGTGATGTACGGCGAAGGACGTCACGAGGTTTGGATCAAGAACGAGTATGGTTGCGACAGTATCGTAACGCTCTACTTGACCGAGACGGATGATGTACACGATACATTGCGTGTGACCATGTGTCCGGGTGAGACCTATAAGGATGAGAACTTCATTGTGAACAAGCCGGGAACGTACTACGCAGAGTCTGCAAGACCGGGTGGCTGTACGGTTTACCACGTACTCTACTTCGATTATTACGCAACGGAATCGAGTGTGGATACCATCATCTCGAAAGCCGATCTGCCGTACACCTATAAGGGCTTGACCTATGGCACATCGACGAAACCGGGTATCTATGTTGACACCATCCGTACAACCAGCGAGGGCGAATGCGAATTGGTTATCTACCATACGCTCCGCATCCGCGAATGTGTCGGTGTGAACGATACGATCAACGTAACGCTCTGCGCCGGTGAAGTGTACCGCGATGAGAACTTCAACGAGAGTAAGCCGGGTGTATATAGCGTAGAAGGATTTGATGAAGAAGGATGCTCGATGTTCCACGTACTCAATCTCTCGAACTACCCGAGCGAGATACACGTTGATACAATTATCTACACGGCAGACCTGCCTTACACTTATCTCGACTTGTTCTATGACGTAACGACAGAGCGTGGTGTATATGTTGATACCATCCAAACGACCGGCACGGGAGGTTGTATGCTGACTATTTACCACAAACTGACGGTTATCCAGAGCCAGCAGGGCATTGAGTCCATCCTGGAGGAGAACGGTCAGAATGTGATGAAGGTGATGTATCACGACCATCTCTATATCGTCCGCAAAGACGGCTGGTATAGTATCACCGGTCAGAAGGTGGAGAACCCGCTGAAATAAGCGATTCGAAACCAGAAAACAGAAATGGAAGGGGCTGCCGACGGTAGCCCCTTCTATTTGTTAAATTTCATTTTTTTTCACGAAATGCTGACAAAAGGACACAAAAATGGTGAAAAAGTAAGAAATAATTTGCATAAACCGAATATTTTTTGTACCTTTGCGCACTTTTTTGCGTTATGTACAGGTGCATATGCGTAGGAGCGCACGTATAATAGTGGGTATTTGTCTTTGCTGCTTGGGAGGAATCATGCCTCTCCGGTCGGCTACGCAACTCAGTCCCGAGAAGCATCATTTCATCGGATTCTGGGCGGAAGCCGGGTATGCCGGTTGGCTGACCTCCATGGACGGAGCCAAACTGTTCTCCGGTGCTGCGCCTTCATTCGGAGTAGGATACCGCTTGTTCAGTAACAACTTTATCCTGCAGACCGGGGTGGAGGGTCAGTATGTATGGATGAAAGGCTCGATACCGGAGATCAGACGCCAGGAGTTGATGAACGACAATGATATTCCGAACGAGCAGTTCCTGATGAGCATCCATATGTACAACTACACGGATGTGAACATGATGGTGAATGTGCATGTGCCGCTGTTGGTCGGATATGAGAACGGGCGCTTCTATGCGCTCGGCGGTATCAAGGCCGGCATGAACGTACTGGCGAAGGCTGTGAGTTCCGCCACTATGACCACTACTGCGGACTACGAACCCTATATAGGCATGATGGAGGACCTGCCCAACCACGGGATAGGAACAGCGCCGGTGACGAGCGGTGAGCAGAACTTCCGTATGGGACTGAACCTGACGATGCATCTGGAGGCAGGCGCACGTCTGGACAAATTCAAACGATACAAAGCCTTCCATATCCGCAATCATCCCTACCGCGTCTATTTAGGTGCCTATCTGGAGTACGGCATGGCGAACGTGCACACCGCCGTAGCCAACGGACCGATGGCGGGTTTGGACCTGACGCACGGCGTGCAAGCCAATCTGGTGCCGATGATGCTGTGCAACGAAATGAAAAACGGAACGGTCAACCCGTTGGCGGTAGGTGTCAAATTCACGATGCTATTCGAGCTGCCGCAACACGGCAAATCGTATATATACGACTGGAAAAAAGAAACGAATGGCTATCGCAAACGCGGCGGTAACCAAATAATCAAATAATCAAGATGAAACGAATACTCTACATACTTCTTGTGGCAATGGGGCTGAGCACCATTGCTCCTCTGGTATCCTTAGTGGACAACAATGTGTCTGTGGTATATGCTGCGGATGACAAGGCCAAAGCGAAAGCGCAGAAGGAAAAGGAAAAAGCGAAGGCACAGAAGGAGAAAGAAAAGGCCAAAGCGAAGGCGCAGAAAGAGAAGGAAAAGGCCAAAGCGAAGGCGCAGAAGGAGAAGGAGAAAGCCCAGGCGGATAAGGCCAAGGCCAATGCCAAGGCGCAAAAGGCCAAAGAGCAGGAGAAGAAGCAGAAAGAGGCAGCCAAAGCGAAAGCGCAGGCCGCTAACGCCAAAGCTAAATCCAACGCCAAAGGAGCTTCCAAACCCGCCAAGAAAGTGGTAGAGCCCGAGTTGACGCCGGCGGAGGAGAAAGCTATCTATGAGAAGCAGGTAGCCGATATTCTCAAGAAGAACAAACGCGTCCTGGCGTATGTGAACCGCGATATAGAGCATCGTCTTGGCGCCTGGGGGCAGATTGGATACAGCAACCTGTTCACTTCCGGTATTACCTATAATACTTCGGCTGCGGGCAACCCCCTCGGATTCCAACATGCCGACAAAGGTTTTGTGGGCGGCGGAGTAGGTCTTGGTTATCAGATGCGATACAAACAACTCTTGATGACAACGGGTGTGGAGTTCAATACCTACAACTCCGTGATGGGCATTTCCAATCAGGCGGACGGCACGTTTGTGCTCAACTATGGCATGAATCCATATCCCAACACGATGACCTATACCTATGCATTCAGTCCGCTCAAGGAAAAACTGATTGGCGGCTTTGTGCAAGTGCCGGTGCTCTTCGGTATGGAGCTGAAAGCGCTGCCGCTTTTCTGGCAAGCCGGTGTGAAAGTGGGTATGGGTGTGCTGGGACAATCGACCACCAGCGGCAAACTCACCACCTCCATCACGGATAAGGAACTCATTTCCGACCTGACGAATATGTACAGCCATGCGCTGGTAAGCGACCAGGCGGTGAGCCGCCCGGCATCCAACGTGAAATTCGGAGCCAACGTAGCTCTTTCAGCAGAGGTGGGTGCGAATCTGGATCAGTGGGTGAAATCCAAAGTGAAGATGCGTGCGTCCATATTCTTCGATTACGGTATGGTCAATGTGCTTAATTATGCGCCGGCAGCCGGTGCGCAGGATATACCTACCCAGATGGTTGTTGCAGCCAATCCGCTGGATTATCCTGTCAATTCGGCCTTAGCTACCACTTCGGCGAAAGATGCCAAGGTGAATCCTTTCCTGGTGGGCGCCAAGATAGCCGTTTGGTTCAACCTTCCGCGCAAGCAGCTCGTAGAGAGCGATATGCCGGCGAAGCCGCTGCCGCGTCTGGGGGTATATGCGTATGACGAGGAAACCCAACTCGCGCTGGGCAGCGTGACCGTCGAGGTGAAGGACTCTGTCACTGCGATGAAGAAGAAAACGACCAACAAGCAGGGCCAGCTCAAGGTGGGCCGTGTAGCCGAAGGCGAATACAGCATATCGGCCACCAAGAACGGCTATTTCGCGTCGGAGCCCATCAAGCACATGGTGGAGGAATTCACGTATGATACCGTCCGTGTACCGATGCGCCGCATTCCGGCACCGGTGGTATATACGCTCAGCATGAATATATATGACATTGAGACGGAAGAGCCGGTGGAGGCACTGGTGCGCCTGACGGGTGTAGCCGATACTGCGACACTCTATGCCGCACAGGCAGCGGATGACGGATTCATCGAGACTCCGCTCACCGCAGGCGACTATATCGCCCATATGAATGCCACGGGCTATATGCCGAAGGATGACACGATTCATTTCGAGCAAGATACGATTGACCTGTACATGCAGGCCATCAAAGAGGGTATAAAAGTGAAGATTGAGAACCTCTTCTTCGCCACCAACAAGACTTATATTCTGCCGGAGTCGGAGCAGGCGATGGCAGATTTGGCGCAGTTCCTGCTGGATAACCCGGGTGTGACGATTCATATCACCGGTCATACGGATGCCATCGGCTCGGACGAGGCGAACCAGATTCTGTCTGAGGGTCGTGCCAACAGCGTACGCAATAACCTCATTGAGCGTGGTATAGCCGGCGAGCGTATCACTGCCGAGGGTAAGGGAGAGAAAGAGCCGGTTGCCGATAACGACACCGAGGAAGGCCGTGCCCTCAACCGCCGCGTAGAGTTTGTCATCACCGGTACGGACGGAGCGGACATTGAGCAAATCTATTGATTTGGTGAATGACGAATGACGAATTAAGAAAATTGCGTAGCAATAACCGTTCGAGTGAAACGAGATAAGAATTAAAAATTACGAATTATACGTACATGAGGAAAATCCTCCTGACATATATACTTCTTTGCCTGGGCATGGCGATTAGTGCGCAGCAGATTCGTATTCCCTGGTCCTGCGGATTTGAGGAAGACGAGACGGCGGAAATCAGCCAATGGGTACTGAACCCGGGAACAAGCGATGCGGCGGACCAATGGACCATCGGCAACGCTGTCCGTTCGGTACGCAAGCAATCGCTATATATCTCCTCGGACGGGGGGGTGACCGCGTCATTCGGCAAGAAACGCGATATCGTGATGGCGTACCGTCTGATCAACCTGCCGGAGCAGGCGAAAGAGTATGATTTGTCGTTCGATTACCGCCAACCCTCTGACAAGGGTGTTCTATATGTATTCTTCGATTATTCATCGTCGTTGATTTACGGTACGGACGAGTACCAACTCTTGCAGTACGCCAACACCAGTCGTGCAGACGGCATACCGACCCGCGTATTGGAAAAAGCGCGCTACGTGACCACCAAGTTGCCCAGTACAAACGCATCGCGAACGCAGGAGATGAAAAAGACGAACGGATGGACGAATGTGTCCATTGATGCCGGTCCTGGTACCAACTATTCCGACCGCTTCACCACCAATACGTCCAAGCGCCAGTTGGCTTTGGTATTCGTATGGGTGAATAAGAACGGTCAGGATACCATCGGTATGGGTGCCTGTATCGATAATATCCAGATAGCCTCCGCTACCGTAGCCAAGCCGACGGATGTGCAAGCTACGCATCTCTGCGCAGACTCCAGCATCACACTCTCCTGGAACAGCGGTTTGGATGGCTATATGGTAGGATACCGCAAATCCACCTCCGGCTCATGGCGTACATTCACTTATCAGGGGTCCGTGGCCCCGCGTAGGCTCAGTTATACCGTTACCGGCTTGAAGGATGGAGTCTATGATTTCCGGGTATGCGGCTGGAAGAATGTGTACAACAGCACTACCCAGAAATGGGTAACGGATACGACGGGCTATGTATCTGTCAGCAATTATCTGCTCTATTGCCCGGAGAACCAGTGTATCAATTTTGCGGATTTGGACAATGCCGTGTGTACGTATGGACCGGAAGGTGCGATTGATAGATACCAGCACAAGATAGACCATGGCTGGGAGGATGTGCTGAGTCTGCATACCGTCAATACCGACCAGGAGGCCTATGATATAAGAGGTTATGACCCGGCTACAGGCGAGCGGCTGAAAATCATACCGGAAAATGCGATGGTATCGGTGCGTTTGGGCAACTGGTATGATCCGAGTACCAATGCCAGCCATCCGGATAACAAGGCGCAGAGTGATCCAAACGCCAGCGGCAAAATGATCAATGGCGAGACAATCACCTATGATTTCGTGGTGGATTCCGCGAATTCAGCGATACTTATCCTGCGTTATGCCATGGTATTTGATGCCTATACGAATCCGAACCACTCGGAAGCCGAATCTCCGTATTTCAAGTTATCCATATTGGATGAACATTATAATACAATCGATGGGTTGTGCGGTGTGCAGTACTTCTACTGTCCGGCTGTGACAACATCAACGCCGGAAGCGGAGGAAGACAGACTGCGACGTATCCGGGAAGAACACTGGCATGTTTATCATAGTGAGGATTTCCCGGTTATCAACAAGGAATTGGGCTTCGTCAGCGGCTGCGACATATGGTGGAAAAACTGGAGCACCATGGGTTTGAACCTGTCGGAGTATGACGGTAAGTTGCTGCATGTGGTAATAGAGGTGCAAGGCTGTACCCAGTCCGCGCACTTCGGCTACGGCTATTTCACGCTTGGCTGTGCCAGCGCGACGATAGAGACCGAGCAGTGCGGCGAGACACCGACGGCTACCGCGGATGCACCTGCCGGATTTGATTACCAGTGGTATGCGGAGAAAGATACAACATACTTCCGCCAGGGCATGCTCAAAGATCCTATTGACGGACACACCATCGTAGTCAGCCGGACGGATGAGTTGACGGTGAATGCCGGCGATGCGCAAGTTTATATCTGTCACCTCAGCTATCTGGATTCACCGGACTGCTTCTTTGAGTTATCCACCCGCTTGATGCCGCGCAATCCCAATCCGTTGCATACCTACACACTCAGTGCCGCGCAGTGTAAGAGTCTGCTCGCCCTGCGGGATAGTTCGCAGGTCATCAGTTATGACAATGACGGCAATGTGGTGATATTGGCGCAAGGCGTGGATTACAGCCAGTGGGAGATACGGAGTCTGACAACCGGCAATCAAGCGAGTTTCTCCGGTACAGAGTTTACGTATGAGGGAGCAGTGAGCGGTGATACGGTGGTGGTAACTCATACGGCCTATATCTCGGACGGCGAATGCGCCAACGTGCTGAAGGATACGGTCATTATGCCGGATATTACGACGCCGGACAGTCTTATCTTCGATACTATATGCGATAACTACCGCTATACGTTCGGCGGTCAGAAATATAATGAAACGGGTATTTATTACGACTCGCTAATCAACCGCTTCGGGTGCGATAGTGTGGAGATACTCCATCTGCAGGTTAATCCGACCAATATGATGAATCGTGCGGATACCATCTGCTCCACCCAGCTGCCCTATGTCTTCAACGGCATATACAAAGGCGAGCAGAAACGCTATGAGTTCACTTCGGACAAGAACTATATCACCTCTGATAACTATGTGATAAAACTGGATAACCGCTATCAATGCGACAGCGTTATCAATCTGGAGCTGACCATCATCCCGTATCTGAAAGCGCGGGTGGATTCCATTCCTATCCTCTGTTCGGACGAGGGAGGTTTCTCGCTGTCGTATCCAGTGACGGAGGGAGATTTTGACAGTCTCAAAATTACGTTCTCGCCGGAAGCTCTCAACGCCGGTTGGCATGATACGACCATTTATCATGACCCCTATACCCAGCCGGTCATTCCGCCTACAACCAGGCAGTTGGATTATCCCTACGGCGATACGCTGCTGCCGAATATGTACTATATGTACGTCCAGTTCTTCCAGCACCGCGTATGTAACTATCGCCGCATTGATACCATTCCGATTGATGTGCGCTATGCCAATTCGATTATTGTGCAGAAGTGGAATGATGTGCTGGCGCTGCTGGATGAGAAGCACAATGTGAACCATTGCACGTTCTCCAGCTATCAGTGGTACAAGAACAACGAGCCGATTGAAGGGGCGACCAAGCCCTATCTCTATACCGGTGAGAATCTCGACTTCACGGCGGATTATTCGGTATTGCTGACCCGCACGGGTGATACGATCCAGCAGTTCACCTGTACTTTCCGTCCTGAGCAACGGGATATACCGGGCAATGCGACCTATCCGACGATAGTGGCGTCGGGTAGCCAGATACGCAGCCGGCTGGATGCTGCGGCTACGGTCAGCTTCCACACGATGACAGGTGCGGTCTATTCCATTGCTTCATTGCCGGCGGGCGAGAGCACGTTTGCTGCGCCGCGTACGCCGGGCTATTATATATTGTCGGTTCAGTCGGAGAACGGCGAGGCCGTACGTCAGAAAATATTGATTACTCCATAAAACAAGGTTTGCTATGAAACATGTTGGTACTATACTTTTAGGTTTGTCCCTCTTATGGGCATCATCGCTTCGCGCAGGTGATACGATTACCAATTACTGGTGCGATTTTGAGGACGAGGCGCAGAATCTGACCTGGCATTTTCCGGTTCACCCGGATAATGCGCATCACTGGACGATCGGTGAGGCTGTCAACAACGGCGGCCGCCGTTCCATGTATGTCACGCCTAACGAGCTGGACACCATGGGGTATATCAACAGCTCGGCCATCGTATATGCCTATACGGATATCACGTTGCAGAAAAGCAGCGAGAAATACTACCTGTCATTCGATTGGATGGGTGCCGGTTATACGGCCGGTAGGGTAGATGCGCTGTATGTGTTCTGGGTGCCGGATAAGGACGACCTGGGGGATAGTATCTATATCAATGACCAGATTACGTCTGCTGTGCCGGCCCAGCTCAAAGCTTATGCTTTGCCGCTGGACCCCACTAATGCCAATCCCGACAGCCTGTGCGGCAAGAGTTCCTGGCAGGCGTGGATTAGTGAAAAAACGTCCGGCACGGACAGCCGAATAGCCGGCGGACGTCATCGCCGTCTGGTCTTCGCGTGGAGAAGCGGCACCGGAGGACCGGTCAATCCTGCCGCATGTATTGACAATATCAACATTGTGGACGGCCGCGCCTGCGGTGCACCTTCCAAATTTACCGTCACCACGTTAGGTGAAGACTCACTGGTGCTGGATTGGGAGGGCGAGTCCTATGCCTATGAAGTAGGATGCTACAGTTATGAGAAAAATACCTGGCAGATTGTCCGCGTGGATACCACGCACTATGTCTATACCGACGTGCCGGAAGGTTTCACGGATTTCTACGTACGTAGTTTCTGCCGCGACACCCTGTCTGACAACGAGTACTATAGTGCCAAGCAGCAGTATTCGCAATTCATCTATTATCCGGGCAACCACTGTATCGACTATATCACGCTGTCGGACGACAACTGCTATATCTCCACCGTCAAAACGAACTATGTAACCGATGACTACAAGTACAAACATGAAATAGTGGATGGCGGCTCGGAAGACAAGATGTCCCGCCATACGCACCATTACTCCAAGGTGGAGACGGATGTGCGCACCGGCGGTCGTCTGCGTACCGTACCTCAGGGCGAGATTGCTTCTACACGTCTCGGTAACTGGAACAATGGCGGCGAATCAGAGCGCGCGGAGTTCAAATTCCATGTGGACGCCAAACAGAATCCGATTCTCGTCATGAAGTACGCCGTTGTATTAGAGAGTCCGGGACATGATGCCGGCAAATCGAAGAAAGACAAGAATCTGCAGGACCCGCGCTTCACGCTCAATGTGCTGCGCAAGAACTGGTCTATCGGTCCGTGTGCCTCTGCCGACTACACTTCCAGTTGGGTGAGCGAAGGATGGAACGATACCACCGTACTTACAGAGGACGGAAAGAAGAATGTGGTTTGGAAAGACTGGACGACGGTCGGTGTGAACCTGGAGGATTACGACGGAGAGGACCTGACTATCCAACTGACCACCTACGACTGCTCCATGACAGCGCACTTCGGATATGCCTATTTCACGCTCGGTTGTGCGAAAAAGCAGCTTGCCGGCCAGAACTGTGACGGCTCGCCTTCCACGGACTTCATGGCGCCTGCCGGATTCAGCTACCGCTGGTACCTGGCGGATGATACGCTGAAGACCACGTTGGCCACCACCCAGACCTTCCAGATTGACTCGCTCGATTCGCGGGTTTATAAAGTAGATGTCATCTTCCCGGAAGATCCGGACTGCTTCTTTACGCTGGAGGCGTGCTCGCAGCCGCATTACCCCGTTCCGGCGTTCACTTACAAGCATTCGCCCAAGAACTGCCGCAACTATATGACCATCACCAACACCAGCCATGTGGAGACTGTGAACCTGCAGAAGCACGACACGGTCATCACGCCGGTGGAGCAAGTGGTGTGGGATTTCGGCGAGATAGCCGGTTCGCATATCGCACCGGGTCAGAGTGCCCAGATAGAGTTCCCGGCGGAGGGTGGTGTATTCCCGATAACGATTACGGCGATGGAGAACAACTGCGAGCGGACGGAAGTCATCAACGTGGTAGTGCCGGCTATCGGTACGCAGTTCACCGATACGACCGTGTACCGCTGCCCGGGTAGTGAGTACTATTTCGAAGGCAAGAACTATGACGGAACGGTTGTTAAGAATCCTGTCCCCTATACTGAACTCGGTGTATATAACGACACGCTGATAGCCTATACCGGTTGCGACAGTATCATCCGCACGAACCTGGATGTGCTCAAGCCGGTCTATACCAGCAGCAGCAAGGTGATACTGGAAGGCGATACGCTGCTGTATCAC
>Ga0265298_10001489_pt1 | contig 34766 bp, 24 predicted proteins | sample AusTroGonzalo_MG_3_FD_193486 | JGI IMG/M metagenome (GOLD analysis project Ga0265298, IMG submission 193486) | Bovine rumen microbial communities from tropical cattle in Woodstock, Queensland, Australia - Gonzalo_01 | ecosystem: Host-associated > Mammals > Digestive system > Stomach > Rumen ... | reverse complement strand
GCAGTCCGCCTTCAGGATCATATCCATGCTCTGCGAATTCGATTACCTTGGAAAAGGCGGAGACGGCGCTGTACTGAGGCCGGACCAGCTCATGATAGAACTCACTGCCAAGATACTGAATGCCTGAAGCGGATAAATATTTTGACCCGCTGCGGCGCAAATGGGTGGCTGCCACTCCCGAAGAAAGGGTCCGGCAGTGGTTCATTGGCATTCTCGCCGAAAAGGCCGGAGTGCCCGTACACATGATGATGAGCGAAGTGCCCATGAACTACGGCCTTAAAAAATGGCGGGCGGATATAGTTGTATGGTCTCCCGGCGGGAATGCCCTCGGCATTGTGGAATGCAAGCGTCCGGACATCCCCATCGATGCATCCGTAGCCGCACAGGCCCTCCGTTATCACGCCGTAGGGAAAGCCGGATTCATCTTCCTTACCAACGGAACGGACACACACGTATTCAAAAGGGACGGCGAAGGATTCAAAACGCTGAACCGCCTTCCCACTTACACCGAAATGAAAGAGCAATGCCGACAGTAACAGCACAATACGTTCAGAAGGATATCTTCCGTATAGTCAGCGCCACGGCCCGTGAGCGCGGAGTAAGGGCCTTTGCCATCGGAGGCTATGTACGAGACTGCTTTCTCGGCCGCGAGTGCAACGACATCGACATCGTAGTAGAAGGCAGCGGCATAGATTTCGCCCGCGCGGTCGGAGAAAAAACAGGCGGGAACGTCTCTTATTTCAAGAATTTCGGCACGGCAATGCTCCATTATCAGGGAGATGAGATTGAATTCGTAGGAGCCCGGAAAGAATCGTACCGGCGGGAATCCCGCAAACCGATAGTAGAGAACGGCACCCTCAGAGACGACCAGCTCAGACGGGACTTCACCATAAACGCCATGGCTTTTTCCCTTCAGGAAGAAGACTTCGGAGCACTCGTGGATCCCTTCGGGGGGATAAAGGACCTTTGCGAAGGCATCATCCGCACTCCGCTTGACCCCGACACGACCTATTCCGACGATCCCCTGCGCATGCTGCGCGCAGTGCGTTTCGCCACCAAACTCAGCACTCCCGAACTCGAATTCACAATCGTGCCGGAATCAATACGTTCAATGCAGGGTATGGCCTCCAGGCTGGAGATTCTTTCAAAGGAAAGGATTGCGGAAGAGCTGAACAAAATGCTGCTCTGCTCCCGGCCGTCCATGGCTTTCCGCCTGCTGGACGAAACCGGACTGTTGCCGTACATACTGCCGCAGCTTTCAGCCCTGAAGGGTGTACAGACCATAGAAGGGCGCGGGCACAAGGATATTTTCGCTCACACGCTCGCAGTCCTCGACAATGTGGCTGCAGTTTCCGACAACCTATGGCTTCGCTGGGCGGCCCTGCTTCACGACATCGGAAAGCCGCAGGTCAAGAAATACGATCCCGCTCTGGGCTGGACCTTCCACGGGCACGACATCGCAGGTTCAAAAATGGTTCCGGCAATATTCGCCGGCCTCAAACTTCCCCTCGACGATAAACTCAAGTACGTCAGGAAACTGGTATGGCTCCACATGCGCCCCATAGCCCTGGTCGACGAGGAAGTTACCGATTCTGCTGTACGCAGGCTCCTCTTCGATGCAGGCGACGACATTGACGACCTGATGACGCTTTGCAACGCGGACATTACATCCGGGAATCCGGCCAAGGTCGCACGCATCAGGGCCAATTTTGAACTTGTCAAGCAGAAACTCGTGGAGGTTGAAGAAAAGGATGCACTGCGCAATTTCAAGAACCCGGTCTCGGGAGAATATATAATGAAAGTGTACGGAATCGAGCCTTGCAATACTATAGGGAAGATCAAAGAATACATCAAGGAAGCCATTCTCGAAGGCGAGATAGGGAACAACTTCGAAGAGGCCGATGCGCTGATGAGGAAAATCGCCCCGTCTTTCGGGCTCACCGAATGCAAATAGACGAATACATATCATATTTAGGTGGCGTGCGGAGGTATTCTCAGCGCACTTTGCAGATATACCGTAAAATACTTGAGCAGTTTACCAGCTCTGAGGAGCGCCTGGACAGCACAGGCATCCGTAACTATGAAGTCGAGCTCATGGACAAACTAGGAAAAAGCCCCCGCACGGTGAACCTGCATTTGAGCGTGCTGAGCGGCTACTGCAGATACCTCTGCAAGCAGGGGCTGATGCAGTCCAATCCCGTACGGCTGGTCCGCCGGCCGAAAGAAGAGAAGCGCCTGCCGGTTTTTTACCGCAGCGAAGCCATGAAACAGTACTTCGAAAGCACCGCCTGCGACGCCGGAGAGGACACCCTTGAACTCCTGATGGCGCTTCCCCCCTCGGACAAGACAGCGCAGGAACTGTATGCGAGACGTCTCCGCCGGCTGACGGTATCGCTGCTTTATGGAACGGGCATACGCCGCAGCGAACTGATTTCCCTGAACATATCCTCACTGGACCACGGGAGAAAGGTGCTTTCCGTACGGGGGAAAGGCGACAAGATGCGGGAAATCCCTCTCATCGGCACGTTATATGACGAAATTTTATTATATTTGAGTGCGGCCGGGCATATGTTCGGGCAGGAACGGACGGGTACAACTCCGCTGCTTCGTACGGAAAAGGGCGTGAGGCTCTATCCAGTCTATGTCGACAGGGCAGTCAAAACCGCCCTCGGGAATGAGGAAGGCTTCACCGGGAGAAAATCGCCGCATGTGCTCAGGCACACCATTGCGAGCGAGCTTCTTGACGAAGGAGCGGACCTCAATTCAATCAAGGAACTGCTCGGACACTCGTCGCTGGCCGCAACGCAGGTTTATACACACAGCACTGTGGAGCGACTGAAAAAAGTTTACAACGAAGCCCACCCCAGGGCGATAAAAAAAGGAGGAAATAATGGAGATCAAGATTAAGACCCTCAAATTCGACGCAGACCAGAAGCTGGTCGAATACGTCGAGAAAAAAGTATCGAAACTGGACAAGTTCTTCAAGGGTGCCGCCGACGTGGCCGAAGTAACCCTGTCCCTGCTGTCCGAACCCGACAACAAGCAGGCCAAGGTCCAGATGCATGTAAAGGGAGAAGACCTCATCATTGAACGCAACTCCCACAGCTTCGAGCAGGCCATTACCGACTGCGTAGATGCAATGAAAGAGAAACTTACCCGCAAGAAAGAGAAGACATACGATCTCTGATTACGGAGCCGGGATTGCGATATTTCAAAAAAAACGCTATATTTGCAGTCCCAAAGGAAAGATGCTCGAGTGGCTGAAGAGGCGCGTCTGGAAAGCGCGTGGCCGCCCAAAGCGGCTCCAGGGTTCGAATCCCTGTCTTTCCGCAGGCAACAACAAAAAAAATCAGCGCCATTTTCATGACGCTGATTTTTCATTCTACTTGAAGATCTTTATCTTCTTTTTCTTCTTGAGCCCGGTCTCTTCGTTGCCATAGCCGTAGCCATAACCGTAGCCATAGCCGTAACCATAGCCGTAACCAGCCTTTGCGCCATAGCCATAACCGTAGCCATAACCGTAGCCATAGCCGTAACGGTACTTGGTCGCGCCGAGGTCAAGGTCATTGATAAGGATATTCACGTTCTTGGCCTTCTTGACCGCATTGGACTCGATTTCAGGGAGAAGCTTGAGATCGGTGTAATTGGCCCTGACGACATACAGCGTCGCGTCCACGAAATTGTTGACGAGAAGCGAGTCGGACACGGGCAGGAAAGGAGTCGTATCGATTATGACATAATCGTACTTGTTCCTGTAATACTCTATCAGATCTCCATGCTTGCCGGATGAAAGCAACTCAGTAGGGTTCGGAGGAACAGGGCCTGCGAACACGATGTCGAGATTGTCGTTGAATCCGCTCTTGATGACAAGGTCTTCGGGATCATGGCTGTTGCCTACGAGGTATCCCACCACCGTATTCTTGGAATCATACTTGAGTGCAGGGAAAATCTTGCGGAGCGCAGGCTTGCGGAGGTCCATACCCAGAAGCAGAACCTTCTTGCCGATATGGGAGATGGAAAGGGCCAGGTTGGATGAAACGTAGCTCTTGCCTTCGCCCGGGATGGATGAAGTAACCTGGATAACCTTTGCGTCAGGCAGGTACTGCAGATTGCTGCGCAGCATCCTGAAAGCCTCGGAGAAGGTATCGCGTCCGTTCTTTTCAATCAGAGAGCCCGGATGCGCGGTGTTGCGCGGCAGGGTTGCAAGTACAGGTACGCTCAGTTTGCTTTCGACATCCTTCTTGGTCTCGACCTTGGTCTTGAGGTTCATCCGGAGCCAGACTACGGCCGGAGGAATGCAGCAACCGAGAATCAGCGCGATCAGATAAATCTGCAAAGCCTTGGGACTTACGGGTGAACCGCTGCCGAACGCCGTTTCGATGATCCTGAAGGTATCGGACTGCTGATACATCGCAATCTGGGCTTCCTCCCTCTTCTGCTGGAGCATGAGGTAGAGAGGCTCAATGATTTCAAGTTTCCTGGACAACTGCTGGATCTCATACTGCTTTGCGGGCATGTTCGACATCTTGCTCTGCGAATTGCGGATGGTCTTGATAAGGTCGTTCTCACGGATCGAATACATGCCGTTAAGGTTTGCAATCGAAAGGCGGATCTGCTTTTTGCTGTCCTGCAGCTGGGAGTTCATGCCGAGAACCCTCGGGTTCGTGGCACTGGAGTTTGCAACCAGCCTGTTCCTTTCAGCGACCAGGGTGTTGTAACCGACGATAACCGAGTTGAGCCCTGCGTCGCTGACGCCGATGTTGGAAGGAATAATGTCATACACACCTTCCGGCATGCTGTTCAGCTGGGCCTCGATCATTCCGAGGATACGCTTCTGAACCTGAACCTCGGTCAGCTGGTCCTGATAGCGCATGTCGGAAGACATGGTAAGGTTGGCCTGTGAGGAAAGGTCGATGACGGCATTCCTTGACTGGTAATCCTTCACGTTCTGTTCGGCACGTCCGAGTTCCTTTGATATTTCGGCAAGACGTTCGTCGATGAACTTGATCGTATTCAGGGATGCCGAGTTGCTGTAGATCCTGGACTCTTCGTTGTTCTTAACGATAAGGGTATTCAGCACGTCGTCCGCCCTGGAGGGCACGTTGTCGCGCATGTGAACCATGACGACGTCGCAGGAGTTCAGATAGGAATATGACTTGGTATTGCCCTGTACTTCAGCGGACAGCGCTTTTGCAAAACCTTCTGCGCAGTTGAATGAATTCGACCACGTGCAGATGTACTTGGTCCTGGGAGTAAGTTGGGAGAAGCCGGATTTTGCAATGACTATCTGGACATTGTCCGCAAGGAGCGTGTCGCCGTAGGCATAGGGCTTGCTGCCCATATCGACGCCATAACCGCCGACCACCATTTCCTTGATCACGAAAGACTCGTTGTCGGACTGGTTCTTGAGCTTGACCATGACCGAACGGGGCAGATGGTAATCGGGCAGCAGCGAATCCGCGATAACTTTCAAAGTAATCGGATTGTTCTTGTAGAACTCGACCTGCTTGTTGAAGGGGATGATGTTGCGGGCCCATCTGAAACGATCATTACCGACAGGAAGGGCGACTTCAAAGTACCTTGTGTTGAGATCAAGTTCCTCCACGACCTTCTTCATGAGCGACGGGCTCTTGAGGATGAAGAGTTCGTTGTCGATCTTCTTCCTGGTCCTTTCGCCGGTGACCTGTGCGAGCACGGAGAGTTCGCCTGTGGAGCCGTCGTCGCGGTTCAGCATGATCCATGATGTCCTTTCATACACGGGAGTCTGCATCCTAACGTACACGAATCCCAGTATAAGGGCAACAAAGGCACAGCCGGCAATCCACCACCTGAGCCTCCAGATGAATTCAAATATCTCCCTCAGGGAAATAGCTTCGCCCTCTTCCTTTTCAAGTACGGGGGCGGTGTTTTTGTTCTCTTCCATTATTATTTACTAAGAGCTACTATTAGCGTTATCACTGACACGGCGGTGCTTACAGATGACAGGAACGATCCCCAGATGGTCAGCGAGCCGTTGGAAACCATCGCCCTGGTTGCACTGGCTGGCACGAACAGCACGTCGTTCTGCTGCAGGTAGAAATACGGCGATTCCAGAATGTCGGAACTGCGGAGATCGATGGTGTAATGCTGCTGCACACCGTTCTCTTCGCGGAGCAGGAGGATGCCGTCCCTGTTTGCGGTAAGAAGGAGGTCACCCGCCTTGCCCAGGGCCTGCAGGACATTGATCTTTTCGGAATCCATCGTATAGGTGCCGGGGTTGCGGACCTCTCCGAGTACCGTAATCTTGTAGTTCCTGAAAGAAACGTACACGATGGGATCTTTCACATCCTTGCCGATTTCATCGGTCAGAAGCTTCACCAGCTGGTTCCTGGTCAGACCTTCCACATGGATTCTGCCGAGGATGGGGAACTCGATGTTGCCTTCCGAATCGACAAGATAGGAAAGGGTGCTCTGTTCAGGATTCGCGATGCTTCCGCTTGCGGTACCGAGCTCGGAAAGAGTCAGGTTGTAGGGAGCGGTAACGGTTTTGTCAGCGCCTGAAACGATGATAGAGAGCCTGTCGTCGGTCTTGATTACAGCTTCATACTCGTTCGCGATTGCCTTGAGCTGCCGTTCATTGATGTCCTGGAAATAGAGAAGATCCTTTGTGGTAGTGCACGCAGACGCTGCGGCCGCAATGACAAGGACCAGCACGGATTTGAAAATCTTGTTCATATATAAATACTATATTTTCAGTTTACAAATATAATCATTTTTCAACGATTTCAGCGAATGTTGAAAAAACAAAAACGATTTGTGGAGATGGGCGGACTCGAACCGCCGTCCAAACAAAGTCCCAATGGGCTTTCTACACGCTTATTCTTCCTTTGTTTGTCGGCACGGACCAGCCGGAAGACGGGCAAATCCGCACTTATCCCCTGAATCTTGGCGCGGTTTAAGGGAGTCCCCGCGTGCAGGCTTCCTGAATGATACCCCTTGTCCCGCACATAGAAGCCCTGAAGGCGGAGGGATACTCGTCAGCAGCGCACCTTGGCGCCCCGATTAAGCCAATCCGCTTGGCGGATTAGGCAGCGAGTGCATATCTGCTGTTGCCAGCTAATTTTTCGTCGGTTGAGATTTACGGGCCAGCCTCCGAAAGCCCGGCGTGCTTACCTACCAGGATCAGTGCTGTCAAAACCAGAACATCCCCAGAAAAGTAAAGTGGGTGCAAAGATAAGCAAATTCCGTTATTTTTCGTAAATTGCGCTACCATAAACAACACAAAATGAAAACCAGACTTTATTTCCTTTGCTGCGTGCCCGCCCTTATTCTCTGCCTGACTGCCGGAGCACAGAATCCGAAGGCAAATCCGGACGCGACCGTAATCCATGGAAAAGCCCGTTTCACCATTCTGACCGACCGGCTCATCCGCATGGAATGGGCCGAAGACAGCCATTTTGAAGACAGGGCCACACTCGGAATAATAAACAGGAACCTGCCCGTTCCCAAATACAACTCATATGTTGATGCAGACCTGCTTACCATCAAAACCAAGTCGCTTGTCCTAAACTACAAAGGAGAAGAGGTATTCTCTCCGGATAATCTTGAAGTCCGTTTCAAACTGGGGGGAAAGACCGTCAGATGGACTCCGGGAGCAGATGATTCGGGCAATCTGAAAGGCACCACGCGCACCCTTGACGGATGCAGCGGCCCCGGCCATATCAGCAAAGACAACACCGGCCTTGAAAACGGCATAATCTCGCGAGACGGCTGGTCGGTAATAGATGAATCCGAAAGGCACCTGATCGAAGATGACGACTCCGACTGGGGAGGATGGGTAGCCGAAAAGGACGGAAAAATCCGAAAGGACCTCTACATATTCGCCTACGGGCACGACTACAAGGCAGCCCTCCGGGATTTCACCGCCGTCGCCGGGCGCATCCCCCTTCCGCCGAGATACACACTGGGATACTGGTGGAGCCGCTACTGGGCCTATACCGATACTGAACTCCTGGCACTCGCCAGGGAAATACGCGACCGCGGGATTCCCATCGACGTATTCATCGTGGACATGGACTGGCACGAGACCTGGAAGGGCCTCAAACAGAGGGAAGAAAGCAGAAAGGACGCGTTCGGTATGTGGACGGGGTGGACAGGCTATACATGGAACCGCAACCTTTTCCCGGACCCCGAAGGGTTCCTTCACGACATCCACGCGCTCGGATACCGTACAGCCCTCAACCTGCATCCGGCGGGCGGCATACAGGTTTACGAAGACTGCTATGACAGTTTTGTCAGGGACTATCTTTCCAGAACCACGGATTACGACGGCCCTGAGGGCTATGTCTACGGAAAAGAGCAATACTCTTTCAAAGGTGCTCCGGCTCCTTCCGGGAAAGAAGGATGGAGGGCTCCGGTTCCTTTCCGCATCGACCAGAAAGCCTGGGCGGACGCCTACTTTGCAAGCGTCCTCCATCCCATTGAAAAAATGGGCGTGGATTTCTGGTGGCTGGACTGGCAGCAATATAAGGAAAGCCGCTATGTCAAAGGGTTGAGCAATACATTCTGGCTAAACTGGGTATTCTGGAACGACAAGGTACGCCAGAGCGTATATAAAGGCAAGGATGCTCCCAGGCCACTTATCTACCACCGCTGGGGCGGGCTCGGAAGCCACCGCTACCAGCTCGGATTCTCCGGAGACACCCACGAAAGCTGGGACGTGCTGGGATTCCTGCCGTATTTTACAGCTACAGCATCCAACGTTGGATACGGATACTGGGGGCACGACATAGGCGGGCACTACCGCCCCGGGGAAAAGAGCAAAGAACCCACCGACCCCGAAATGTTCACCCGCTGGATCCAGTACGGAGTGTTCACTCCCCTGTTCAAGACACACTCGACCAACAATCCCCTCCTCGACAGGCGCATATGGGCGTATCCCGATCATTACGAATACATGAAACAGGCTATCATCCTGCGTTATGCACTGTCGCCGTACATCTATACAGCTGCACGGGAGGCATTCGATACGGGCATATCGATATGCCGCCCGCTGTATTACGATTATCCTGAAGTGCCTCAGGCATACGAATGGAAGGAAGAATTCCTGTTCGGAGACCGTATCCTTGCCACCGCCCTCTGCCAGCCCATAAAAGACGGCAAGACAGAACGCAAAATGTGGTTCCCGGCCGGAAGCGACTGGTATGACATGGCACATCACAGGATGGAAAAGGGAGGCAGCGTCCGCACCCTGTATTATGCCATAGACGAAAATCCATGGTACATCAAGGCCGGATCAATACTGCCGCTTGCCGCGGAAGGAATCCGGAACCTGCAGGAAGAAAGGGAGGAACTCCGCCTCCTCGTAGTGCCGGGCAAGGGCCGCAGCAGCTATACCCTTTATGAGGATGACGGCATTTCACAAGCCTACGGCGAGGATTTCGCCACTACGCTCATTACAAAAGAAACGACTTCAAGGGGATGGCGCATAACAGTGGATGCACGCAAGGGCGCCTACAAGGGTATGCTGTCAAACCGCAAGCTTACGATACTTCTGGAAGGGGTGCAGGAAGCACCCGGAAATGTAAACGTCTCACCGGAGAAATGTTCCCTGGTCAGTTCCCCCGCATTCAACGGCATTCAAATCGATCTTCCCGAAACTCCGGCAGATCAGCGGACCATAATAGAAATAACACGCTAGCGGGCCATCGCCTGTCTTGCAGCCAGTTCAATCGTGCGCAGACGGTCTTTGTAAAGATTGTTCGCATTGACTTTGGCGATATCCAGCCCATGGTCTGAATTGTCGTCCCAGCGGCGACAGTCGTACATTACGTCATAGATCCGTCCGATGCGGTATTCCCGGCTGATTCGGAGTCCAACCGCATAATCTTCCCCATACTTCGTAACCGGGAAATTCAACTCCCGCATCAGGGGAGTGAAAAAACCGCGCGGAGCCCCCAGCCCGTTCACGCGCAGCGCATTGTTGCGCCCGTTCTCAAGCGTCCATTCCCTGTGGTCTATGACTCCGGGAGGAATGGTGTTTAAATCAAAATCGGTAATCCGGTAAGTGCCCACGACCATCGCACAATTCTGCTCACGGAATGCATCCACGAACTTCTGGACGGTATTTTCATCGCTGTACAGGTCGTCCGAATCCAGCTGCAGGGCGAATCTCCCGCACTTAGGATGATGCAGGGCGGCATTCCAGTTTCCGCCGATGGCATGATATGTCCTGTCCTGGGCGATATAAACCAGACGCTCGTCATCCGCAAAGCTTTTTATCACATCCACGGTGCCGTCGCTTGAATTGTCATCCACCACAATAACGTTATACCTGAATGATGTTTTCTGGCTCAGAGCGCTGCGGATTGCATCTCCTATCGTGCGTACCCTGTTCCTGCAGGGAATCACCACGGATGCCTCGTATTCGAACTCCCCTTCCGTCAGGTCTACATCCTTGAAAACGGGAGGCAGATATCCGCCAATGGCTTTAAGGTGCTCCGTGCAGGCCTTCTCCATCTCAATCTGGACTCCCCTGTTGCGCGGATTCACATAATCGAAAATCTTCTCGCCCGAATCGCGGCGGTCGCTGTCTATTTCGTAATAGAGATACTCTGGAATATGCAGGATGCTTCCAAGCCTGGAAACGCGCAGGCGGAGGTCATACAAACCTGCAAACCCGTATTCAGCATCCATCCCCGAAACAGCCTCCTTCAATACGGAAGTCCTGTACATCTGGACACCCCCGAAATCGAAATCATCCCTGAGGGATCCCGGCTGATAATCGATTACAGGTGCCGGTTCTTCTCCGTTGAAATGGTCGGCATACAGCATGGCGGCGCCTGTGTCATCCGCAATCTGAACCATACGTTCCAATCCGAATGCGACGAAACGCAGCTCCGAGGGGCGCGTATATATAATGGTATAGTCGCTGTCTGCGGCAGCCGCTATGCTGCGGATTCCGGCGGTACTGAAGCCGGCAAGGCGGAAAATTTTCACTCTTTCCATAAAAAAGCGTATCTTTATGCAAAGTTAACAATTTAACACTGAAATGACCAAATACATTCTCGCACTCGACCAGGGCACCAGCTCTTCCCGCGCCCTGGTTTTCGACCATGACGGCAACGTCTGTTCAGTCGCACAGATGGAATTCACCCAGCATTTCCCACAGCCGGGATGGGTTGAGCACGACCCCATGGAAATATGGGCCTCCGAAGCGGCGGTAATCGCAGAAGCTATCTCCAAGATAGGCATTAACGGCAAGGATATCGCCGCCATAGGCATAACCAACCAGAGGGAGACGACCATAGTATGGGATGCCGAGACTGGAAAGCCTGTCCATAACGCAATCGTCTGGCAGGACCGGCGCACCTCCGCATACTGCGATTCCCTGAAAGCACAGGGGCTGACAGAAAAGATACGGGAGAAGACAGGACTCATTATCGACGCTTACTTCTCCGGCACCAAGATCAAATGGATACTCGACAACGTGCCCGGGGCGCGCGAAAGGGCGGAAGCGGGAAAACTCCGTTTCGGCACCGTAGACAGCTGGCTGGTATGGCAGCTCACCAAGGGCGGGGTACACATTACCGACGTAACCAACGCCTCCCGCACCATGCTTTTCAATATCAACACCTTACAGTGGGATGAGGAGATGCTGGAGCTGCTCGGGATTCCCGCATCGATGCTGCCGGAAGTAAAATCCTCCTCGGAAGTTTACGGGCATACCAAAACCACCATATTTGCACACGAAGTGCCAATCGCAGGCATAGCCGGAGATCAGCAGGCCGCCCTCTTCGGGCAGATGTGCACCAGCCCCGGCTCTGTCAAGAACACATACGGCACCGGCTGTTTCCTGCTGATGAATACCGGCACGAAGCCGATTCTTTCAAAGAACAAACTCCTCACAACCATAGCCTGGAAAATCGGCGATACAGTAAACTATGCCCTCGAAGGCTCCATTTTCGTGGGAGGCTCGGTGGTACAGTGGCTGCGCGACGGCCTCGGCATAATCCGCAGTTCTTCCGAAATCGAGGCCCTGGCAGCCTCCGTACCGGATAACGGAGGTGTATATTTCGTGCCGGCCCTGACCGGAATGGGCGCGCCGTACTGGGACCAGGATGCGCGTGGCACCATCTGCGGGCTTACCCGCGGAGCTACCGCCGCACATATTGCACGCGCCGCCCTCGAAGGGATTGCCTTCCAGACGATGGACATAGTTTCCGCGATGGAAAAGGATGCCGGCGTGAAACTATCCGAACTCAAGGTGGACGGCGGCGCTTCCCGCAACAATCTGCTGATGCAGTTCCAGTCCGACGTGCTTGGCACGGCCGTGGTGCGCCCCAGGGTTACCGAAACCACCGGCATGGGTGCAGCTTACCTCGCCGGGCTCGCAGTGGGATTCTGGGCTTCGCCGGAAGAAATCCGCAGCCAGTGGCAGGCAGAACATACATTCACGCCTTCCGCAAACGACGTCACGCCGTTGAAGGCCGGATGGGCGGATGCCATTTCAAGGACAATCAACAAGTAAAGAAATGATACAATACGTTTTCGAATTCATCGGCACCCTCGTTCTGGTGCTGCTCGGCGACGGAGTTTGCGCCGCCACATCTCTCAACAAATCAAAGGCACAAGGCGGAGGATGGGTAGTCATCGCCCTCGGCTGGGGCCTTGCGGTAATGCTCGGCGTCCTGATTGCGGGCCCCGTCTCGGGAGCGCATCTCAATCCCGTTGTTACCCTAGGACTCGCGGTAGCAGGCCTGTTCGCCTGGGCATCCGTCCCCGGTTATATCGTTGCCCAGATGCTCGGAGGCTTCGTCGGAGCATGTCTTGTATGGTCCTTCTACAAAGACCATTACAAGGCTACTGCAGACCAGCCGGATACAATTCTCGGCACATTCTGCACCATGCCGGCAATAGACAACAAATGGCGCAATTTCTGGTGTGAGACCGTCGCCACATGGCTGCTTGTATTTTGCATCCTGGCCATCGGCTGGAAGGGCAACGCATTCGCAGTCGCAGGAGAAGCGGCCTCGACAGGCGCTCTTGGCAGCTGGCCTGTCACCTGCGTAATCATGGCCATCGGCATGTCTTTGGGCGGAACGACCGGATACGCGATGAACCCCGCCCGCGACCTGAGTCCCCGCTGCGCACACGCACTTCTTCCCATCGAAGGAAAACGGGACAGCGGCTGGGCTTACTCATGGGTTCCGGTCCTCGGCCCCGCCACAGGCGCAGTCCTGGCCGCCCTGCTCTATCTTCTGGTATTCTAAAAACGGCAAAGTCTCCGGCGCAAATGTACCGGAGACTTTTTTTATGCTGTGGGCGCAGACGGATTCGAACCGCCGACCCCGTGCTTGTAAGGCACGTGCTCTAAACCAGCTGAGCTATGCGCCCTTTGAAAAGCGGCTGCAAAGATAATTCAAAAAACCGAACTCGCAAAATTTTTCAACTAACGGGGCGGATCTTGCGGAAACGCAGTTTCAGAACACCCCAGAATGCTTCTCCGAAAATACTTCCGGACATCTTGGACGTCCCTTCCTTGCGGTTTACAAAGATTACCGGGACCTCCGCAAGTTTGAATCCAAGCTTCACCGCAGAGTATTTCATCTCTATCTGGAAACCGTATCCTTTCATCTGAACATTGTTCAGATCAATGGTTTCCAGCACCTTGCGGCTATAGCATACAAATCCTGCAGTGCTGTCGAAAATCTTTACACCAAGGGTTTTGCGGACATAGATAGAGGCGCAGTACGACATCAGTATCCTCCCTATCGGCCAGTTGACGACACTCACGCCGTCGCAATACCGTGAGCCCACCGCAAGGTCCGCACCGTTCTCACAGGCACCAAGCAGCCTTGAAAGGTCGTCCGGGTCGTGCGAGAAATCCGCATCCATTTCAAAGACATAGTCATACCCCTTCTCAATGGCCCATTTGAAGCCGCTCAGGTATGCGGTTCCAAGCCCCAACTTGCCACTGCGTTCAATGATGAAAAGCCTTCCGTCAAATTCGGGAATCAACCCTTTCACCGCCGAAGCCGTACCATCCGGAGACCCGTCGTCTATTATAAGGATATGATACCCGCCATCAAGCCCAAAAACGGCACGTATTATCTTCGCGACATTCTCGATCTCGTTGTAAGTAGGAATTATGACCAGATTTTTCTTCATCTATTTCTTCTTGTCTCTGACAGATGCCCCGATCCAAAATGATCCGGATGACAAATATAAGCAATTATTTCGCCAAACCCAACGAAATGCGCTGTCTTTCAAGGTCCACACCAAGAACCCGGACGCGTATCTGCTGATGGAGCTTAAGTACTCTGGAAGGCTCCGTGCCGCGGGGGCCGAGCTGCGAAACATGCAGAAGACCGTTTTCATGAAGGCCGATGTCGACAAAAGCCCCGAAAGCGGTGATGTTGGTAACGATTCCCGGAAGTTCCATGCCTGTCTTCAGGTCTTCTATTTCATGAATATCCTCCGTAAAAGAGAAATCCGAAGCCGCCTCACGCGGATCCAGGCCCGGTTTAACCAGTTCCTTCAGGATATCATTCACCGTGGGAAGCCCCACTTCGCCCTGAACATAGCGTTCCGCCTGAATACCGGCACACAGTTCTGCATTCCCTACCAGATCCTTCACGCTTACACCCAGATCGGCAGCCATCCTGTCAACCACGAAATAGGATTCAGGGTGCACTGCAGAATCATCCAGAGGGTTCGCGGAGCCCTTGACACGCAGAAAACCTGCACATTGTTCGAATGCCTTGGCACCCAGCCGGGGCACCTTCAGAAGTTCTGAACGCGAGCGGAATCCTCCGTTGGCGGCGCGATAACTAACTATATTCGCCGCAAGCTGCGGGCCGATTCCCGCCACATAGCGTAGCAGGTACGGACTTGCAGTATTGAGATTCACTCCGACCGAATTGACGCAGGCCTCGACCGTATTGTCGAGTTTTTCCTTCAGCAGGGTCTGATCCACATCGTGCTGATACTGACCTATCCCTAGATTCTTCGGATCTATTTTCACGAGTTCCGCCAGGGGATCCATGAGGCGGCGGCCGATGGAAACCGCTCCGCGCACCGTCACGTCCTCGTCAGGAAACTCCTCCCTGCCGACCTCGGAAGCAGAATAAATGGACGCGCCGTCCTCGCTCACCGTCCATACCCTGCAGCCTTCCGGAAGCGACACCTTCCTGAAAAATTCAGATGTCTCGCGGCTGGCGGTTCCGTTGCCAATCGCAACGGCCTCGATACGGTATTTTTCCAGCATATCCTGCACGGCCGTCAAAGCCCTGACTTTCTCGTTCTGGGGAGGATGCGGGAATATAATCGTATGATACAAAAGGTCTCCCCTCTCATCCAGGCACGCTATCTTGCATCCGTTGCGGAATCCCGGATCCACCGCCATGGTGCGCTTCTGCCCCACCGGTGCTCCGAGAAGCAGCTGGCGGAGATTGTCTCCGAAAACCCGTATGCTCTCTATATCAGCCTTTTCCTTCGCCTCACGCAGGACTTCGGAACTGATCGAAGGCTCCAGAAGACGTTTGAAGCTGTCGTCCACAGCCTCGCGGATCTGCTCCCCCAGTTCCCCTCCCGGATAGCCCTGCATCTGGCAGAAATCATAATAAATCTTCTTGCCGCAGCGCTCCGCATCCGAATCTATACTGACATTCAGGAATCCCTCGTTCTCCGCCCGCAAAATGGCAAGCAGGCTATGTGAAGGCACTTTATCGAGAGGGAAAGACCAGTTGAAATAACTCCTGTATTTGTCCGCTTCCGGACCTTCCGCTTTTTTTGTCACTTTGGAAACCACCCTGCGGGCCCGGAAAATCTGACGCAGGTTCTCTCTTATGACAGCGGTTTCACTCAGCCTCTCGGCGATTATGTCGCGGGCTCCGGCAAGGGCGGCGTCGGCATCTTCAACCTTTCCCGGTTTAATGAACTTTGCGGCATCAGCCCTCGGGCTGCGCGTCCTGAGTTTCCACATGGCGTCCGCCAGCGGCTCCAGCCCGAGTTCCTTAGCAACGGTCGCACGGGTTCGGCGTTTGGGACGGAACGGGAGATACAAATCTTCAAGTTCGGAAGCAATCACGCAGTTTTCTATCCTGACGCGCAGTTCTTCGGTAAGCGCCCCAGCCTCGGAGATGGTCTTCAGAATGGTTTCCTTGCGCTTTTCCATCTCGGCAAAGACATCCACCCAGTGCTTCAGCTCCGCGACCTCGCTGTCGTCCATACCCCCGGTCTTTTCCTTGCGGTAACGGCTTATGAACGGGATGGTGTCGCCTTCTGCGAACATGTCCGCACAGTTCTCCACCTGCCAAACCTTAAGGTTCATGAGGGATGCGATATAAGTCGTGTATATCTCTTTCATGGTCAGTCTTCGCCGGTTATCAGTTTAAGTTCTTCCCGGTATGCGGCGAGTATCCTCGACCGGGAAATAAATCCGAGATAAATCCCGTCCCGGGTTATGACGGGCAGGCGCCACACGTCCGTCCTGTCAAATTTACGCATCACCTCCTCCATCTTTTCGTCTTCGTACACATATTCGGGAGGCGTATGCATCAGATCCCTTACGTGCAGGCGGCTGAAACTGTCGGGTTCGAAAATATGCTTGCGCACGTCGTCCATCTCAAGCATTCCCATGAAGTGCCCGTCATCGCCGAGCACGGGAAAAACGGCCACGGTGCTTCCGGAAATGGTTCCCGATACATCTTCAAGGGTCGCATCGGCATTCAACCTAGGGTATTTGTCGCGGATGAGCTCCCGAGTGTTAAGAAGCGTCAGAACCGCCCTGTCGCTGTCATGAGTGAGGAGATCTCCACTCTGAGCTATCCGTTTGGTATAGATGGAATATTTTTCGCGGATGCGGGTTACCCCGTAAGAGACTGTAGCACAGAGGATGAGAGGCAGCAGGAGCTGATACCCTCCGGTTATTTCCGCAATCAGGAAAATGGCGGTCATCGGCGCCTGCATAACCCCTGCCATCAGCCCGGCCATGCCGACCAGAACGAAATTCTGCTCCGGAAGCGAAGCGCCCATCAGGTTGGCGCTGCGCGCTATTATAAAACCAAGGATCGCTCCCTCGAAGAGAGTAGGTCCGAAAGTGCCTCCGACTCCGCCGCCGGAATTTGTAAGCGTCATGCTCACCACTTTCAGCAACAGCACGAGAAAGAGGAACACAGGCATCCCCCAGGGCGATTTCAACAGTATCATCAGCGGGTTGGGATCGCTTCCCGGACGCAGTGTTCCGCCGTTGAGCAGCTGGCTTACAGAATCATAGCCTTCTCCGAACAAGGGAGGGAAAAGGAACACCAGCAGCATCAGCCCGCCTCCGCAGACAGCCCAGCGAAGCCATGTATTGCGCAGGTCGCGCTGAAGACGGTCTTCCAGCCAGAGGGTGAAACGCGTGAAATATTGCGATACCACCCCGCAGAAAACGCCAAGCACAAGGTAGAAAGGCATATTCCCCATGTTGAAAGCCGAAACCGTGCAGTTGAACGGCGATTCCGCTCCCATGAAGATATAAGAAACGACCGTCGCCGTAAGGGTGGAGATCAGCAGGGGCATTATCGAACTCATGGAGATATTGAAAAGAAGTATCTCCAACGTGAAGAGCACTCCTGCGAGCGGAGCCTTGAAGATGCCGGCAATGGCGCCTGCCGCCCCGCAGCCGAGAAGGATGGTCATGCCGCGGTATGAAAGCCTGGCTTTCCTGGCGATATTGCTTCCGAAAGCAGCCCCGGTATAGACTATGGGAGCCTCTGCGCCAACCGAACCTCCCAGTCCGATCGTAACCGCGCTTGTAAGCAATGAAGACCACATATTGTGGCTTTCTATCCTTGACTGACGGCGCGAAACGGCCACCAGCACTTTCGTCACTCCGTGGCCGATATTGTCTTTGACTACATACCGCACCAGCAGCAGCGAAAGCAGCATACCGAGCGCAGGAAAAAGAAAATGCCCGGACTTTATAAGCCCGTGCATAAATGAAATGGCCTTCTCAAGCGCAACTGCGGCCGCTCCAGAACAAAGCCCTACCAGGAAACTGAGTATGAGAAGCTTGCTGGATTCGTTCAGTTTCAGGAACGCCGCTTTCATCGCCTAGTCGCCGTCGACGGAGTCGTCGTCCGAACCGTACTGCGAAATGTTGTCGTCCGGGAGAGGGCCTGCACCGGGATCGGCATCGGCGGAAGCGCCGGCTACCTGCTCGTTTTCAGCGTTCTCTTCGCCTTCGAGCCAGCGTTCGATATCCTCGAGGTCATCTGTTTCAACCTTGATTTTCACAAGGCAGATGGAATCCGGCATCTCGATGGTAACGGCATAGAAGGGCGTCCCGTCCGGTTTTGTATATTTTGTAAGATCCTGGAACCAGTCGTTCGATCCTCCTGGGTATTTGTCGTTGAACGCCGCTGCAAGTTCGTCCGACATGTTCTCGTAACTGATTACCCGTCTCTTTTTGTTATCCTGTGGCATATCCATGAAATTTGCTGCAATATTAGAGCAAACTTTTTTAATTTGCAACACCCGCAGCAGAAACTTTCCTACATTCTTTCGGGAAGCTCGATTCCGAGAAGGCCCATTGCGGCAGAAAGTATGGATGCGACAGTGCTGATAAGCAAAAGCCTGGCGCTGCGTACGGCATCATTTTCCTCCTTCAGCACAGGTGTGTCGTGGTAGTACTGGTTGAACTCTTTGGCGATGTCGTATGCATAGTTCGCCATTACTGCCGGGGAGAAAGAAGAGGCCGCATCTGAAAGTTTCTGCGGATAGAGGTTCAGCAGTTTCACGAGGCGGATTTCCTTCGCGCTCAGTTCTGCCTGCAGGCCCTCCGCGACGGGCAAAGGGCCCGTCAGTGACCCACAAGGGGCCGACTGTACGGGCATTGCCCGTCCGACTGCCTCCGCTTTGCGCAGGATACTCCTGATTCGCGCATGCGTGTACTGGATAAAAGGTCCGGTATTGCCGTTGAAATCTATGGATTCCTTCGGATTGAAGAGCATCTTCTTGCGTGGATCCACCTTGAGGATGAAATACTTGAGTGCTCCGAGGCCGATCATGCGGTAGAGCCTGTCTTTCTCCTCTTCGCTGACGTCTTCGAGCTTTCCGCTTTCTTCCGAAGTAGCCTTCGCCTCAAGGTACATATCTTCAATCAGGTCGTCGGCGTCCACTACAGTACCTTCGCGGGACTTCATCTTGCCCTCGGGCAGTTCGACCATTCCGTAGGAGAGATGGTAGATGCGCTCCGCCCAGTCGAAACCTAGTTTTCCGAGCACGAGTTTCAGCACCTGGAAGTGGTAATTCTGCTCGTCTCCAACCACATAGACATGGGAATCAAGCTTGAATTCAGCAAAACGGCGCTCGGCCGTTCCGAGGTCCTGGGTCATGTAGACTGAAGTGCCGTCCGAACGGAGCAGCAGTTTCCGGTCCAGCCCGTCGGCGGTAAGGTCGCACCATACGCTGCCGTCAGGATCCTTCACGAAAACGCCCGAATCCAGGCCCTTCTGCACCAGCTCTTTGCCCAGAAGATACGTCTCATGCTCATAGTAGGTCCTGTCGAAACTTATGCCAAGGGCGCGGTAGGTCTGGTCGAATCCGTCAAAAACCCATCCGTTCATCTTTGCCCAGAGCTCACGCACTTCTTTGTCTCCCTGCTCCCACTTCAGAAGCATTTCACGCACCGCCTTCATGCAGGGACATTCCTTTTCGGCCTGTTCCCTGTCCATTCCTGAGGCAACAAGGGCTTCAACCTCTTTTTTCTGGAGATTGCTGAACGCCACGTAGCAGTCGCCGACCAGATGGTCGCCCTTCTTGCCGGAAGATTCAGGAGTAGCCCCGTCGAAACACTGCTGCCATGCATACATGCTCTTGCAGATGTGTACGCCGCGGTCGTTCACCAGCGTAACTTTTATCACCTCATTGCCGGCCGCAGCGAGCAGGCGGCTTACCGAATCTCCGAGGAGATTGTTCCGGATATGCCCGAGATGCAGGGGCTTGTTGGTGTTCGGAGACGAAAACTCCACCATTATCCTCCTGCCCGTGGAGGGAAGAGTGCAAAAAGCATCGCCGGAGGCTATGATTCCCGACAGCACTTCGCGCCAGTAAAGGTTGCTCAGGCTCAGGTTCAGGAAACCCTTCACGCTGTTGAAAGCGCTGATTTCCGGGCAGTTGGCCACCAGCCATTCCCCAATGGCCGTTCCGGTGGCATCCGGAGCGGCATGGGATATCCTTAAAAGAGGAAAGACTACAAGCGTGTAGTCTCCCTCGAATTCCTTGCGCGTCACTGCCACCTGGAGGGTGGCGGGATCAACGTCGGCTTTGTATATTTCTTTTACGGCCAGTGCGGCCTTTTCGGCGATAAAAAGTTCAGGGGCCATTCTATCCCAGGTAAGATTTCAGTAATTTACTGGCGGAAGGTTTCTTGAGTTTGCGGATTGCCTTTTCCTTTATCTGGCGTACGCGCTCGCGGGTAAGGTCAAGCCTTTCGCCTATTTCCTCGAGAGTCATCTCCTGACAGCCGATGCCGAAGAAACTCTTGATGATTTCGCGTTCGCGGCCCGTAAGGATCTGCAGCGCACGCTCTATCTCTATGCTCAGGCTCTCGTTGGTAAGGCCCTTGTCGGCCATGGGGCTGTCGTCATTGGGAAGCACGTCCAGCAGACTGTTGTCCTCCCCTTCGACGAAGGGGGCGTCCACGCTGACATGGCGTCCGCTCACGCGGAGAGTATCGGCAATCTTGTCCTGGGGAATGTCTATCATCTCCGCAAGCTCCTCCGTGGAAGGCTGGCGCTCATGCTCCTGTTCGAACTTGCCGAGGGCCTTGTTGATCTTGTTCAGCGATCCAACCTGGTTCAGTGGAAGACGCACTATGCGGGACTGCTCGGCAAGGGCCTGGAGTATGCTCTGGCGTATCCACCATACGGCATATGAGATGAACTTGAACCCGCGGGTTTCATCGAATTTTTCAGCGGCCTTGATAAGGCCCAGATTCCCTTCGTTAATCAAATCAGGAAGGCTAAGCCCCTGATTCTGATACTGTTTCGCAACAGATACCACAAACCTGAGATTAGCCCTCGTGAGTTTTTCAAGCGCCACCTGATCGCCTTTGCGGATGCGTTGTGCAAGTTCAACCTCTTCTTCGGGGGAAACCAGTTCTTCCCGGCCGATTTCCTGAAGGTACTTGTCCAGCGACGCGCTTTCGCGGTTGGTGATGGACTTGGTAATCTTTAGTTGTCTCATTTAAATCATTCTTCTTTCGCGAACCCGAAGTAGACGGACTTTCCTGCAGCGTTTACGCCTTCAATGTACACAGCCCTCTTGCTCTTGTACGCAATATCAATAACATCACGTGGTTTCGAGACAGGCTGACCGTTGACATAGAGTATTATCATACCGTCTTCGGCTCCCGCCTTCGCGAGTTTGCCGTTTCCGGCCGAAACGATTTCCACTCCTTTCTTGAGGCCCAGCGATGCAAGTTTCTCTTTGCCCGCATCCCTGAGGAATCCTCCATAGAAAGCCGTATCGCCGTCATTGTTCACAGTCCCGGTTACCTGATCGGTGCCCTGGAACTCAACGGGGAGTTCCCTGACCTTGCCGTCGCGCTGGATCTTCAGCACGGCTTTGTCTCCGGGATGGAAAGCATTAACCTTCTCCTGCAGGGCTGCCGGCGATTTGATGGCTGTGGAGTCTATCGCAAGGAGGATGTCTCCTTCCTTCACTCCGGCCTTGTCGGCGGCGCCGCCCTTTGAAACCTCGTTAATATATACGCCTTCAAGCGAAGAAAGTTTCAACTCCGTTGCGATTTTTTCCGTAACCGGCGACATGGCCACTCCGAGTTTCGCACGTTTCACCGATCCGAAATCGATCAGGTCGCCCACGATTTTCTTCACGATATTGGACGGAACGGCAAAGGAATACCCTGAATACGCGCCCGTCTGTGACACGATGGCAGTGTTGATTCCCACCAGTTCGCCTGCCTTGTTGACCAGGGCTCCTCCCGAGTTGCCGGGGTTCACGGCGGCATCGGTCTGGATAAAGGATTCTATCTTGAATTCACCGGTGGTGTTCGGCATGGAACGGCCCTTGGCGCTGACGATTCCGGCGGTGATGGTGCCGCGGAGCTGCTCTCCCAGAGGGGAACCTATCGCAAGCACCCATTCTCCCAGACGGAGCTTGTCGGAATCCGCTATGGGAACGATGGGAAGCCCGTCGGCTTCAATCTTGATGAGAGCCACGTCCGTGGCGGGATCGGTGCCTATCACCTTGGCTTCATATGTCTTGTTGTTATTGAGGGTCACCTCGATGGAGGATGCTCCCTGGACCACATGGTTGTTGGTGACTATGTAGCCGTCCTGGCGGATGATTACGCCGGAACCGCTTCCCTGCTGCTCTCGCTCCTGGGGCATCTGGTCTCCGAAGCCGAAGAAGTACTTCAGGAACGGGTCCATGAAATACTGCTGCTGCGTCTTGACGGTAACCTTGACGAACACCACGGCGTCTACCGCCGACTCTGCCGCGTAAGTAAAATCAGGATAATTGTCCTGTGTCAAATTGACAGTGCGGTAGGCGGACCCGTCAATGGAATAAGACACCTGGGAAGGCTCGGCTGCAGTGGATGATTCATTGCTTTTAACGATGCCGAATGCGGTCAGGCCGCTGAGAAGTACGGATGCGATGACTGTAAGCATATTCTTGTTCATATCTTTTTGTATTTGACTTCAATTCGCAGGGAAATAAAAAATCAAAAGATATGCCAAGATTCTCATCTTTAATTCCTATATTTGCACGATATAAGAAAAATTAGATATGGAATTCAACGTTTCTAGCGCAGAACTGCTGAAAGCACTGGTGGATGTTTCAAAGGCAATCCCCGCAAAGACATCTTTAACCATTCTGGAAAACTTCCTTTTCGTGCTTGAGGGCACGGATCTCACCGTCACGGCTTCCGACCAGGAGCTCACCCTCCGCACGAAACTTGCCGTGGAAGGCAAGGAGGACGGCAGCATGGCCGTTCCGGCAAGGCAGATGATAGATCTCTTCAAGACACTGCCCGACCAGCCCGTCAGCATCCGCACCACGTCGGATTCATCCTTCGAATGTCTCTGGGCGAACGGCAATTCGGCACTGCCCTTCTTTCCTGCGGAAGATTTCCCGGCGATCAAGATGCCCGGAGACGACGCCCTCTGCGTCAGCATTCCCGCAGCGAGTCTCGTGGACGGCATCAGCAGCACCATCTATGCCACCGCGGAAGATGAGATGCGCCCTGCGATGAACGGTATTTTCTTCGACATAGCTCCTGAATCCACCACGCTGGTGGCTTCCGATTCCCATAAGCTGATCTGCTTCACCACAGGCGACGTGAAAGCGGCAGAGCCCGCCTCGTTCATCCTTCACAAGAAGCCTGCTGGAGTTCTCAAGGCCATCGTGGACAAGGATGGGGATGAAGTCAGCGTCAGTTTCGACAACGCCAACGCGGTGTTCACATTCGGCCCTACAGTCATGGTCAGCCGCCTGGTCGTGGGCAAGTATCCCCGCTACCGCGACGTGATTCCACAGAACAACTCCAATATACTCCGCACCGACCGCGCCCTGCTGCTCGGAACCGTACGCCGCGTGGCCGTTTGCGCCAACAAGGCGTCGAACCACATCAAGTTCGACCTCAAGCCCGGCCAGCTCGAAATCACCGCACAGGATCTCGGATTCGCCACGGAAGCATATGAAAAGATAGACTGCGACTACAGCGGAGCTGACCTTACCATAGGTTTCAAATCTTCCTTCCTCATAGACATCCTGAGCAATATGAACTGCGAGACGGTTGTAATGAAGTTCGCCGACGCCCGCAGGGCAGCACTGATCGTTCCTTCCGAGGAAGAGGCCGAAAGCGAAAAAATCTGCGGCATCCTGATGCCGATTATGGTTTCATAAACTCCGCAAGCCATGGAACTCAATCTTGAGAGGCCCCTGCTTTTCTTCGACATTGAAAGTACGGGGCTCAGCATTCCCGCAGACTCAATCATCGAGCTGAGTTTTGTAAAGGCGTTCCCGGGCAAGCCCAAACCGGAAGTCAAAACCTGGAAGATACGCCCCTGGGACTATGAGAAAAACTGCCAGAGGCATATCAGCGAAGACGCCTCCAAGGTCAACGGCGTGTACGACGAAGACCTTCGCGACTGTCCCCTTTTCATAAAGGTGGCGGAAGAAATCGCCGGATGGCTGGAAAACTGCGACCTCGCCGGGTTCAATTCCGCCAAGTTCGACCTTCCCATGCTGGCAGAAGAATTCGAGCGCGTGAAGAAATACTGCCGGCAGAGGATAGAATCCCTTTTCGGAGATAAAAAAGACGAGGCGCAGAGGCTTCTCGGCATCGTGGAGAAGGTCGACCTGCACGAACCCCTGATGGTGGACGTCCAGAACATCTATCATTTCATGGAACCCAGGAACCTGCGCGCAGCCTACCGGTTCTACTGCGGAGGCGAGGATTTCGAGAACGCGCACGCCGCAGAAGCCGATACCCTGGCTACATTCGAGGTGCTCAAGGCCCAGCTGGACCGTTACAAAGAACCCGACAAATACCATGAACAGGTGCTGAAGAACGACGTCAGGTCTCTCGCCGCTTTCGTGGGGAAGAAGTATGTGGATTTTTCCGGGCATCTCATACTCGGAGACGACGGAGAGGTTTACATCAACTTCGGCAAGTATAAGGGACGCACCGCACGCGAGGTGTGGAAAACGGCCCCGGCATATTTTGCATGGATACAGGGCGGAGAATTCACCCTGGACACCAAGACGCAGTTCGCCAGGCTTGAAAAGCAGTTTGCAGAAGAGGACGTGGCGGCCGCAAAACGTCCGGCAACCGCAGATGAACTGCAGGGCCTTCTCGACAAATTCGGAAAGTGAGAATCATTCCGGCTGTTGCCGTATAGTTTGAGAATCGGAAAAAATAACTATATTTGCAGTCCCGTTCCCAGTGGACGGCATGCCACTTTAGCTCAGCGGTAGAGCAGCGCATTCGTAACGCGCAGGTCGGGAGTTCAAATCTGCCAAGTGGCTCGATACGGTCCGCGGTTGCGGGCCGTATTTTTTTGTATCTTTGCATTGCCATGAAGATATGCATCGGACTTTCGGGAGGAGTGGACTCCAGCGTTGCGGCACTGTTGCTCAAGCAGCAGGGATACGACGTATTTGCAATGTTCATGCAGAACTGGCACGATGCCGACGCCACCCTTCACGGCGACTGTGAATGGGAAGAGGACAGGTACGTGGCCGAAATGGTGGCGCGAAAACTTGAAATTCCCTTTTATTTCGTAGACTTGAGCAAAAGCTACCGCCAGCGGGTGGTGGACTATATGTTCGACGAATATGCAAAGGGCAGGACTCCTAATCCCGACGTGCTATGCAACCGTGAAATAAAGTTCGACGCTTTTCTCAAGGTGGCCGAGAAGATGGGAGCGGATATGGTCGCGACCGGCCACTATGCCCGCGTTGAGCGTATGCCATCCGCGACGGGCAAAGGGCACACAATGTACAGGATTCTAGAAGGGGTAGATCCAGGCAAGGACCAGAGTTATTTTCTGTGCCAGTTGAGCCAGGAGCAGTTGTCCAAGGCCATTTTCCCCATCGGTGGAATGCTGAAGAGCGAGGTACGCAGGCTGGCAAAGGAGGCGGACCTGCCTTCGGCGGACAAGAAGGATTCGCAGGGCATCTGCTTCGTGGGCAAGGTGGACCTGCCCACCTTCCTTCAGCAGAAACTTGCTCCCGTCGAAGGCGATGTCGTGGAAGTCTTCCCAGCCTTCTATGAATCGGATCCGCTGTACCGGAAGCAGTGCGACATCGTCCGAAGCATACTGCGCGATGACTATAACGGGCCGCTGCCTGTAATCTCCCACTATATTTCGGAAGACAAGGAAACTCCCGTGGGAGATTCGCATCCATTTGACAACGGGAAAATCGCTGCTTTTCCGGATGAATGCCTGCGCACCCTGGCAACACCGCTTGACTACAGCGGCATACACTTCGAAACCGAGACCTACCGTTCCGGCAGGAAGCATGTGCGCAAGACACGATGGAAGGAGAATCCCTATGGAAGGATAGCCGGCCGCCACGAAGGCGCGCAGTTCTATACCATAGGCCAGCGCAAGGGCCTGAACATAGGCGGACACAAGGATTCAATTTTCGTGATATCCACCGATGTCGCGCGTAATATTATATATGTAGGAGAGGGGCATACCCATCCGGGGCTGTCAAGGCTTTGCCTGCGCATCGCTCCGGAAGATATCCACTGGATACGGCCGGACTTTGAGATGGCTCCGGGAGAAACCCGCCGCTGCCGGGTGCGGATTCGTTACCGCCAGCCCCTGCAGGACGCAACCCTGCTGCGCCGCGAAGACGGCCTCTACATATTGTTTGACTCCGCCCAGCGCGGCATTACCCCGGGGCAGTTTGCCGTATGGTATGCCGCAGACGGCGAAATGACAGGAAGCGGAGTGATATGAAAGAGTTCGAAATCAGCTGCCCCCTCACCCGGGAGCCGCGCCTGAAAGAAATAGAAGCAAAAGCCGGAGGAATGCAGTGGGTCGCCGTCAAGCGGTCCATAGACGCCCGCAAGGAGCCGGTCTGGCGCTATCGTTATGAAGCATACGCTCCGGGCGAATACCAGCCCTATCAACTTGCTGAATACAAAGATGTTCACAATGCAGAGCCTGTAATAGTCGTGGGGGCCGGCCCGGCGGGAATGTTCGCTGCGCTCAAACTACTTACTCTCGGGCTCAAGCCTGTTGTGCTGGAGCGCGGCAAGGATGTGCATGCACGCAAATTCGACATGGCCGCACTTTCCCGCACCGGCCTTGTCAATCCCGAATCCAACTACTGCTACGGCGAGGGAGGGGCTGGAGCCTTCTCCGACGGCAAGCTCTACACCCGCTCTTCCAAGCGCGGAGATATCCGCGAAGTGCTGCACCAACTGGTGAATTTCGGTGCATCTAAGGATATTCTGATCGATGCGCATCCGCATATCGGTTCCGACAAACTGCCGGTAGTGGTGGAGAATATCCGCAAGTGCATCGAAGCCCGCGGAGGAGAATACCATTTCGAATCGAAGGTGGTTGCCGTCGAGGGCAAGCCGGGGGAATTCAAAGTACGGACGGCAGACGGAAGTTCATACTCCGGGAAGGCCGTAATCCTGGCCACAGGCCACTCGGCACGCGATATTTATGAGATGCTGCAAACTGAAGGAGGCGCCTTGGAAGCAAAGGGATTTGCAATGGGAGTGCGCGTTGAGCATCCCCAGGAGAAGATAAACTGGGCGCAGTACCACGGGGCATGGAAGCCGGGGATGCCGGCTGCGGAATACTCCTTCGTGGAACAGCAGGACGGACGCGGGGTTTTCTCTTTCTGCATGTGCCCCGGAGGCATACTGGTGCCGTCGTCCACCGAGCCCGGGACGGTAGTTCTCAACGGCATGAGCAACTCCGCCCGCAGCGGGGACTTCGCAAACGCAGGGGTGGTGGTGCAAATCGAGCCGGAGGATATCCCAGGGGACGGTCCTTTCCGGCTGATGGATTTCCAGCACTCCGTTGAAAAGAAAATGTACGATTTCTGCGCTGCCGCAGGGGCCCTGAACGCCATGGCGGCACCCGCCCAGCGCATGGAAGACTTCTGCCTCGGAAGAATCAGCAAAAAAATGCCTCATACCACATATCATCCCGGAGCAGTATCCGCCCCGCTGCATGAACTGCTGCCGCCCTTCGTGGCGGAGAGGCTGCGGAAGGTGTTCCCCAGAGTAAAAATACGCAATTATTTCACCAACGCCGCACTACTGCTGGGCGTGGAATCCAGGACTTCATCTCCGGTGAGGATTCCCCGTAATCCCGAAACCCTGGAATACGTTTCCATGCCCGGGATTTACCCGTGCGGAGAGGGTGCAGGCTATTCCGGAGGGATAGTTTCTTCCGCAATAGACGGAATTCGCTGCGCAGAGGCAGCCGCAACCAATATACTGACACACTGAAACTTAGCCAAGAATGGACAAAACGATTGCTCTCAATCCGAACGAGGTGGTGGCTTATTTGGAAAAAGCACCGGAAACCTTCACCCGTGAGGACATGCTCAATTTCATCTGCGAAAAGAACATACGCATGATAGATTTCATGTACCCGGCAGAGGACGGGCGCGTGAAGACGCTGAATTTCACCATAAACAGCCTGGCTTACGCCGAAACGGTTCTTACCGAAGGCGAACGCGTGGACGGATCGAGCCTTTTCCCCTCTTTCATCGAGGCCGGGAACAGCGACCTTTACGTGCTTCCGCGCTACAGGACCGCCTTCGTGGATCCTTTCAACGAGATCCCCACGCTATGCTTCCTGTGCAGTTTCTTCGGCAAGGACGGAGAGCCATTCGACTGCGCGCCCCACGCTACTCTGATGCGGGCCGAAAAGGCATTTGAGGCATCCACGGGCATGCAGTTCGAGGCTATGGGAGAGTTGGAATACTATGTTATCTGCAACGAGGACACACTGTTTCCAGCCACCGACCAAAAGGGATATCATGAGAGCGAACCTTTTGCAAAACTGAACGACTTCCGCCGCGACTGCATGGACCATATAGCCAGGACCGGAGGGCAGATTAAATACGGCCACAGTGAGGTCGGGAACTTCACCCTCGACGGAAAGGATTATGAGCAGAACGAGATAGAATTTCTCCCCTGCCCTGTGGAAACCGCTGCAGATCAGCTGCTTCTGGCAAAATGGATAATACGCAACCTGGCTTTCAAATACGGGCTTGACGTCAGTTTCGCGCCCAAGATTACCACGGGCAAGGCAGGTTCCGGGATGCATGTCCACATGCGCCTGATGAAGGACGGGAGAAACGTAACCCTCGGCCCCGACGGACGCCTGTCCGAAGAAGCCCGCAGGGCGATTGCCGGGCTCATGACCCTTGCCACGTCGATCACCGCTTTCGGCAACAAGAATCCGACTTCATACTTCCGTCTGGTGCCCCATCAGGAAGCTCCGACGAATGTATGCTGGGGCGACTGCAACCGCTCGGCCCTTGTGCGTGTGCCGCTTGGATGGAGTTCTGGCACCGACATGTGCTCGAAAGCGAATCCGCTTGAGCAGCAGGCAGATCATGACACCACGGCCAAACAGACCTTCGAGATGCGGAGCCCCGATTGCTCTGCGGATATCTACCAGTTGATGGCCGGGCTGTGCGTCGCGGCACGAAAAGGACTGGAGATGCCTCGCGGGGATGCACTCAGGATTGCAGAGGAGAAATATGTGGACATGGATATCCACAAGAGCGAAAACGCCGCCCGCCTTGCTACTTTGGAGCAATTGCCGACGTGCTGCATGGAAAGTGCCGAATGTCTGGAAAAAGTTCGTTCAGTCTACGAAGAAGCGGACGTATTCAGACCCCGCATGATTGACGGCATCCTGAAGACCCTGCGTTCATTCAACGACGCCTCACTGCACCGTGAGGCCAGGGGCGACACCAAACTCATGCGCCGGCTGGTAGAACAGTTCTTCTACTGCGGATAACCGGACCGGACAGCCGGAGAGGTACTCCCTTCTTCCGCCTGTCTCTCCGAGACCCCTCCCATCTGCGATGGGCCCCTCCCGTTACAGCCACGGGAGGCTATGGCTACAGAAGGGAGTACCTCTCCGGCAGCAGCAGGTGCAGAATGCTGGCTTCTACTTCCAAGTGAAGTTCTCCTTTCCGGCAGCGATTTCAAAATGGCATTTTGCAATGCCAAGGTCAATCTGTGTATATCCTATAAGGGAAAAACGGGTTTTGGCCCCGACTATATTGCCGTTTTCCAGGGTGAAAGAATACTTCTGCTGGTTGACGGCAGACGGGGCCAGCGCCGCTGCACGTACGCCCTCGACGAACCAGTCGGGAAGATGCAGATGGGGGTCTGCGTATATGAATTCTTCTACAGGACGCATTTTATGCTGAACGCCCTGTGATTCACCGTATCCTACGGGAATGACGCAATGAACCTTATCGCCCCTTCTCAGCCTGTATGCACCGAAGACCTCTTTGTAGGTAAGGCCTACCCAGCAGGTGTTCAGCCCAAGAGTCTGGGCAAGCAGGACAAGTTTTTCCCCGTAGTAGCCGACCTTTTCTTTGTCTTCATCAGTATTCCGTCCGGCCATGACGAGATAATTGCGAACACCCCGGAAAGAGCCGTATGAAACATGAAGTAAATTACTGGCCTTGAAGGCCTTAGGCTCATCCGTAACCAACTGGATATTGAGCCCGGAAGCCTCATTGGCCTCAACTATTGCCTTACGTATCGCATCCAGTTTTTCGGGTTCTACCGGTGCATCCGTATAGCGCCTCACGCTATGCCGCATCTTGATTGCTTCCTGCAGTGTCATGGCTGTTGATTCTTTGAATTCCGACAAATATAGGAAAACTTTGTCATTTCGTCCCTTTTGTCATTTCGACCAAGCGCAGCGCGTGGAGAAATCTCCGGAAACAAAAGAAGCCGCAAAATGTTCATAAATGGTGAATAAGTTTTTACAAAACTTTTGCAAGTTCGGGATTTTAGGTGTAACTTCGCGGGTTGTAGTGTATAGACGAAAAATCTTAATTTTTTAACAATATGGTTTCTGTAAAAAAACAGTATTTGTCCCCTGTGGCAAATTTCCATGCAGTCCAGTGCAGGACGGCAGTCTTGGGCATAAGTGACGCAAACGCTTTCCATTATGGAGGCGCAGGCACTTACGACTCATATACCACCAATGACAATGGCGATTATTAACAGTCACTCTACCATGAAAAGTATTTTCAAACTCTTTGTGCCGGTGACTGTAGCAGCCATCGCACTTTTCTCCTGCCAGAAAGAAATACAGGTTCCCGTTAATCCCGATACCGTTTACATCACAGTAACGGCAGAAGCCCAGGATTTTGCCAACGAAGGCACCAAAACCTACATTGGCACTTATCAGGGAACGGCTAACACAATTCTCTGGGGCACTGGTGAGTCTATGAAACTTGCCGTAACTGCCGGTGAGAGCACGTCATTTGCAAACAGCAGTGAGACGGATTCTTTTTACGGTGAAAAAGAAGCGACATTCGGATTCAGTGTAAGTCCCGGGGAAGCATCCGAGTACGTATTTCAGGGCATTTATCCTGCTTCATCGGCTGTTGCCAACAGCAATAACAATCCTACAGCTTATAAAGTCAAACTTCCTGAAATCCAAAATGCAACAGCAGAATCCTATGATCCTGCCGCCTACATTATGGTCGCTCAGCCTGAGACTTTCTCAAGTGTACAGACTTCGTGGAAAGCATCTTTCCGCAGGGCAACGGCACTCAACAAGATTACCCTGAAGAACGTTCCTTCCGGAGTTTCAATCAAGAGAGTGGAGATTACCACGCCTACAGGAAAATATCTTGCCGGTGCGCGACACATTGATCTTTCCTCCGGAGAGAGCAACGATATCTATAGCGGAGGCGGCCGTACCGAAACCGTAGAAGTCAAATTTGCCACCGCCCTCAGCGGAACCAATGTCGATGTCTGGTTCACTTCATGGGATGTCGAGGTCGAAGCGGGCGAGACTCTTACTATTGTTGCGTACACAACAGCCAAAACGAGTTATACGAAAACCATTACAGTTCCTTCTGGCAAGAGCATCAAGTTCCAGGAAGGATTTCTCAACACCCTTGGTGCGAGTCTGTCCGGCATCACTCCAGACGATGTCACTGAACTCGAGGATGGCAACTATGTAATTCTTGCAAAGAATGATGATAACTATTACGCTATGAAGGCTGAGACTGTAAGCAATGACACCCGTATGGCTTCCATAGCCTATACAGGTAGCCTTAGTTCTTACAATGGCGATGCTGACATGATTTGGAATGTGTCCAAGTCCGGATCTTCCTACATTCTTGCAAATAGCGGTAAGTACTTAGGATTCTCCGGAAGTGATAATAAGGCTTTCTGGAATGAAGCCGGCAGTTCTTGGACAACCGATAACTATTTGATAGACATCGTTTGGGATAGCTCCTCTAACAGCTACCATGCCACACTCAACAGTAACGATCAGCGAAAGCTTAGCCGGAACTCCGGGTCTGATTGGTTCGCTTTCTATACCAGCGATCAACAGAAAGATCTCATCTTTGTCCCTGCAACAGTAGATAGCCGCTATGCAGTTACGCTCATCTTCGAAGACGGTGAGCAGAATGAGACCGACGCGGTTGCCCTGACTACTGCAACATACAACACCTTCCTTGGTCTGGATCTGGTCGCATCCCCGAATGTGACAGCGATTACCAATAATATCAGTTGGACTTACGAGGACAACGATGGTGTCATTGACGAGTTTGACGACGGTGCTCTGACCCTGACGGGCACGGCTGGTACGGCCACAGTTACCGCTTCCTTCGCCGGTGATGAAAACTACCGTGCCGCTGAGGCAAGCTATACCATTACCGTATCTGCTGTAAGTGGTCCTCAGTATGAACTCGTTTCAACGGCAAATGACGTTGTTGCAGGCGATTACATCATTACTTGGAATAATTCTTACTATCTGCCTTCCGGCTCCACTTCTGGGACCAACCCGGCAGTTGGTACCGGTATAACAGTTTCCAATAACAAGATTACCAACACTGTAACTTCTGCAATGGTATGGACGTTCACCGGAGATAACACCAACGGATTCACCATTTCAGACGGAACCAATATCCTTCACTCGACGAATGCAGCCCAAGGCATTTCAATCAACACGAATAGCGCCCGTAAATGGACCGTCTCTGTGGATGGCACCTACGGTATGTTGTTGCATGGCGATGACGGTGGTACCAGGAATCTGGCTGTCTATAACAATGCTACCTGGAGGTATTATGCAACCGGTGGTAGTTATTCAGGCACACTCCGTCTTTACAAACTTGCTGACAACCGTGACGAAGCTGAAATGAGTTGGAGTGCGGAGAATGCCACAGCTACTTACAATACAGGTAATAGCCTTAGTTTCTCGGCTCCTACGCTGGATCCCGGCAATGCTACCAGTATTACCTATTCCTCTTCCGACGAGACGATCGCTACAATCAGCAATGCCGGTGTTGTATCCATAAACCTTACAGGTAATGATGTCAAGGAAGGCAGCACTACAATCAGCGCGGTTTTCGCCGGCGACGATGATTACAAGGCTCAGACGGTGAGCTACACCCTCAACGTGGTTGACAGCCGTTCCGCTGTTGCTACTCCCGGATTCAGTCCTGCAGCTGGCGAAGTTGCCGCTGATACGGAGGTCAGTTTCACCTGTGCCGAGGATGGCGTTACCTATTACTATACTGTAGACAATTCCGAGCCGACGACTGCTTCGTCTTCTGCTTCTTCCGTTATCATAGATGTCGCCAAGACCGTCAAGGTCATCGCTATCAAGACCGGTTACAAGCCCAGCGCAGTTGCTACTGCTGCTTATACGATTCAGGGAGTTCAGTCTAATGACGGTTCCCTCGAGCATCCGTATACTGCAGATGAAGCCTATGATATTATTAATGGTTATAGTTCCAATAGTGGCAGCGATGGTAGCAAGTACGTAACCGGTACGGTGGTGAGCGTAACGGGTCTGTATAACAGCACTATGTTGAACTACTATATCTCTTCTGACGGTACTTCAACGAAACAGATTCAGGTCTTCCGCGGTAAATTCTTAGGAAATACCAACTTCTCATCTGCTGATCAGGTTAAAGCGGGTGATGAGGTGATTGTCTACGGTCAGTTGTATAAGTATAATTCCACTATTGAAATCAATACTGGAAATTATTTGTATTCAATCAACGGTAAGACTAAAGCCCTTACAGCAGGTTCCCTGACGGCCACACCGGACAACGCAAACAAGCAGATTGCAGTGACTTGGGGTGCAGCAACCGGCTCTTCTGAGGCCATCAGCTATGTCGTGACCTGCGGTGCGCAGACCTACAATGCCAATGCAGCAGGTAATCACACCTTCACGATGGCTGATTACGGTTCCTACAGTATCTCTGTAGTGGCTTCTGCAACAGATGCTGTTTCTGCTACGGTTGCGACCACTGCTACGCTTACTGATCCTAGTGCAGGAACTAATTACTACGTTAAAGTGTCTTCAATTACTGCTGGGAAGCATTACCTGATTGTGGGTGGTGGTACAAGTAAAGTCCTTGTTCCTTCCACAGGTTCAGGTAGAAAATCTAGTGCCGACGTAACTATTTCAAATGACAAAATAGAATCAACGGCCACCGTAGATGCATATGCTGTTACAATAATTGCAAATGGGACTTACTACGATATAACGTTCACGAGCGGTAATACTACAAACTACTTGCAATACAATTCCAGCACAAACCTTACTACCGCCACTTCAAGTTCTAACACAAAGACATGGGATGTGGTTTCGGGAACTTATGGATCGTTTAGGTTTAAAGATGTTTCTACCGCCAGCGCCTCTACTAAACGAGGATTAGTTTTCCGTGGAGGTTCGACTAATCAGTTCGGCGGTTATTCCTTGTCGAACGTAAATGGTAACGAATATTACGATATCGATCTTTACGAATACGACGGCAATTGAGGAGCATCCGGCGGCGGCGCCGGGGGGCAACAACCCACAGCTTCAGTAACGACGAACAATACTGTTACGGATAAGAGTTCGACAGGGGCGACCTTGTCGGGCTCCTACTCCGGAGCGAGTTCGACTCCGACTGCATCAGGTTTCAAGTGGGGGACCACTTCCGGAAACCTTAACAACACTGCAAACAACAGCTCTTCAACGAGCGGAAGCATTTCCGCAACGCTCACGGGCCTCACTGCA
>Ga0265298_10001488_pt1 | contig 34768 bp, 29 predicted proteins | sample AusTroGonzalo_MG_3_FD_193486 | JGI IMG/M metagenome (GOLD analysis project Ga0265298, IMG submission 193486) | Bovine rumen microbial communities from tropical cattle in Woodstock, Queensland, Australia - Gonzalo_01 | ecosystem: Host-associated > Mammals > Digestive system > Stomach > Rumen ... | reverse complement strand
GGGATGCTCCTTGACATAGGCCGACATAAACTCCATGGCGCCCTTCTTGCCGTCGGGTTCGAAGCGGACACCCAGGTCGGCGTAGTCAAATGCAACGGGAATGGTCACGTGGACGTGGCTGTCGATAATGCCGGGCATAATGAATTTGCCGCCCAGGTCCGTGACATCACCCTCAAAACCCTTCAGGCCGGCTTCGTCGCCCACATAAACAAACTTTCCGTCCTTTACCACCAGCGCGGTAGCCTGCGGATGCTTCTTGTCGGAAGTGAAGATCCTAGCATTTTTGATAATTTGGTCAGCTTTCATGGTTTTAGTGTTTTAATTATGTTTTGGTTATTTTTCTTTAGTCTGTGTTACGAAGCAGGCCACCAGGCCGTAGGTGATGGTGGGCCGGATCCAGATTTCCACCATCATATAATTGGTGAATTCATCGGTGGGCTCCAGCATGATATCGATGTTATAGAGCACGGCAATGAGCATATCCACCACAAAGATGGCCCACAGGTTTTTCTTGGTATAGCTCTTCCAGTCCTTGCGGGCATAGAAGAATGTAAGCATCATGATAAGCGCCACGGAAAGGACCAGGCATCCCAGATGCAGCGAGTAATAGGCCAGCGTGGGCGGGAATAGGATGTCACGGAGAAGGATGGTCGCACCCACGCACACAGAGCACCAATAATTGAACTGCTCGGTGGTGATGGGACCACTGAAGAAATACATCCACATCATCACCAAGCAGGCTATATAGAAAAGGTTAAGTATCAATTCCGGCCAGGCATTCAGAATACCATATTGCCATACGCCGTAAAGCATAACCCCCACGGAGAGGACGGCTGCAACGGCGGTAACCACAATGTTGAAGATGTCCGATTTGTTTTTGAATCTAACTTCCATAATCTTATCTGTTTCTTATTTATTTGGCTTTTACCAAACATAGTTAGCTATTTTTTTATAAAACGACAATAACCGCAAGGCAAAGCCTTGCAGTTTTTGCAGATTCTGAAAGATTTTTGCAGATTCTAAGAGTCGCCTACCTCTGCGATATCCACGCGGACACAGTCATTCCCGTATTCTGCTTGAACGCAGCGCTGAAAGTGCTATAACTGCGGAAGCCGCTCTCGAAGGCCAGCTGCTGGGCGGTGACGATGCGCTGCTCGCCGGCGGCCGCCTGGTACAGGCGCATAAAATGCCGGACGCGCAGTCCGTTGATATAGGCGTTGTAGGTGAGCCCCTGCTGAGCGAAGTACTTGCTCAGGTAAGTGTGGTTGGTGCCGGTGGCCTGGGCCAGTTGTGACAAGCTCAAATCGTGCTGCAGGTAAAGCTGGGCTCCTTCGCATTTCTTTTCCAGCAGCGGGCCGATATTGGACGGGATGGGCGCTGATGCGACCTCCTGCGGTGCGTCAGGAATGAGCTCCTGCAACGTTTCCACCCGCCAGAGAAGCAGTACCGTAAGGACCAGTATATCCAACTGTAGAAGATACGAGACAACCGGCCCCGTTTCGGATCCTTCGTACATAGCGAAAAAGATAAGGAAAACGGCCAGCACCAGCAGGCTCTTTCGTACCTCCTTGTGTTCCAAATCGGCATAATTGTCCTGCAGCCAGAGCCCATAGCGCCGGACGGCAAAGACCAAAAACAGCGTAAAGGCCACAATGAGAAGCGGGGCAAAAATATATAACAACGTCAGATAAACATGGTCTTGCCTGGCAATGTAAAGGACAAACAGGATTAGAGAGGGAAGCAGAGCCACGCAGAAAGGCCAAAGAGGACGCCGCTTGTCCTGCAGCATAGACAGAAGCGTGCACATCATCGTGGGAAATACGGTAATGATGTCCAGAATACATAAAACCCCATAACCAACCATAGGGTCTTTTGTCAGGGGATGGTAGACCCCCAGCAGCCACCACACGTGGCTGAAAGCACTCGCCAGCAGGAAGGCGGCGGTCCAGTGGCGCAGGCGCACGGGCGACGTCACTTCCGGGGCAATGGCATTGGCCTTTCTGAACCAAAGGTAAATGGCAGCCATAAGGTTCAACATGGTTACGCCCCCGTCGAGCACAACAAAGAATATGTCGGAAAGGAGCTGTTGATGGTCCATCTTTTTCTTATCCCCTCCCTATGTTTTACTCTGTGGTGTCTTTAATGTTCAGGCACATCATGGTGAGGTCGTCGCTGGGTTCGGCGCCGTTTCTGTGCGCCTCCACGTCAGCGGAGATGCTCTCAATCACCTGACGGGTGCTCTCGAAGCTGCAATTTCTGAGGATACTCAGCAGGCGCTCGTCTCCAAACTGCTCGTGGGCGGGATTCTCAGCCTCGTTCAGTCCGTCGGTATAGACAAAGAGCGGCCGGCCCTTGATGCTCTCGATCTCCTCTCCCCGGAATTCCAGCCCGGGCAATACGCCGATGGGGGCGTTGGGAATCATTTCGATAAAGTCACCGCCGTTTTCTCCACCGCCCAGGACGGGCGGGTTGTGGCCGGCGTTGCAGAAGGACAGATGACCCGTCTGCAGGTCCAGCAAGCCCAGGAACATAGTGACAAACATATTACCCTCATTATCGGCCCCGGAAAGGGCATCGTTGATGCGCGTGCAAATCTCGGCCGGCGACATTCCCTGTTTGGCCAGCGTCTGGAACAGGCGGGTGGCCTGCGCCATGAACAGCGACGCGGGTACACCCTTGCCGCTCACGTCTCCCACGGCAAAATATAGCATGTGACCGGTGAGCAGATACCCGTACAGGTCTCCTCCTACTTCCCTGGCCGGCACCATGGAAGCACACATGTCCAGGCCCGGATAGGTGGGGAACAGGCACGGCACCATGGACATCTGGATGTCGCGGGCAATGCGCAGTTCGCTCTCCATGCGCTCCTTGATGGTGGTGGTCTCTTCCAGCTGGTCATAGGCCTCCTTCAGCGCTTCGTGGGCCGTGCGCAGCTTCTTTTCGGCCTTGCGGCGGAAGACCATGTAAATGGAGAAGGCAACGATGAGGACAAGCACCAACACGGCGGTATAAATTTGCCGCTGGCGGGCCGACCTGGCCTCGGCCTCAACAATCTCCATGTCTCTCACGTGGATGGAATGAAGTTCGCTGGCGTCCATACGCCGGTTGTTGAGGATGGCCGAATCCAGGACGTCGCAGATCTGCCGTGCCGTAAGATTGATGGAATCCTGCTGGTGAAGCATCTGATGGGCACGGTACTTCTTGAGCAGATAGCGTTGGATGTTGTCCAGAGAATAGATGTTGAGTTCCTTCTGGAGGTATTCCATGATGCTGCGGTAGCTGGCCACCGCCTCTTCCCAGCGCTGGGCGATGCCTAAGTACTCACTGGCATTGGTGAGGCCTTCCAGCGTATGGGAAAAGTCCGTTTCCTGATAATCCCGGTATTCTTTTTCGGCCTCTTCGCGTTGCCCTACGCCTTCCAGAGAAGCGGCGTGGAACAGTTTGTAACGGGCCCATTGCTTGTCAATATAGTTTTTGTCGGCAGGGAATTTCTGTTTGTATTCCTGGAGCAGGTTTCCCAGACGGCGGGTCCAGAACAGCGCCTTGTCATAACCTTCTACGTTAATCCAGATGTAAGCGACGTTGTTGATACCGGCCACGGCGTCGCGATAGGACGTCCTGGACTCTTTGCGCCGGATGTTTTCCATATGCATCTGATAGGCCCGCTCCAGCATATCCGTAGCCGTGGAGTCTTCCTTGTCAAAGTACGTCTTGGAGCAACCGGCGAAGATGAGCAGGTTGGTATAGTCGCTGGTGGTGTCGCACTGGATTTTCTCCAGACGGTTGATGATGGGAATCGCCGTGTGCAGGGCCGATGCGTACTCTGCGTATCGGCAAAGCTGGCTGGTGAGATAGCTGGCCGATTTGGCATAATAGACGAGGTCGTTGGGGTCGTCGGATTTTTCCGTGACGCGGATGGCCTCCTGCCAGAAGTATTCGGCCAGCTCCCGCTGACCCATCTGGTAGTGGGCGTAGCCCTGCCAGTAGTTGCTCTCGCCTTTGGAGAGCTTTCCGGCCTGTCCCAGGCTGTCGGCCAGGGTATTGATTCTGTCGTAGTCCCGGGCCGCGGAAGCCGCGTTGATCATATTCACGGCTTCCGGGCTGGAGGCTTTATTCCCTACGCTTTGACAGCCGGTGAAGGCAAATGCGATCACCGTCGCCACCAGGGCCAGGAGGGGGATTCTGTGGTGTATCATATTCATTAATCCTTGTCGTTAATCATATGCACATCGCGCTGCGGGAACGGGATGGTGATGCCGTTCTCCTTCAGGATTTTGTAAATGAGCTCCTTGCACTGGTACACATATTCAATTTGCTCCGGAACAAGTACATACTGCCGCACGGCCACGTTCACGGAACTGTCTCCAAAGTCGTCGAAGCGGATGTAGAAACCGTAGTTGGGCTCTACGATGTCCCGGCCATAGGCATCTTTCTTTCTGAGGACCTGCAGACCTTCCTCCAGTGCAACCCTTACCTTTTCGAAATCGGTTCCGTAGGCCACGCCCACCTTCACGATGGTGAGCTCGTAGGAATTGTTCTTGGTGAGGTTGGTGAAACTCTTGCCAAACAGGTCCGAATTCAGGAAGGCTACCTGGGTTCCGCGAAGCGTCTCCACTACCGTGGTCTGGTAACTGATGTCCACCACTTTACCGCGCACGCCGTCGCACTCGATCCAATCCCCCACCCGCAGTCGGCCGCCCATGAGCTGGATGCCGTAAATGAAGTTATTGATGATATCCTTGAGGGCCAAGCCGATACCGGCCGACAGACCGCCGGCGATAAGTCCCAGCGAACCGGTGGGGATATTCAGAGTTATGACGGCGATGTCGGCATAGATGAACCAGATGAACACGCTGATAAGGCTGTTGCCCAGCTGGAGGTTAATCTCATTGCTGCGGACGGTCTTCCGGTTGTACTTGCGAAGGAAACGACGGTATTTGAGAATTTGCCAAACCGTGTGGATGGCCTTGTTCAAATAACGGAAAACGAAGAACAGGGAAATCAGGGCGAGCAGGTTATACAGGGAAATCCGGAACCCGTCCGGTCCGCCCTGGTGGAAGAAGGGCTCCACGAAAATCTTGTTGTACAAGTCGTCGAACTCAAAGATATCCAGTGCCCAGAAGACGCAGGCGGGAATGGATCCTATCACCAGCAGCGGAAGGATGACTTCCCGGATAAGGTCATAGAACCAGGTGGCGCTGAACAGCAGTTTTTCCTTGGCAGGGCCCATCACGTAAGTGATCTTGGCCTTGTAGGCCGACAGTCTCTTATCCAGCCGGTTCTCCTTGTAAAGGATGGTGAGGTCCCACACCGAGGCGATGGCCAGGACGATGGCCAGTTGGAAGTACCACCATACCAGGATGATCAGGGCCAGGAAAATAAAGCCGGCCCAGCAAATAAACATGGCAAGGGCAGTAATGCCCAGAGAAACCCATCCAACCACCATATCGGTGGTGTCGGCCTTTACACTATGCCGCAAATTGGCCGCGAGCTGCCAGAGCACCATGATTAAGAGCAGCGGCGGGAAGAAGAAATTCAGGAAGGCATTGGGGACGAACAGCACCCGGCAGCCGATCACGAACAGGGCTGTGAAAATGGTGGGCAGGTAAATGGCGACACCATTCTTGAGTTTGGCCGGTTTCAGGCGGAGGAGGAGGGCCGTATGGATGGCGATGAGCAGGCCGATGAAGGTTTGCATGATGCTGAGTCCCTTGCGGGCCATATCGTCATCGGTGCTTTCGTAACTGAGGATCAGGAACAGGACGCAAGCCAGCAGCAGGGCCAGGAAAGGCTTTTGTTCCTTGGCCACCCGTTTCCCGATGGGTTTCACAAACCGATAGACCAGCATCAGGATAAGGGCGGAAAGACCCCAAAGGATGAAGAACTCAATATAGTAAATGAACAGCCAGTATACTTTTGCCGAATTGGAAAGCTGACTGTCTCTGGCTATCTCTTCCTGGCTGTAGTCGAGGGGCTCGTCTTCCAGCACTTTCTTCATCAGGGGGAGACTGTATTTTTCTCCCACGGCCCGGCGGGCCTCCTCCCAGTACTCTCCGGGGCTGGCCAGGATGGCCCTCCAGGGCGCCTGTCCCTCGACAAATACCTTTTTTTCAAGGATGTCATAGTAGTCCCTGGCATACCTGTACGATTCCTCCATACGAAGTTGGGCTTCGCGGTAATGGATGCTGTCGGCCATGGCCGTCTGACGGGATTCGGCGTACAGTTTCAGGAGTTCGGAGGCGTAAAAGAGACAAGTGTCACGGTCTGCCCTGCCCCGTTCGCTCAAGGTAAAGGCCGGGATGGAAAGGACGGCCTCCATCTGCTCCTGCAGTTCCTGCTGGAGGAGGCTTTCGTTCTGCAGCAGATGGGCATCTAGCGTATCGTTATGATAGGCCAGGCTGTCGGGGACCACCTCCACGTCCACCAGTTCCGGAGGAAGGCGGCGCAGGGACTCGATCAGGCGGGCATACCGGTCAATCTCAATATCCAGATTGGCTACGATGCGGTCATAAGGCGTGCGGTTTTTATTGAAGTCGTCGTACTCCCGTGTCACCTTCTCCAGTGCATAACTGATGTCAAAGGTGTAATCCTGCTTCTGGGAATACAGCATCAGGGACAGGTCATTGCACTTTTTGACGATCTCCACCATCTTCCGATGCTGGGCCTCGTTTTTATTTTTCAACTGCAGCTGGGTCTGTGTTATCTGCCGATAGTCGTGAAACAGTTCCCGACGCAAGTTAGTCAGCGTAGCGTCCAGGTCCAGGCCCGTAAAAACGGCCATGGCAGGCACCGCCATAACGAGAAGGGCGACAAGGGTACTTAGTGTTTTTCGTGGTTTCATATACAAAGGTAATCATTATCCTTTGTAAAAAAAGAAAAAAAGCAGGGCAAAACCCTGCTTTTTTAGTCGGGATGACTCGACTCGAACGAGCGACCCCTACGTCCCGAACGTAGTGCGCTACCAACTGCGCTACATCCCGCTCCTGATAAAAAACAAGCTCTTAGGCGAGCTTGTTAATGTATACTTGGAGGCCGCTCTTGAGGTTGGCCGCTTTGTTTTTGTGAATGACGCCGATCTTGGCGAGTTTGTCAATCATTGCATAGACTTTGGGAGCGCTCTCCTGGGCTGCTGCCTTGTCTGTAGTGTTACGCAGGTCGCGGATAGCGTTCCTGGTTGTCTTTGCATAATACTTGTTATGCAGGCGGTGACGCTCGCTCTGACGGGCGGCACGCGCGGCGGATTTAGTGTTTGCCATTATTTTACTTTTTTATATTTGGTAGTGGGTAGGAGAATCGAACTCCTATTGCGGGAATGAAAATCCCGAGTACTAACCGTTATACGAACCCACCAAACTTGGGAATGCAAAGGTAGCAATTATTTTTTACCCTGCAAAATTATTTTTCATCTTTTTTCCACTCAAAAGAGTATAGCAAAGCTTCCACCTGGCGGAGGTACTGGCGCTTGTCATAACGGGGTGCGTAGACAAAGGCTTCCAGCACGATAATGTCCTTTCCGTCCGGGCTGTAGAAGGAATGGGAGACGAAGGGACCGCCCATGAAATCTCCCTGGACCTCCCAGAAACCGCGGGTTTCCATGAAATCGCGTCCTTTGAAGCGCAAGGAGCGGGCGGTGGGCTCCTGGGCCGTGGAAGTGGTCATGTAGGATCCTTCGAACATTCCCGGTACGTTGTCCCGCATAACGGCATTGCGGGTATTGATGATGTTCTCCATGGAGAAGACCTCTCCCTGGGACGGGACGGGATAGCGATAAACCATCACATACTGCTGGACGTACTGCTTTTCGTCGGCAATCCAGACAAAGTCATCGGTGAACTTGCGGCAGCGGTAGCCGGAAGGGAAATGAAGGATGCCGCCCGTCACCTTCTCCACAGGCTCCCTCAGGGCGTGTTCCTCATAGAGTTTGGCGTTGGCGATAATGCGGTCACGCTCGCACTGTTCGAAGAACTCGGCTATGTTGCCGGCGGATTCCTTGAACAGGGCCAGGGCCTGTGCGGGGTCGGCGGCGCTTAACTGTACCACCGCCTGGGGCTGGGCCCATACGTTGTTCTTATAAATGACACCGTTGGTGACATTCTGGGGATTGATATTCACCAGCAGCAGGTTCCGGTGTACTTTGAACATGCTGCCGAAATTGCCGGGAGTAACATTGGAGAGGGTAAACAGCGGTTCCCGCTGCGCCAGGTAAGGGGTATCCATGGCGAGGGCCTCCCGGATGGCGACGCCCAGGTCGGCCTCCCACTCGGCTCTTTCAATTACCACCATCACCTCCCCGGCCTTGCCGCTAACATTGGGCAGGAGGGGACGCTTGGACTTGGATTTGCAGCCGGTAAAAACCAGCAGGCAGGCCATCAGGACCCAAAGAACACGTTTCATACGCTTAACGGATTAATCTTGCAATGTCGTTCCCGAAAGCCAGGAACATCAGGCCGATGAGCAGGATCATACCTATCATCTGCGCCACCATCAGGAACCGGTCCGACGGCTTGCGGCCGGTAATCATTTCGTACAGACAGAAGACAATGTGTCCGCCGTCCAGGGCAGGGATCGGAAGCAGGTTCATCACACCCAGCATGATGGACAGCAGTGCCAGAATATACAGGAACTGCACCCAATTCCACGTGGAGGGGAAAACCTGGCCGATGGCCACGAAACTGCCCACCGATTTGTAGGCGCCGGTGGAAGGCGTGGCCACCAGGCGCAAATCCCGCAAATATCCTGCCACACTATCCCACGCCCAGCTGCAACCGGCCGGAATGGCCTCCCAGACGGTATAATCCTTATGTTGAAGTCCCGGATTCCTGAAAAACACCCCCAGCCGGCCAAGGGAATCTACCTGAAGCGAGAGCGAAAGGATTTCGGCCTCCCGCAGCACATCCACAGGGACCGTCTCTCCGGGATGTTCGCGAAGAATCTTCTGGGCATCCTGCAGGTAAGGCGTCTCCTCCCCCATCACCCCCACGATGCAGTCGCCCTTTTGGAGGGCCGACATGCCGTTGGGGCCGTCAGTCATCACGCTGTCCACCACGAAGGGAAGGGCGATGTCAAACATGCCGGGGCTGTTGAGCACCTGGCCGATGAGGTTTTGGTCGATGTAGATATCCAGGGTGTCGGTTCCGCGGAGTACCGTGGCCTTGCGCACCTGGCGGCGAGCAAGGTCGGCCTGGAGGTCCATGAAATCCGTGGGAGCGTAATCGTCGAACAGCAGGATGCGGTCTCCGGTACGGAATCCCAGTTCCTCTCCCAGTTCATTGACATAAACAGGGCAGTCGTTGCGCATATAATTCCGGCCCCAGCCGACCAGGATGGCAATGAAAATCACCAGGGCCAGCAGGAAATTATTGATGACACCTCCGGCCATCACCAGCAGGCGCTGCCAGGCAGGTTTGGAGCGGAATTCCCAGGGCTGAGGCTCATGTTTGAGCTGTTCTACGTCCATGGATTCGTCCACCATGCCGGCAATCTTGCAGTAGCCGCCCAGTGGCAGCCAACCCATGCCGTATTCCGTGTCCCCAACCTTGAAGGAGAACAGTTTAACTCCCCCTATATCGAAGAAAAGGAAGAATTTGTCTACGCGGATATGGAACACGCGGGCCCAGAAGAAATGGCCCAGCTCATGAACGATAATAAGAATGGACAGCGCCAGGATTACCTGGAGCACTTTCATCAGTACCATCATAGGGCAAAGAAGGATTCTGCCATGCGGAAAGCCTCCTCATGGGTGACGAAGATATCTTCCAGCGAAGGCTCCCGGACAAAGCCGATGCGGTCCATGACGCGGGAGATGGTGCGGGAAATATCGTAGAAGCCAATACGGTCTTTCAGATAGGCTGCCACAGCCGCCTCGTTGGCCGCATTCATGGCGCAAGGAATGTTTCCGCCCCGGCCGATAGCGTCGAAGGCCAGCTGCAGACAAGGGAACTTCTCCCTGTCCGGCTCAAAGAACGTAAGACCTTTCAATGTATTGAAATCCAGTCGTTTCCCGCCAAGTTCCAGGCGTTCGGGATAGGCCATGGCCAGCGCAATGGGAAGGCGCATGTCCGGGCAGCCCAACTGGGCAATCACCGCCCCGTCCCGGAACTCCACCATGGAATGGATCACCGATTCCGGGTGCACCACCACGTGAATCTGCTGCGCCGGCACCCCGAACAGCCACTTGGCCTCGATGACCTCGAAGCCCTTGTTCATCATGGTGGCCGAGTCGATGGTAATTTTGGCACCCATGTCCCAGTTGGGATGTTTCAGGGCCTGTTCCTTTTTGGCCTTGACGATGTCTTCCCGGGGCCAGGTGCGGAACGGACCGCCGGAAGCGGTAAGGTGCAGCAGGTGCACGGGATTGCCTTCTGCGGCGGCCAGGCACTGGAAGATGGCCGAATGTTCGGAATCCACGGGATAGATGGGAGCCTTGCAACGATCGGCCTCGGCCATAACCACCTCGCCGGCAGCCACCAGGGTCTCCTTGTTGGCCAGGGCGATGGTTTTCCCTGCACGGATGGCCGACAGCGTGGGACGCAGGCCGCTGAATCCCACCATGGCCGCTACCACCACATCTACCTCGGGGGCCTGCACCAGGTCACAGGCAGCGCCGATGCCCAGGTGGACCTGCACATCGGAAGGAAGGGCATCCCGCACCTCCTGGTACTTGGCCGGATTACAGATGACCACGTGGGGCACATGGAAAGCCAGGGCCTGCTGGATGAGCAGCTGCGCGCTGGAATGGGCCGACAGCATGAACACGGAAAAACGGCCCGGATGCTGACGTACCACATCCAGCGTCTGCGTGCCGATAGAGCCCGTAGAACCTAAGATTGCAATGGTCTTCATTCAGAATTTGATATGCTGCACAGGGTCTATGGCCGTACCCTCATACCAGAGTTCAAAGTGAGGTGGTCCCCTTTTGTGAGCGAGGACGACGCTGCCAGCACGCCCACGGGGGTGCCGGCCTTCACGGCTTCTCCGGCCTTGTGCAGGAGTTTTTCATTGTGTTTGTATATACTCAGGATGTCTCCGCTGTGCTGGATAATGAGGATGTAACCGTCTTCCTCTTCCCATCCCGTATACACCACCGTTCCATCCTGGACGGCCATGACCATGGCGCCGGCCGGCGCCGTTATGTCCACATACGGATGAAGGGCACGGTCGAAGGGATCTGACACCACGCCTTTCACCGGCGTGAAGAAGGACAGGGCCTCGATGGGCAGGTTACGCCGCAGGGTGGTGGCATCCACGCCGAACTGTTCCTCCATCTCTACATCGGCCCTAAGCAGGGAATCCCGCAGGGCCAGGTAGCGGGCATCCACCTCTTCCCGCGACGCATCCCGGTTGTTGAGGATGAGGCTGTCCATCCGCACAGGTTCTGCGCCGGATACCACTCGGCGAAGATTTTCGGCATACAGTTCCCACTGCATGATGCGAGTTTCAAGGGAGTCTATGCGCAGGGCATTCTGCACGGCCTGACGGCGGGAGATGGCGCCCGGATAACCGGGAATGAACGAGCGCACCGGCGTGTAGGCAACCAGGCAGTACATGCCCACCACTATCAGTACAATAACCGAAATGATGGCAATGATCATGGCCGTGCGGGTATAGCGGAAGCTCCAGATTCTCTCATGTGAGACGGCATCCACCAGGGCCAGCCTGAACGCTCTGTTCTTTTTCTTGTTATCGGGTTTCTCCATAATTATTCGTATATTTGCAGACTGTATGGACAGAATCATCGGCATAGATTACGGACGCAGGCGCACCGGCCTCGCCGCCAGCGACCCGCTGGGAATCTTTGCATCTGCACTGGATACAGTCGATTCTACAAAGTTAATAGATTATCTCAAAAAATACGCCGAAAAAGAGAGAATCGTTCATTTTGTAGTGGGGTATCCCGTGAATATGGACGGGAGGCCCTCGGAAGCCCAGGCCGATGTAGACGTTTTCCTGAAACAGCTGGGAAAAGCCTTCCCCGGCATACCCGTCACCAAGGAAGACGAACGCTTCACCTCCGTGCTGGCCCACCGGGCCATGATTGACGGAGGCATGAAATACAAGGACCGCCGCAACAAGGCCTCCGTGGACAAGATTGCGGCCGCCATCATCCTCCAGGGATACCTGGACCGGAACAACAGGAACAAGTAAACGATATGATACGTCCCATTTACCTTTATGGCGCAGAGGTGCTGCGCAAAAAAGCCGAAGAAGCCGATTTGAAAGACCGGGAAGGCATCGCCGCCCTGGTGCAGGACCTGAAAGACACCCTGGTCACGGCCGATGGCTGCGGCCTGGCCGCCCCGCAGATTGGCGTTAGCCGGCGCGTGGTGATTGTGGACGGAGACGTGGTGTCGGATACCTATGATTACCTGAAGGGCTTCCGCCGCACCCTCATCAATCCCGAAATCCTGGAAGAGAGCCAGGAACAGGTTACCTATTCCGAGGGCTGCCTGTCCATCCCCGGTATCTACTGCGACGTAGTGAGGCCCAAAACCATCACGGTGCGTTATTACAACGAGGACCTGGAGCAGGTTACCGAAACCTTCGACAACTTTGCCTCCCGCATGATCCAGCACGAACTTTCCCACCTGGAAGGAGACCTGTTCACGGACCATGCCGCCCCCATCCGTAAAAAAATGATATCCAGCAAACTGCTGAATATCACCAAAGGCAAAGTGCATCCGCACTATCACAGCAAGCTTCGCTAGCCCCGCGCGCCACTTTTTTTGAGGGAACTATTACCTTACTCGGAGGCGTTTGCCCACCTGCAAGATGGCGGTTTCCTTGATATTGTTCAGGCGGCAGAGTTCCTTCACGGAAGTGTGGTACTTGCGGGCGATGGAGGACAGGGTGTCTCCGGACCGCACGGTGTGGTAGCGCATGGCGGCTGCTTCGGCGGCAGCACGGGCGGCGGCTTCCTTCTTGGCCTGTTCCTCGGCCAGCAGTCGGTCTTCTTCGTCGGTGCGGAAAATCTCGTCTTCGTCGTCTATGCTCTGGACATACCGCTGGTTGGGATTGAAGTACCAGCTGCGAATCTTGAGCAGGCGGTGCCGGAGAGTACCGGTTTCAAAGTCGATGAGCCAGGAGGGATCGAAAGCAGCGCCTTTGTAACGGGTTTCGAAGTGCAGGTGCGGGCCGGTGGAGCGGCCGGTACTGCCGCCCAGGCCGATAATGTCTCCGGACGAAACCCAGTCCCCTGCCTCTACATTCCGTTTGGAAAGATGGCCGTAGAAGGTTTCCAGGCCGTTGGCATGGCGCACCACCACCAGATTGCCGTAACCGCCCACATAATCCGAAATGCGCACCCGGCCGTCAAAGGCAACGGGGACCGGCGTACCGGTGGGATACGGCAGGTCAATGCCCTGGTGACGCCGTCCGTGCCGGTAACCATACAGGGAACGGGGATGGGTCACATAAGGGCAGGTGTATGAATCAAGGGTATCCACAATCCACAGGGAGAAACGGTCAGGGATGGAGTCCGGTTCTTCCCGGTAGGGATTCACCGCACGGGTGTCCCAACACTCCGTAAAAACGCTATCGGAGGCCACCAGCGCCGGATCTTTCACATAACGGTAAGTGCCGTTGTTATACAAGACAACCTTGACACCGGGGTTGCCGGTATCAAGGGTGTCTGCATAAGGGGTGCTGCGGCTGGCCTGGTTCTTTACTTCCTGGCGTCCGTATACATAACGCAGGGAGTCGGCCTCACGGCCGGCATCCTGTGCGTACAGGGTCAGGCCTGCACAGGCGGAAAGGAGTAACAGGAGCAGTTTCTTCATTCCCTATCTTTTACCGCCGAATTGCTTTACCAGGATGGCATCGGCCATGGCGATCTTCTCCTTCAGGAGATCGGCCGATTTGGCTTCGCAGATGAAACGCAGGTAAGGCTCCGTATTGGAAGGACGGATGTTGAACCACCAGTCGGCAAATTCCACGCGGTAACCGTCAAAGTCCATGAAGGCGGTGGCTGTTTCCTTCATCATGAAGAAATCCTTCACGGCGTCCATGGCGCCCTTTTTGTCCTCCAGCTTGTAGTTGATCTCTCCGGAATTCTCATAGTGGGTGAGGCGGTCCATTTCGTCGGAAAGCTTGATGCCTTTCTTCTTGAGGGCCGACACAATGCGAAGGACGATGATGCTGGAGAGCATGCCGCTGTCGCTGTAGAAAAAGTCTTTGAAATAGTAGTGACCGGCCAGTTCCCCGCCCCACAGGCCGTCAATCTCGCGGAGCTTGGGGGCTGCGAAGGCGCGGCCCACGCGCCAGGTATGGACGTCGGCGCCATAATTCTTGGTGAGTTCCTCGGCCACCGCCAGGCTGGAACGGATTTCCTGCAACACGCGGGGCTTCTTTTCTCCGCGCTCGTCGCAGAAGTAACGGGCCATCAGGGCCACCACCAGGTCCGGAGCCACAAAGCGGGCTTTGTCGTCCACGAACATTACGCGGTCGGCGTCTCCGTCGTAGATGACGCCGATATCGGCCTTGATCTCCGAGACCAGTTTCTTGAGGGGTTCCACGTTCTTGGGCACCAGCGGGTTGGGCTCATGGTTGGGGAAGCTGCCGTCCATCTCGTCGAAGAGGAAGGTGGCGTTCTCTCCCCTATACACCTCTTTGGCGAACAGGGTGGCCATGCCGTTGGACAGGTCGAAGGCAATCTTGAGGTTGGAATAATCCCCCTTGAATTTCATCAGGAACTTGAGGTAATCGGGCTTGATGTCAACCTCCGTCACCTTGCCGGACTTGGCGGCCTTGGGGGTGGGACGGCCTTCGTCTATCCACATCTTGATCTGGCCCAGACCGGTATCCAGGCCTACGGGAAGGGCGTTTTCCCGGCTCACCTTCATACCGTTGTACTCCTTGGGATTGTGGGAAGCGGTAATCTGGATAGAGGCCTTGTAGCCATAGTTGGCCGTGCCGAAGTACACCAGCGGCGTGCTGCTGAGGCCGATATCGTCCACATCGGCGCCGGCATCGGTGATGCCCTGGATGACGGCGTCGTGGATCTCCTGACCGGAGAGGCGGCAGTCGCGGCCCACCAGGACCTTATCGGCTTTCAAGAGTTCCGGAAGGAAATATCCTACCTTGTATGCAACCTCGCGGTCCCAGTCCTTACCCCAGATACCGCGGATGTCGTATGCGTGAAATGCTCCCATAGTTTTATGTGATTAGTTTGACAATTCGTTATCGTACAAATTTACAAAAAATTCTCTGTTTTCACTATATCCTGCAGCACCAGTGCAGCCAGGGTGTGGCCGAAAATAGCGGTAACGGGAGCCATGGTGCCGTTCACGCAGGCCTTTTTGATGATTTCGTCATCGGCGGGCTGCTGAGCCTCTCCCCTGTTCTCCAGCAGTTCGTCGGAAAACACGCAGAGGAAGGGTTTTCCGGTCTCCCGGCCCTCCTTGCGAATCTTTTTGCGGATAGCCCGGGCCAGCGGATCCCCGTGCACGTCCCAGAATTCGGCCACGCGGATGCGGGTGGGGTCCAGCTTGAGGGCCGCTCCCATGGAGGAGAAAAAGGTGGCTTGCGTATGGGTGGCCAACTCTATGAGCGCCGTCTTGTCCTTGAGGGAATCGATGCAGTCTATGATATAGTCATAGGTGTCCAGCTGGAATTCACCAGCCGTTTCTTCGCTGAATAGGCCCTGTACGGGCGTAATATCGGCCTCCGGGTTGATTTCCCGCAGACGTTCGGCCATCACTTCCACCTTGGGCCGACCCACCGTATGGGTGGTAGCCATGAGCTGCCGGTTGATGTTGGTGGGGTTCACGGTATCGGCATCCACCATGGTAAGATGGATGATGCCCGAACGGACCAGGCTCTCGGCGCACCATGAACCCACGCCGCCCACTCCCAGCAGCAAGACGCGTTTGGAAGCGAAGCTATTGAAAGCGTCTGCGCCCACCAGAAGGCGGGCGCGGGCGAAAATATCTTGCTCTGGTTGCACTAGAACGTGAACTTGGTCATGCAGATGAAGCGGTGGTTCAGGATCCACTCCGGCGTGCCGTCGTACATACCGCGGATGTTGCGGACGCCGCGGCCGAACTGGGCGGCGGTGAGGTTGTACTCCAGGGAAACGGTGAACTTGCCGATGTTCCAGGCCACGGTAGGCGTGGCGCGGAAGGCCTGCTGGATCTTGGTGTCGGCGGCCGTGTTCATCCACAGGGTATATTCCATGGCGCCGGTGCTGGTGTTGGGGGTTTGCATGAGGTCCTTGGTGGTTCCAAACTGTTTGAAGTAGCCGAAGGTGCACATCACCTGCGTCTTCTTACCATACTGGAAGCTCACGAAGGAAGCCCAGTCCTGCATGGGGGTATAGGAATAGGTGTGGGTAGTGGCGTCATAGGAAGCCACGCCGTAACCGGACAGCAGGTTCATGTGTTCTCCGGCCTGGGCGAAGATGGTCTTGGCGCGCAGCTGGAACAGGCCGTCGGTGTACTGGAAGAACAGGAACGGGGAGAAGGTGCTCAGAAGGCCGTGGGCCGTGACGGTGGTACCGTTGTCGTTCACCGTACGGTAGGGCCTCATGTTCACCATGTCCAGACCCAGTTTGGTGAGGAACTTGCCGCTCTTGTAGGCTGCGCCGATATAGAACTCCGGAAGGCCGTACTTATAATACTCCGTGCTCTTTCCGTTGGGGCCGGTGGGCAGGAAGTGGTTCAGGTACAGCACGCTGGCGGTGAAAGTAAAGTCACCAACCTTGTAGTCCAGGGTAATCTGGGGGCTGCGGTTGAAGGGATTGAACGGAGCGCCGGATTCCAGGTTGGTGATGTGCGGGAGGTCCACACCCATCGGATGCCAGGCCTGGCCCAGGGTAAGGGCCAGCGGGCTGTCGTCCCAGCTGAGCTTCACGAAGGCCTGACGCAGGCGGAGCTGCGGGATGATGGCCGATGCACCCGTACCACTGAGGCTGTAGAAGTCGGCCTCTACCTTACCGGAGAGGTTCATGCGGCCGAATTTGTAGCCGGTGACGTCCAGGCCCAGGCGGGTGGTGAGGGACAGGAAACGCCAGTTGAATCCTTCGTTGATGTCTACTCCGCCCTGCATGTCCTTGTCTTTGGGCATGTAGAAGAAGAGGTCGTGGGTGCCGGCGTTGACCTCACGGGTATCGGCCGTCACGTAGTTGCGGATAAAGCCGTAAAGCTTGAAGTGGGCAGGCTTCTCTTCCTGCGCAAAGGCGGCGCTGCCAGTGAGCAGTGCTGCCATGACAAATATGATACCTTTTTTCATTCGTATAATATATTTATTGAAAGAGGTGCATTTTCCGAAGGCTAAAAAAGGCCGACGCCTCCGAAAAATGCACCTCTTTCAAATTATGCAAACGGGAATAGTTTGGTTAACCAGAAGTAACCCAGCACAAAGCCGATGATACCCATCACCAGACCCACCTTGGTCATGTCCTTGGTCTCTACCATGCCGGTAGAGGAAGCGATGGCGTTCGGGGGCGTGGAGATAGGGAACAGCATGGCGATGGAGGCGCACACGGCGATGAAGATGATCATGGCGCTGGTACCGCCCATGGCCAGGAACTGTGCGTTGTTGGCGGCGGCGGGGTCGGCCATGCCGTTGGCAACCACAATGAGAATAGGGATCAGCAGGGCCGCGGTGGCGGAGTTGCTGATGAAGTTGGACAGGAAATAGCATACCAGACCGGCGATGACAAGTACCACCACCACCGACATGCTGCCAAACGGAATGGCCTGGATAAGAACCTTGGCCAGACCGGTATCCTGCAGGCAGTAACCCAGGCAGAAGCCGCCGGCCACCAGCCACAGTACCGTCCAGTTGATTTCCTTGATTTCATTCTTTCCAAACAGGCCCGTAGCGGTGAATACGCCCAGCGGGATAAGGGCCACGATGTTGGAGTTGATGTGGGTAATCTGCTCGGTAGCCCACAGCAGGATGGTGCCGATGAAGGTAATCCACACCAGGGTGAGTTTCCAACCCTTCTCCACTTTGTTCTCGGGGATTTCCAGCACCAGCTTCTTGGTCTTGAAGGGGAACATGATGCGCAGTACGATCCAGGCAATCACAATCATGATGATCACGTAGGGAATCATGTGCAGGCACCATTCGCCGAAGCTCACGTCAATGCCGGCCTGTTCCAGGGCGCCTTTAGCGGTGGCGTTGGGAGGAGTGCCGATAGGCGTGCCGATACCGCCCAGGTTGGCGGCCACGGGGATGGACAGCGCCAGGCCGATCTTACCCTTATCGTCGGCCGGCAGCTTGGAGAGCACCGGGGTGAGGAGGGCCAGCATCATGGCGGCGGTGGCGGTGTTGGACATGAACATGGAGAAGATGGAGATCATGATGAGGAAGCCCAGGAGCACAATCTCCGGCTTGGAGCCGAAGAGCTTCAGCAGGGCCCTGGCCATGGTAACGTCCAGGCCGTATTTCTCGGCCATGATGGCCAGTACGAAACCGCCCAGGAAGAGCATCACCACGGGGTCGGCCATGGAGCTCATGATGCGGCCGTAAGGCACCAGGGTGCCGTACTGGGGATCACAGAACAGGCCGATACCCTTGTTGGACACCGTCAGAAGGGCAATCACAATCACCACCAGGGAGGTGGACCAGTTGGGGATGATCTCGAAAATCCACATGAGGGCGGCGAACACAAACAGGGCAATCACGCGCTGCTGTACCACGGTGAGGGCTTCAATTCCGAAGAACGACACCGGGACGGCCCAGAGGAAGATGGTAATTGCCAGCACCAGCGGCAGGAAAACCCAATACTTAAGGTTGAATTTCTTTTCCATTATAATAAACTTTTATCTTTCGTAGGTTAAGCGGATGTCCACGGGAATCTTCTCCAGTTCCAGGTTCACGATATCGGACTTGATGGTGGACGGAATCACGGCATACTTGGCCACAAACTCATCGGCGGCCGCACGGTCTCCGGTGGCCTGGATTTTCAGGATGAGCTCGCTCAGGGAAGCGATGGCTTCTTCGGCCTTGGCAAAGTGAATGCCGTACTTGCCGGAAGGCTTGCGCTCCAGGCCGCCCTGCTCCATCAGGTAATTGTAAACGGCCAGGTTGGCTTTGCCGGTAGCGTCACCGGTGCCGAAGCGGGTGGAACGGATGACGTTGGTGATGAAGGTGGCCATCACGTCCTGCTTCTGGATGAGGGCGTCGATCCGGTGGGCGGTCACTTCCTGCATGCACAGGTAAGCACCCAGGACATTGGACTTGGCCTTTTCCAGCACGAGGGCCTCGTTGCCGAGGGCATCGGCCACACTCCCTTTACCGTTGACGGTTTCCTTCACGCCCAGGCTCTGGCCAATCTCACGGAATACGATGATCCACCAGAAAGCGGTAGCGTCCAGGTGGGCCAGGTCGGCCTCTTCCAGCAGCAACGCGCCGGCCGGGAAGACAGTACGGTTGAATTTCGCCCGGATGATATTGTCGAACAGGATGGTACGGGTGCCGAAATGCTCCTGGACGCGGGGGTCGTAAGGCAGGTTCACGGCAATATTCTTGTACCCGGCGTTGGGATAACCGCCATAATACAGGACGTCGCAGGAGAAGATGTTGGAGCGGGAACCGGGAACGAAGCTATGGTAGGCGCGATCTCCGGGCAGCGTGGCCTGCAACTCCGGCAGACGGTCGCAGAGGTCCTGGAGGGCCAGGGTGCGCTCCTCGTTCTTCAGGAGCACATAGGCGCCATAGGAAGCCTTGATGCCGTAACGGTCGTCGTCGATGGTCTCGGTGGGGCCGATGACCAGGTCCATCTTGCTGTCCGTCATCTCCAGCCAGGCGCGCTGGGCGTTGTAATAACGGTCTGTCTTTACGGCCTGGGCCATCTGCAGCAGGTATTCCCGCACGCTGGTCTTGATGGTAATGTCGGCGGCTGCCTTAAGAAGGTCGGCCATCTTGTCCACCTGCTCTTTGTAGGCATCGTGGAACCATACCACTTCCAGGGTGCCGTCACTCTCCTTGCGGCGGATTACCGTGAAGGGGCTCATCTTGGCAGGGTCCTCCAGCGCTTCGAATTCCTCGTCCGTCATGTCTTCGGGATAGAAACGGACACCGGCGGGCTTGGGGCCGAAACCTTCGATGAAGGGCTGGTTGTCAATACGGTCCCAGGGGCCGTAATTAATCTTGGCATACTCCTGCTCGGCAGGGTCCGGAAGGACGCTGACAAACTCGTTGGATCCATAGTGCTGCTGCCAGTAAATGGCATCGGCCTGGTCTGCGGCAAAGCGGTACAGGTTAAGAACCTCCTTTCCATTGTCGGTGATTCCCGAAAGGTCCGGAGCGGGAATGATCACCTCTGCATAGTTCTCCAGCAGGCGCTCGGCCTTCGTACGGCCGTTGCCGCAGGACACGATGGCCAGGGCCAGGGCCGCCAGAGACAGTGCATAAGTCAGTTTTTTCATTGCGGGTTGGTTTGTTTCACAAATAGTCTACAAAGGTAGTAATTTATTTGGTTAAAGGCAACAGTGAAAAAAGTGTGGTCTGAGTGAAAATATGCTTGCTAATTCTCTTTTATTTCTTTAAATTTGTAACGCAAATTTTGCAAATACATTAAACTTTATAACCAACAACACTAAACGCCAGTTTTATCATGAAAACTACCGACATCATGGCACGCCTGCAGGCCAAATACCCGCTCGAGAAGGAGTATCTTCAGGCCGTTCAGGAAGTTCTGGAATCCATCGAGGATGTTTACAACCAGCATCCCGAGTTTGAAAAAGCCAAGATTGTGGAACGGATCGTAGAGCCGGACCGCATCTTCACTTTCCGCGTAACCTGGATCGACGACCGCGGTGAGGTCCAGACCAACACCGGTTACCGCATCCAGTTCAACAGTGCCATCGGCCCTTATAAAGGCGGTCTGCGCTTCCATCGCGCCGTTACCCCTTCCATGCTCAAGTTCCTGGGCTTTGAACAGACCTTCAAGAACGCCCTCACCACCCTCCCGATGGGCGGCGCCAAGGGCGGCTCCGACTTCGACCCCGTGGGCAAGTCCAACGACGAAATCATGCGTTTCTGCCAGGCTTTCATGCTGGAGCTGTGGAACTGCATCGGCCCGGACCAGGATATCCCTGCCGGCGACGTGGGTGTAGGCGGCCGTGAAATCGGTTACCTCTACGGTATGTACAAGAAGCTGGCCCGCCAGTACAACACCGGCGTTCTCACCGGCAAGGGCGGCACCTGGGGCGGCAGTATCCTTCGTCCGGAAGCCACCGGTTTCGGTGCCCTGTACTTCACCCAGCACCTGCTGCAGAAGGCCGGCAAGGACATCAAGGGCAAGAAAGTGGCTGTTTCCGGTTTCGGTAACGTGGCCTGGGGCGCCTGCATCAAGGCTACCGAACTGGGCGCCAAGGTTGTGGCCATCTCCGGTCCCGACGGCGTCTGCCACATCCCCGACGGCATCACCAAGGAAATGATCGACTACATGCTGGTCATGCGTGCTTCCAACCGCAACAAGGTGGAAGACATGGCAACCAAGTTCCCTGGCAAGGCCCAGTTTACCGCCGGCAAGAAGGCTTGGAGCGTTCCTGTGGACATCGCCCTCCCTTGCGCTTTCCAGAACGAGCTCTCCGAAGAAGACGCCAAGGAACTGAAAGCCAACGGCTGCTGGTGCTGCTGCGAGGTCTCCAACATGGGTTGCCAGCCCGAGGCCATCCACTTCTTCCAGCACAACGGCGTACTCTTCGCCCCCGGTAAGGCTGTGAACGCCGGCGGCGTGGCCACTTCCGGCCTGGAAATGACCCAGAACGCAGAGCATATCTCCTGGAGCGGCGAAGAAGTGGACCAGAAGCTCCACTTCATCATGAAGAGCATCCACGAGCAGTGCGTGAAGTACGGCACCCAGCCGGACGGCAGCATCGACTACGTGAAGGGCGCCAACATCGCCGGCTTCATGAAGGTGGCTACCGCCATGCTGGAGCAGGGAACCATCTAATTTTTACCTCACCTGGGGCACAAAAAAGACTCCGACCTTCCCGGCCGGAGTCTTTCTTTAATTTAAATAAAAATTACTGCTGGGCAGCCTGGGCCTGGGCCTGAAGTTCGGCCTGGAGGGATTCCAGGGTGCGGCTGTCGGGAATACCCAGGGCCTTGCGGGCTTCGGCGGTGAGGTCTACCACGCTGTCGGCAAAATAGATGGCCTGGGAAACGTCGAACAGGACGGTGATACCCTTGGCCTTGGCAAGGTCGGTCACCACCTTGTTGGCTTTCTCCTGGATGGGAGCGGTGAGCTGGCTCTGCTGCTGCTGGAGTTCCTGGCTGATGCTGTTCTGGAATTCCTGGATACGGTTCTGGATCTCATAGAGTTCGCGCTCCTTGGATTCGCGGATGGCTGCCGTCCAGCTGGCCTGTTTCTGCTGATACTGGGTAGCTTTACCCTGATATTCTTCCACCATGGCAGAGTAGGTTTCCTCGGCCTCTTTCTGGGAAGCGGCGATGGTTTCGCGGGCGGCGTCCATCTCCGGCATCAGCATCACGAGTTCCTGGAAATTCACCTTGCCCAGCTGCTGGGCAGAAGCGGTGAGGGTAGCAAGTGCCGCAAGGGCAATGACAAACAGTTTTTTCATATCTTTTCTATAATTTGTTTTCAGTTAAACCGCAGGGGTTGTCCACAAGTTTTGTGCCGAACTAGAATTGCTGTCCCAGCACGAAGTGGAAGTGGCTGCCGCCGTTGGTGGTATCATCGAAGCCCCAGCCCCAGTCAACACCCAGCAGGCCGATCATCGGCAGGAACACACGTACGCCCACACCGGCACTTCGTTTGATCTGGAACGGGTTGAACTCCCGGATATCGCTCCAGCAGTTACCGCCTTCCAGGAACGCCAGGGCGTAGATGGTGGACTGAGGCTGCAGGATAACGGGGTAACGGAGCTCTACGGTGAACTTGTCGTATACGTTACCGGCATAGCTTATACCGTTCTGGCTGTACGGAGTGACCTTCCTGGGGGTGAGGGAGTAATCCTCATAGCCGCGCAAGGAGATGATTTCGGCGCCGTAAGTCATGTAACCCGACATACCGTCACCACCCACCTGGAAGTTCTCGAACGGGGAATAACCCCAGTTGCGGTTGTAATAACCCAGGTAACCGAACTGGGCACGGGTCATGAGCACCAGGTCTCCGACCAGTTTGGTATATACCGTACCGTTGAATTTCCACTTATGGTATTCGATCCACTTGTAACGCTGGGCGCTGGTCCAGTTGTCGTAATTCACGTCCTTCCAGCTGTTCACGGCAATCTTGTTACCTAACTCGTCGTAGGAGTACTTGCGGAACAGGGAATACGGCGGCGTAAACTGCAGGGAGGCAGAGAACTCCGATCCGGAACGGGGATAGAGCTGCTGGTCCGACGAATTGCGGGTCAGGGAGATGGTAAAGCTCAGGTTGTGGGAGATACCGTCGTTGAACGCGAAGTAGCTGTTGGTCCAGTTGGTGAGCTTATACGTCTGCCAGCTCAGGTTGTTATAGAGCACGAAGTAGCTGTCGGGCCATTTGAGGCGCGTACCCAGGCCGGCATTGAAACCGAACACCTCGAACATTTTGTCGGTGGAGAGGATGCCGATGGCCAAGTAGCTGTCCGTCATCCTGGAATAGTAGCCGGAAATGCTGAGGGACGTGGGCTTTTTGCCGAAGAGCCATGGCTCCATGAAGCTGGCGCTCAGGGAGGTGTAGTAGCGGCCGTTGGTCTGGAAACGCAGGGACAGGTTCTGGGCGTCTCCCAGGGGAACGGGACGCCAGGCGCCCTTCTCGAACATGCGGCGGGTAGAGAAGTTGTTGAAGCTGACACCTGCCGTGAGCACGAAGGTGTTGCCGCCCCAACCGCCGGAGAGTTCCAGCTGGGAAGAAGGCTTCTCCGTTACATTATATACTACGTCCACCGTATTGTTCAGCTGGTTGGGAAGGATGTTGTAACCCGTTCCGTACTGCATGATGGATTCGGGGTCGAACTGGCCCATGGAGGCGATTTCACGGATGGAGCGCTCGAAGTCGGTCTGGCTGAACAGGTAACCCGGACGGGTCATGAGCTGGCGGCGGATCACCTTTTCATTGGTGAGGTCGTTGCCGTTGATGATCACCTCGTTCAGGACGGCAGGCTTGCCCTCGGAGATACGCATCTCCACATCCACGGAGTCGTTCTGGATATTTACTTCAACGGGCGTAACCTGGAAGAAAAGGAAGCCGTTGTCCTTGTACAGCTTGGACACGTCGTATTCGTTCTCCTTACCGCCGCCGTGCAGGCGCTTTTCCATGGTCACCAGGTCGTATACGTCTCCCTTCTTGATTTGGAGGATGTCGTTGAGGGTTTCGGACGCATAGACGGAATTACCCGTCCAGGTGATGTTCCGGAAATAATATTTTCGGCCCTGGTCGAATTCCATGTCAATGTTCATGTGCTTGCCGTCTTCGGTGAAGTAGACGGAGTCACGCACCAGGCGGGCGTCGCGGTAGCCGGCTTCGTTGAAGGCATCCAGCACGGTCTTGCGGTCCTTCTCGTATTCCTTTTCCTTGAACTTCTTGGACTTGAAGAAGTTGTACCACGTTGCGGCGTGGGTTTCCTTCATGTTCTTAGCCAGCTTGCGGTCCTTGACGTCCGTATTGCCGCTGAAGTTGATGTCCTTGATGCGGATCTTCTTGCCTTTGTTCACATTGAAGGTGACCCGGATGGCGCTGCGGATCATGGTATCCCGCTCGGCCGTCACGTCCACGTCCACCTTGAGGAAACCTTTTTCCTTATAGTAGCGTTTGATGATATCCACCGAGGTGTTTTTCACGTATTCGGAATACTCTCGGCCCGGACGCAGGTTCAGGCGCTCCTGCAGGTCTTTCCTTTCACTGCTCTTGACGCCCGTATAGTTCCAGCGGGACACGCGGGGACGTTCCCGTACGCTGATGACGAACCAGGCGGTATCGGCCTTGGCGCTGAGGGAATCCACCACCACGGCCACGTCTTCGAAATAACGCTGGGCCACCAGGCGCTTCACGATACCGGTGACATCTTCTCCGGGAACCGTGAGTTCCTGCCCGGCCTGCAAGCCCGTAAGCTGCAGGATCTGGTGCTGGTTGAAATACTGGTTGCCTTCTACGCTCACGCCACCCACCACATATTTTTTGGGATGGCTATAATCGACCTCAATGCCGCTGCGCGAAGTCTGCGCCCGCAGGGACAGGCCCGTCAGGAGCAGCAAGGCAGCGCAAAGTATCTGTTTTCCTCTCATTCGCAGTTCAAGTTATCTTGCAAAGATAAGCATTTTATTTCACTTTCCCATAACGGCGGTCCCTGGTGGCATAGGCGGCGAGGGCTTCCCGGAACTGCGGCTTGCGGAAATCCGGCCACAGGATATCGGTGAAGTAAAACTCCGTGTAGGCGCTCTGCCACAGCAGGTAATTGGAAATGCGCAGCTCCCCGGAAGTACGGATCAGAAGATCGGGATCCGGAATCCCGGCGGTTACCAGGTACTTGTCGAAATCCGGGAGTTCCATGGCCTGGAATTCCTCCGGAGACAGCTCCGAAGCCGCTTTCTTCATGGCCTGCAGGATATCCCACTTGCCGCTGTAGCTCAGGAAAAGGATCAGCGTGCAGCGGGTATTGCCGGCCGTACGCTCCATCATGTCGTCAATGGTTTGGTTGAGTCCCTTGCTCAGGCGGGCCCGGTTGCCCAGCACCATGAAACGGATGTTGTTGTCCATGAAAGTGGTGAGTTCCTTCTTCATGGCCTTCATCATGAGTTCCATCAGGAAAATGACCTCCTCCTGCGGACGGTTCCAGTTTTCCTCGGAAAAAGCATAGACGGAAAGGTACTTTACGCCATCTTCGGCAGCGGCTTCCAGGCAGGCACGGACGCTCTCCACGCCCTCCATATGCCCTTTTACGCGCTCCAGGCCGCGGGCCTTCGCCCATCGGCCGTTGCCGTCCATGATGATGGATACGTGCTGCGGTATTTTCTCCATAGAATTACTCGTTGTTGCGCATGTCTTCTCCCCAGAACAGGCGTGAGGTAAGGGCCTTCACGAAACCGGATTCCGGGAGCCGGACACGTTTGAGCGAAAATTGTGCCATCTCCACGTGAATGGTCCAGTCCGGCTGGATTTCCACTACGCGGTTGTCCATGGACATGATCGCCTTGCCATCCCGGGACTCGAAAGAGATGTCTATCTTGGCGGTTTCGGGCAGCACGATGGGGCGCACGTTCAGGTTGTGCGGAGAAATAGGGGCCAGCACCAGCACCTTGGTTTCCGGCATACAGATGGGACCGCCCACGCTCAAAGAGTAAGCGGTTGAGCCGGAAGGGGTTGCCACCAGCAGACCGTCGGCCCAGTAGGTGGGAAGGGGTTCTCCGTCCACGCTCACATGGATGCCCAGGACGGAAGAGCCGCTGCGATGCACGGCCACTTCATTCACGGAATAAGGGAGCATGCCGATTCCCCTGCGCGCCTCGGGGCCCTTGAGGGTGGCGTTGAGCACAGTGCGGTACTCGATACTGAAATCGCCTTCCATCAGCGCCTTGCGCACGGTCTCCGGGCGGTTCTCGCACAGGAAACCGATGCGGCCGAAGTTCACGCCCAGAACGGGCAGGCCGATATCGGCCACCACATGTGCCGCACTCAGGAAAGTGCCGTCTCCGCCCATGGACAGGACCAGGTCCGTATCCGGGCGCACATCGGCCTTGGTGCGAATCTCGTACACCTCGAAGGTGGCCGATTCCAAGTCTGACAGGAGCGAGGCCATGCGGGGGTCTGTCCTTAACTCATCCTTGAGAATGAAGTATCCAATTTTCATAGCGTGCAATTAAATCAACCAACAAAATTAACACTTTTTATTGGATTAAAGAGTTCTGCCGGGAATAGCTTTCGTTTTTCGGCAAAAAATAAGTACTTTTGTACGTTTTGAAACCAGAATAATGACCCGACTAAGCGTAAATATCAACAAAATCGCCACCATCCGCAATGCGCGGGGCGGAAATGTACCGGATGTCACCCTGGCGGCACAAAAGTGTGAGGAGTTTGGAGCAGAAGGCATCACTGTGCATCCCAGACCGGACGAAAGACATATAAGGTATGCCGACGTCCGGGAAATCCGGCCGCTGATCAAGACCGAGTTCAATATCGAGGGCAACCCTACCGTCCAGAGTTTCGTGGACCTGGTGCTGGAAGTGGTGCCGGACCAGGTGACGCTGGTGCCGGACGGACATTACGCCCTCACCTCCAATGCGGGCTGGGACACCCTTGCCAACAAAGCCCTGCTCACCGACCTTTGCAAAACTTTCCAGGCCAAAGGCATCCGTACATCCATTTTCATAGACCCGGATCCCCAGATGGCTTACGGCGCCGCCGCCTGCGGGGCCGACCGCGTGGAGCTGTACACGGCCGATTATGCCGAGCAATATCCCAAAAACCATGAGTTAGCCATCGCACGTTATCTGGAGACGGCCAAGGCAGCCCATGACGCCGGGCTGGGCCTGAACGCCGGACACGACCTTTCCCTGGAAAACCTGGCATACTATGTCCAGACCATCCCCTGGACCGACGAAGTGTCCATCGGCCACGCCCTCATCTCCGACGCCCTGTACATGGGTCTGGAGAAAACTATCGGGTCATACCTGTCGCAAATCCGCAAAAAATGATTAACTTTGTCGTTCCTTACGATTTATTTATAATTAACGCAATAATGAAAAAGAACCTCATTCTCTTCGGCGCCGCCGCCCTGCTGGCCTTCGCCGTTTCCTGCAACCAGAACCAGGCAGCAGCTCCCGCAGGCACCGCCGCCAAAGACAGCGTGGCCGTAGCCGGCAGCATCGTCTACTTCAACATGGACAAAGTGATGGAAGGCTACGACATGGCCAACGACCTCAACTCCGTTTTCGAGACCAAGACCTCCGGCATCCAGGCCGAGATTGACCGCCGCGGCAAAAAGCTGGAGAAAGATGCCTCCGATTTCCAGAATAAAGTGGACAAGGGACTCCTCACCCAGTCCGTGGCCCAGGCCCAGTACCAGAAACTGCAGGAGCAGCAGCAGAGCTACCAGCAGTATGTGCTCACCAAGCAGAACGAGATGGCCGAAGAACAGCAGGTGATGATGAACCAGATTGCCAACGCCATCGCCGAATATGTGGCCGAATTCAACCAGGATCGCGGCTATGCCATGATCCTCACCACCGCCGGCAACATCCTGTCCACCCCCGTGGTCACCGCCGACCCTAAACTGGACATCACCGACGAACTCCTCGCCGGCCTGAACGCCGCCTACATCAAGACCAAGGAATCCTCCAAGAAATAAGCTTTGAGGATCGCACTCCTATCCAGTTTCTACCCTTTGAGGGGTGGCATTTCCCAGTTCAACGCAAGTTTATTGCTTGGACTGGGAAAATGGCATGAAGTAAAGGCCTTTTCCTTCTCCCGGCAGTATCCCGATTTTCTCTTTCCCGGCAAAACGCAGTACGTTACTCCGGAAGACGAAGCTGTGCCGGTAGAGGCCGAAGCCCTGCTGGATACGGTGAATCCTTTTACCTGGATCAAGACCGCCAGAGCCATCCGCGCCTGGAAACCGGACCTTCTGGTCATGAAGTACTGGATGAGCTGGTTCGCCCCGTCGCTGGGCTATGTAGCCCGTCACTGCGGCTGCAAGAGCGTGGTGGTACTGGACAACGTGATTCCGCACGAAGCCCACTGGTTCGACAAGCCCCTCACCAAGTATTTCCTGAAGGGTTGTACCGGCTTCGTTTCCATGTCGGAGAGCGTGGAGAAGGACCTTCTGTCCCTTCGCCCCGACGCTCCCCACACCCTGCTCCCCCATCCCCTGTACGCCCATTTCGGCCCCAAACTCCCCCGGGAAGAGGCGGCCTCCATCCTGGGCGTGGACCCCGGAATGAAGACCCTCCTTTTCTTCGGCCTCATCCGGGAATACAAGGGGCTGGACATCCTGCTGGAAGCCTTCCGGGACCTGCCCGAAGACTATCAGCTGGTGGTAGCCGGAGAACCTTACGGTTCCTTTGACAAGTACCAGGCCATCATCGACACCCTGCCCGGGAAAAACCGCGTGCATGTATTCCCGGACTACATCCGTGATTCCCAGGTGAAACAATTCTTCAGCGTGACCGATGTGGCCGTCCTCCCCTACCGGAGCGCCACCCAGAGCGGTATCAGCTCCATCGCCTACCACTTCGACGTCCCCATGGTGGTTACCGACGTGGGTGGCCTTAAGGGAACCATCGGCGCGCGTGGCACGGGAATTGTCGCATCAGAGCCCAGCCCGGAGGCTGTCCGTACGGAGGTACTCCGTTTCTTCCGGGACCCTGCCCTCAGGCAAAGCTGCCTGGAGGCCATCGGCAAAGAGAAGCTGCGTCTGGGATGGGACGCCTTTTGCCAAAACCTGACCCAGTTTGCCGCTACTTTATAAACGAGTAACAACATGAAACGACTTCTTACATTCATTGCCGCCCTCGCAGTCCTGGCTTGCGCCCAGGCCCTGGCACAGGAATATGTCCCCGCGCCGGTCACCGTCTCCAAAGAGAAGGTGAAACTGAACGGGAAGGTATACTTGTCCCACGTGGTGCTGGAAAAGCAGACACTCTACGGCATCTCCCGGGCCTATGGCGTGACGGAAGACGACCTGTACGAAGCCAATCCGTCCCTGCGGGAAACCGGGCTGCAGAAAAACGCCATCCTGCTCATTCCCTACAAGGAGCAGGCCCCGGAGGTGAATCCCGTTCCCCAGGAAACGGCGCCTGCCGTCCAGGGTTATGTAGAGCACGTGGTGCGCTGGTACGAAGACATTGACGACATCGCCCGCCGCTACAACGTTACCGTCCAGGCCATCATGGATTACAACGGCCTCAAGAACCGGAAACTGAGCACCCGCCAGGTGTTGCGCATCCCCCTGCAGGTAGACGCGGCCCCGGGTGTCCCCATCATTATCGAGGAGACCGCAGATACGGTCGTCGTTGTGGAAGAAGTACCGGCCGATACCGTGTTCATCCCCGTAGTTCCGGAGGTGGTTCCGCTGGTGTCGGACAGCACCCTGCTGGCCATGCGCACCCGGGACAACGCCGACTTCTCCCTTGTCCTTCCGCTGCATGCCGCCGCTGGTGGCAGCGAGATCAACATGGACTTCTATTCCGGCGTCCTCATGGCCATGAGGGACTTGGAGGCCCAGGGAGTGAAGGTGCATCTGCACGTTTATGACCTGAACGCCGGCATCCCTCCCATCGAGGACCTGGTGAAAAGCGACTTCGTGCTGGGTCCCATGGCCTCCCGGGACCTGGAAGCCATCCTCCAGCGCGTAGAAGGACGCGTCCCCGTCATCTCTCCCCTGGACCAGAAGGCCGCCTCCCTCAGTGTATTTTACAAGAACTTCATCCAGGCCCCGTCGGCCGTGGATTACCAATATGAAGACCTGGCCCAGTGGGTGATGGAAGACTTGACTCCCAACGACAAAGTCATCCTCATCACGGAAAAAGGCGCCGGTAACGTGACGGCCCCCGTCGCCATCCGCAGCGGCATGGCCCGCCGGGAGCTTACCTATGATATCCTCAACTACGCCATTGCCGACGGCCGCGGCATCCCCGCCACCCTGGGAGAGATGCTGGCCGGAAAAGACAGCCTCAACCGCGTGGTGGTAGCCTCCGAGAACGAGGCCTTCACCGGAGACGTCGTACGCAACCTGGGCATCATGCAGGGCAAGGGCTTCGACATCGTCATGTACGCCCCGTCCCGCGTGCGCACCTTCGAGACCATCGAGGGAACGGCCTACCACGACGCCGACCTCCACATCGCCACCTCCTACCATGTGGACTATTCCAGCCCCGATGTAGACCGCTTCGTACACGCCTACCGCGCCCTGTTCCGCACAGAGCCTTCCCAGTTTGCCTTCCAGGGCTATGACACCGCCCGCTTCTTCGTGCTGCGCTGCCTGCGCTACGGAGACACGTGGACCCGCATGCTGGGCATGGAACGCAGCAGCGGCCTGCACACGGACTTCCAGTTTATCCCGGACGAATTCGGCAACTACCACAACAAGGCCGTCCGCCGTGTCGTCTTTGAGAAGGACTATACAACCACCCTCCAACGATAACCTCCATGGAAACAGTTAAAACCCTTATCCTGGGCGGTGGCCCTGCCGGATTCACGGCTGCCATTTACGCTGCCCGCGCCAATCTTTCCCCCGTGGTCTATGAGGGGATCCAGCCCGGCGGCCAGCTCACCACCACCACCGTGGTGGAAAATTTCCCGGGCTTTCCGGAAGGAGTGGACGCCAACACGCTCATGGACAATATGCGCAAACAGGCCGCCGGTTTCGGGGCCGATGTGCGCCGGGGAACGGCCACGGCCGTAGACCTGGGGAAACGTCCCTTCCACGTGACCATCGACGAAGAAAAGGAGATCCTTGCCGAGACCCTCATCATCGCCACCGGTGCCCAGGCCCGTTACCTGGGACTGCCCTCGGAGGAACAATTCAAGGGGTCCGGCGTAAGCGCCTGCGCCACCTGTGACGGATTCTTCTACCGCAAGCGCACCGTGGCCGTGGTGGGAGGAGGAGACACCGCCTGCGAGGAAGCCCTGTACCTGGCCGGCCTGGCCAAAAAAGTATACATGATTGTGCGCCGGGACGTCTTCCGCGCCTCCAAAATCATGCAGGAAAAGGTGCTGGGCACCGAAAACATCGAAGTTCTGTGGAACTGCAATACACAGGAAGTGTTGGGAGACGCCATGGGCGTAACCGGTGCCCGCCTGCTGCGCAAAGACGGCGAGGTGTTCGACATCGCCATCGACGGCTTCTTCCTGGCCATCGGCCATACGCCGGCATCGGCCCTGTTTGCCCCCTGGCTCAAGCTGGACGAGAACGGGTATATCCTCACCGAAGGCAAGACTTCCCAGACCTCTGTCCCGGGGGTGTTCGCCGCCGGAGACGTACAGGACCCCCGCTACCGCCAGGCGGTCACCGCCGCCGCTTCCGGCTGCATGGCAGCCCGGGACGCCGAGAAATTCCTTTTGGAGAATAATATATAATTAAGGTATGAAGAGATTGAAATTTGTCGCCGCCGCGCTGCTGTCCCTGGCCTTCGCCGCATCCTGCGCCAGCCAGTACGATACCCTGCTCGCTTCCAATGACGTGGATGCGAAGTATAAGGCAGCCATGGAGTACTTCCAGAACAAGAAGTACCAGAAAGCGGCCCAGTTGTTCGAATCCATGGCCGTCCTCACCAGCGGCACGGAGCGGGACGACACCGTCCAGTATTACTGGGGCCTGTCCAACTACCGTTTCAAGGATTATTATACGGCCGAATCCAATTTTGCCCGTTTTGTGGAGAACTTCCCCCGCAGCCCCTTCGCCCCGGAAGCCCAGTTCTACCGCCTGGACTGCCTGTACCGCGCTACTTACCGCTGGGAACTGGACCAGCAGCCCACCCGGGCCTGCATGGCAGCCATTACCCAGTATATGCGCGAGTACTCCGACGACAAACCGCACATGCAGGCCTGCGAGGCCATGATGCATGACCTTCAGGACCGGCTGGACCGCAAAGACTTCGAGGCCGGCAAGCAGTATTACGTGATGGAGGACTACCCTGCCGCCCGCGTCAAGCTGCGCAATGTCCTCAAAACCAACGCCGACAATTTCTACCGTGAGGACGTGCTGTACTATACCGCCATGGCCTCTTACCATTACGCCCGCCTCAGCGTGAAGGAAAAGATGAAAGAGCGTTATCTCGTCTTTGTGGACGACTACCTGAACTTCGTGGGAGAATATCCCGAATCCCATTACAGGAACGATCTGGACGGCATTTACCGCAACGTGCAGGAGTTCCTCAAGAAGAATTGATTTTTTTGAAACTAAGCAAAAACTCACGCTGTACATTATATAGATAACGTATTGTAGAGAAAATGGAAAACAAGAAAAAAGTACCCGTGAACACGGTGACGCGTGACATCAAGAACCTGGCCGCCCCCACCGGAAATATTTATGAATCCGTAGTGATCCTTTACAAGAGGGCCAACCAGATTGCCGTGGCCGAGAAGAAGGAACTCATGAAGAAACTGGACGAGTTCCGCGGAGACCGCGACACCATGGAAGAAGTGTTCGAGAACAAGGAGCAGATCGAAATCTCCAAATACTATGAGCGCCAGCCCAAACCGGACCTGGTAGCCATCGCCGAATTCGAGGCCGGAGACCTCTTCTACCGCAAGGCCCAGAACGAAAATCCCATCGACATCAACGGAGAATAGGGCAATGCTTTACAGCCTCTCCGTCAGCAATTACATTTTGATCGGCTCTCTGGAAACCCGTTTTCCGGAGGGCTTAGTCATTATTAGCGGAGAGACAGGTGCCGGTAAATCCATTTTACTGGGAGCCCTTTCCCTGGTGCTGGGCGCCAAGGCCGATGCCTCCATGGTGGGGCCGGCGGGAGAGAACTGCGTGGTGGAAGCCGAATTCGGCGTAGACGACGCCGTGCGCAGCATTCTCCAGGAGGCCGACCTTCCCTGTGACGACGACCGCCTGGTGCTCCGGCGCACCGTGGCCCGCAGCGGCCGTTCCCGCAGCTTCGCAGGCGACGAGCCTGTGAGCGTGAACGTGCTGCAGGAGTTGTCGGAACGCCTGATAGACATCCATTCCCAACACCAGACCCTGCGCCTGCAGGATGCCCGCTTCCGCATGGAAGCCCTGGACCTGCGCGCCGGTTGCGTGCAGCTGCGGGAAGCCTGCGCCGAAGCCTGGAACCAGGTGCTGACGGTACGCCGCAACCTGGCCGAACTCTCGGAACGGCTGGCCGCCGCCCGGGACCAGCAGGAATACAATCAAAGCCGCTGGCAACGCCTGGAGGAGGCCAAACTGGTACCGGGAGAGCTGGAAGAACTGGAAACGGAACAAAAACAGCTGGCCCATGCCGAGGAAATCCGTGAGATCCTCAGCCAGGCCGATGTCCTCCTCTCCCCTTCCTCGGACGAAGTGCCCGCCCCCGCCCACCAGATCCGCGAAAGCGCCAGGCTGCTGGAAAAAGCCGGCCGCTTTGTGCCGGCCATGACGCCGCTGGCCGAAAGACTGGTATCGGCCCGGCTGGAACTGGAAGACATCGCCTCAGAAGTGGCCACCGCCGCCTCCCGGATGGACGTTTCTCCCCAACGGCTGGAACAAGTGGAAGACCGCCTTTCCCTGCTGTACAGCCTGTTTCAGAAATACGGTGCCACCACGGTGGATGAGCTTATCCAGGAACGGGAGCGACTGGGCGGCCTGGTAATGGACGCCACGGGCCTGCAGGCCGATGTGGACGCCGCCCGCAAAGCGTTGGATGAGGCCGAAAAGAAGCACAGCGCGTTGTGCGATGAGCTCCACGCCCGTCGTCTCTCCGGCGCCCGGCCTTTTGCCGCCGCCGTAGAAGAACTGCTGCACGGCCTGGACCTGGAAAAGGCCGCCTTCGAAGTTCTGCTGGAAGAATCGGCCCCGGGAGCAACGGGAAGGGATACCGTCCAATTCCGCTTCTCCTCTACCGGCGTCCGAATGGCCGATGTGGCCAAGGCTGCGTCCGGCGGTGAGTTGTCCCGCATTATGCTGGCCATCAAGGCCGAGATGGCGCGTTTCCAGCACATGCCCACCCTGGTGTTCGACGAAATCGACTCCGGCGTCTCCGGCGGAACAGCCGACAAAATGGGACGCCTGGTGTGTGAAATGGGCAAATCCATGCAGGTTTTCGCCATCACCCACCTGCCGCAGGTGGCTGCCAAGGGCCATGCCCACTTCCTTGTATCCAAGGCAACGGGCAGCACCACCATGCACCAGCTGGACGACGAAGGACGCATAAAAGAACTGGCCCG
>Ga0265298_10001487_pt1 | contig 34769 bp, 23 predicted proteins | sample AusTroGonzalo_MG_3_FD_193486 | JGI IMG/M metagenome (GOLD analysis project Ga0265298, IMG submission 193486) | Bovine rumen microbial communities from tropical cattle in Woodstock, Queensland, Australia - Gonzalo_01 | ecosystem: Host-associated > Mammals > Digestive system > Stomach > Rumen ... | reverse complement strand
GACATTTTCCAGATTGTTCCCGGGGTGGCAAGCCAGTGTTGAACCGGTTGCAAGGCCCAACCATCGCGGACAGAACGATGTCGTCTTCGTGCATCCGCGAAGCCAAGAGACGCCTGCTGTCGTAAGCTGTACGCTGACGCTTTCCAAAGGGAATCCGTGCCTGTTCCTCAAGATGGCGTCATTCGATAAAGGATCGGACTTCCTTTTGTCCGTCCTTGTCAACGGCAAGGAAGTCCTGCCAAAGCGCCTCGTCCGCACGCCGGATTCCGCGCCGTGGGAAGATATCGTCGTGCCGCTTTCAGCATGGCGAGGAGAGAAGGTCAAGATAGAGGTCGTCCTTACGGCCAACAACTGGTACTGCGAACATCCGTTCTTCAAGCGCCTTGAAGTCGCCGAGGGAGCGAATGCAAATCCGGGACTGTGGACGGTTGCGCAGTACAATGGATCGTCGGACATACTTACGCTTGACGAAGCGCAAAAGCTTGTCGATGAGACTTCCAAGGTGGCGGAAAAGTCATATCAGACGCTTTCCTTCGGAAACAACGACGACGGATTGGGGGATTTTCCGCATGTGGAATTCCCCGGGACATCCGGTTCTGTCAATCTGGACTGTTTCGCCATCACGGCTACCGGCAACATACATATTCCTGCAGAGGGCGATTGGACGTTTGCTTGCCGTAGCGACGATGGCTTCCGCTTCGTCATATCCGGCAATGGACTATCCGACACCTTTGAGTATGACGGGACTAGAGATCTTCAAGAGCCTTTGCTGCACACTGTACATTTCCCATATGCGGGAGACTACCAGATAAGAGGCCTCTATTTCGAAAACAGGAGCAATGCGGGGCTTGAGTATTCCGTCGCCCGAGGAAAGCATGAGAAGTTTGATGCATCTGTGTTCAAGCTTGTCGGCGACCCGGAAAGCGGCATTGCGATGGCGGACGGCACGAACAGTGGCTTGTCGCTAAGGCAGCGCAGGCTGCTGAGGGCACGTCGTGTGGCTCAGGAGCGCGACACGCATTGACCCCGCCGTCGGGGATTGTGTATAATACTTCGCAATGTCCCCGGCAGAGTTCATAGACGACCCGAATTGGGCCGACTTCATCCCCGAGTCGCGCGATACCGCCAAAAAGCGGCATCTGCCGACTCACGAGGACTGTTCCCCCATAGATCCCGACAAGACCGCCTCGCACCTTCTACGCGGCGGAACCCTCGGCACCATGCCGGGCTATGAAGAAAGGCGCGGACAGCTGGACATGCTCAAGGCGATCGTCCTGGCGTTCAACTCCCGCGAGCACCTGATGATCGAGGCGGGAACAGGTGTCGGCAAGTCGCTCGCCTACCTTTTGCCTGCGGTGCACTGGGCCAACGTCAACGACACGCCCGTCATCGTTTCGACCGCGACGCGCAACCTTCAGAGCCAGCTGGTAAACTCCGACATCCCAAAGGCGCTGGCGACGCTCGGCGAGGACGCCGCGCACTTCAAGGTCGCGCTTCTCAAGGGCCGCGCCAACTACCTCTGCCTGAGGGCGCTCTCCGAGTTCTTTTCGTCCGGCTACTGGACGATGTCGCGCGAAGAGCAGGCCGAGATGCCGCATTTCATCGAATGGCTCAAGTCCACGCCGGACGGCGATCTCGACGCCTACGAGGGGCTGCCCCGCAACCTGCTCACGTGTCCCGGCGAGGAGTGCGGCGGCAGGCGATGTCCGTACTACTCGCGCTGCTTTCTCTACCGCGCTCGCAAGACAGCCGCAGACGCGCACCTCGTTATAGTGAACCATTCGCTCGTGCTGGCGGAGGCGACTGTCCCGGGCAGCGGGATACTGCCGGCCTACGGGCGGCTCATCCTTGACGAGGCCCACAACCTGGAGGCTATCGCGACGGAATACTTCCACTGCGAATTCTCCAAGTTGGCGGTCGTCCGCCTCCTCAACCGCCTTATGCGAAAGGGGCGCGGCCGCAGATCCGCCCCGGGCGGAATTCTCGCCTCGGTCGAGCGCCAGCTGCAGAAGGGCATACTGGCCGGAACTGACGCAGGCTCCCGCGTAGGCCGTCTGCTTGCCGACGCGTCGTCCGCCATGGTCAGGATAACCGATGCTGCGGACGAGCTGTCCGACGTGGCCGAGCGCCTGTTGCGTCCTGCCGCCGGCAGGGACGAGGTTGTGCGCTATCGCGTGGTCGCGAAAGAGACAGGCGAGAAGGAGCGCCAGCATTCGCTGCACGGACTCTTCACGCCATACACAGAAGACGAGTGGGACGAGCGACGCTTCTTCGCGGTTCAGACGCGCTTCGAGAACGAGCTTGCGGTGCTGCTCAACATACTGCACGACATGCGCGATGCGCTCGAGAACTCCGCGCCCGAGGGGGAGTTCAACTACTGCGCCGACCTCGCCGCACAGGTCGCGACGATGGCCGAAAGCCTCGTGAGCTTTGCGAACGAGGCCTCCTTCGCCTTGCGCGGCGACGCCCCGGACCACGCATACTGGGTCGAGCGCGTGCATGTCGAGAATCGCCCGTCCTTCATCCGCCTCGTTGGCGCGCCGCTGTCCGTCGCCGATTCGCTGAAGTCGTACGTCTACGACGCTAAGGATTCTGTGATACTGTCGTCGGCGACGTTGAGGGTCGGCAACAGCTTCACGTACACGGCAAGGCGCCTGGGCTGCTCGGACCGTTTCCAGATGCTGACGGCGGAGAGTCCGTTCGACTATCTGCGCCAGGCCCTTGTGCTTGCTCCGGACTGCCTGCCGGACCCTTCGTCGGATCCGCAGGCGTATTCCGAGGCGCTCGCGTCGCTCATGAAGGATCTGTTCGCGGCCACGAAGGGCAGGGCGCTTGTCCTTTTCACGAGCTACGACATGATGAACCGCGTGGCCTCATTTGCGCGCGGCGAACTTGCGGACGCCGGGATACGGCTTCTGGTCCAGGGCGAAGGGATGTCACGCGAGTCGATGACCCATGCCTTGCGCGCCTCGGCCTCGGACGCGACCGTACTTTTCGGTGCGCAGTCGTTCTGGGAGGGGGTCGATGTCGCCGGAGAGGCGCTTTCGTGCGTCGTTCTTGCGCGCCTGCCGTTCGCGCAGGTGGGCGATCCCATGATCGAGGCGCGCGGCGAGAAGATCGCCCGGGACGGTGGCAGCCCGTTTCGCGACTACGCATTGCCCGAAGCGGTGATAAAGTTCCGGCAGGGCTTCGGGCGCCTCATACGCACGAAGCGCGACCGTGGAGTGGTGGTCGTTACCGATCCGCGCCTTGTCACCAAGAACTACGGTGCGGTCTTCCGCAGGTCAATCCCTGCTTCGGTGCACACGGTCGCCGACCTTGGCGAGCTCCTCGCCCGCATAGACGACTTCATGCGTCCACCCGGCTGACGCTTCTTTGACTTGACCGCGTATTTTCGGTATAATGCACCACAAAAGGTAATATGGCTGAGAGCGCTGGAGAGAAGACTGAGATGCCGACGCCCAAGAAGCTGCGCGATGCGCGGCAGAAGGGGCAGGTCTGCTCGTCCAAGGATATCGTCTCCACGGCCATTCTGATAGTCCTTTTTGCGCTTTTGGGCTGGATGGGCGTGGCCCTCGTCGACGACGCCTCGGTGCTCGTGAACTTCATAGGCCAGCGGCTCGCCGGCGATCCGTTCGAGTCCACCCAGCAGGCGATGGCCATGGCCGCGCTCGTCATCTGCAAGCATTCGTTCATATTCGTGCTGGTGGCGGCTGTCATCGGAATCGCCGCCAACACCGCGCAGATAGGCTTTCTCTTCACTTTCGAGCCGATAATACCGAAGCTTGAGAAGCTCAACCCGGTCGAGGGCGCGAAGAAGATATTCTCCATGAAGAACCTTTTCGAGTTCTTCAAGAACGTTGTGAAGGTGTCCTTCCTTGGCTATCTGCTCTACAAGATAATCCTTGCGAGCGTTCCGGAGCTTCTGACGATGTGCTATGGAACTGTCGACGACATATTCCCCTGCCTGAAGCTTATGCTGAAGCGTCTTGCGGTCTACACGGGCTTCGGCTACATCGTGATAGCCGTAGTCGACCGCATATTCCAGGGAAAGAACTTCACCAAGCAGATGATGATGACAAAGGACGAGGTGAAGCGCGAGTACAAGGAGATGGAGGGTTCCGCCGAGGTCAAGCAGGCCCAGCGCCAGTTCCGCGACGAGATATTGAACGATTCGAACCCGGTCAAGGCGGCCAAGAAGTCGAGCGTCGTCGTCACGAACCCGACACGTCTCGCGGTCGGCATACGCTTCAACGCCGAGGAGGCGCCGATACCCCGCATATGCGCGATGGGCGCCGGACGGGTCGCGAAGATAATCCGCGAAACGGCCCTCGCCGAGGGCATCCCGATCATGGAGGACAAGCCCCTCGCCCGCACACTGTACGCCGAGGGCAAGATGGACGATTTCATACCCGATTCGTTGATAGAACCCGTGGCGGAGCTGCTGAAGTGGGCAAAGCAGCTTGAGGCCGCCCGCAAGGAAGAGGAGGAGCTGGACAGCGTCTCGCTGGACGATCTATGAACATCGAAGAACAATACAAGCGGCTTGCGCCAAGGCTGACGAACTGGCTCGTGGCGTCAGGAAGCACCTATCACGAGGCGTGCGACATAGTGCAGAACACGTTCCTCAAGATATGGCAGATGCGCGACGACATACGCGATGCCGACGACGAGGTGTCCGGTCTCGTCTTCACCATCGCCAGAAACCTTCGAAAGAACCTGGTTCGCGACAATGCCAGGCTGTCTTTCGTCGATGAGATCAAGGACGAGGACGCGGGCGCGGTAGGGCCCGGGGCGCTGCCGTCCGACGCCGCATACCTGCGCCGCCGTCTCGCGGAGGCGTTCTCGAAACTGCCGCCTATACTGCGCGAAGCGTACACGCTCTTCCAGATCGGCGAGCTGTCGATCCGCGAGATCGCGACGCAGACCGGTGTCTCCGAAAGCCTTGTGAAGGTGCGCATATTCCGGGCGAAGGAGAAGCTGAGGGAGATTCTTGCCGATTTGCATGTAACCTAATTGAAGTTGGCGTGTAGACACAGCGTAAACATCTAAGGAGACTGAAATGGAAATCAATTTGGGAACCAAGGGCTTCGGCACCGTCGGCATGATGAGCGACGTGACCGGCGCAGCAGACGTCAAGTCGGCCGGGCAGAAGGAGGCGGCCTCCGCGAAGATTGAGGTCAAGTCTGCGCCGCTTGATGCGCTGAAGCAGAGCGAGCCCGTGGCCGAAGTGCCCGAATCTGCGCTTTCTCGCGACGACGAGCTTGGCAGGCTCGTCTCGACGGCGTTCTGCCTGCCGGCGCCGCCGATGCCTGAATTTGCAACATAGCCTTAAAGGAGAGAGGACTGCGACATGATTAATACGATGGAGGAATACAACGGCTTTCTGGCGCATGTGCGCAAGGAAACCGGTATAGAGGCTTTCTCTGCGGACGAGACCGGCCTTGTGACGGTGCGCGTCGACGACAAGTACAACGTCAACCTTCAGTTCGTGGAGGCTACGGGGCGCATGCTCTGCTTCGTGGAGGTCGCCGTGCTGCCCAAGGACGCGCCCAAGGAGGTCTACCGCGACCTTCTAGCCGGGGGGCTCTTCGGCAAGGATACGGCCGGCGGATACTTCACGCTTGAGGCGGAGACGGAATCCGTCGTCTACAACTACTTCTTCGACCTTGCGGCGGCCGCGAAGGACGTGGACGACTTCGTTTCGACGCTCGAGAAGATACTGCAGCTCTGCGATTCGTGGTGCGAACGGATCGGCGCCATTCTTTCGGCGTCTGCGGATCATGGAGCCGGCGGTCACGGAATGGACGGCTATCTGCACGGTCACCACATACGGGCGTAATCTTTTTCGCAGAACAGGAGGGAATAATGCCGCTGAACATCGAAGCATTCCGCCAAGTTGCAAACTCGGCTTTTGTGACGTCGCGCGACATAGCCGTACAGGGCGAGGGCGACAAGGCCGTCGCTAAGCTCGGCAACTACATATTTTCGCAGGGCAACAAGACGAACGACGCTACGATGTCCGCATTCAAGGCGGCGCTTGAAAAGGAATATGGCGTATTCGGAACCCACGCCTTCGATACGTACGTCGGCACGCGCAACCAGCTGCACCAGTCGTTGCGGGTGGCGGACGTGCGCAAGGTGCTCTCCAATCTCACTTATGTCAAGGCCGCGCGCGTGACGGGCGAGCTTGTCCGCCAGCTCGACACCTCGCCCAAGATGCTGCAGCTTTCGAGCGATATGCAAAAGCTCGTGCGCGAAGAACTTAAGGGCAACAGGTTCCTGGGCATAAACCTCGTGGGAATCAAGAACGCCGACGAGATCGCCAAGGTGGTTTCGGATCGCATCGACCGCGCCATCAAGGACGCCAAGGCCAAAAACGGCGCGGTAGACTCCTCGGCCCATGAAATCGGCGGGGCCGTAGCCGAGGACGCCGCCGTCAAGCCGAACGAGGCGACCGGGCTCAAGAACCTGAACGTGACCTTCCAGACGGGCGACACATCCATCGAGGACCAGATAAAGGCCGGACTTCTCGGCGTCGGCATGAGCGTCAACCGCAGCGCGGACAGCCAGATAATCCTCGAGAAATTGAAGACGAACGGCGTCGAACCCGGCTTCATCTACCGCAACGACTGGACCCAGACCGACACGAGAAGCTACATGGCGAAGATTCCGCCGGACGCGGACCGCGCGGCTATCCTGCGCGAGGGCCGCGCCAGCAAGTACGGTATGGCGGCCGCCGCGGAACTGATAATCGAAATGGCCATAAAGCACACGCACGCCAAGATCAAGCTGCCCGACCAGGTGAGGAACCTCGGCGAGGCGATATTCGAGAAGTATTCGCTGTCCGAAATCGAGAACCTCATTAGCCCCGAGAAGGCCGATCTGCTCACGAAGATCAAGACGGATTTCTTCACGCAGATCCGCGAGGCGGTTATGAGCGTGGGGCCAAAGAATGCGGACGGCACCGACAGCGAACTCTACAAGATGTCCAGCGTCTTCAAGCACTTCAACGATCGCGGCATCGTTAAGCTCGACTACAACGAAGGCGACCGCATCTTCACCAAGGACGCCGCGCACGCAGGCTCGTTCATGCGTCCCGAGCGCATCAAGAACCGCAAGCTCGGCCAGATATACCGTCTGCAGACGGCGTCCTCTGCGGACTCCATCTCCGCCGGCGCAGTCACCGAGGCGCTCGCCAACGACCTGACGCGTGTCGCGGGTGTCCCCGCCCAGGAGCTGCAGATCGTCCGCGGCAAGTATTCCGACGGCCACCCCAAGCTGATGCTCGCGGCGAAGTTCGCCGAGGGCTACAAGGATATGGAAGACGGCATGATCAAGGACGGCCGCGCCGTGGCCCCGACGAACAAGGACGGTTCGAAGGGCGCGGAACCCGAGCCGCTCGGCAGGTTCAAGGCGTTCTTCCTCGTGACGGCCGACCGCGACGCCGTCGGCAGGCGCGGGCAGAACAAGGGCTTCGTGAACGGCAAGTTCTTCGCGATCGACCCCGGCCACTCGCTCGAGGGCAACGGAAAGTACCTCGAGATTTCCGACGACCTCTCCTTCAAGGACACCTACGGCTCCAGCACGAAGCCGCGCTTCGAGAACTTCTCCGTCTTCGACGACGACACGCGCGCGGCGAAGTTCAAGGGCGTCCTCGAAATGCGCGAGCTCCAGAAGTCCGGCGCGTTCAAGAAGGTGTTCGACGACTACCGCAAGGCGTTCGACCCCAAGGAAGACGGAATCTCCGACGCCGAGAAGGCGTTGCGCAACAAGATCATCGATGAAATCGGCGCCAAGGAGAAGGAGTTCAACGAGTCGCTAAACAAGCTGATGAGGGTGGCGGGCATGCAGCTTGAGCTGCACGACGACATCAAGGAGTTTGCCCCCCAGGTCAACCGCGACGACGCAATAGAGACGCTCGCCAACCTGGAGAAGCTTACCTCGCCGACCACCTGGGTCAGCAAGAATGGACAGGTCGCGCTTAAGCACCTGGAGGTGATTCCCGAGTCCCGCGTCCCCTGGCGTGCGCACCTCGAGGGCGACAACATCGTCTACTATTGCGACAAGCCGCTTTCCAAGGAAGTTCAGGACTCGCTCCGCGCGATGATTTCGCAAAGCACCGGCACGTTCCTCCATGTGGACGGTCAGGGCACCACCAAGATCCTCGTTCCGGTCGTAGGGTGCGAAAAGGCCTTCAAGGCGCTGTCCGAGGAGAACGTAATCAAGCTTACGCATCCTGATGAGCATATGGCGAAGATGACCGGCGAAGATCGCCTCAAGGTCGCCAAGACGTATGTGCCGCCGGCGCCTGAAGCGCGCACTGACGGCAAGCCGCTCGTCTCCGCCGACCTGCCAGCGACGCTCGACGTTTCGATTCTGGGCACAAAGATCACGTTGCGCAAGGGGCACTTCGAGGCGATGGTCATGGATACGCCCGAGGCGGAGCGTCCGCGCTCGATTGCCGAGCTCAAGCGTTTCCTCTCTGCGCGCGTCAACCGTGGCAACACGATTCTGAAGGCGCTCTATGCGGGCAAGATCAGCCGCTTCGAGCCGTCGAGGGAGAACATAACAGCCCTCACCGTGGCGATCCATGTCGCGGCGCTCAAGAAGGGCGAGTACATCTATCGTGGCGCGTTCTCCGTCTCCGATCCGGACGGCAATATCGCCCGCTGGCTCGACACGGCCCCGGGCCTCTACCAGCGCACCTCGACGCACGCGAAGCCCTACCAGTCCATGCAGGTCGACGGCCACCTCAACATGCCGCGCGGCTACGATGTCGCGCCGGGCATGAAGGGGCTTTTGAACGGAATGAGGACCTTCCACTACTTCTCGATTCCCGATAACGACCACATGAACGACGTGGACCGGGGCAGCGGCCCCAAGCGCAGGCTCTACCTCAAGTGCGAAACGTACGGGGTTTTCGTCAACACGATACATGCCAAGTTCTCCAAGAAGGCCGACTCCCGCACAGAGGAGATGAAGACGCGCGGCTACGAATTCGGCGACATATGCGAGTCGATCGCCCACGGTGCGTCGCTCTTCAGCTCGAAATTCACGTCCAAGAACGCCGAGGGTATCCGCAAGGAGAACCTGCCGGGCAAGGTGGAGGACAAGATCAATGCGCTGGGGAAGAAGCTCAAGGCGGCGGGATTCCGCGACTTTGCGAAGACTGCGCTCAAGGATGTGCATGATGGCGGTGGGGTAAGGCGCCTTGTCGAGAATCTCAACAACGCGTTGGTGGAGATGCAGTCCGAAGATCTGATCAACGCCTTGGTGCTGGTGAACGATGCGCTCCGCGAGATCCGTGACGAGTTCGAAACCCTCAACGGGGAGATCGAAAACCGCATGGGCAACGAGGTGATGGTCGAGCCGAAGGACATCTTCTACTGACACTTGTTTTCTCCGCGCTCATCATGCGCGAAACGCCACCCCGCCTCTTTGGGATCGCCGCTTGCCAGTCCAGCGGCGATATGGTATTATATTGGCGTTCTTGCGGGGCTAAATCCGCAAGACATCGACGCTGCAAAAAGGTGAGTCTTATGGCGATGCGTCTGCCGTTGACGAGCCCAAAAGACAAGGCGCACAAGAAAGCAAATGACTATGAAGAGCAAGAGATTTGTCTTGGCAAGCGCAATGACTTTGTTTCTTTCGCTTGGCCACATCATGGCCGATGAACCTCAGGTTGTAGGTACTCTAACTCCTGAGAACAACACGTTTGAGACGCAAGTCAATTTTGCCCAGCCGACGGTAGTCCGGTTTGATATGGACGCCGTCGCGACGGCGATATCTTCTGGCTACAATTCGTCACATATCAGTGTGGGAGGCCGGTGCAAGTATTCGATCGACGGAGTTGATGCCGACGGAAGAGATGAATTCTGGCTGTCACTTTACGCAGATGCATACGCATACAATAGCATAACCAATACGGATTACTGTTCATCAGAGGGGGTGATGTATGTTCCGGCGGGTTCTCACACGATAAGCTGGGAATGGGAGGTCGAGAATCACTGGTCTTACGGCAATGCAACGGCGAGAATAGACATCGCCAATTACAGCGAAGATCCATTGGCAAGGAAGAGGAGTCGCTATACGATTGGGGCAAAACCGCCATTGAAGACGAAGTTTGGATTCCAGACAACCTGGAATATCTGCACGGCAAGCAGTCTGACGCGATTGATGCAAATCCGTCCGACTACGAGATGCGTTTAAATCGCGCAATTACGACGCTCCTGCGCCTCAAGGAAAATGAGACTATTGTCGGTCTTCTTGGCAATTTCGGATTCTCAATACCAGAGTTTTACATCTTCGAGCCGCAGGGCGAGTTCTGCGGTCTTGATTCAGCTCCAGCCTGCGATGAATCGGTTGATATTGTTACGGCTCAGGTGCTTGTTGCGATAGACGAGGCACTTCTGGATATTGATGCGATTCCAGAGAATTGGACAGGTAACATCCCTCTTGATCCTGCAAAATATCCTGCGCTTTCAGAGACGGTTTACATAGATAAGGCGGAGATTGCAATGATTCGTAGCGCACTGCGGGCGGTGCGAGGTATGGTGCTGCTTATCCAAGGCTACGATTTTGAAGCGGACTATCTTGCGGTGAGCAATGCTTGGGTCACATGCGCAACCATGGAGAACCTGCTCGCCTCCATGCCAAAGGTAGGACTCGTTCGCAATCTCGATAAGATGTCCGTTGCCAAGGAGGAATTCAGAGCGGCGTTTCAGTGGCTACAGAAGGCAGATGCCGCAATTGTCGCAAGATCCGACAATCTTACTCATTTCCTTGAATATGATGAAAATGACGCACAAGACATAGGCGAGGCTCGTATTGTTCTGGGCAAAGCTATCGCATCGTTGGACAATGTGGAGACGGTGGACGCCACATATTTTGCAACGCAAAGTAAGCTTAACAAGCATCCGATTGCTCCAGATGCCCTGCCGAATGGATTCGTCCGTCAGGTCTATTTCGGTGCACTTTTTGCAGGCAATGTTACGCGATCTCTTCTGCCGTCGTTTGAATACGGATCGGAATATGGCACCGATGCGGTCAATTTACTCCCAGTGTATTTCGACACCTTGCCAGATTCCACTTTCGGTGGGCTTGCGCCAGACCTGACGATAGATGAAATCATAACGACATACACCGGCAACAAGTGGTGGACGGCGGCTGGCTACATGCGCGATAAACCAGTTATGAAGCTGTCGAACGGCAAATGCCTTGCCGTAAGCGGCACTGCCGCACGTGATGACGCTGTCACGTTCAAGGCTAACGTGCCTGGAATGTGGCAAGTGATGCGTTGTGATGAAGGCACAGTGTGGAGAGGAGTGTCGGGAGGAATGATTAATTCTGGCGCACAGGCGTCATTCCCTGTACCAGCAGGAGAGAAGTATAGGCTGGAGTTCTTGCCATCCGTTACTCTCGATCCCGCAATGTCTCCAATCACGATTCTGGCCCTTCCTGAGCCGCTTGATGATGGCGGACCGTACAAGGAGACAGTGGATGATGTGGAATGGACCTTCACCATAGTGGACGGCAAGGCAAGGCTCTCTTCAGGAACCATAGATGCGAATACCGAGGGCGCGGTAACAATACCTGGCAGCCTGGGCGGAAGACCTGTGGTCGCGATTGGCGATACGGCCTTTGCCATGCGTGATAAGTTGACGTCCATAAGCGTCGCTGAGACCGTTTCCGCAATAGAGACTATGGCGTTCTTTGGCTGTTCGGCTGATTCGATAGTCTTCTTGGGGGATTGCCCACCCTTTATAGACGGCAACGCGTTCTATTACCTCAACCCTTCCTGCGCTTTCTATGCTACCCGCGCAAAGGACTGGTCAGGCGTGACGATTCCCGGCACATGGCAGGGACACGATATCTCGTATGTTGCCGGATATGACGCCAGAATAGTTGTAACGCCAAGCACACAGGGTGGGGATTTCAGCGTAAGCACTTCAATTGAACTTGAAGTGGCGGAAGGGCATACGATACACTATACGTTGGATGGCACAGAGCCGACAAAGGAATCTTCTAGCTATGCTGGCCCAATTGCCATTAATTCAACCTGCACAGTCAAGTTCTTTGCCGTGAATAACGAAACAGGCGATTGGGGGCCTGTCGGTGCAGTTTCGTTTAATCGTGTGCCTTCGGAAAATCCAGCGGTTGTTGTTACGCCTAGCGTGCCGGATGGAACGCGCTTCGTCGGTTCGCAGTACGTGAGCCTAAACGCCGGTTCGGGAAAGACGATTTACTATACGACGGACGGTTACGACCCGATGACGTCGCCGACAAGGATACAGTATACGGGCTCGATATACATGAGCGGCACGACAACGCTTAAGTACTACGCCGTTGATAATGCATATGGCGACTGGAGCCAGGTCCAGACCGCAAAGTACACGCGTCGCAATGCAGACGGCGGCTATTATACAGAAGCAGTGAAAGGCATTACTTGGTACTACTATATCTACAATGGAGCGGCATATTTGGGCAAGAATTCACCGACGGCAACCAGCCCAAGTTCCAGTAATCTGGCGGTCTCGTCTTCGTCTATTTTAACGGGCGCGGTAGCGCTGCCGGAAGAACTGGGAGGATGTCCGGTTGTGGGCATTTCTGCCTATGCATTCTTCGGATGCAGCGTGCTTACGAGCGTGACGATACCGGACAGCGTGACGAGCATCGGGGATTGGGCGTTCTACTGCTGCAGCGGGCTTACGAGCGTGACGATTCCCGACAGCGTGACGTATATCGGGTCTTTTGCGTTTTCGTGCTGCAGTGGGCTTACGAGCGTGACGATACCCGACAGCGTGACGAGCATTGGGGATTGTGCGTTTAATATGGGTGGGTTCAGCCCCTCAAATCTTTCAAGTATTATTATGGAAGGTGGTGCAGCAATAATAGGAGAGGACGCATTTAAATATGTTCCGGCCACATGCACAGTTTATGTTCACAAGGGTTCGACAGGCTGGGGTGTGCCAATTCCCGGAACATGGAACGAGATCCAGATTAGGTATATTGAAGATGCTGTGTTTCCGAAGATTGTAGGAAACATTATTTGGAGTTATCAGTTCGTAGATGGTGGCGTGAGACTTGTCCATCCTGGCGACCTTGGGGTTGCCGATCTCGCAGAGGGCCATGTAGATATTCCTTCGACAGTGAATGGTTCTCCTGTCACAAAGATAGGCAAAGGCGCATTCAAGGGTGCAGAGAAGGTGACATCCGTCACCATCCCTGCGAGCGTAGATGCGATTGAGGCTTCAGCATTCCGCGAGTGTACGCGTCTAGAGAGCGTGTCGTTGCCGGAAGGACTCAAGGAGATCGGCGACAGCGCATTCCGTGAATGCGCATCGCTAAAGAGCGTGACCATTCCGGCGTCCGTCACCAATATCGGCTACTTCGCGTTCCGCGACTGCCTGAGGCTTGAAACGGTAACCTTGCTTGGCGATCCGCAGCCTCATCACGATCTTGGAGCGTTCATGGGCGTTCCCTCGTTCACGGTAATTTCGGGCCACACCGGTTATGTTACGGCGATCATCTACGCAACAGTCACGAACGCTACGGAGGAGATAACCGTGCCGGAAGGGTGGCTTGCCGAAATAGCATTGATGCATACAAAGACGCCGTCTGGTGCGGAGTCATACCAAGCGGCGTTTGAGGAAAGGTTCGGCAGCGATCTTTCGGAGGCACTGAAAGCACCGACCGGGAAGAAGGATCTTCACGGCAACGCACTCTACGTCTGGCAGGATTATGTCGCGGGCACCGATCCTCTTGACGAGGAGGACAAGTTCACGGCGATCATAAAGATGGTGGATGGCGTGCCTGTAGTGGAGTATTCGCCTAAGCTGTCTGATGGAAAGGCCGAGCTACGCAAGTACACGACTTACGGTGCGAAAGCGATCGGTGAAGGCTGGGATGATGTGTCCAACTTGTCCGATGAAGCGCGCCGCGACGCTGGCTACCAGTTCTTCCAGGTCACTGTCGAGATGAAGTAGACGGGGTAGCCGCTTGCTGCAGACAATGAAGATAACAGGACTGGTTGCCGCATTCTTTGCGGCAATCGGTCTGTTGTTGTGGCTTACGTTGTCGATAGATGTCGGCAGCAATAAAAGAGGCAACGGAACGAAGCGGCTTTCGACTACTGCGGAAGGGGTAAGCTACCAGGTTCATGGAGAGCCTTTTCCGCGAGTGTCGTGCGACTCGTGCAAGCTTGGCAAGCTGAAGGCCGGCGTTTTCTCGCTAAGCGCATTCAATGTGGCGGAGTTCGAGAATCTTGTCGTGAACCTGCCGCAGGCGTCATCGGAAGGCACGGCCCCAGAAACGGAACCCGGCGCGCGCGACAATGTCGTGGACATGGTCGAATCTTTCGGCTTGGGGAACTTGGCCCGGATGTCCGGGCACAGCAATGCCAAGAAGATCAAGCTGCATGGCGTAAAGATCAAGAAGTTCGCGCTCAACAAGATGACGGCGGATGGATTGGCGCCGCAACTCACGGCAGAGACGATCAAGAATTCCGGACGCAGGATTGTCATGAAGGGCGTCGCAATCCATCGCGAAGAAGGGGTGGAGAACGTCGCCGAGGCCGAACTCGTCATAAAGCCGAAGCTGATGCTTAAATGGCCCGGCGGCACATTTCATCTGCCGTACTGAGCCAGGTGGCGTTTGACTGGCACTGAACGCACGTCTAAAGCCGTGCGCACTGATAAAGCCGGCCTTTGACTGAGCCGACGGAGCGGCCGAAGAAATCACCACGGTGAAAAGAATATTTCACCATGCTGAAAATTTACTTTCACCATGGTGAAATGTTTTTTTCTGCATGGTGAATCTGGCAGCGGCGCGGCGGTGGATTTGGTATAATGCTCTCATGCGAAAGGGAGATCTTCGATGACAGAAGAATAAGCCGACAAGGCCGCCGCGAAGCTTGCTGCGTAGGACAAGACGGGTGAGGGCTATCCGATGATTGACACGCTTGTCCAAAGGACGCATCTTGGACGTTCGACCGTGAATAGATGCCTTGACAGCCTGAAGGGGAAAGGTTTCATAAATTGGGCATCTGGCGGGCGCAAGAAAGGTGGACGGGCGCTTTCCAACATGTACGAGCTGACCTTGCCGAAGAAAGAGTCCAGAAAGGATGTTGTTGACGGCGACGAGAGCACCGTCCACGAGATGGACTGGTACCCGTCCACGAGAGAGACTATGCAGGGTCCACCAGATGGACTATGCAGGGTCCACGTGGTGGACCCCATCATAAGTAATAAAACATCCATATATCATCCCGATGGTCATAACCCGCCGCCTGTGGCGGCGGGAGAGATGCCGGGTAGATTCATCACCGCCATTTCGAAAAGTGGCGGTGCCATTTTCAAAAGTGGCGGTGCCATTTTCAAAAGTGGCAGTGCCAAAATCAAAAGTGGCGCTGACACAATGCTCCGTCCTCATAAGCATAAATTTGGTATAATGTGCGCATGAGGGCAATGAAATGATCTCTCGCCGAGGGTTTGTAAAGGGTGTGCTGGCGACTGCTGGTGTTGGCGGAGGGCTGGCTGTTGGTGCTCGCGCCTTCATGCGGCTTCCTCGCTTCGGGCGATTGCCGCAGGGCGACCGTATGGAACGGATTCTCGCCTCGCCAAACTATCGCAACGGCGCATTCAGGAACCTGCCGAGCGCGTATGTTCCGCCTTTCCGCCCCGACGATGGACGCGGAGGTGTTCGCAGTTCGCTCTTCAACAAGGAAAAGTTGAGACTCGTGCCAAAGCTTGGCGAAATTCCTGTGGTAAAGAGCGACCTCCACGCTCTCGTGCGCGAAAGCGATGCTTTCGTCTGGTTCGGACACAGCAGCTACTTCCTTCAGCTTGGCGGAATAAGGATTCTGGTCGACCCAGTATTTAATGTCGCCTCGCCCATATCCTTCCTGATGGGCGAGCCTTTCCCCGGAACGGACATCTACCGCCCGGAGGATATCCCAGATGTCGATGTACTGCTCATAACCCACGACCATTGGGATCATCTCGATTGCGCGACGGTGGTGGCCTTGCGCGAACGCATCGGCAAGGTGGTGTGTCCGCTGGGTGTCGGAGAGCATTTCGAATGCTGGGATTTCGCGCCAGAGCACCTATTGGAGCTCGATTGGGGCGACGAGGCCACGCTTGATTTCGGCGACGGAAGGGCGGCGACCGTCCACTGCCTGCCGACACACCATTTCTCTGGGCGCGGATTTGTCCGCAACCAGTCGCTTTGGGCGTCGTTTCTTGTCTCGGCTGGCGGCCGCCGCATCTATTTCGGCGGAGACGGCGGATATGACGAGCGGTTCGCCAGAATAGGGGCGGCTTTCCCCGGGATCGATCTCGCGTTTCTGGAAAACGGACAATACAACGTACGTTGGCAGCGGAACCACACCATGCCGGACGAGCTGGCGTCGGTGATGCGCGAGCTTGGCGCAAAGCGCTATGTCACGGGTCATCACGCGAAGTTCTGCATAAGCACGCATCCCTGGGACGAACCGTTCTCCAATGAAAAAGAGGCTGCAAGTGCCGCAAACGCCGACTTGCTGACCCCGACAATAGGGGAAATTGTGGAAATCCTTGGATAGGCGGCGGGGCGAAAAAAAGTTAAAATACCCCCTTGCGCCGTCGGCCGAAGTTATGCTATACTATGCATCACTTTCTGGAACACGGGGTTGTGGCGCAATTGGTTAGCGCACTGGACTGTCGATCCGGGGGTTGCGGGTTCGAGCCCCGTCGACCCCGCCAGTACGGGAAGGACGCGGGATTGCCTCGTGGTGTAATGGTAGCACCGCAGATTCTGATTCTGCTTGTTGGGGTTCGAGTCCCTGCGAGGCAACCATTAAGAAGAAAAGCCCTCGGCTGAACGCCGGGGATTTTTTTTGGCGAGGCGAAAAGAAGGAGGCTTGGCATGAAGTCGTTGAGAGAGCTTTATCGCATAGGGCGAGGCCCGAGTTCGAGCCACACGATGGGCCCTGCGCTCGCTGCCGCGGATTTCCTCAGGAGAAACCCCGGTGCCGTACGTTTTGAAGTCGTGCTGTACGGTTCCCTCGCTGCGACAGGTCGCGGACATTTCACCGACAGGGCGATAAAGGATGTTCTCGGGGCGCGGCGGACGAAGATCGACTGGCGGCCTGCGGAGAGCGACGATTTCCATCCCAACGGCATGCTTTTCGTGGCCTTTGGCGCAGACGGCGAGAAGCTCGGCGAGTGGAAGGTCTATTCGGTCGGCGGCGGCGCCTTGTGCGAGAAGGGCAAGTCCGTGCCGACCAGGAGCGTATACCGCTACCGCAACATGACCGAGATGCTTGCCGCCGCATCCAAGGCGGGCGTTCCGCTCTGGAAGCTGGTCGAGGATGCCGAGGGGCCGGAGATATGGGATTACCTGCGGACCGTCTACGCGACGATGATGGCGGCGATCGACCGCGGACTTGCCGCCGACGGCGTATTGCCCGGCGGGCTTCGCCTCGCGCGCAAGGCCCGTGCGATACACATAAAGGCGAAGATGCAGTCCGAAAAGCTGCGCCGCACGGGGCTTCTTGTCGCATATGCCCATGCGGTGAGCGAGGAGAACGCCTCTCTTGGCGAGATCGTGACGGCGCCGACTTGCGGTTCGTGCGGAACGCTGCCTGCCGTGCTGCGCTATCTCAAGGAGTCGCTTGGCTCGTCCGAAATGGAGATTCTGCACGCGCTTGCCGTTGCTGGACTTGTCGGCAACGTGGTGAAGCGCAACGGTTCCATCTCTGGCGCCGAGGTCGGCTGCCAGGGCGAAGTCGGGGTGGCTTGCGCGATGGCAAGCTCCGCGGCAGCGTATCTCATGGGCGGCAGCCCCCGTCAATGCGAGTGTGCGGCTGAGATCGGGCTGGAGCACTTTTTGGGCCTTACGTGCGATCCGGTGAAGGGGCTTGTGCAGATCCCCTGCATCGAGAGGAACGCCCTTGCCGCGACCCGCGCCGTCGTCGCCGGAGAGATGAGCATACTGTCGGATGGTGCGCATGTCGTTTCGTTCGATACCGTGGTGAAGACGATGCTCGAGACCGGTCACGACCTGCCCAGGCTCTACCGCGAAACGTCCGATGGCGGCCTTTCCCGCTTCGTGAGACGCTAGGCGTTTTGAAGGGTAGGCATGAGGCTGGGGATGTGGTATAATACCAGCCATGAAAATTGGACTATGCTCTGCTATGGTGGCGATTGCCCTTTGCCCGATTGCGGCAAGGGCCGGGGAGATTATTTGGAATGACAGGCCTGCGATGGAAGGGCTTGCTTCTTGGGAGTCTCAGCGCTACCCCATAGGCAACGGGCGTCTGGGCGCGATGCTGACGGGCGGCATCGCGAGGGAGTCGGTGCAGTTCAATGTGGATTCGCTATGGACCGGCGACTGGAACCTCTCCGGCGCGACCGAGCTCAAGGCGTCCGTGGCGACGGATCTGACGGTGGGCGACTACCAGAACTTCGGCGAGCTGATTGTTGAGTTCAAGGATCCCTTCACAGAGGAGGACATCAAGGGCTACCGCCGCGAACTGGACCTCTCGACCGCCGTCCATACCGTCACTTTCGGCGGTTTCAGGCGCGAGGCGTTTGTGAGCGCGCCGGCGGATGTGATGGCTCTTCGCTTCACTTCGCCGCGCCCGATAAAGTCCACGCCGAACGTGTGGCTCGTCGGGGCGCACGGCGAACCAATGCTGATATTGAGTCCGTATTCCGTCGCGCTCAACGGCAAACTGCCCAACGGCCTCGCCTACACGGCGCGGGTAGATATCGACTTCACGCCCGGCTCGAACGAAGTCGTGGTGTGGCTCAGGGCCAAGACGGGCTACAATCTGGCGTCCGAATCGTTCGGGCTCGGCGAGAGTTGCGACATGTACCCGGAGGCCTTTCACGGCGACTTCGATGCGCTCAAGGCCGAGCACATCGCGGAGTACCGCAAATACTACGACCGCGTGAAGCTTGACATCAACGCGCTCCACAACGAGAAGTGGATGTCCACCCCGACACGCGACCGTATAATGCAGGTGAGGCACGGCGAGGGATTTTTCTCGATCTTCGGGCTCGGCGACTACGACGCAGAGGTGCGCGATCTGGTGGAGACCGAGTTCAACTTCGGGCGCTATCTCTTGATTTCGTCCAGCCGTCCCGGGACGCTGCCCGCGAACCTTCAGGGGCTCTGGTGCAACACCAACAAGCCTGCCTGGCACAGCGACTACCATACCAACATCAACATACAGATGAACTACTGGGCGGTGGACACGGCGAATCTGGGCGAGCTGTGGGAGCCAGTGGCGGACTTCTTCCTTGCGGCAAACAGGACGGCCAGGCGCGAGACGATGCTGGCGTTTCCGGGCTCGTGGGGGGTCGCATACCGCACCTCGATGAACGCCTTCGGCGGCGGCGGGTGGAAGTGGAACTTCGCCGGCGCTCCTTGGATTGCCGTCATGGCCTTCGACCACTACCTCTTCACGCGCGACGAGACTTATCTGAGGGAGAAGGCGTGGCCGCTTCTCTGCGGGGCGACGTGTTTCATGCTGGGGCACCTCGTCGAGGGGCCGAACGGCGAACTGCTCATAAAAGAGGGGTGGAGCCCGGAGCACGGTCCCGTGGCGGACGGCGTGATGCACGACCAGCAGATAATGGCGGAGCTTCTCGACGCCACCATCGCGACGGAGGCGATACTCCAGATCGACGGCGGCTTCGCCAGCAAGTTCGGAGGCATCAGGGCTGTGAGAAATCGTCTCGGCGGCAACAAGATCGGGCGTTGGGGGCAGCTTCAGGAGTGGCAGCAGGATATCGACAAGAAGGGCGACGACCACCGCCACACATCGCACCTCTTCGCGGTGTATCCCGGCTCGACGATAACGCGGCACAAGACGCCCGAGCTGGCAAAGGCGGCTGAGGTTTCGCTTAAGGGTCGCGCGACGACGCTCGATTCCCGCAGAAGCTGGACCTGGCCGTGGCGTGCGGCGCTCTGGGCGAGGCTTGGCAACGGCGACAAGGCGGGCGAGATGCTGGAGAGCATGCTCAGGTACAACACGCTACCGAACCTTTTCGCCACGCATCCGCCTTTCCAGATCGACGGCAACCTCGGCATGGTGGCGTCAGTGTGCGAAATGCTAGTCCAGAGCCACGAGACGACTGACGGAGGCAAGGTGCTCATCCGCCTTCTGCCGGCGCTGCCGGAGAGCTGGCGCGACGGGTCCGTCAAGGGGCTCCGCGCACGCGGCGGATATACTGTCGATCTCGTCTGGAAGGGCGGCAAGCTGACAGATTACACGATAACCGGCGGGGATCCGAACGGCTACGAGGTTGTCAAGTGACGAAAATCTTCGACACCCACGCACATTTCGAGGGGACTCAAGAGGAGACTGCGGCGACGCTGAGACGAGCCGCCGAGGCGGGGGTCACCCGTATAATGGCTGTCGGCGGCAGCGAGGCGCTGAATCGCGGAGTTGCCGTCGCCGCAGGGTGCAAGGTTGACGGAGTAAAGTTGTGGCGCTGCATAGGGTGGGACAGGGACCAGGCCGGGCGGACGCTGCCGGAGCTGGACTATACGGGCGTCGCCGCTGTCGGGGAGATTGGACTCGACTACCACTATTCGCCGGAGACCCGGCGCAGCCAGCTTGAACTTTTCTCCCGGCAGCTCGAACTGGCCGCAGAAAAGGGTTTGCCGGTGGTGATCCATACGCGCGACGCGGACGACGATACGCTGGGCGCATTGCGTGAGATTTCGTCCAAGGGCATAATCCACTGCTTTACGGGCGGGCCTAAGTTCTGCCGCAATCTGCTTGACCTCGGGTTCATGATCTCCATTTCCGGCATAGTGACGTTTCGTGCTGCCGACAACGTAAGGGAGTCGGCGCTTGTTGTCCCGGACGACCGGTTGCTGGTAGAGACGGATTCCCCGTTTCTGGCGCCAGTTCCGCTTCGCGGGCAGGCCAACGAACCGGCTTTTGCGGTGCATACGGCAAGGTTCCTGGCCGAGCTCAGGGGAATGCCGTTCGAGGAGCTTGCGGAGCTTACGACGCGCAACGCGCTGCGGACGCTGGGGGGAGAGTGAAATGCTTGGACTTTGTGTCATGCTGGCCGTATCCATTGCGGTGCCTAAGCCCGATCAGCGGCTGCCGTACGTGGAGCGGTGCTATGTCATAGGGGCTGTCGAGCCGGGTGTGTCGAACGTGGTAGTCCAGGGGAAGTCCTTTCCTGTATACAGGACCGGCGCGTGGGCCGCATACATAGAGGTGAAGGAAGGGGAGAACGTAATTGTCGCTTCATGCGAAGAGTCTGGCGTGCCAGTCGAGGAGACCCGCAGGTTCTTTGTGGCCCCGAAGCCAAAGCCCCGTACCGACGCCTCGCCAGCCAAGCCTGCCGAGCGCGTTTACGAGAAGCTCGACTTTGCGAAGGACGAGCCGAATCCTCATCCATCGGGCAAGTCTCCGCGCGAAGTCACCGTCGTGCTGGATCCCGGTCATGGGGGCAAGAAGGACCTCGGAGCGGTTTCGCCGCACGGATGGTGTGAAAAGGACGCGAACCTTCTCTTGTCCGAAGCCGTGCGGGAAGAGCTGGTCAAGCTTGGCTACCGCGTTGTTCCGACCAGGCGAAACGACAGGGCGGTCGAGCTTTACGAAAGGCCCAAGGCGATATATGCGGTAGGCGCGGACGCGTTCATCTCCATACACCACAACGCGCCGGCGGCTGACCGGGATGCGGCGGCGATAAGGTATGCGGCCGTGTATTCCTGGAATCCCATCGGAGAGTCGCTGGCGAAGTCGATCGCGCGGCGCATGGACGAGGTGCAGGGCGGCGAAATGAAGAGCAACGGCGCGATGCATGCGAACTTCGCCGTCACGCGCAACCCGGAGGTTCCTAGCTGCCTGATCGAGGCGGACTTCATAACAAATCCGGCGGGCGAGGAGGCGGCCTGGGACCCCGTTCGCCGCCAACGCCTTGCCGAGGCCATCGCCGCCGGGTTCGCAGACTGGCACAAGGGTGAGGAATCGCGGATTTTGCGGCTTGGAGACGGGCTTTAGCCTTGTCATATTGCGGTCACGGTCGTGGCAAGGCTTGCGGCGAGAAACGACCCTCGCCTCCAGCCACACGATGCGACCGGACTTTGACGACAGCCGGGCTGCAATCGTGCAACTCGTGCGGCATGCTCCCTTCCGCGGCGAATTATGGTATAATACAACAATATGAAACTCACCAACGACCAGCTTAAACTTACGGCGAATACCATCCGCTGCCTTTGCGCGGATATGATCGAGAAGGCGAATTCGGGGCATCCTGGCGCACCTATGGGCATGGCGGATCTTCTGAGCGTTCTTTGGCTCAGGTTTTTGAACGTCGATCCCAAGGACACGAAATGGGTCGGCCGCGACCGTCTTGTGTTCTCCGGCGGCCACGCCAGCTCCATCTACTACGCCCTTGCGCACCTCGCGGGCGTCGGCGGACTTACGATGGACGAGCTCAAGAGCTTCCGTCAGCTGGGTTCCCGTTGCGCCGGCCACCCCGAACGCGGCCTCATGCCGGGCGTAGAGGTTACGACAGGGCCTCTCGGCCAGGGTCTTGCGATGGGCGTCGGTCTCGCTCTTGCCGCAAAGAGGATGAAGACCGGCAACAAGACGTGGGTCGTCTGCGGCGACGGCGACATCGAGGAGGGTATCTCCCACGAGGCCTGCAGCTGGGCAGGCTCGATGAAACTCGACGATCTGATCGTCGTCTACGATTCCAACCACATAACCATCGAGGGCGACACGGCGCTTGCAATGTCCGACGACACGAAGAAGCGCTTTGAGAGCTACGGCTGGAAGGTGTTCGCGTGCGACGGCCACGATTTTGACGACATCGACCGTACGTATCGCCGCGCCCTGAAGGTCAAGGGCCAGCCCGTAATGGTGATCGCGACAACCAAGATCGGCTTCGGCGCCCCCAAGAAGGAGGGAACCTGCGACTGCCACGGTGCGCCGCTTGGCGCCGAAGAGGTCGCAGGGGCCAAGACGGCGCTTGGCTTCGATCCTGAGAAGAGCTTCTATGTCCCCGACGAGGTTTATGCCTTGTTCGCCGACCGTACGGCGGCCATGCATCGCCTTTCGAAGCGCTGGACGCGACAGAACGCCGATCTTGCGGCGAAGCCTGTCGCGCCCGACTACATGAAGATGATCGGCGCCCTGCCAAAGTTTGATTCCGAAAAGCCCCAGGCCACGCGCAGTGCGTTTGGATCGGTGTTGAACGCCCTTGCGCCGGTCGCGCCGGGAATCGTCGGCGGCAGCTCCGACCTCGGCCCAAGCAACAAGACCGTGATGAAGGGGCTCGGCGACGTCGCCCCCGCTTCGTTCGAAGGCCGCAACATACACTACGGCATACGCGAGCTCGCCATGACCGCCATCGCGAACGGAATCACCGCCTTCGGATGCGGACTTCGTGGATTCGGCGCGACGTTCTTCGTGTTCAGCGACTACTGCAAGCCGGCCATGCGCCTGGCGGCCCTGATGGGGCTGCCGTCGATGTTCGTCTTTTCCCACGACAGCTTCTATGTGGGCGAGGATGGCCCGACCCACGAGCCTGTCGAGCAGCTGGCGATGCTGCGTTCGATGCCGAACATGCTTACGTTCCGTCCGGCGGATGCGAACGAGACGGCATACGCGGTCGTCGAGATGCTGCTGCACGAAAAGGGGCCTAGCGCAATACTGACGACCCGCCAGAACGTGCCTGTGCTTGCCGGTGTCCGCCACGAGGGTGTCGCCAGGGGCGCCTACGTGATCTACGAAAGCCGCGTCCCAGGCGCGGCGGAGAAGGATGTTCTTCTATTCATCGCGACGGGCAGCGAAGTCGCGCTCTGCATCGAGGCGGCCAAGCGTCTCGCGGCCGAGGGCCGATCCGTGCGGGTCGTTTCGATGCCGTCCGTCGAACTGTTCCTGTCGCAGAAGTGCGACTATCGCGAAAGCGTCGTGCCGGAGACCATGACGAAGCGCGTCATCGTCGAGGCGGGGACACGTTTCGGGTGGGACCGCTTCAGGCTCGACCACAGGACGACAAGGTTCGTCACTCTCGACCATTTCGGCGCGAGTGCGCCGTACAAGGTGCTGGCGAACGAGTTCGGCTTCACTGCGGACAACGTGTACGCGGTGGCCAAGACGATTGCGTGACAACAAGGCAAATTACAAAAAACCATGAACGAGAAGACAAAAGGACGTGAGGGCGGCTACAACTGCGTAGTCTGCATCAAGCAGGTTCCGGACACGAAGAAGGTGACCGGCGAGGCCATGAAGGCCGACGGCACCATCAACCGTGCCGCCTTGCCTGCCATCTTCAACCCGGAGGACAGAAACGCCCTTGAGGCGGCGCTCCGCGTCAAGGAGCAGTATGGCGGAACAGTCACCGCCATCGCGATGGGGTTGCCTGCCGCGTGCGCAATCCTCCGCGAGGCGCTCATGTGCGGCGCCGACAAGGCGTATCTCGTCACCGACCGCAAGGCGGCCGGCTCGGATACGCTCGCTACGAGCTACATCCTCTCATGCGCGGTGCGCAAGTTCAATCCCGATCTCGTCTTCTGCGGTCGCCAGGCCATCGACGGCGACACGGCCCAGACAGGTCCTCAGATCGCCGAGAAGCTCGATTTCGCCGCTATCACATACCTTGAGGACATCGAGATGGACGGCGACTACGCAATCGCGACCCGCGACATAGGGACCGGCGTCGAGAAGGATCGCGTCAAGCTGCCCGCCCTCTTCACGGTCACCGAGAAGTTCGGCGAGCTTCGCCCCTACGAGGTCAGGCGCGTGATGAAGTACAAGAAGGCGAAGGCGCCGGTCGAAAACGGCGGCGTCGCGCTCGAGGGCGATTTCGCCATCGGCCAGCTTTCCTGCGACGACATCGGCGCGGAGGCGGACCGCTGCGGCTTTGCGGGCAGCCCGACGAACGTCAACAAGATAGTTTCCGTGGTTCTCGCCGGCGGCGACTACAAGGAGGTCGCCGCGACCGACGAGGGAATCGGCGGACTCGTTTCCGAACTTATCGCGGATCACACCATCGGCTAAGGAGAGACTTATGTTGCAAGACAGGACCAAGGGCGAAGTGTGGGTCTTCGCCGAACAGGAAGAAGGCAAGCTGAGCGATGTTCCGCGCGAACTTCTTGGCAAGGGACGCGAACTCGCCGACCGCCTGGGCGTCAGGCTCGGTGCGGTGCTCATAGGCGGCAAGGGCGTGGAGCCGCTTTCCGCGCAGCTCTTCGAGGCCGGCGCCGACGTGGTGCACGTCATCGAGGACGACGAACTCGCGGTGTTCCGCGGCAAGGCCTACCGCCATGCGTTCGTGGAGCTGATCAAGGAGTGCGATCCGCAGATAGTTATCTTCGGCGCGACTCACATGGGGCGCGACCTCGCTCCTGCGGTTGCTTCGGCGCTGAGGTGCGGACTTACCGCGGACTGCACCGATCTCCAGATCGGCGACTACACGGACAAGAAGTGCACGTGCGAGGACGGCAGCCCGAAGATCGTCAAGGACGTCCTTCTCCAGATACGTCCGGCCTTCGGCGGCAACATCATAGCGACCATCGTGAACCCCTACAACTGGCCGCAGATGGCCACGGTTCGCGAGGGCGTCATGAAGCCGCTCGACCCACAGCCCGGCAAGACCGGCGAGGTCGTGCGCCATGCCTCGCATCTTGAAGGCGTCGAGATTCCTGTCGAGGTTCTTGAGATCGTCCGCCGCCATTCGACGGTCAACCTCAAAGGCGCCCGCATAATCGTGGCAGGCGGCGCGGGTGTAGGCTCCAAGGAGAACTTCAAGCTTCTTTACGATCTTGCGGAAGCCCTCGGCGGCGCAGTCGGCGGAAGCCGCGCAGCGGTCGACCTCGGCTACTGCGAGCATGAGCGCCAGATCGGGCAGACCGGCGTGACCGTGCGCCCCGCCCTCTTCATAAGCTGCGGCATTTCGGGCGCCGTGCAGCACCTTGCCGGCATGCAGGACTCGGCCAAGATCATTGCGATCAACACCGACAAGGATGCGCCGATCTTCAAGGTCGCGCACTACGGAATCGTCGGCGACCTCAACGTCGTCATCCCCAAGATGATCAAGGCCATCAAGCAGAAGGGCTAAGGACATGAGCAATTTCTACAAGGACAATCCGGATATCGAGAAGACCATCGACGCGCTCGACCTGAGCGAGGTCGCGGAACTGTGCGAAGAGGGATTCCGCTTCGCGAAGGAGTACGACTTCGCGCCGACCAGCGCAGAGGACGCGATCGACAACTACAAGCGAGCCCTCGACGTGTGCGGCGACATCTCCGGCAACCGCATCGCGCCGACCGCCGAGGAGACCGACAAGGTAGGCAACATCCTCAACGAAGACGGAACCGTGACCTACGCTCCCGGAATCGCGCTCGCCATCAAGCTCTACGGCAGGGCCGGTCTCTCCGGCGCGACGATCCCATACTATCTCGGCGGGCTCAACATGCCCTGCGTGGTGCTTACGGCGTGCAACGACATCGTAAGCCGCGCGGACGCGTCGCTCATGAACATATTCGGGCTTCAGGGCATCGCGGAGACGATCAACCAGTTCGCGAGCGAGGAGATAAAGGCCGAGTATGTGCCGAAGCTCTGCAACGGAACGTATACCGGTGCGATGGTGCTCACCGAGCCGGACGCCGGCTCCGACCTGCAGAGCGTCAAGACGTCGGCCTACCAGGACGAGAACGGCAACTGGTTCGTGAACGGCGTAAAGCGCTTCATCACGAACGGCTGCGGTGACGTGCTGCTAGTCCTGGCCCGCACAGAGCCTGAGTTCAGCGACGGACGCGGCCTCAGCTGCCTTCTGGTCGAGAAGTGCCCCCAGGTGAAGGTTCGCCGTCTCGAGCACAAGCTGGGCATCAACGGCTCGCCTACCTGCGAACTCGTCTTCAACAACGCCCCGGCCAAGCTCATAGGCCAGCGCAAGCGCGGGCTCATCACCTACGTCATGGCCCTCATGAACGGCGCCCGCGTCGGCATCTCCGCCCAGGGCACGGGCATAGCCGAGGCCGCCTATCGCGCAGCCCGCGACTACGCCGCCAGCCGCAAGCAGTTTGGCGTCACCATCGACACGTTCCCCGCTCTCCGCGAACTTCTCAGCGAGATGTCGGTCGAGCTTCAGGCTTCGCGCCTTCTCGCGTACTATTCGTCCAAGTGCGTGGACCTCGAAATGGGCCTCACGAAGAAGTTCGAGTCCCTCAAGGGCTCTCCCGAGGCGCAGGACGTCCGCAAGCGCATGAAGGGCTACGCGGCCTTCAACAAGATGCTTACGCCAATGGCCAAGTACTACGCCTCCGAGCTTTCGATGCGCGCCTCGAACGGCGCTGTCGCGGTGCTCGGCGGCTCCGGCTACATGAAGGACTATCCCGTCGAGCGCTATCTGCGCGACGCCCGCATCACGACCATCTACGAGGGAACCTCGCAGCTCCAGGTCGTGGCCGCAATAGCCGGCGTAATGGCAGGGCTCTACCGCGATGTCGTCGCGGACGTCCTGTCTGGCGTTGCGCTCGAGGGCGGCCTCGCGGAGAAGAAGGCTGCCATCGATGCGCTGCTCGACGAGGTCGATTCTGCCGTGGAGTTCGTCAAGAACCATCCGGAAGGCAAGACCTACCACGATCTCCATGCGCGTCAGCTGGTGGATGGTGCGATCGCGGCGATCATGGCCGCGCTGCTCGTACGCTTTGCGGCCAAGTACGCCGAGAAGGCCCCGGCCCTCGACTACTGGCTTGCGACGAAGTTCCCGACCGTTCGCGCAGAGCTCGCTAAGGCAAAGAGCGGCTTCATCGCGTCCGTCACCGACTTTGAGGCGCTTGCGCCGGCCGTGACCTTGGCGGACTGATGCGGATGGGCGACTTCGTCCACCTGCATCTGCACACAACATACTCGCTCCTGGACGGGCAGTGCCAGATCAACCCTCTGGTCGCCCGTGCCAGAAAGTGGGGAATGCCGGCGTTGGCCGTCACCGACCACGGCAACCTGTTCGCGCTCAAGGCGTTCTACGACGCCTGCCGATCCAAGAAGAAGGAGTTCGCCGAACTGCCGCCCATAAAGCCGATTCTCGGCTGCGAGGCTTACGTGACGTCCACCGGCGACTACAGGACGAGGGACAAGAACGAGCGCCGATACCACCTCTGCCTGCATGCGAGGAACAAGGTCGGCTACCTGAATCTGGTGCGTCTAATTTCGGAGGCGCACATAAACGGCTTCTACAACAGGCCCAGAATAGACCATTCGCTGCTCGAGAAGTACCATGAGGGGCTGCACTGCTCGGCGGCCTGCATAGCGGGCGAGGTCGCCCACGCGATAGAGACCGGCCGCATGGACGAGGCCGAGCGCGTCGCAAGGTGGTACAAGGATGTCTTCGGCGACGACTACTCGCTTGAGGTCATGCTGCACAAGGCGGTCAAGGCCGGCGACGAGATACCCTTGTCGGCCAGAAGGGAATTCGTCGACCTGTATTCACGCCAGCTCAAGGTCGTGAAGGGGATGCTCGAACTCGGCCGGAAGCTGGACATCCGCGTGATCGCGACGAACGACGTGCATTTCCTCGATAAGGACGACGACGATTCGCATGACGTGCTGCTTGCCCTCTCATCGGGCGCGAAGATGTCCGACGAGAAGCGCCTCATATACACGGGACAAGAGTACTTCAAGACCGAAGACGAGATGCGGCAGCTCTTCGCCGAGAATCCGGAGCTGATCACGGCCACGCGCGAAGTGGCGGAGCGGGTTGAGGAGTTCAAGCTCGACTCCGATCCCATCATGCCGAAGTTTGCGATTCCGCCGGAGTTCGGCACCGAGGACGACGTTCGCGGAAAGTACGACGAAGAGACGCTGAAGGGGATGTACCCGCCGGGGCGCGTAGACAAGCTTGGCGGATACGAGAAGGTGGTAAGGATCCAGTTCGAGGCGGAATACCTCGCCTCGCTTGTCTGGGCCGGAGCAAAACGGCGCTGGGGGGACGACCTGCCCAAGGAGACGGTTGAGCGTGTCCAGTTTGAGCTGGATACGATCCGTACGATGGGTTTCCCTGGATACTTCCTCATAGTCCACGACTACATCGCCGCCGCCCGCCGTCTTGGCGTGTGGGTAGGGCCTGGACGCGGCTCCGCGGCAGGCTCGGCCGTCGCGTATGCGCTTGGCATCACGAACGTTGACCCGCTGAAGTACGACCTGCTGTTCGAGCGCTTCCTGAATCCCGACCGGATATCCATGCCCGATATAGACGTGGACTTCGACGACGCCGGGCGCGAGCGGGTGCTGGACTACGTGACGCGAAAGTACGGCGCCGATCATGTGGCGCATATAGTAACCTTCGGACAGATGGCGGCGAAATCCGCGATCAAGGACGTCGGACGAGTCATGGACTATCCGCTCGGAGACACGAACAAGCTGGCCGGACTGGTGCCCGACACCCCGAAGATAACTTTCAAGAAGGCTCGTGCAGCGGCCCCCGACCTCAATGCGGCGTTCGAATCCTCCGACCCTGTCGTGCACAAGCTTCTTGAGAGGGCGGCGAGGCTTGAAGGGTCCATCCGGCAGCCCGGCGTTCATGCGTGCGGCGTCATCATCTCGCGCGATCCGCTGATAGAGACCCTGCCGGTGATGCCGACGCCTGAGAAGGGCGGAAAGAAGAAGGGCGCGTCGTCCGCGCCTCAGGAGGAGAAGCTTCTCACCACACAGTACGACGGACATTACGTCGAACCTGTCGGCCTTCTCAAGATGGACTTCCTTGGCCTCAAGACGCTGACCGTAGAAAAGGAGTGCGTCGCGCTTCTCAAGGAGCGTGGAATAGATCTTGACCCGGACAACATCCCGGACGACGACAAGCTTACCTACGAACTGTTCGGCAGGGGCGAGACCACGGGGCTTTTCCAGTTCGAATCGGACGGAATGAAGAAGTGGCTGATTGCCCTGCAGCCGGAGCGCCTTACCGATCTGGTCGCGATGAACGCGCTTTACCGGCCGGGCCCGATGGAGTACATACCGCGCTTCGTCGCGCGAAAGCAGGGCCACGAGCCTGTAACGTACGACCATCCGCTGATGGAGAAGTATCTGAAGGATACCTACGGCGTGACGGTCTACCAGGAGCAGGTCATGCTTCTCTCGCGACTTCTCGCTGGCTTCACGCGCGGCGAGTCGGACAAGCTCCGCAAGGCCATGGGCAAGAAGCTCATGGACATAATGAACGAGCTAAAGGCGAAGTTCGTAAAGGGGTGCCTCGACAACCCGGAGTTCCGCATAGACAAGTGGAAGGATAAGGCGGAGGCCACGAAGCTCATCGAGAAGATATGGAGCGACTGGGAGGCGTTCGCGTCGTATGCGTTCAACAAGTCCCACGCGGTGTGCTACGCCTGGGTCGCCTACCAGACAGGCTACATGAAGGCCCACTATCCGGCCGAGTTCATGTGCGCGCAGATATCCTCCGAAATAGGAAACTTCGACAAGCTGCCGGGCTTTGTCGCCGAGGCTCAGGAGATGGGGCTCGCGTTGAAGCTGCCCGATGTGAATGAATCAGGCTCGCGCTTTGTGCCGACTCCCGACTTCAAGGGCATCCGCTACGGGCTCGGCGGCATAAAGGGCGTCGGTGAAATGGCCGCCGAAGCGATAGTGGCCGAGCGAAAGGCCAACGGCCCGTATGCCGGCTTCATGGATTTCTGCATGCGCCTCGCAGGGTCTAACGCGGTCAACAAGCGCGTTCTGGAGAATCTGACCCGGACCGGTGCTTTCTCCACGCTCGAACCCAACAGGGCCAAGCTGTTCGGCAACATCGAATTCGCCCTCAAGAAGGCTCAGCAGCGGGCCAAGGAGAAGGCGAGCTCCCAGGCGAACTTCTTCGACCTCATGTCTTCTGGCGGAGAGGAGAAGGCGAGCGATTCGGAGCTCAAGGAATGCGCGCCGTTCACCCCCGCCGAAGATCTCAAGAACGAGCGCGAGCTTCTGGGCGTATATGTCTCGGGACATCCGCTTCAGTCCTGTCGCCGTCTCATATCCGAAGTGTCGCAGGCCGCTCTCAGGGTGCGGGCGCCCGGAGCCAAGGAGGACGAAACGTCCTTTGTGCCGTTCGGGTTGAACAAGATAGCGCGAAAGCCCGACGACGAAGGCGACGAGACCGCCGCGAACGATGACGAATCTGCGGGCCAGGCCTACGTCGACGCCGATGGCGACGATGATTCCGGCGAGGCCGACACGAAATCCGGCCTGTCGCCCATAGACGAGATGTTGAGCCGCTGCAGAAACGACGACTGGCAGCTCAAGGGCCTTGCGCGAAGCATCGTGAAGGCCAAGGGCGAAGTGCCGTGGGGCGACAGGCAGGCCTTCGACAAGGCTGTCGGAGCGGAGCGCGCCAAGTTGAAGCGCCGCTTCGATGACAAGAGTCTGGATCCTTTGCTTCTGAAGCGCCTTGATGTGAGGGTTGTGGCGATGCTGTCCGCATGCTCGGTCAAGACCCCCAAGCCACGCCCTGACGGCACCGTCGGCCAGCGTTGGGCGATACTGTCCCTCGATGACGGCGACGGACAGGCGGAGGCTATGGCCTACGCCAAGGCCTGGGAGAAGTGCAGCGGGCTAGAGAGCCATGTTGACCGCCTTGTTCTGGTTTGCGGTGAGATTTCGCATCGCACCACATACGACAAGGAGGATGTCCGCAAGGAGAATCCGAAGCTTGGCGACCTTTCGTTCCAGGTCAAGGAGGCGTATCCGCTTGAAGACGCCTTGCCGATGGTTTCCGGCGGGCTGGTGCTGAAGTTGCGGTATGACGATCTTGACCTTTTCGACAAGATGGACCGCCTCAGGGCTGCGGCGCAGAAGAATCCCGGCAGGCTGCCCATGAAGATAGGACTGGTGTATCCTGACGGAACCGCCGTCGAGATCGACCTTGGGCCGCTGGGATGCGTGGCCGGCACGATAGACTTCCTGTCCGAACTCGCGAAGGTCGCGCCGCAGAGCGACGTTATGTTCTGCCCGAACACGAAGATGACGCTGGCCGCAGCCGAACCCAAGCCATGGGAAATGTAGCCGTCCGTCCGGCGAGCAAACGCGGGGATTGCCTGCTTTGGCCAAATAAGGTATAATACTGCCATAATGTCACGCACGACCTTCAATCTACGGCAGGCCGCAGAGCACGTTCATCTCGACATGAACGTTCTCAAGCATGCCGCACAGCGTGGAGAGGTTGAGGCGTCTGAGCATGGCGGCGACTGGTGGTTCGAGCATCGCGCCCTCGACGAGTGGGCTCAGCGCAACCTGCTTGCGTGCAGCAGAAAGGAGCTGTTGCGCCAGCATGCGGCCATATTGGACGACGGCCGCAGGAACCACAAGGCCGATTGGCGCGTTGCGGACCTGTTCAGGCTCAGCGGAATCTGCCTTTCGATGCCCGGCAAGGCCAAGGCCGGAATGGTGCGCGACATGAGCGACCTCGCCCAGAAGACCGGTCTTGTGTACGACGGCGACGGGCTTTTCAGGGAGCTGATGGAGAGGGAGACGATCGCCTCCACCGCCGTAGGCCAGGGCGCGGCGTTCATGCATCCGCGCTTCCACGATCCGTACATGTTCGAGGAGTCCTTCATCGTCTACGGACGGAGCGAAAGGCCGGTGTTCTTCGGTGCGCCGAACGGCGAGGGGACGCGGCACTTCTTCCTGGTCTGCTCGACCGACCACGTCCAGCACCTCAACATACTTGCGCGGCTGGCGGTGATGGCCCATGCGACCGAATTCCTTTCGATATTGGACGAGGCGTCCAGCTCCGAGGAGGCGCTTTCCATAATCAAGGCTGCCGAGGAGGGTTTTCTGAAATGAAGAGGTTCTGGTTCTTCGATCTTGACGGCACATTGGCCGACACCGACTGCGACATCCGGCTCGCCTGGAAGGACGCGCTAAAGGATCTCGGCCTCGAATGCCCCGATTTCGAGAAACGTTTCGTGGCGGGCCCGCCGATAGAGGAGATGGCCAAAGCGCTTTTCCCGGCGGAGTACACCGACCGTATGGCCCTCGACATCCGCATCGGCTTCGGCAGGCACTACGACAACGACGGCTTCCCGAACACGCGGGAGTATCCGGGGGTGCTCGACCGGGTGCGGGCGCTCAATGCGGCGGGAGCGAGGCCGTTCATAGTGACGAACAAGAGATATGTCGGCGCGAAGGCGATAGCCGCGAAGTTCAGTTGGATGGACGTATTCGAGGGCCTTTACGCCGGCGACATGCACAAGGACGATCCGGCTATCGGAAAGTTGCGCAAACCGGAGCTTCTCGCGAGGGTCATGCGCGAACTGGGCGCGGAGCCGGGCGACTGCGTGATGGTCGGCGACACGTGCAGCGATTTTGAAGCAGCAAGGAAAAATGGTATCGAGTCCGTCGGAGTCGCATGGGGGTACGGAACCCCCGGCGAGCTGGCGGAGGCGGACCGCATGGCGAACATACCGGAGGAGATATGAACATAAGGAAGATCGTACTTGCCATTTCCGCATGCCTCGCGTTCACTGCCTGCGCATCAAAGGTGCCGGACAACGCCTTGACTGGGGTGGCCCCCGAAGTGCTAGTAAAGCGGCAGGCCCGCAGTGTGCATCTCAGATACATGGGCTATCCCAAGGGCGTGACCGGCGCTGCGGTGACAATCACGCCACGCGATGTCGCGCCTGGCACATACTTCTGCACCATCGGCTGGGGTAGCGGCTACTGCGGCATACAGGAGCTTCCGGGCGGCGAACGCACCGTCATATTCTCGGTCTGGGATCCCGGCGACCCGCACGACTACGAGGCCAAGCAGGAAAACGTCAAGGAAGAGCACCGTGCGCGGGTGCTCTACGCCGACAAGTTCATGGATGTGGCGCGTTTCGGCGGCGAGGGGACTGGCGCCCGCACGATGGCCGGCTATGGCTGGATCAACGACTTGCCCGTCAGGTTGAAGGTTACTTCGGAGCCTGACGGAACCAACCGTACGGCCTTCACCTGCTGGCTGCAGGAGGAGGAGAGCGAAGGCGGCTGGCACAAGCTGGCTACCATATCCACCTTGAATCCAGAAGACGGCGCGTCGGGGCTGGGCAACATATATTCGTTCGTGGAGGACTTCCTCCGCAACTACAACAGCGCGACGAGGGTGCGCAAGGCCGAGTTCTCGGATGTTGAAGTGATGCTGGCCGAGGACGGCCAGTGGCATCCTGTGACATATGCGGTGTTTTCGGCGGACGAGACGCCGTCCGGCAACATAGACGCCGGAAAGGTCGCCGGGACTGGCGCGTTCTTTCTCGCGACCGGCGGCGACACGAAGAATGTCACGACTCCCATTTGGGGCGGCATACGTTGACGCTTGAATGCGGTATGTGGTATAATACCTTCAATACTTTGACAACGCCCGACATCGGGCAACTTTAAGGAGTAAATACATGGCCAAGACGCCGAAGTTCGCGAACGCCAAGGTGTTCGCATGGGTTGACAAGTGGAACAAGGTCTGCACGCCCGACAAGATCGTGGTCGTGAAGGGCACCAAGGCCGAGCACCTTGCGATCTGCGAGATGATGGTCAAGAAGGGCCAGTTCATCAAGCTGAACGCGAAGAAGCGTCCCGAGTGCTACCTCGCCCGCTCGCACGAGAGCGACGTCGCGCGCGTCGAGGGCCGTACGTTCATCTGCTCAAAGCGCGAGATCGACGCGGGCCCGACGAACCACTGGATGGATCCCGTCGAGATGAAGAAGATGATGACGAAGGCCTACACCGGCTGCATGAAGGGCCGCACGATGTACGTCATCCCGTTCGCGATGGGCCCGATCGGCAACCCGATCA
>Ga0265298_10001486_pt1 | contig 34770 bp, 22 predicted proteins | sample AusTroGonzalo_MG_3_FD_193486 | JGI IMG/M metagenome (GOLD analysis project Ga0265298, IMG submission 193486) | Bovine rumen microbial communities from tropical cattle in Woodstock, Queensland, Australia - Gonzalo_01 | ecosystem: Host-associated > Mammals > Digestive system > Stomach > Rumen ... | reverse complement strand
TACGCCAGCCTCTTGGATTGTATTATAATATTCTTCATACTTATAAAACTCTTATGTTAACAAATATGCTGCAAATATAGTTACATTTTTCTATATCTCAAAATTATTATTTGAAAAAGTGCTCACCGGAACCCATGATTCTAAGAAAAACCTGACCCCGTGATTCTTCTGGCACGTTGGAGTCTTTTTTCTCTTTACTGAGAACTTCCAACAACTTATAGTTTTTGATGTATTGGTCTGTTGTGGGATGCTCCACGTTCCAAACCTCGACCCGGATAAGATACTCGTATCCTTCCTCATAATCAAACCCTTGAATAGGGTCATAAAGTAGACTCCAATCAGCATCACCCTGCCTCATTATCAGATAAGGGTTTCCATATTCCATGTTAGACGTCACTCTTTTAGACGCCACCTTGATGGTTTCCACATGCCTATCACCGTCTTCCGAAGAGCAGCCGACAAAAGAATATGCGATAACTATTGATAATAACAGAAAAACTTGTTTCATAGTCCGTGGTTAATAGAGAATTAAGTTATTTTACCAAGACCTTACGACCATCTTGGATGTAAATACCCTTGGTTGGGTGGCCTGTCAGGCGGCGACCTTGGAGATCGAAGATGGGAACTGTCGTCTGATGCGACTCAATTTGTTCAATACCATTTGTGTATTCTTCCAAAGGCAAGACGACACCTTCATAGAATTGTTTTATTTTCTCGACTTGTGAGGCGATGGTATAAATAGTGGCTGACGTATCCATCTTGTCAAAAACAGACCTGTCCAAATTTCTTAAAACACCTCTGATGACGAGACGGTCTAATTTGCAACCCATGAAAGCTCCCCAGCCTATAAGAGTGACACTTTCCGGCAAGTCCAGTTCCTTCAGTGATGAACAATCCCGGAACATGTAGGAACTAATAACAGTCATTCCATCTGGAATAGTAACCGTTTTCAGACTGGTGCAACCCGAAAACATATTAGTTTGAGTTACACTCAAAGACGAAGGTAATACTATTGTCTCGAGGCTTGTACAACCACTAAAAGCAAGACTTCCGATGAAACTGATATTATCAGGCAGGACTATTGACTCCAACGAGGAACAACCACGGAACACACTTTCACCCATGTTTGTCACTCCTGAGGGAATCTCTATTGACTTCAGGCTGGAACAATCTGTAAACATATATGCACTAATATATGTCAAATTCTCCGGAAGATTAATTTTCTCAAGCCTTGTACAGCCCCAAAACGTGCTATGTAATTCGATGGTGGCAGGCAGTTCCACTGTAACAAGATGATTATTGTATCCAAAGGCTACTCCACCTATCCATGTGACACATTCAGGCACAACATATTTCTCCGACCTGACTCCTGCTGGATAACAATACAGGCCCGTACCGTCCTTACTGAAAAGCACCCCGTCAACGACCTTAAAGATTGGGTTCTCCTCATCAACCTCTATCGATTCAAGAGCCCTGCATCTATAAAACGGATTCATGCACGTATTGTCGCCGCTGCCGACAATGTTCGGATCATCAGTAAGAACATGATGCACGACGTGGTCTATCGTCTTCGGTATCCTCACTTTTGTCAATTCATTGCAGCCGTCAAATGCAAGTTGTCGTATGCCTGTAACGGTAAACGTCTCCTCATTGTACTTCACCTCTGATGGAATATCCAATTCTCCCGACCATGTACTCACGTTGACAGCAGCCTCATGGGTTTCAGGATATAGATAATAGTTAAGCCCGTCAATAGTCACATTTTGGGCATTGACGCAAACCGCTGAGAGTATGAACACCCAAAATAACGCCAGCCTCTTGGATTGTATTATAATATTCTTCATACTTATAAAACTCTTATGTTAACAAATACGCTGCAAATTTAATAACATTTTTCTATATCTCATAATTAATATTTGAAAAAGTGCTCACCGGAACCGTCCCCGTGAGCTTATAAACTTTCTCATAATGTAATTGTTTTATTGTTATCGCCTGCAAAAGTACACAACTGTATTATACTTAGCAAAGATTACAGGAAAAACTATTACACGGTTTTTAAACGATATCGATTGTAAACATCTGATAAATAGTGAAATAAGTTTTTTCTACACGATTATTACACATTGGTTATCCTTTTCTTAATGTTATCCTCAAGGGTAGCAGCACTATCGTCATCGAAGAGTTTTTTGTTAATGATTCTCTTGAGATTTGAGAAACGTTGAGGCGTTAGATTTACAAGTTTGTAAATTTCTATATTTGTAAAGCCGAGTAGCAGCAAAAGGCAGACATGGAGTTCTTTCTTTGAAAGGGTACGCTCTCCGCCGATAAGCGTAGAAACTAACGGAGATTCTGTGGTCAGCACTATATACAGGTTTTTCCACTCCATGCTGTCTGGCTCTTGAATATTCCGGTTTCTTGCAGCCTTACGATGAAAATCCTTCACGACTTCTGATTGTGACAGTGCAGACAGTTTCTCGTTCTTATTCATCCTTTCCAACTGCTTTTTATATGTGGACAGTTGTTGTCGTAATGCTTCTACTTCTTGCTGCTTGGCCTGTTCAAACTGGGTGGAGTCTTCTTTCACCTGACGATAATCGCTAACAGATTGGTTGTATTTAGCAAGGACTGTCAGATACTCAGAATAGAGACTAAACATTTCTTCCTGCTTCCTCTTTCTATAATGTCGCACATAAAGGCAAAGAAAAACAAATAGCAGTCCTGCTAAGACACCCGTTATCCACAGACGTCTTTTGGCTTGTCTTGCCTGTTCTTCTTCTTTCTCGGCTTTCTCCTTGAATTGCTGATAGTTATAGAGGGAAGACATTTGATGAATGACTTCTGTCTGCATTTTGTCGTGTAAGGTGTCAACAGCATTCTCGTAAAGGTACGCATACTTAGCAATAGAATCGTAGTTGTTTTGAAGGCGGAAAACCGACAGCAGACCTCTGCAAGCATCTCTCTGCATCCTGAATGGCATTTTGCGGAACCACAGCTCAGCCAGAGACAAATCATGACATTTCAAATAATAGGAACCCTTGATAAAATAATAAGATTCACGGCCTACAGAGATATTCCCCTCTTGGTCGAACAATCCTGACTGCTCTTCATAAACTTTCATCAATTCGGAAGCCTTATCCAACTGTCCTTTGGCAATATAATAGTCAATTGCAGGACCAAGGGTTGCTGCTGCCTCTTTGATATATCCATGAGCAGTATAAAGGTTATGAGCCTGCCAGATGACTTGAAGCATACTCATGGTATCCTTCATGAGGAAATAAGGTTTTACCAACAGTTCCAGGTTGCGTATATATAATAATGTATCACCTATCAGCAAAGCACATCTCCCGTACTTCTTACTCTGAGCCAATTCGTCCGCTGGCAAATTCTGGGCATGGAAAAGCTCTGCCATCTGGCCATAGACGCTCATCAGCCTGCGGTAGTCGCAGTCGCTACTTAGCGTATCGGCATGGTCGACGGCATCCTGATAGCTCTGGAGGGCGGCGGGAGCTTCGCCCATATCGCGGTAGGCACAGCCGAGTAGATAGTAAGCACGCATCTGCTGGTTGGCGTTGCCGTGGCGATCGTAATAATGTGTCGCATCCATAAGTAGTGAGTCAATGCCGTCAGTCATCGGAATATAGGCACGATTCATACTGTCAGCCCTGTCAAGCAAAGCGCGCATCTGCCGGCGCTCGGCCTCGGTGGTGCAGCCAAACAGGACTGCCAACAGGACAATGCCTAATGCATAGTGCTTAATGTATAATTTGGGAATCATAGGAACATTTGTGTATTCATAGACAGTTGTCACATTGTAGGTGCAAACCCAGAGTCATGTTAGGTTCGATGTTAGGTTGGATGGTAGGTCTCCGACTACAAACCTACCATCGATAAACCCTTTATGCATCGGCATTCCAGACCCCAATGGTAGGTTGTTAGGTTAAAATCGAAATGTCCCCTATTTGTCAACACAAATTAGAAAACGTCAAAATGTTTGGCCGTTATTTCTGGGTCCGCTTGTACGTTCTGTAGCCGTAGGCGATGATAATCAGGAAACAGATTAGCGGCAGGACGAACGACAGGTTGACGGCGGGCATGCCGAGGAGTTCGTGCTGGTCGATGACGGTGGCCTGCAACGGCGGGAGCACGCTGCCACCGAGGATGGCCATGATGAGACCTGCGGCGCCGAACTTCGCATCGTCGCCCAAGCCCTGCAGGGCGATGCCGTAGATGGTTGGGAACATAAGCGACATGCAGGCAGAGATGGCTACGAGGCAGTAGAGTCCCGGACGTCCGTCAAGGAAGATGACACCCAGCGTCAGACAGGCGCCGACAGTGGCCAGGATACCCAACAAGGCTCCGGCATTGATAAACTTCAGGAAATAGGTGCAGATGAATCGGCTGGAGACGAAGATGGCCATGGCGACAATGTTATATGTCTGTGACAGGACTTCGGCTTCCTGTTCGGCCATGCCTTCGTTCATGAATACGCGCGTTCCATATTGAATTATAAACGTCCAGCACATAATCTGTACGCCGACATAGAAGAACTGTGCGATGACACCCTCGCGATAGTAGTCGATGGAGAAGATGCGCTTCAGCGTCGGTAGGAAGTTGATGCTGTGGTTCTGGTCGCCATTCTTGGGCATCTTGGTAAACCAAATGACGGCAAACATGATGGCAATGACGGCGCCAATGGCCAGATACGGGGCAATGAGTACCGAGAGGTCGCTGTCGCGCATGGCGCTGAACTCGGCATCGCTCAACAAGGCGCGCTCGTCGGTACTGGCGGGGTTGAGCTTGGCCTGGATGAAGTTCATGGCGACATACATGCCACAGAGCGAACCCATCGGGTTGAAGCATTGCGCCATGTTCAGGCGGCGCGTCGCCGTCTCTTCTGTTCCCATGGTGAGGATATAGGGATTACACGATGTCTCGAGGAACGACAGTCCGCAGGTCAGGATGAAGTAGGCCACGAGGAACGGATAGTACAATCCCGTCCACGACGCTGGCAGGAACAGCAGTGCTCCCACGGCATAGAGTCCAAGTCCCATCAGCACGCCGGCCTTGTAAGAATACTTACGGATGAACATGGCAGCGGGAAAGGCCATGGCAAAGTAGCCGCCGTAGAAGGCCACTTGTACCAGAGCGCCGTCGGTAACACTCATACGGAAGATCTTGGAAAAAGCTTTCACCATGGGGTTCGTGATGTCGTTGGCAAAGCCCCAGAGAGCGAAACACGAGGTGACGAGGATGAATGGCACGAGGTAGCTCACGCCGTCCTTCGAGATGATTGATTCTTTCTTGTTCATTGCTTAGGTTTTAGTCGTGGGTGCAAAAGTAGTAAAAAGAAATGAGCCAGCCTTCGTTTTTACATATTTTAATGATGGTGAGCGTGACAAGGCTCCTTAGAAAACGTCTTGTAAAGGAAAAAAGGTAAGTAAATTTTTAAACGTGTATATATGAACAAGAAAAAGATTATGAGTGAGGTAATGGGTGTGGTAAAATGGGTTTTACCTTTTTACCTTTTTGCCTTTTTGCCTTTATGCGTTAGTGCACAGTATCCGCAACTCACCGATGAGGCGAAGGCACTCATCGAACAGCAGAAGAAACAATGGCAGGCTCATAGCGACTCCGCATGGGCCGTGGCATTTCCTATTGTCATCGAAGAAGCCAAGGCCGGCCGTGCCTATGTGCCCTGGGCTGGTATGCCCTACGACCTGCGTCAGGCCACCATTCCCGCTTTCCCTGGTGCCGAAGGAGGTGGTATGTACACCTTCGGAGGTCGTGGCGGTAAGGTGCTCACCGTCACTAACCTCAACGACGACGGCCCTGGCTCGTTCCGCTGGGCCTGCGAACAGGGCGGTGCCCGCATCGTGGTGTTCAACGTCTCAGGCATCATCCGCCTGAAGTCACCCATCTACGTTCGTGCTCCTTATATTACCATTGCCGGACAGACGGCGCCAGGCGAGGGAGTCTGTATTGCCGGAGAGTCATTCCAGGTCGACACGCACGACGTCATCGTTCGCCACATGCGCTTCCGCCGTGGCGAGACCAACGTTATGAACCGTGAAGACTCCTTCGGCGGCAATCCCGTGGGCAACATCATGATTGACCACTGTTCGTGCGAGTGGGGCCTGGACGAAAACATTTCTTTCTACCGTCACATGTTCGACATGAACAACGGCAAGCCCAAGGAGAAGAAGCCCACCGTCAACGTCACTATCCAGAACACCATCTCTGCCAAGGCGCTCGACACGTGGAACCATGCCTTCGGCTCGACCATAGGCGGCGAGAATACCACATTTATGCGAAACCTCTGGGCCGACAATACAGGCCGTAACCCGAGCGTGGGCTGGGCTGGCGTCTTCAACTACGTCAACAACGTGGTCTATAACTGGGTACACCGTACGGCTGACGGCGGCGAATACAAGTCGATGTTCAACTTCATCAACAACTACTACAAGCCGGGACCGCTGACTGATTCCGACCAGCCCGTAGGCCACCGCATCATGAAGAGCGAGAGCCGCTCGCAGGGACTGTTCCCCTTCAAACAGTTCGGCCGTGTCTATGCTTCCGGCAACATCATGGAGGGCTATCCCGAGATTACCAAGGACAACTGGAACGGTGGCATTCAAACTGCCGATAAGGACGGTGAGATGGATGCTACCGAACTGGCACTCATGCGCTCTAACGAGCCCTTTGCCAGTGCTCCCATCACCATCATGCCAACGCAGGAAGCTTACGAATGGGTACTCCAGAATGCCGGAGCCACCGTACCCTGTCGCGATATCGTAGACCAGCGCATTTGCGAGGAGGTTCGTACTGGCGTAGCTTACTATGTGCCTGACTACGAGAAGCAGATGGCCAAACTTGAGAAGAAGACTAAGACTCCCCAGAATCCTTATGGCGACATGTGGGGACTGCACGAGAAGTCGAAGAACGAGCAGGGTTTCTTCAAATATCGTCGCTTAGCGCAGGATTCTTACAAGCAAGGTATCATCACCGACCCGCGCCAGATGGGCGGATATCCGGAGTATAAGGCCTGGGAGCCTTGGAAGGACAGCGACGGCGATGGCATGCCCGACGAATGGGAAACGGCGAACGGTCTGAACCCCAACGATGCCAGCGATGCCATCAAGGACTGCAACGGTGACGGTTACACCAACATCGAGAAGTACATCAACGGCATCCCGACAGCCACCAAGGTCGACTGGACCAACTTGAAGAACAACCACGACACACTGGCCGAAAAAGGAAAGCTCATGTAAGCCTATGAAGAATGTTCTGTATGCAGCCATACTATGGCTGCTCACCCTCCCTATCAGCGCCCAGTCCGTCTCCCTCAGCACCGAAGGTCTGGACTCGGCGTATGTCAGCAGCATCATAGCCCGTTCGCAGAAAATCGTCGACGCCCTACAGATGTCTGACACTAAGAAGGCCGAGAACGTCCGTAACATCATTGCCAATCGCTACTTCCTGCTAAACGCCATCCACTCGAAGTACGACAATAGTCAGCAGGAGGCTCGTGATGCGGAACTCTACAAGCACCACTTTGAGCTGGCTTCCGCTTTGGCACAGTACCTGACGGAGGAACAGATTGATGCTGTGAAGGACGGCATGACCTTCGGCCGCTTGAAGCGCGACTACAATGCGACGCTCGACATGATTCCCACGCTCACTGACGAGGAGAAACTCCAAGTGCTCATCTGGCTCAAGGAGGCCCGCGAGTATGCCATGGATGCTGCCGACTCGAAGGGCAAGCATTTCTGGTTCGACAAGTACCGCGGCCGCACCAACAACTGGCTTTCCTCCCGCGGCTACGACCTGAAGAAAGAGCGCGACGAATGGATGAAAAGAATTGAACAACAAAAGGCAAAACAACCATGAGGAAATTGTTAGCATTAGCTTTCATCACCCTTTGCGTCATTCCATCGGCAGCTCAAAAACTGCCGATGGATTACTCGTATTGTGGCTATCACCGCTCAGAAAAGCCCATTCCATCGGCAAAAGTAGCCGTTTATGTACAGCCACAGGCTGGCGACAATGCCCCGCTGTTACAAGCTGCCATCGACTATGTCAGCAAGCAGAAGCCTGACAAGCAGACGGGATTGCGTGGTGCTGTGCTACTGGCTGAAGGTACATACGAACTAAGCCAACCTTTGCGTATCCGTACCAGTGGCGTCGTCCTACGGGGTAACGGACGCGAAAAAACCATCCTCCGAAAGACAGGCTACGACCGCGGTGCCCTTATATATATAGAAGGTACGCATGACATCATTGTCAAGGACAGCTTTGATGTTGCCGACGTAAAAGCCGGTAACATGAGCATTACTCTCGCTACTCACCACTCACCTCTCACCACTCCATCCCGCCTCGCCATCTGCCGTCCATCAACGCAGGAATGGATTGATGCCCTCGGCTGTTCATCCTTTGGTGGCGGCAAGCGCATGGGCTACTGGGCTTGGCATTCAGGTGATCTGGATCTCGTATGGCATCGCCGTATCATGGCCACCAACAGCGCTGAACTAACCCTCGATGCGCCCATCACCTGTAGCATCGATAGCCGTTATGGTGGTGCTAAGGCCATTGCCTATGAACAGCCTGGCCTGATTGCAGAGTGTGGTGTGGAGAACATGACCCTTGAGAGTGACTACGACCGCTCCCTGCCGATGGATGAGAGTCACTGTTGGGATGGCATCTACATGGCAGACGCCGAAGATTGCTGGGTTCGCATGGTGAACTTCCGCCATTTCGCGGGTTCTGCCGTGGTGCTACAGAAGTCAGCCCAGCAAATCACCGTCGAGGACTGCCAGTCGCTACAACCTGTCTCTGAAATTGGTGGGTTCCGACGCCGCACCTTCCTAACCTTTGGCGAGAAGACGCTTTTCCAGCGCTGTTACTCAGAGCATGGCATCAACGACTTCGCCGTAGGGCATACTGCACCTGGGCCTAATGCCTTTGTACAGTGCGAAAGTTACGAGTCATTAGGTCCCAGCGGCGCCATCTCGTCGTGGGCGCCAGGCTTACTGTTCGACGTGGTCAACATCGACGGCAACGATCTCTGCTTCAAAAACTGGGAACTGGAGAAGTTCGGTGCCGGATGGAGCACAGCCAACAGCACTCTATGGCAGAGCACCGCTTCAGGACTATTCTGCTATTCGCCCGACTCGCTGAACCGCAACTATTCCATTGGCTGTTGGGGACAGATTCAGGGCAATGGCGAATATGCTGAGATGAACGAACATGTCAAGCCATACTCGCTCTTCGCCGACCAGCTGTTGAAAAGACGTATCGCACAAGGCGAGTCGGAAGAGCAGGCCACAGCACTGGTGGCTGCCCAGTGCCGTGTACTGCAAAGAAACACCAATGCCAGTAGTTCGCCCACTATCGAAGAGGCACAACGCATGGCAGAAGAAGCGATGAAACCGCGCATTTCCATGCAACAATGGATAGATTCTGCTGTCTTCTACGGCGACGTGGCACAGGGAAGCCTGAAGCCTTTTGCCTTTAAGCCAATTCAGCCACGCGATTTCCGTTCCTTCCTCTATGTCGTCAAGAACGGCTGGTTAACGATGAACGATGCCGTGCTGGTTGGCGGTAAGCACCAGACTCCTTGGTGGAATGGACGTACTAGCGATGCCGCTATGGCAAAGGCCAAGCCTGCTCTGACACGCTTTGTACCTGGATATGAAGGTACTGGCGGCACTGACCGCATTGACTCTGTTATTGCCAACATGCGACAAAGTCATACTCTGGTGTTCAGCCAGAACTACGGTCTATGGACTGACCGTCGTCGCGACGACCACGAACGCATCCGCCGCAAGAACGGTGACGCCTGGGCTCCTTTCTACGAACAGCCCTTCGCCCGCATCGGCATTAATGGCCAACAGCCAATATCTATTAGTCAATTGGCTTGGGATGGCATGTCAAAATACGACCTGACTAAACTGAACAAATGGTACTTCTGGAGACTGCAAGAGTTTGCGAAAAAGGCCGAATCCAACGGGATATTGCTCAAAAACCAGCACTATTTCCAGCATAATATCTTGGAGGCAGGCGCCCATTGGGTAGACTGTCCTTGGCGCACGGCAAACAATATTAACAACACACCGTTCTTAGAGCCAGTCAACTTCACGGGCGACAAGCGCATCTTTACTGCCACCTTATTCTATAATACAGAAGACCCCGTGCTGCGCGAACTGCATCGCCAGTACATCCGCCAGTCGTTAGATGCCTTCAAGGGACAACCCAACGTCATTCATTCCATTGGCGAGGAGTTTACGGGGCCGCTGCATTTTGTGCAGTTCTGGCTTGACGTCATCGCCGAGTGGGAACAGGAAAACGGCAAGGTGCTGGTGGACTTGGCTGTCAACAAAGACGTGCAAGACGCCATCCTTGCCGACCCCGTACGTTCAAAAATCGTCGATTTCATCGACATAGAACAGTGGTTCTACCACAACAAAGGCGAGTATGCTCCTCCTGGCGGCGTCAACATGGCACAGCGCCAGTATATGAGAAAGATACGTACAGGGAGTGCACGTTTTGAGGATGTCTATCGGGCTGTCAGCGAATATCGCAGCAAATATCCAGAAAAAGCCGTCATCTATTCGGCTCAGAAGTTCCCTGAGCTCGGCTGGGCGTCGTTTATGGCTGGCGGTTCGTGTGCTGCGATCCCTGTAACGGATGCCGATTTCCTCAAAGAAGCCGCTAATACCACTCCAGAACATACTGAAGGTGCCTACTTATTAAAGAGCGATAAGACTGTCATCATTTTCTTAGAGAAAAATAATGGTAATTATCGGTATCAATTGCCTGAAGGACGCTTCCTGATGCACGAAATCGATGCTAAAACAGGAGAAATCAAGCAGTTACAAACGATTTCCGGGGATGTTAAGCTCACTCGAGCGGGCATCTACTGGCTTAGCAAAAAGTAAGTATTTAGTGGGAAAAATAGTGAAAATACCTATTTTTCCCACTTTTTTATTAGTTTTTGTGGGTGTAGTCTTACATTTTTTGCGTATCTTTGCAACATCAAACAAACTACTGTCAAAAAATAAAAAGTCCAATTCTATGGCTACTACCAACCTCAAAGAGCGCACCCAACAACTGGTGACAGCATTCTGTTCTGGCAACGACCAGGCTTTTGGCGAACTGTACGACTTGTACGTACAGATGCTTTTTAATTATGGTATGAAACTCACCAATGATCAGGAGTTGCTGAAAGACTGTATCCACGACGTCTTTATCAAGGTCTACAACAAGCGTCATGACAAGAACGCCATTAATAACTTGTGCTCGTACCTTATTATATCTTTGAAGAATCGTCTGTTGGACGAGTTCCGTCGTCAGACGTTCTCAACGCCCAACGAGGTTGAGTCATACGAATACCGTTACGCTGCTGAGGATGTAGAGCGCGACTATCTGACCCAAGAGGGAGAATTTATGCGTTCAGCAAAGGTGGCCCACCTGATGCAGAACCTGACCCGTCGCCAGCGTCAGGCCATCACCTTATATTATTTAGAGGAGCGCAAGTACGACGAGATCTGTGGCATAATGCAGATGAACTACCACTCTGTCCGTAACCTGATGCACCGCGGTATGTTGAAACTCCGCGAAGCAGCCATGTAAAGGTAAAAAAGCAAAGAGGTAAAAAGGTAAAAAGAAAAGGGCAGAAGGGTAGAAGGGTAATAAGTAGAGTGATGACATTTTAACCACAGCTTCGTCTTAAGATTAGTAATAACGACGAAGCACGTGAAAAGAGCAATATACACACAAGTTGAGCAGTTCCTGCGTGACGATGACTTTATCCGCTACGCTTTGGATTCTGTACCTGACAAGGAATCCTACTGGGCTTCTTACCTGTCGGCAGCACCTCCTGTCCGTTCAGCCTACCTGAAAGCCTACGACATTCTGATTCATTTGGACGACTGTCAGCTATTGACCCCTGAACAGGCCCAAATCCTCAAAGAACGCATCTTCCGTTCCCTACATTCTTAGGAATCATCGTCTTTTCCGTTCCCTCCATTCTTAGAATTTATAGGCAACGTCGAACATCATCCAGCGACCACGCTGGGGAACAAGCCCTGTCGACAGGCCTCCCTGTCTGTAATTCTTGTTAAAAAGGTTTTTGACATTGAATTCAAAAGTAAAGTTACGCCATTTATAAGTGGCGCCAACGTCGAAGAGCACACGGGCCGGTACGTCTTTGGTGACGGACATTTTTTGTCTTGGATCCTCCAACGTCCCCAATATTACGTCTATTTCATGCTGGAGATCATCAGTAGGACGCGCCTCGTACTCCAATAGCAAATCACGAAGGTGCGAAAGGATTGAATAGTAGACTGTATAGTTTATTATATCAAGATAGAATGCTTGCTGACGGCCTTGGAAGTCTATGTGTGTGTGAAGATTGAGACTTTTGGTGACTTGCCAGGCCAGAACGGCGTTGGCAGAGATGGTTGGGGTGCTGATTGCTTGTTTGATGTCGTAGTCATAAATCTCCTCACGGCCGACATCCTGCCAGGTGGCTGTGATATATGACGAGAAACGGCGGTACTGGTAGTTGGCTGACAGCTCGATACCATAGGTATTAATGTTACCCGTGTTCTCATGCTCTGAAACGTTAGGGATAATAAGATCCCGGGCTCTATTATAGAATCCGTTGATTTCAAAGTTGAGTCCCGGTAGCCAATGGTTGGCACCAAAGGTGAGCTGTAGGGAGTGCAGCGACTCTGGGGCAAGATCAACGGTCAGTTCAGGATAGCCCATGTAGCTGTAAAGGAAAAGATTGATTTTACGGTACATGTAGGGCGCGTCGATAAAAGCTTTTGAGTAAGAGAGCTTAAGATTCCACTTTGGCTGTACGTAGATGAGCGCCATACGTGGCGAGAACTCACGGATCTTGGTTCCGTTATAGCGGTTCTTGTAGTCGAAGCGCAGTCCGGTATTGAAAATGAACGAGCGCCAGTGGTGCTTCAGCTGTACATAGGCATTGAGGTTACTCTCATGACCCTTGCCTAAGGTCTGGATAGAATCAAGCTCAGAGGCAAGTTTATTGTAGTCATAGCCATAAGTGTAACGCACATCGTCGAGCTGGAAATAGCTGTATTCTGCACCAAAGGAAAGCTGTCCCTGGTGGTTTGTGGTGTTGATATAGCTCCAGTCGCCCTGCAACTTACCACCTATGGTGTGCTCCTGACCATTGAGGAACCGGGTAATGCCTTCGTGACCGGAGAGCTGATTCTTGATGATATCGGGCAAAGGCAACAATTCGATAAAGGCGGAAACTTTGGGCTCGTTGACAACCTGATAGTGTGTCAGGTCGCTATTGTCGTAGGTGACAGTCCCCTTCAAGTACAAGTTGCCCAACTGTTGTCCATAGCTGAGGTTGGCATGATGGGAGAGCGTCGAAAAGCTGGGGCGTATGCTATTGACGGTACGATAGTTATCAATGGTGTAAGGCGAAATAGTATAGCCCATAGTGAAGGGGGACACTATCTGTGAGAAAGCGCTGTTATAAAGGAACTGCAGGTTCTTGTACTTCATCTGGAGGCCAATGTCATAGGAGGGTTTGGGACCTATCTTTCCCACGGTGATGTCTCCATCGGTCATCTTCATACCTGTTTCCTCCCGTGGGACGTAGATTTTCTCGCCTGAGGCCTTATACAGGTTACCCCAGATAATCAGGTCAAGGTCGAAGTAGCGCTTGCCGAACAGTAGCCCAGCCTTAAGCTGACCATGAGATCCCACACCGGCATGAGCCTCGACACCGTCAACATCGGCTCCCTGCTTGGTGATGACGTTGACCACGGCAGTAAGTGACACACCGCCATAAAGTGATGAGGCAGGACCACGCAACACCTCTATCTGACGTATTTTGTCCATTGAAATGCTGAAGTCGGGTGCGGCAATATTGGTGGCAAAACTGTTGAGACGGTGACCGTTGAGCATGATGAGAATCTTCTCCTGCCCGACACTGTATATGCCGCGCATGGCGATGTTGATATCATCGTTACAATCTACAATGTTCATGCCTGGAACGTAAGTTGCCAAAACCTCCTGGAGGTTACGTGCACTGCTGTTGTGTATCATCTCCTCCGTAATCAGTGTTGTAGGGACAGGCACCTCGTTCAGGTTCTCAGCTTGGCTGGATGCCGTGGTGATAGTAGCCAAACGGCCAGACTTGAAGTTCTCCACCATATCAATGAACCGTTGCGGGTCATTAAGGGTAGGACTGTAATAAGGATTCTCGTCCAACATATTGCGGACATACTGCTCGGCTTCGTCTTCACGGTCCATTCCCAGATAGCACAGCGACAGCATACGGTAGACGTTCTGACGTAGCGCCACAGGGAAGTTGTCGATGTTGTCCTTTAGCTGTTTCTCTGCCTCTTCAAGTCTTCCTATATTATAATCCTGCTCAGCAGCATCATAGATAGCGCGATGGCGTTCTTCCGTCGTCTGTGCAGACAACGTTAATGGTAAAAAAGCCAAAAGGATGAAAAGGAGGATCTGTTTCATGTCTTTCACTTTTCGCTATCTCTTACTTTTTCCTATTTGGTATGCTGATGGTGAAGCAGGTGCCTTCTCCTGCAGTCGACTTGAAGCTGAGCTTGCCGTCATGCTTGTTTTCTACGATGTCGCGAGTGATTCCCATACCCAGGCCAGTGCCCATCCCAATGGGTTTCGTCGTGAAGAAATTCTCGTAGAGGCGCTCCTTCACCTCGTCAGTCATACCCTCACCGTTATCGCGGATGCTGATGACGAGCTGTTCGCCAGAGATGGCCGTCTTGACATCTATGGTGGGCTTGTAGTTTTCGCCCTCCGTCTGTGAGCGCTTGAATACAGCATAGCAGGCATTGTTCATGAGGTTCAGTATGGCACGGCTCAAGTCCTGCGGAATGACCATCACCTGCGGCATACTTTCCTGATAGTCCTCGTGAATGGCAATGTTGAAGCGCTTGTCCTTGGCTCGCATGGCATGATACGACAGCCATACATACTCCTTCACAAGGTGGTTGATGTCAGTGGGCAGGAATTCGTTCTCCTTACCTCGAGACACCAGCAGGATGCCTTGTATGATGCTGATGGCACGTTCACCATGTTCAACAATTCTGGCCATGTTCTCCTTCAGGTCAGTCACAATGTCCTCCACGTCCTCACGGTCGTCCTCAGACAACTTGTCCTCGTTGTCCTCAACGATTTCTGCGAGGTCGTTGAGCAGTTTCTCCGACATCTTGCTGAAGTTGATGACGAAGTTCAGCGGATTCTGTATCTCGTGGGCAATGCCTGCCGACAGCATACCCAACGACGCCAGTTTCTCTTGTTGCTTGAGCTGTTGCTTAAGGGTTTCCAGTTCCTGTTCCATATTCATACTTCTTTAACTTCCCTAACTACTTTAACTCCTATATCACTGGTAATGTGATTGTAAATTCCGTATAGACGTCTTTCTCCGACTGCACGCTGATGTCACCGCCGTGGTTCTGGATGATCTCGCGAACCAGGTAAAGTCCTACTCCCGAAGCCTCGCCAGTGGTCTTGGTGGTGAAGAAGGGGTCGAAAATCTTATCCATGATGGTGCTCTCGATGCCAATACCGTTGTCGCGGAAGTGCAGCAGTATATGCTTATTCGACATTTCAGTCGTCAGACTGATTTCTGGGTCGTAAGCCTGTCCACGCTGTGCCTTCTTGACAAGGGCATAAATAGCATTTGTCAGCAGGTTCATAAAGGTCTTGTTCAGCTGTTCTGCATTTCCGTTAATGAGAATGTCGTTCTGAGGCAGCTCAAAGACGGTCTTGATGTGATATTGGGATATCTCGTTCTCAAAGTACTTCCTCACCATCTCCTCGTTCTGGTGTAACAGTGTGGTGAGGTTCATCTGTACAATGCCTCCCGAACGGTCTTTCAGCATTTCTTCCATGGCCTTCAGCGTACGAGTGGTATTGGCACCATGCTCGCCCACCTTCTGAAGGTTGCCTTTCAGCATGTCCAGCACATCCAGGGTGTCCTCGTAGTTATCTGGATCCATGTGTTCCTTCTCGTCTTCAATGTTGGCGGTGACGTCCTTGACCAGTCCTTCAGAGAGCTTGGCAAAGTTGTTGATGTAGTTCAGCGGGTTCAGGATGCGGTCAATCAGACCCTGCGTCAGCTTACCCACTGAGGCTTGCTTCTCCAGTCGGACAACTTCATTGGTGCGCTGCTGCACCAGTCGTTCCAGCCGGTGCTTGTCTTTCTCCAACTGTATGGTGCGCCACTGCATAATAAAGTAGGCGGCCAGCATCAAGAGCAGGAGGTAGAGCACTATCATATACCATCGCAGGTAGAACGGCGCCCTGATGTCGAACTGGACCGTCACGATGTCGGACAATTTTCCAAAGGCGTCCCTGGCTTGTATTTCGAGGGTATAGCTGCCATGTGTCAGGTTGTTGAACTCTTCGAAAGTGTCAGTGTCCCAGGCACTCCACTTACCGCCATTGATGCGGTTGCGGTACTGCGTCTTCAGCGTCAGCGAAGGATAGTCGATGGAGAAGTTGAACGTCAGTCGGTGGTCGTCACTATTGAGTGTAGGCAACTGGGTAATCTGTTCTCCATAGCCTCCCCACAGCACGCTGTCGCCATGCAACAGTACGGAGCGCAGCAGCAGGTGCGGTTTATTTGGTGACTCCGAGGGTTCGTGCTGGGTATAATAGACCACATTAAGTCCCTTGTCACTACCTATCCACAGCAACCTGTCGTCACGCAGCATGGTACGCACTGAGATTTCCATGAGGGGATAGACGTCATGCGACAGTTTCGTCTGTACATTTCCGTCCTTAAAGGCATAGAGGTGGCGCGCCTTGGGATTGGTGAGCCACGTGACGCCTTCAGGGTCAGTGTATGAGAAGGTCGGATAGGGGAAGGGCTTTGTCGTAAAGGTATTGATGGGTAGCACCTGTCCGTTGTATTCCACCAGTGTCGCGCTGGCCTCAGGGTCTTTCTTGTCAATATAGGGTTTAAAGTCTCTCCATATCTTGCCATACAGGTTCTGCATCCAGATGGTTCCATGCTTGTCACGCTTGATTTTCACCACCTTCTCGAAGTCGCACACCTTCCTGTGTATAGACTCCGTGTTATAGAACACACCATCAGACTCACCGCTGTAGTAGCCGTCTTCATCGACCAAGAGCGACAGCGTATTTTCAGTATTCAGGTGTTTGACAACGGGACCTGGAGAGATGCGATAGACGCCATTGCTTGTTGCAGCCAGAAGAGAGGATCCCTGACGTACCAGTTGCCAACAGCCGTACTTGACGTCTTTGACGGGTTCGAATTGTATACCCTTCTTCACGAAGAGTCCACGTATGGTTCCGACAAAAAGGTCATTCCCCAGTTTCTCGATGGACAGCACGCCGCCACGCAGGCCTTGGTGCTGGGTATAGTGGGTATAGATGGATGGGAATGCCACGGCAAATACGCCACTGTCAGTAGCTCCCCAGATGAGTCCATGCTTGTTGTAGGTGATGTGGTTGACGTTGTTCGAGCATAGTCCGTTGTCCTCAGTAAGTCGGAACAGTTCCTTGTCATTAGCATCCATGATGATGATTCCGTTACCGTTCGTCGATACGGCCTTCAACCCGTCTTCCAACTCTTGCACCTGGGTGATGTGCATCTTATCAATGAATACCGAGAATCCTGAGCTGGGCAGCTTCTCGCCTGCAGCCCACATCACACTTTCGTTTTGGATGGTGTATATCTTGTCGTCGCTAACCTTGAAGAATATGTGGCCGTCCTTCTCCCAAATCCACTGTACCTCGCCCTGGAACTTTGTCTGTTGAGGACGTTCGTGCAACGAGTGCAGTCGCAGACATCCCTGCTCGTCAGACTCCACGTAACCTATGTAGTTGTAGCCTCCAGTCCAGATGGTGCCCTTCTGATCGCGGAAGACAGCGGTGATGCGGCTCACGCCAGGGGTGTGGATAATGCGCCAGTTGGCATTGTCGTAGTACAGCAGTCCTTCGAAGTTGGCAAAGTAAACCGTTCCGTCTTCTCCCGTGATAACGTCGAAATTCATGTTGTGTGCCTTGTACTCCGTTGCCGAGAAGTTATGAATCAAGGGTGCTCCCTGGCCCCATGCTTGGAAGACGAGAAATGAGAAATGAGAAATGAGAAAAGCTGCGCAGAGCAAAAGCCTGCGAAGCATCGCCTTCCCATTGTGTCGGCGCCATTTCTTTATGTCTTCATTTACATTTCTCATTACTTTCGTCTCTTTAGTTTCTCACCTGGCCTCAGCCCTTCAATTCTTCAATTCTTCAATTCTTAAATTTTTCATACGCCACGTTACTGCCGATGTAGTAATTCCACTCGTCGCGTGTAAAGTTGCGCTTTACCTTACGCTTCAAACGGTCTGCCATAGCAGGTATCGATATGAGCGTACTCGTCAGGTTACCGTTTTGGTCACCCGACCAGATGCTGGTTTTCTTCAGATCGAAGGTAAAGTTGATAATCCATCCCTTGGTGGTAAACAGCGTCATAGGATCTATCTTCGGCATATTCATTAACCAGAGGTTCACCGTACCGTCGTAGCTCGCCGAGTATAGCCGATAACTGTCTGCCTTTAGCTTGGAGATGCGCGACTGGTGACCTGTAAGACGCAGCTCCTGACCCTTGTCGTTTATCACATAGATGGTGCCGTCGCTCATGCCGTAAGCTTTGAGATTCTCGTGTTTCGATTCGGCAAAAGCCGTCACCTGACCCTTGAAGGGTACTTTTTTAGTTTCTATCTTGTTGAAACTCCTGATGAGATGCATACATCCTTCCCGGTCAAAGACAATAGGACGATTCTCAGAGCGACCTAAATACACTAAATGGAAAGGCAGTTTTTTCTTCTCGACGACGGTACATGTCCTGGTGTCGAACAAGGCCATACCTTCTTCACCGAAAATGATAAACTGATTGTCGGTAACGTCCATGTCGCGGAGATTGGAGAGATCGATTTCTATCACCTTGACCTTATTATTGCTGTCGATAACGATGAGATGTCCGGAACGGCTTAGGACATAGGTGGTGTTAGTGGTACGATCGATGTAAAGGTCGCGGAAGTCGTAGCGCGAATTACTGACCAGCATCTCGCTGTTCAGCTTGCCGCTATAATAGCCGGTGTGTCTCATGATTTCACCATAGGTGCTGCACGTCATCATGAACCCAGAGGCATCGTCCGAGAAAGCAATGTCGGTAATGCTCCCCTTGTGCTTCAGCCAGACATTTTTGTTCTGGCTGGCCATTGCCAGCGCCTGATAGATCGAGGGTGAATAGAGATCTCCGTAATAGCGGTTGGTATACGTAACAGCGGTATAGGCTATCATCTCTGCCAACTCATGATTGCCGGCACGATACTGCATGATGGCTGTGTTTCCCAACGTACGGGCTAAGGTGACATAGCTCAGCGTGTCAGTGACGCGCTTCGAGTATTCCGCCTCGGCACGCTGCTGCTCGGCATGCTGTTTCTCGCGCTGGGCAACCTGCGAGGCCTCCACGGCACGCTTCTCAGCAACCAGGGCGTTCTGACGCTCCTGCTCAGCCTCACGGCGCTGCTCCTCGGCATTCTGGCGCTCACGCTCCGCCTGTCTTCGCTGCTCTATGGCCTCCTCACGCTGCTCGTCGCTGATGCGCCGCTCCTCGTTGGCTATCTCTTCCATCTGAGCATTCACGTGCTGCATCACCTCCGACTCCTGTTCCTGCTTGGCCAGCATCTTAAGCTGGTCCTGCAGTTCTTCGTTCTGAAGGATCAGTTCCCGATGCGTAATGACATCCCTGACAAGGGCTATTGCCAGAAGCGCACAGGCCACACTGGCCACGATGGTACTCTTACTGTACTTCAAGTATTATTATCTATTATTCATTGTTTAGGCCGCAGGCCGCATTATTTAATCCTCCGAAGCGCCAACAGTGTAATGTCGTCGCTTTGCTCAGCACCTTCAGCGAAACTTCTGACGTCAGCCAACTGACCGTCTATCACCTCACGGCAGGTCTTGCCGTTCTGTTCGGCCAGCAGCTTCTCCATACGGGCATCGCCATATTCCTCAAAAGCGGTGTTGGTGGCCTCGTTCACGCCATCAGTGAACATCACCAGCGTGTCTCCTACGCCTAAACGCGCCTGCTCCTTCGTGTACGTGATGCCCTCGATGACGCCTACCAGACAGTTCGTGCTGATGGGCATAACCTCCACCTGGCCACCGTTCCTTAATATATAAGGAGAGTTGTGACCACCGTTACAGTAGTCCAAGACTCCCGTGCGCAGGTTGTAGATGCCATAGAAGACGGTGACGAACATCTGGTCCACCGACTCCTGACACAGCAGGCTGTTGGCTTTCGTCAGACACACGTCAGGCTCGTAGCCCTGCATGCCTATGGCACGTATCAAGGTACGGCTGACGGCCATGAAGATGGCTGCAGGGACTCCCTTGCCCGCGACGTCGGCTATCACCACACCAATGCGGTCCTTGTCAATGCGGAAGAAGTCGTAGAAGTCGCCGCCAACATCCTTGGCAGGTGTCATCAGCGCCGCCAGGTCCAGCACGTCTTCGTCCTCAGGGAATGGCGGGAAGATGCGCGGCAGTATGGCCTGCTGGATGTCGCCAGCCACAGCAAGGTCAGTCTTCAGCGATTCCAACTGCGTGTGCTCGGCCTGCGACTTCTTGATGTAATCTATCTGCTCCGCGGCCTTCTCGATGGTGACGCTGAGGTCATCCAGGTCGATGGGCTTCGTCGCAAAGTCGAAGGCACCGTTGTTCATCGCCTGGCGGATGTTGCCCATGTCGCCATACGCCGATACCATGATGCACTTCAGCGCCGGGTTCTGCATTTCGTTAACCTTTGCCAACAGCGTCAGGCCATCCATCTCAGGCATGTTGATGTCCGAAAGGATGATGTCTATGTCCTTCTGCTTCAGCAACGTCGTCAAAGCCTCCAGTCCGTTATGGGCAAAAAAGAACTCATACTGTCCCTTACGAATCTGGCGGCGGAAGTATTGCGTCAACAACAACTCGAGGTCCATCTCGTCGTCTACGCTCAAAATCTTTACAGGTGTCATATAGCTATAATTATACGTTTTAGGCTACAAAGGTAGTGCAAAACGAATGAAAAACCAAAAAAATTTGAAAAAAAGAACCGCAAGCCCATAAAATAAGGACTTGCGGAGCGTCGTCAGTTGTCCAAGGCGGATTCGAACCACCACAAACAGAACCAAAACCTGTTGTGCTACCATTACACCATTGGACACCGTTTGCTCGCTTAGCGGCTGCAAAGGTAGTGCTTTTAATGAAGAATGAAGCATGAAGAATGAAGAATTTGCTGCCGCACATCTATTGTTTAACGTTTTTTAGCATCGCAACGCACTAATAATCTTCATTTTTCTTTGTATTTTTCCTTCGGAGAAAATAGGCTGCACCTCAGAAAAACTCAAATAAATTTGGTTTTTCATTCGGTTTGCACTATCTTTGCAACGAATATGGCAAAACGAAAGAAGAAAGAAAACTACGACGCTATGGCTTCTTCGCACCCAGTGCTTTGCCCAGACGGCAAATACCGGTGGGTGTACGACGTCCCCATGCTTACCAACCCCAGCATCCTCTTCGACGTCTATTGGGTGCTGGCCATCAGCTTCGGCATCGTCTATCTGTTCAATATGGTCATCATGTGCTGCACGGGAAACGCCAGCCTCGAGATGGCGTGGAACTTCTTGGAGATGTTCGTCCTGCTCACACTCTTCTTCTTCGTACTGGGCTACGTGGCCTACTTCTTCGTCGCCTGGTACTACGGCTGGAAATACAGCGTCCTCTTCGTCATGGACGAGAAGGAAGTGGTCCACAAACAGCTGAAGAGCACCATCCACAAAGCCCGCACCATTGGCAAGCTCACCGCCATGGCAGGCGCCGCCAGTGGCAAGCCCGGCATGGTGGGGATGGGCATCTTGGCAGCAACCCGTACCTCGATGACCACCACGCTGAGCGGTGTACGCCGCGTCATCCCCTGCCGCCGCATGAACCTCATCAAGGTCAACCAGCTCCTCAGCCGCAACCGCGTCTACTGCGCCGACGAGGACTTCGACTTCGTCTATCAGTTCCTGTGCGACCACTGCCCCAACGCCAAGAAAAAGAAATAATGCAATCTTTTTCTACAGGGAAATAGCGGGATTTTAATTTTTTTGCTTATCTTTGCAAACGCGCTACTACCTTTTCTAATGATATAAACCAATTACAAACTATAAATATTACAATTATGAAACAAAAACTATTATTACTTTTTGCGTTTCTCGCGACGATGATTACGGGAGCAAGAGCTACTGTTGTGAGTATTGTAGGCTCCTCAGGTGGCTATAACTATTTGTCACCTACCGTGATGAACAAGAACTATTCACTGGTTCAGCAAATCTACACTGCCGAAGAAATTGGAATGGTCGGCACCATTACGCACGTTTTCTATTACTATTGGAACTCTGAGGGCTCTGGCTTTTCCAAGGAAGGCGTCCAGTTGTTTATGAAGCAGGTGGACAAGGCCAAGTTTTCGAGCGACACAGACATGGTAGATCTTACTGAAGCAGACAAGGTGTTTGAGGGCACTTTTGCTGGTACGGAAACGGGTTGGATACAGATTACTCTTGACAAAGCTTTCGAATTCGACGGCAACAGTAATCTGCTCGTCGCTTTCTACGACCCCACCGAAGGTTCTTTTGGAACTTCGAATATGTTCTACTATACAAGCACTTCCAACTATATGGTGCTCGACTATTACGATGACGCTCTTTGCCCTGACCTTTCAGACCTTTCCTCCTATCAAGGCACAAAGAAAAGGTACACTTATCGCAACGCCATCGCATTCAATATTGAAGGAACATCTACAATTCCCGAAGACGTCATCTTATACGAAGGCTTTGGCTCAGGCGGAGAGCTGACTTTCCCCAGCGGCTCTTATTATGGAACGCAAGAAGTATGGTCCAATATGAACAGTAGTTCCTCTTCCAGCTATTGGAAACAGGTTACAAGTGCTGCTGACGGTCTGAGGCCTCACTCTGGCGGAATGTTCGCGCACGTGAATCGCTCTGGCTCCCAACTCGCTGTTCCTACACTTGATTTGAGATCCTGCGAGGCGGCTACTCTGCGATTCTTTTATGCCAATCCCAAGAAAGGCGACAACGCTTCAGAGTTCGTAGTTTATTGCCGTCCAATAATATCTGGTAGCTCTACCACCTTTGAACAAATCTATGAAACGGCCGAAGCTCACGACGACTGGACTGAGGTGGTTATTAGTCTCCCGAAACGTTACTTCCAGTACGACTTCCAGATTATCTTCTCGTGTACAACGGGCGGTTCCGACTACTATGGTGTTGCTTTGGATGACGTGACGATTGACAACAAGCCAATTCCATTCCCAGACAACTCCGTTTACGATCAGGCCCTGAACGTTGAAGGTGGAACACTTTCCTTTGTGGCAGGTGGTGATTACCCCTGGGTCGTTGTCAGCGAAGACGGTAGGACGTATGCCAAGTCTGACAATTATGAAAAGCGCCATTCTGCAACAACCTTGTCAACAGAGGTGGAAGTGACTGTTCCCAGCGTATTGTCCTTCGACTATCAGTTAACTGGTGGAGGATATATTAAAATTGGCTGGAATAAAACAAGTTTGCAGAATACTAACGGCTGGTCTTCCTACTCCGCTTCGTTGTCTCCGGGAACATACACTCTTACATGGGAAGCCTATGAAGACTATCCTCCTTTAATCTTTGCAATCGACAATGTAAAACTAACAGCCACGCCCTCTGCCGATGATGGTTTCTTCGACGATTTCGAGGGTGAACCTGGTTGGGATATGTCGAGTTTCTATAATAATATTGTTAACAATTGGGTCATAGGCAGTGCTGTCAACAATGGAGGCAGCAAGTCGTTGTACATTTCTAATGATGGCGGCGTTACCAATGCTTACAGCAACTACCGCTCATACGTTTATGCTACAAAGTATTTAAATTTCAAAGGCGGCGACTATCCCTTCTCGTTTGACTGGAGATGCAAAGGAGAATACAGCGACCGTGTGGACGTCTATTTAGTACCTGATTCCTATACGATTGGTTACGAAAACTCAATACCCTCTTCGGCCATTAAGATTAATTATGGTGTTGACTTAGGAAACACCTCGTCTGAGGAAACTTATGAAGCCAGCTGGACTCATTTCTCCAAGACTGTCAATGTGCCAGAAGGTATCTATCAAGTTGTCTTTTGCTGGGAAAACGATAATAGTAACACCTTCGATCCCCCTGCAGCTATTGACAATTTCCGCATAGGTGAAGAACCCTTCACACCCACACAGCACGACGCGGAAGAGGCAACGGCCTGCGACAGCTACACCTGGAACGGCACGCAGTACACCACCAGCGGCACATACACCTATGAGGCGAAGAACGACGAAGGTCAGGTGACTGACATCTACACGCTGAACCTGACCATCCACCAGTCTACGTCAGAAACAAAAGATGTCACCGTTTATCTTGGCCAGCACTATACTGACGAAGACTATCCTGGCGCGTTTGACTTCGACGTGACTGCTGAGACGCCAACGACAATGCACTATACCAGCACCAATACCGCAGGCTGTGACCACGTCGTCACGCTGAACCTGACCATCATCGACCCAGGCATCCCCATCGACGAGGTGCACTTCCCCGATGAGAATTTCCGCAATTACATCAAGGAAGGAAGCTATTTTGACAAGGAAACCAGCAGCTATCTTCTGGTTAACACCAACAGGGACGACTACCTTTCTACTGACGAGGCAGCTGCTACTGCGCTGATGTTCAACGGAAAGAATGTCAGCAACACCAAGGGCATAGAATACTTCACCCAACTGAAGCAAATAAACTGCTATGGAAACCAGCTGGCTGGTACTGCCGTCGATGAACTCATTGCCGCCCTGCCTGTACGCAGCGAAGGCGATGGCATCATCTATTTCGAGGAAGCTGGTTACGAGCGGGTAAACCGCATTACGGCGGCACAAATCGAAGCTGCCAAAGCCAAGGGCTGGACGGTCATGATGGAGGCTATGGGTAAATGGGTTGAGTCAATAGGTCTCTTACTCCCACTCTATTTCGAATGGCAAAGTGGTGAAGACACATGGGACAACCTCTATCTGTCAGAGGAGAACTTTGCCTCCTTCAAGGAACTGCTCCAAGCCAAGGGCCGCACGGCAGAAGGCTCACTAACGTATGACAAGGAGAGCCATACCCTAACGATGAATGGCTTGAAGACCAATACCTCACTCCAGAACGACCATCAGGTGTATGACCGTTATTACTATGAAAAGGATCCTGTAGCCTGCACCATCGTCGTCAAGGGCGAAAACGAGTTGGCCGGTTTCAGAAACTATTATGAGAAAGAAGTCAACATCGTTGGCGAAGGCACCCTGAAGTCCAGCTCCACCGTCAGCTTCTATGCCAACAAAGTGAACTACGACGGTCCTACCTTGGAAGTCAACGCAACAGGCGATGAATACACTCATGCTTTAAGGGTAGACGGCAACGAAGAAGTCAACACGACTATCAATAGCGGTACGCTGCGTCTGACAGCAACAGGCTCACCCCTCGTAGTCTCAGTCTATCACGGCACGGCAACGCTGACATTAGGAGAGCGCGTGAAGGTGGTAGAGCCAGAAGGAGCCATCCAGACCAACTGGGGTGAAGGCAACGACTATGCTATAGTCTTCGCTGATGCCGAGAATAACAGACTGACCAATACAACACTTGTCATTGAGACAGAGCCTGATCCTGAAATCGTCATCGAAGTGCCTGCAGAGATTACGGCTCCCATCATACTGACACCTGTCGACTACACCACTCAGCCAACCAACCTGAACGAGGTGTTGGACGAGAAGTTGAAGCAGAGTCCTAATCCTGCCTACATCTCCATTGAACTTGCTGCAGGCGAAAGCTACGTCGTCACCAAACCGCTGACAACAGGAACCTCGCTGACACTGATGGGCGACGCTTCTGACCCAGCTATCATCGACGCTTCAGCACTCGAGGGTCCCCTGGTGCAGATGAACAACCGCCATCCGCGTAGTGGCGCCAACAACTACGGTTTCTTCGAGACTAACACCATCAACATCAAGAACATTCTCATAGAAGGCCTGGAGGACGGACTCTTCTCTGTGAACAAGACACCTTACATCGTCAACTACCTCAACGTTGAGAACGTACAGGCCAGCGTAGCCGAGGGAAAGACGGTATTCGACTTCGAAGGTGGTCTGATGGAACAGATGGACGTTACCAAGTCGACACTCTACGTGCCTACAGCCCTCTCCAGTGGAACCCCACGCCGTACCGCAGCCTTTACTGGGGCCACATTATACAAGGCTACCGTCAATCCTGACGACGCTTACCTGCCAGAACAGAAGTTCACTGTCAGCCATTCAACGCTAAGCAGAGTCATGGGCCTGCAGCATGCTGAGGGAACAGACAAGACCATCCTCAACATCGACTTCAACAACAACATCATCATCGACGCTCCTGGATTTACTGATGCACTGGGTGGCGGCCAACGCACATTGGTGAACTACAACACCTTCGTCACCTCAGACGGTACCAACTATACCGCCGATGAAGAGGAGAACCCCTTAGCCTCTGGCAACTATACCGAGGACGTCATTTTTGCAGGCAATCCTGCTGAGGGCGACTTCACACTCGACGACTGTGAGGCCAAGAGCAAGCAGATAGGCGACCCGCGCTGGGTTATGGAAACCACTGACATTAACAATGTTCAATGGTCATCACTTAACGGCAAGTCCGACACATGGTACACCCTCGACGGTCGCCGCCTGCAGGGCAAGCCAACCAAGAAGGGACTCTATATTCGTAACAATCGCAAAACGCTTGTCTATTGAAAAGTCTCTGAAAGTCCGCTTGTTAATTGAATAGTAAAACCCGCCGCGCCATCTCCACGCGGCGGGTTTTTACTTTTTACTTTTTTACTTTTTTACCTTTATCTGCTGCAAAGTTACGAAAAATATCAATGCGAAACAATAGTTTCCCCCGATTATTTTCAAAAAGTTTCAAATGTTAAAAAGTACACGAAAGGGACGGTTCTTTTTGTGTATGAAACAACTTTGCTCTCTGAATTTTATGCATTCAAAAATGTCTTACCCCGAAAAACGTTGAATCAAAAACGACGTTTTTCAGGGTAAGACACCGAGGTCAAAAAATATTACTCTAAAATAGGAATAGTAAACGTTGTCGTTCCGTCAGCCAGCGTAATGATAAGGTATTTGCCGTCACTTGAAACCGTAACGTTCGAGATACAGTCGGCGCGGCCGTCCTTACCGTCCTTTCCGTTTGCTGGCGAACCCGTGCTTTGCCACGTCTTGCCGCCATCGGTAGATACTTCCCAAATGCCGTCCTCGTTGATGCGCATCAGGGGAACGTAGCCGTTACTACCGTCTTTACCATTGGTACCGTCTTTACCGTCGGTAGCCCCGGCTCGTACCTTGTTGCCGTTGGTATCGAGCAGCCAATTACCGTTCAGCGTCCAGTACCATTGTCCGTCAGTATCCTGCATGACGCTCACATTCAGCTGGGCTTCCTTGCCGTCATGTCCGTCGTGTCCGTCATGTCCGTCATGACCATCCCTGCCGTCAACACCGTCTCGTCCATCCCTTCCGTCGGCTCCGTCTTTGCCGTCTTGTAACGTGATAGTTCTGCCATCACTGAAGACAAGGGTGCATGAACCGTCAGCATTGATGGTGTAGTTGGTGATGTAGCCTTTCTCCTGAATGGCAGTAACGAGCCTGTTCAGGTTCTCAATGCTCGAGTTGACCTTCTGCATGTATTCTTCCAGCCACTCCACTCGTTTGCCCAAACTGCGTAACTGGTCGCCGTAGTCGTCGCTGCACGCTCCCATCAACAGAAGTGCCGGCAGCAAAAGGGCTAATAGTTTGATAGTTACTTTCTTCATGATGTTCAGGGAATTAGCTTGTCTTCAGAGGAACGCGGAAGGAACCCGAAGCGGTGATGAATTCCACGTATCCTTCGTTCCAGTTAGTGATAACTCTGACGATGACGTTGGCATCCTGGCCGTCCTTACCGTCCTTGCCGGCAGCAGAAGTACCCGTGCTCTGCCAAGTGACGCCACCGTCGGTGGAAACCTCCCAGATACCGTCTGGACTGATACGCACCTGTGGGGTGATGCCGTCCTTGCCGTCCTCACCGTCCTTGCCGTCCTTACCGTTGGCCTGAATGCGCACACCATAGGGATCGGTAAGCCACTCGCCGTTCAGCTTCCAGTAGTAGCAGCCGTCAATAGGGTCTTGTTCGATGGTGATGTTTGGCATCTGGGCGTCCTTGCCGTCTTTGCCGTCCTTACCGTCTTTACCATCCTTACCGTCGGCACCGTCTTTACCGTCCTTACCATCTTTGCCATCCTTGCCATGATGGACAAAGACGGGGTCGGAGTTCATGAAGTTGATGATGTAACCCTCGCTGTTTTCTGTGATGCTTGTCACTACATCACCACTGGCGTAGGCTGAGACGATGGTCTTCAGCGACTCTATCTGTGTGTTGACCTTCTGGACAAGACTTTCCAGGTAAGTGACGCGGACGTCCAGCGCGTCAATCTCGTCCTGATAGTCCGTACACGAACTTTGGGCGCCAATGATGGTCGTTGTTACGGCCAGCAATAGAATTTTACGGATAGTTTTCATATTTGATGATGTCTTTTGTTTCTATGAGAATAAATGAATTTAGTAAGTGAAAGCCTGAGGAACAGGGTTGTCAGGATCGTAGACAAAGCAGATGCAGACGCGGTTGTCCTGTGGAATGTCGAAAGGCTGGACGCGGTCGCCCTTGGCAAAGCGACGGATACGCCACTCCTCGATGCCCGCATCCTGCAGGTATTGTGAAACCACCTGTGAACGCTCGATTGAGAGACGCATGTTGATTTCGGGAGTTCCCGTGTCCTTGTCGGCATAGCCGGAGAGACGGATAAATGCCTTCGGATGCTCGTGCAGGTATTGCAGCAGTCGCTGCAGCTTGGGCACCTGGTTGGCACGAATTACACTCTGGTTAATGACAAAATGAATGTTGACATTAAAGGAGATCTTCTCGACAGGAACGTCCACAAACTCAGGCTTTGGCTCCGGCTTGGGTTCGACCTTCGGCTCTGGCTTCGGTTCTGGTTGAGGCACAGGCTCCACGATGGTCTGATAAATGGGTTCCGTATGGCCGTAGCTCCTGCCAATAGTGTACTTAATGCCTACCAAGGCATTGAAATGCCAGTCCCGATTGTCGCGCTTGCCAAGCTTGGAGTTGAAATGGTCTGGCAGCATGTTGGCATTAACCTCAGCTCCGACGGAAATGTTGTCCGTCAAAACGATGTCAGCGCCAAGGCCTCCCCTGACCACGGGGTTCCACCGGCTGCCATCCCAGATCTTCTGGAAGTCAATGCCGTAACGCTTGTCAGCCTCTAAAGCATCGTCGTTGTTAAATGACAGCGCCACTCCCAGACCGGCAAAAGCCCATACATGGAAGGAACGATCAGGATTCCAGCCGCCAATCAAGGTGGTGAGGTCTGCCAGAACGTCAGCGGCAGGCTGGATGAAATTCCATTTGTATTCAGCATAGGGATAGGCATAGCAGTTGCGAGCCTGCCATCCGCTGACAGACAGTCGGGTGGCCAGATAGGGAATGTACTGGTAACCCAATGATGCCTGAAGGGCAGGACTGACAAGCTTGCTAAACTTTGCTTCACCCACATCGTAGGCACCACCGCCTTGAAGGGTGACGAACCAGTGAGGCACAAAGAAGACGTTTCCCGCAGAGATGAGCCGCTGGTTAGTGACCTGTTGTTGTGCCATTGACTGAGTCGCAAATGCTAAACACACGCACAATGTAAATAGTAGTTTCCGCATAAGACTGCAGTTAAAAATTAGTTTAGTTAATTATTTTGATATGCAAAATTAATAAAAAATTCTGAAATTATTAGATTTTTCGTAAAAAATATTGGAAAAGGCGGAATAATTAACTTTCTTTTGCACACAAAAACTCTTTGAAAAGCCATTTCTCAAAAATAGTGTTAATTGTTCCCCACTTGGACTATAGTCGAGACAGGAACTGTCTGCGATCTCTACGTTCAAGAAGTATTTTGGCACAGAAATCGTGAAGAGGTGCTGGAAATTATTTGGCGAGGTGCAGGAAATCGCGTGGCGAGGCGCTGAAAATCACGTAGAAAAGTTCAGGAAATCACGTGGAAAAGTAGAGGAAAGCGCCAAGAGAAGTTAGAGAAATCGCGTGGAAAAGTGTCAACACTTTCAGGAAAAAGCCTTGCGCGGCAACGCGGCAACGCGGCAGCGCGGCATTTGCAAAATTGATTCCGCGGCAAAGGATTTTAATGGTATTGATAATTATTATATATTATTATATATTATAATATATAATAATATATAATAATTTAATAAGCGTATTTCTGTGGACGCCACAACGAATACTACAAATTGAAATGGTCAAATGCCGCGCTGCCGCGTTGCCGCGCACTGTTTGCTCTGACACCATCCACAAAGCCCGCACCATTGGCAAGCTCACCGCTATGGCAGGCGCCGCAAGCGGCAAAAAAAAAAATAATTTTCAAGAAAATGACGGGAAGTTGATGGTGCCGGTCTATATGGTGCCGTTTTTATAATTAACTCCAAAGGTAGTAACAATCAACAAGCAAGAAAAACTCTCCCAGCGAAAAATGCCGGGAGAGTTATGAACTCCTGCTGGAGCGTACGTCCAAGGGCACCTACTGGCTCCCTCTACTGCGGTGAGACGACACCCTTCAGACCGTCCTTGTTGTAGTAGCCTCCGTTCTTGAACTGGAGGTCGTCGGTTTGGGGAGCACCGTTGTTGCTGAAGATGATGTAGGTGGGGTGAGTGGACAGCGTGCCAGTGTAGGTCCACTTCCAGACGCTGTTGCCGTTACCTGCCGTGCCCAGCTTCTTACAGGCCTGTCCGGGCCAGTTGCCGCCAGTATAGTTCTGGGTGTCCCATGCCCAGCACATGATGGTCTCTGTCCAGCTGGCGGGAGCCTCGAAGAATGCGCAGGTCTCGCCGGCAGCGACGGTGCAGAACGACGGTATCTCGACAGGACGGTCCTTCTCGCTCTCTACAACATTATAGGTACGCGAGATGATGTCGCCGACCTGTCCTCCTGCGAGGATGGCTGCCCTGAGTATGTGGTTGCCAACGGGAATCTCGACGAGCGTGCCTGAGGGTACTGCCTGACTGCTGGCGGTGGGGTTGGAACCGTCAAGGGTATAGACCACCTGGGCGCCCTCGGTAGAGGTGACTGCCGACAGCCTGACGAGCTGCTTGCCTTGATACTTGCCCGTAGGCAGGTCGGCATAGGCCTTGTTCAGAGAGTTGGGGAAGTAGTAGGCGTAGTGGTAGCCGTCGATGATCTTCGTCCATTGTGTGGCGTCGATGACGGCCTCTACAGAGCTCACGTCACCAACGACGGTCAGCAGACGCTCCACGTTGTTGGTCTTGGTGGTGAAGGCGTAATACTTCGTTGAGCTGCGGAAGTCGGTATAGGAGCTTTCGTTGTGGATGCCAGCCTCTTTACGGGCAGCCACCATCGCCTTGATCTGACTGGGATAGTCGAGCCAGTGGGGCAGGAAGACACACGGTGTACCAGGCATTGCCATCATGAAGGCATTGGCGGCCAGGGTGTCTTTCTTCAGAGGACCGTTTGAGGAGCCGTCGTGGCGAAGCTGCGTGTCGTGGTTCTCGACGAAGGTGACGGCATAGCGGCGGTATTTGCCGTTTTCGAAATTGGTATAGACGAGTGGCCAGCTGCCGTCGTTCTGGTTGCCCAGACGGCTCCACAGACCGTTGTCAGTAGCATTGCGCACCACATACTTGAACTGGAAGTCGAAAGCGGCACTCTGGATGATGTTTTCGTACTTAGTGCCCTCTATCCAGTTCTTGATGGTGGTCGAGTTGTCCCAGCACTCGCCGACGGAGAACTCGGGCTGCGAGGCGGCGTTGTACTGACCCGTAAAGGATGCTGAATAGCCCTTCACCATATCGTAGCGGAAGCCTGCATAGCCGAGGTCGTTTCTCAGGCAGTTCAGGTAAGCCTTGACACTCTTCTGCACGTTCTCGCTCTTATGATCGAGGTCGCGCATGCCGTCCCAGCCTTCGCCAGAGTCGTTGTTAGCCGACAGCTGGAAGCCGTTCTGGTTAGCCCAGTTCAGCGTGGCGCCACCGTCGTCGTTCTTCACGATGTCGGTAGATGTCATCTCGTAGGTCACACCTTCGTAGGTCTCCTTGGGGAAGTCCACCCAGCTGGACACATTGCGGCGGTGGTTGATGACGACGTCGGCAATGGTCTTGATGCCCTTCGTCTTGAAGGTGCTGATGAGCGTCCTCAGCTGCGACTCCGTTCCGAAGGAGCTCTTATAGTGGTCGCCTCCAGGGAACCAATACAGGTCGTCGTAACCCATCGACTTGCCTCCGCAATTACCACTCTGCGGCAGCCAGACCAGGTCGAAGGTTCCTTCCATTTCGTCAGCTTGCTGGGTGAGCACCGTCCACTGCGTCTCGTCGTAGGAGTCCCAAGAGAAGGCTTGGAGCATGACGCCGCTATACTCTGCCGGCCAGCCCACGGTGGGCGAACTAGGTGTTTCTGGGTCAGGGTCTGTACTTGGTTCGTCAGTAGGGTCAGTCTTGGGATCTACGGTAGGACCGTCAGGGTTAACGGGCTTGACAGGGTCGTCGTCGCCACAAGAAGTGATGCCCAGCGTCAAGGCGCACAGGAGCATCAACAGGTAGTAGAAATGTTTAGTCTTCATATCGTTATTGTTTTATTCGTTATGCAATATCGGCACAAAGATAATCATTAATTTTGAAACTCCAAAGGATTTTTGCAGAAAAAAGAAAAGTCGGGCCGTACCCAACGTTATGAGTACGGCCCGACTATAGCATTTAAGGAAAGATTTACTTGGCTATGAAATTATATCCGCCAGTAATGTCGTTGAAGATTACGATGTAGTTGCCTGATGCGATAGGAATGTTAGGACCATTCTGCACACCAATGCCTGACGGGAAGGAGGTAGCACCCCAGTTGACAGACCAACCGTCGATGAGGAACTTACCCTCCTGGTCGCCATCAGCAGCGAGATTGTACATCCAAAGGTGGTCGTTGTTCGGACACGACTCCATGGCCTGGAAGCTCCATCCGTTGAACGAGCCGGCAATACCCACAGCGTAGGTAATCGGCGTGATGTCAACAGGCACGATGGTGAGCTGGTCTGCCAGATAGTCGAGCGTCACAGTGTAGTAGCCTGCGGCAGGAACGGAAATGTTGCCAGAGCCACCGTCGTTCTTCACATAGCCGTCAGGACCCTGTCCCCACTGGTCGTCCCAGTTGCCAGGAGTCTTGATAAGTTTGAAGCCGTCGGTAGTGAAGTAGCCTGTGTACGACAACTTGCCGTCGCCGATGAATGCCAGCGGGAAGAGAGCCTTACCGATGTTATCAGGAGAATTGCCCCACGAGCCGTCGCCGATGCAACTTCCTACGAGATACCACTGCTCAGGGGTAGCACTCAGAGGAGTAATCTCGTAAGTCATGTCGAGCATGTTCACGCTGATTCTGTAAGAGGCTGCAGCACCGTCGACACAGAACGAGTGGTCGCCTCCCAGATTGTAGCGATAGTCGAAGGAACCGCTGAGGTCCTTGCTTTCACCCTTTGTACCAAAGAGCTTGCTCCAGTCGCCGCCACCGATGGCGTCGCAGGCCTCGTCATCGCCGAATGCAAACCACATCTCGCCACCATTGCTCTCCATAATGTATGTGAACACAGGATCTTCATAGACATCCTTGCCGCTGTGGGTGAACACCTGCTCCTTGCTGGCAGCAGAAGCAGCCCAATCGAGAGCACCGCCCACAAGGTAGTACTTCGAAGCAATGTGAGGAGCCTTCGGAGTCATGGTGAGACCCACCTGGCCGCAGTCAACGTATGCAGCCTGTCCGCCAATCATCACATTAGCATAGACATGGGCATTAAAATTGCGGGCGTCAGGACGCGGACCAAACATGGTGACAAGGGTCTCCTGCAGTTCGGCGTTTCTGAACTTTCCATCAGCAGTAAGCGCTTTGAGGGTCACCTCTTCATTCAGGTTGCCTTGCGGCTCAATGGTCATACGGATATTGTCAATAGTGCCACCCTCGGGCAGTTGTGTCTCTGACAGGTTGATAACCTTTACAGAGTCACCAGCGGTATTGAGGTCTACTGCTCCAGCAGAAGAAGCAGTGAAACCAGAAACGGTGACAGCTGGCTGCTGCTCATTGGACTGAGGCTGTGCCCAGTCGTCGAAGTCGCCCTTGTCGCAGGCCGCCATCAGCAGGCCTGCAGCAAAGAGTGACAAAAACTTTATCTTTTTCATAATCAATGATTCTTTTTAGGGTTAATTACTTGATATCACCAGTCTCCTTGGTAAAGTTGAGGTAGAGCTTTTGTCCAGCCTTAGCCTCTATACGATCCTGGTCGCCGCCCATGCCACGGTAGACAATCTTCTTGTCGAATACCATGAACTCAGACTTCCACCAGTCGTAGCCAGGCACCTTGACGTAAGCACGCAGACCGCCGTCACCGCTGGTGTCGTTGGTAAATGCAGGCGAGACAAAGTCAGCGTCAGCAGAAGTAGGAACATCGAACATACAGCCGTCTTCCTTCTCGCTCCATGAAGCACTCGGAGTGACTGTACCCATAAGCCAGAC
>Ga0265298_10001484_pt1 | contig 34790 bp, 52 predicted proteins | sample AusTroGonzalo_MG_3_FD_193486 | JGI IMG/M metagenome (GOLD analysis project Ga0265298, IMG submission 193486) | Bovine rumen microbial communities from tropical cattle in Woodstock, Queensland, Australia - Gonzalo_01 | ecosystem: Host-associated > Mammals > Digestive system > Stomach > Rumen ... | reverse complement strand
AAGTAACGTTTGACGGCGGCGCAACATGGACTTCAAATATATTTACATGGCACGCCGAGGGCTACACCCCTCTGCCGTTTCCTTTTCCAACAAACTATATACTAGAATATTGGAAGAAGTCCGTACGACTTGTAGGTAATTACACATTTAATCTTGACCATTACAGGACACTAGCGGGACGCTCTAATATTTTAATTCGCATTCGTAACGCCTCAGTAGAAAATCAATACGCCCGCCGAAATTGCTATGTTTATTATTATCAGTCGCGCATATTTGATCCTTTGAAATCATCAACACCGGCCGGAGTATTAAACGACGGCGGCGCGGCTGGGCTTGTACCATGCTTAAACGTAGAGGCTCGAGAGCGTAGCCTTTCAAATATGATAGCAATTAAACTTGTTGCGAATGAAAATAATAAAGACAAACTAACGCAAATTAACATTATAGCAACAAGCCTTTGCCGCACATGGAACGGCAGCGCATGGAGCACCGGCAAGACCGAAACCCGCAACCCGGCAGCAATAGCGCTCGAGATATTAACAAGCCCGCTACACCCGGCAAGCAAATACGACGATACAGAAATCGACCTCGACGCGTTCGGCGCTTTTTATGAATATTGTCAAAACAATGATTTATATTTTGACGACCTAATAACACAGCCGCAGAAAAAAGACGCAGAGCTGAAAAAAATAGCGGACGCGTGCGGCGTAGCATTTTACAAAGATATATACGGCCGTTATAGCGTAGCGATAGACCAAGCGCAGGAAAACGCCGTCGCCGTATACAATCCACAGAATATTATAAGCCTCACAAATAAAAAGACTTTTGCTCGCCGCGTAGACGCGCTGCGCGTAAAATACATTGACAGTACAAACAATACATACAAAGAAAACACCTACACAGTAACAAGGCTTGAAAACGGGCAGCCGGTAACTATTGACGAAAACTCGATTATTAAAGAAATCGACGCGCCCGGAATTACACGGCAGTCGCAGGTTGTAAAATACGCCCGCCGCCTTATGGCAATAGACGAGCTGCGCCCGGTAACTACTACGCTTAAAATCGGCGCCGAGGGCGTATATTATACACCGTTCGCAAAAATCGAGATCCAAGACCCAAGCATTAACCACGACGCGCAGGACACTATAATTGACTCGGTAACATATCAATATGGACTTCTTAAAAAAATATACCTAAAACAGCCGGTTAATTTTGCCGACCCGCTCAAGGCATACGGAATAGTAATTAACGCAATAAATGAAAACGGCGCGACACCAGTGGCGCTCAAAGTCGAGGGAGAGGGAATAACAAAAGAATTAGACGTAATAACCGACTACAGTATAAGCCAGCCGGAGCCGACTACGGGCAACGTAGCCTCATTCGGCGAACTGGATATAGACGGCGAGTTTAGCAAAATTACACACGAGTATATTATTACACGAATAGCACGCACAGACGGCGGCTTTAATCTCGACCTGCAGGAATACAACGAGGCAATATATAACCCCGGCACAATTCCCGCATATAAGCCGATTGTTAATAATACGCCGACACTCGAACAGGGCACAATCCCGCCGGACGCCGTAACACATGAGGAACTCGACAACAAGGTTATAGGAATAAACGCCGACACCGTACAGGCTGCCGTCGATACAATCCAAAACGGCTACCGTTTCTCTAATGTATACAGAGTACGGCCGGTAGAGGACACACTCGAGGAAGTAATAGCCAAAATAGACGACGAGGCCCGCAACCGTTCGGCCAGTATATCTATTACAGAGGACGAAATATTATTACAAGTGCAGGACATGGAAAAAGAGCTTGTCGGCCTTATCGACATACAGGCCGGAGCCGTAACGGCGCTTGTACAAGGCGGCGGCGCCAGCGGACAAATGAGCCTTACACTTAACCTGCCGATAATGATTGACGCGACCAAGAGGGCGCAGTTTGTAGCAGCCTCGAGCGAGGAAAAAGTCGCCGCAGTATACGCGCTCGTAGACGGTACGGAATACTACGGAATAAAGGGCTACGCCAGCAACGCAGCCGTTAAGGCGCTATGGGACGACGCAATAGCAGCCGGCCTTATAGCCTCACAGATAGACTTAACCGCAACACAAATTAAATTAAGCGCGGAAAACATCTACCTTGACGGCGACGTAATTGTTAATAATGAAAACAAAATTAAAGCCGCATTAATCGACGCCGCAAATATACTCACTACAAATATTGCAGTAAAAGATAAAGGCGTTATTCATTCAGACAATTATAACGGAACAATCGACGCAAACGGAAATATTACCGCATACGGCTCGACCGGCTGGGCAATCGACCACGCAGGAAACGCCGACTTCGTAAACCTTAACGCAACCGGCGGAAACTTTTGGAATGTAAATATATCGGGAAGTATTTCAAATAGTACAATTAGATGTATAAAAATTGATAGTCGAAATTTTTACATACCAAAACACGGTTATTTTATTGCATATATATATATGCACACATCACAACAAACAGCACAAGGCTTTCCTACGTCTTACGACGAATTAATAGGGGTAGTTTTAACTAATAATGACGTATACGGCGGATCTACCGGAAATAAATCTACAGACGGTTACGCAATAGCAAATAGACATATTTTACAGCTTGATACATACACGGTGGGCAGAGATACGTTTATTAAAGTAAATACAAATATAGATATAAACGACTACGAAAGTGGTCAAGGTTTATCATGGATAAAAGTTACACGTACCATCAGAATGTCGGGGCTGGTAATATACGATACGCTAAATAACCCGCTATAAATGGATTAATCGCGATTAAGTAATTTTACCGCGCCGAAATCCTGCGGCCAATCCGCCAGCGCCCGCGCCTCGACGTTTTCCCCTCACCACGCGAGCCCGCGGGGCGGTTATTGCTTAATTATTTTTCAGCTATTACAACCGCCACCCGAGCGACACAAACGGCATTACTGACCAATCGTTAAATATTGTAACATCACCGCCCGGCAGCGAGTAAGATTTATTAGCTTGTTTGTAACTGTAAGTCATAGCAGCCACAGCACACGCCTCACCCTCTACACCATAACGCAGATACACCGCGCCGAGTTTATGACACGCGGAAAGCGCCAATACAAGCCCAAGGCGTTCGCCGTTTCCTGTAACCTTAGTATTTCCATATTTACCATTTATACTCGTAAAATCTACCGCCAGCGCAGGCACTACCGAAAAGCGCATAGCCTCGGACACATCAAAATTAAACGGATAGCCAACACGTAAACCAATTCCCGAAACAATGGCACTATAACCCGAATAATCAAAGTCATACGGCTTTATAGCTGGCGTGTTTTCAATGCCTACATCTACGCCCGCCTCGAGATATAAACCCCGGAACTTTCCCCAGTCAAACACAACGGTATAATTTAAGCCGCCGGCGTTTATGACTTCTTGCTTAAATGTAGCGGCATAATTACCGCCGAGGAACATATAACAATCTGCAAAAATTGAAAACGAAATAGAACAAAGAATAACGAAAATAAGAAATAATTTTTTCATAAACGCACCTCATTAAAAATATAACTCCAAATATAAAAAAAATAAACTATTCCACAGGCTTTTTTTATTCGATAATTAAACATGATATCGTAATTATAATCGCAATGAAATTGTGAGCAATCGCAGCACACACCACGGCAAAAAGGTGCTAAGATTTTACTCAAGGAGTTTATATTTTTTATGAGTAGAAAAACACCAGCGGTTGCTTTTATTACGCGACTAATTAGGACAACAGGCCACGCCGACCTTATCGAACTATTAAACAACAGCCCATTAAAACAAAGGGATATAGCGCTATTATTAGATTATGCTGACGGTATAAGCTATAAAGAACTGGCCGACAAATACGGCAAAACCGAGGGTGCAATTTATGCACAAAAAAGAAAAATATACGAACAATTACACTTTTTCTTAGTAAAAAAATTGTAACTTTCGTTATTTTCGTTTTCATTCGTAATCATTCGTAATCATTCGTAATTTTCGTCACGCTGAATAGAATAGAAATGAAATGAATAGAATTGAAATGAATAGGAATGAATATATATAGCGCATAAATGCGCACCCGCCCGCCATTATAAGCAAATGGCGAGCAAATAAAAAGTTATATTTTACGTGGGAAAATTATGCGCTTATTTCTTTAGCGTATGCGTACATATACCGGTAAATAATATCAGCAACAACCTGCGGCATAGTTTCGCCAAGCCCGGCGCCGATATAATCGTCGAGTAATTCCACGGGATAAAAGTTATTATCACCAGCGAAACGCGCAAAAAGCCCACGTTCAGAAATATGTAAAATTAAATCACGACAGCAGGCACGCGGAGCAATAACGGCGAACTTATACGAATGAAAACTAATACAGCCGTGGGAGTCTGTACGGCGCGGAAATTGAGCGGACAATACAACATCAAGGTTGACCGAGCAAGGCAGAAAAAAGGAGTCGTCAGCTGCAGGCATTACACCGAATTGAGCATTAAACACATCAACATATTTTTGTAAAAATACATTGGCTTTTTCTACGGTATTGGCGCCCGCTATAAATAATTCAGTAGGCAGCCGTTTCTGCAGGGTTAGCCACATGCGCTCGACGCGGCCTTTAGCCTCCGGCGACCATGCAAGTATTTGCCGAATTGAGAGCTCGTCGAGAATGCGCTGCCATTGCGTTTTTTTATCATGCAAACCGGCCAGCTGTTCCCATTGAGTAAGATTTTTTTTATTTTTCGGAGTAACGCAGAAAATAGCGGCGCGATCCGAATAAATCTCCCGCGGGCAACCATAGCGGCCGATAGTTTGGCGCAATATTTCCATATAGCCATATAAACACTCGTGCTCGGTAATATAAAGCGCGGTAATTTTAGAAGTAGCGTCGTCAATGGCGCCGACCATGCAGTATTTTTTATTATTGCCAAACCGCTGGAACCATTCAAACGGAGTGCCGTCAATCTGCAGCATATCGCCGAAATTAGCACGACGCAGGCGCGGGCGGTGGGCCGGCTTTGATTTTTTAATTTTATGAGCCTCCGGGGATTTTATACCGTATTCGCGCATTATGTTTATTAACGTAGTATAACTAACATTAATATTTTCGTATTGCGCTAAACATTCGCCGAAGTATTTAAAATTAAGGCCGCAATAAGGTTGCGAGGCATAAAGCGCAACAATTCTATTTTTTAATTCAGCGCTTTTTTTATTTACAGGAATACGGCCCTTATTTTTATTTTCCAAAACCGAAAACCCGTATTTAATAAAATCAGTTTTCAGTTTCCACAAATGGCGGATAGAATAGCCGGTCGAGGCAGCAGCCTGCGCCAGCGTATACTTTCCAGCGGCTAAGCCCTTAATATATACGGGCAATAGATTTTTGTATTTTGTAGCGATCATGGCTGTGTTATCGGACACAACCTATAAAAAACTTTAATACAAAAATCTTAATAAAACCTAAAAAAAACCTTAATAAAATCTTTTAGAAATAAAAGAAAGTGCTTGACATTCTGAATTATTAGCCCTAAAATCAAAATATCTTAACAAGCATAAATCTCCAAGCGGAGTTTATGCACCTCGACGTTATATATTTTGATCGCTTTTATATACCGTTGAGAAATTAACGGGATAAAACAGACCCCGCGCAATTCCTAAGCGATCAAGGAACGGCGCGGGGTTTTGTTTTTTGCGGGGGCAGCATGAAAAAAGAGTTTAAGGCAATCGAAACAGAGCCGGGCAAATGGAAAAAGAAAGCCGGCTGGAAATTAAACAAGAGCGACCTTGTGGGTTTTGTTATTTTTGCAATCATTATTTTTTATGTATTCGCTCATGTAATTCTTTGTTGGGGGCTTTAATGAATAAAGAATTAAAAGACATTCCCGAAAGCGCAGTAGTGGCCGAAGTAAAAGCCATTATAAAAATGACGGGTATTAAACTCCAGCGTATAAACACGGGCTGCTTTGTAATCGGCACAGGCGCAAACCGCCGGTTCATTAAGACAGCAGACGCAGGAACCTGCGACTTTGAGGGTTACGACAACAACGGCCGTTTTTGCGCTATTGAATGCAAGCGACCGGTGGGCGGGAAATTATCACCGGCGCAGAAATGGCGCATAGACGACATAAATACAAAAGGCGGTGTGGCATTCGTAGCCCACAGCGGACAAGAGGCTTTAGAACAGCTTAAGAGCAAAGGCTGTTTATAAATAACTACGGAACCGGAAAGCCGTTGCCGCGGCCGGGGGTTTATATTGCGGGCTCCTACGCAATATAGCGGGTTCAATTCCCGCACGTAAGAATAAAGGGAAAAGCTGGCCAGCATGAACCTTAAAAAAATTATTTATCAGAGGTGCGAAAAATGAAAATTAAAGAACCAACAGAGCTGGGAAAATTGGCGGAAATGCTACAGGATCGCTACGGTTCCGGCAATCATTACGAAATCAGAAAAGCTGAAAAAACAACGTTGGGCTGGGTTTTGGAAATCCGTCAAATATTTGAGGACGACGAAGAAACAGCAGGTGCATCTGAAAACGAGGGGGCAGAAAATGAGAGTAACAAATAAACTCAATCTGCCGGAGGCATTCGTTAGAGCTGTAAGCACAGAAAGACACAACGCGGCCGGCTGCTTTTCAGCAACAACCCTTAACAAAGGCGCAAAGGAAATTATATTGACCGACCGCCACTGGGACGAGATCACCATAGACGCCAGCGACAACGTGTGGGCGGTATTCGGAACGGCGGTTCATGCAATTTTTGAAAATACACCCGACAACAATTTCCATGAGGAAAAGTTCAAAGTGCCGGTTTCTAAATCATTCGTAACCGGACAGGTCGACTGCTACGACATGGAAAATAAAACAATCTACGACTGGAAAACCGCCAGCGTTTGGAAAGTACAGTTTAAAGACTTTAGCGACTGGAAAGCGCAGGGCTTAACCTATGCGTATTTAATGCAGCAGAGCGGGCTCGAGGTAAAACGCTGCCGGTTTGTAGCATTACTAAAAGACCACAGCAAGAGCAAGGCGAGAATAGACGCCAGCTACCCGCAGGCCCCGACCGTAATTTATGAGTTCGAAGTAACGGCCGAGGACTTGGCAGCAACCGAGGCGAGAATAAAAGCCAAGGTCGAAGAAATCGAAAGCGCTTATTTAATGGGCGACGACGATATAGAGCCATGCACAGCAGACGAAAGGTGGGCAGACGGGGAAAAATGGGCCGTAATGAAGAACGGCAGAAAAACAGCAATTAAATTGTTTGATACTGAGGCAGACGCCGACGCAATGGCCGGCGAGCTTGGCAACGCGCACTATGTAGAGCACCGCCCTGCAATCAGCCGCAAGTGTTTAGATTATTGCAACTGTAAAGAGTATTGCAATTTTTATAAAAGCATTATGAACGGGGGCAAATAATGGCAGACCACAACAGAATATCAGTAATAGGCCGCACTACTAGAGAGATCGGCGAAAAGGACTTCGGTTATACAACCAACGGCAAAGCAAAATTAAATCTTTCAATTGCCGTAAATGACGGCTACGGAGAAAACAAGAGCGTTTCTTTTTTTGACGTAACCTACTGGGGCAAGCCGGCGGAAAGTATTAAGGCATACATCACCAAGGGCAAACAATTAGCAATTGACGGCCGACTAAAACAGGATCGCTGGGAAAAAGACGGCAACAAATACAGCCGTATTTATATTATTGCCGACTCGATCCAGCTATTAGGTGGCAACAGCGACGGCGGACAGCAGAGCGCACCGGCACAGACAGCACCGGCGCAGGATAACGGCGGGGACTTTCCCGAGGACATACCTTTTTAATTGAGGGGGCGAAAAATGGAAAATGTACCAATGATTTACAAATCAATAATTGACGTAATGAAAAAAATTAACGCGATCGGAAAAGACAGCTATAACAAAACACAAAACTTTAAATACAGGGGCATTGACGACGTAATGAACGAGCTGCACGGCGCCCTTTCAGATTGCGGGGTTTTTGTAGTACCAGAAGTGCTGGAAGAAAACCGCAGCACCGGAAAAAGCAAAAGCGGCGGTGAATTGTATTACACACGCCTTAAAATCCGCTTTACATTCTACGCAGCAGACGGCTCGCACATCTGCGCCGTAGTAATCGGCGAGGCTATGGACTCCGGCGACAAGGCAAGCAACAAGGCGCTTTCTATTGGCCTTAAATACGCCATGTTGCAGGTTTTCTGCATACCAACCGAGGACGAAAAAGACCCGGACGCACAGAGCCCGCAGCCACAGGCTGGCAGCATGAAAGCAGCACCGGCAAAGAAACCGGCGCCAAAGTTTGACTTTGAGCCAAAGGGCGGAGAAACAACCGCAGAGGAAAAAAAGGAGCTGGGCGCACTACTCTCGAGCAAATACCCGGATAAAAAGCCGGTATTTACAAAAGACGAGATAAAGGCCTTTAGCGATATGCGCCGCGATTATACAGCCGCCGAAGTTATCGCAAAAATTAAGGAACAGCTGCAGGCCCGAATAAATCCGACGGCCACAATGAAAAAAGCGAGCGAGCTGCCGCAGGCCGTAGAGGAAGTAAAAAACGCCTTTGACGGCGAGGTGGTAGAGGCGCCAAGTTTCGACAATATGGAACCAGCACCACAGGCACCAGCAGAGCCCGCAGGCGAAAGCGAAAACGGCTTTGAAATCTACTAAGGCGGGGGCGACGATATGGTGCAATACGTATTAAAGCGCGTAACGATTGCGGGCAGGATCGCGTTTTTACCACCGGCAGACGACGGCGCAAATGCGAACATAAAACACGAATTAAAAAAGTGCCGCGATAAATACAACGATTACGTATTAGTAACCATGCAGCCGCCAAAGAGTCCGCGCACGACCGGCCCAGAAAGCCAAAACCACCACCTTAATGGCCATATTATGCAGATATGCAACGAAACGGGCGCGGGATATAGCGCCGTAAAGGACGAAGTAAAACGAATAGCTGTAGAAAATATGGGCTATCCTTACGAAATCGTAAACGGCCATATACACCCTAAAGGTGAGAGCGACAGCAGCACGGACGAGTGCAACCTTTTAATAGAGGCGGCGCACGTATTGGCGGCAGATATGGGAATTATTTTAATAGAGGCATAGCCAAAGCCGGCCTGCTCTGCAATTAGGATAAATCGGCGGGCCGGTAGAGGCTTTTTTATAGGGGCATTAAATGAACTACATAAAAATAGACATGCAAAATATGGGCGCCCTGCGCTGCCCGTTTGGTATTCGCGATCTAAGTAATGACGAATGCTACGGCGGGAACGGACAGAACCGCTGCCCGTATTTTGTAAAATACGACTGGGAGAGCGAGCACGCGCCCTGCGTACAATGCACCTGCGACAAGCCAAGGATAGACGCCCGCGGCAATAAATACATTATTGACGAGGACGGCCACGAACAGCTGGTCTTTGATTTTTAGGGGGCAAAATGAGCAACTTTGAAAAACTAGTAAAAAATATGCGGGCGGCGCAAATTGCCTATAACGAAAAGCCAACAGCGGGCAACCTTAACGCCGTAGAGGACTTGGAAGAAGAAGTAGACAACTATTTACAATTCGTAAACGATTGTCACGCAACAACAAGCCGGGGCGTTAAAAATTGGATTAAGGGGGCGACAGCATGACCGAGGCGGAAGAAGTACAGAGGCGCTACGCGCTGGCTATTTCCGGCGGGATCTGCGAGGTTTGCGGCAAGCCATTAAAAGACGGCCAACCGCAAGGCGCTCACCGGATAGGCAACACGAAAGCGAACCGCGAGAAATACGGCGCGTTTGTAATCGACCATATATTAAACATCGGTTACACCTGCAGCCTTAAGTGTAACGCGGCGCTGGATATTTCAAAAAATCCGGCGGCATGTATTCAGCTATGCAAAAGGATATACAACCGCGAGGCTTTGAAATATGAGGGGGAAATAAAAAACAAATGAAAAAAGCATATTTTCAGTATTACGAAACATTCGAGGATATACTCGAAAAAATCAAAGACGATACAGCGCGTGAGCACTTTCGCCGCGTAATTATACGCTATGGATTGTACGGCACAGAACCGCACGGCCTTACAGATATTGAGGACATGGCGTGGGGAATTATTAAGGATTTAATAGACCAGCAGCAGCACCGCCGCGAGGTAAACCGCGCCAACAGGGTCGGCAAAAAGGCAGAGGCAACAACCGAGAAAACTGCGCAAGTGGAAACGCCAGCACAGACCGAGGAAAAACCAAAGACGGCCCGCATGGAAAAACCAACGCTCGACGAGATCAAGAGTTACTGCAAAGAAAAAGGCTACGCAATAAACGCCGAGGCTTTCTTTAATTACTACGAGAGCAACGGGTGGAAAATCGGCGGACGTACAGCAATGAAGAACTGGAAAGCGGCCGTTCAAAGCTGGGCAGCACGCGACAGAAAAACCGGCACACTATGGAACAGCAACTCCACAGACGCCGAGGTCGAACAATACGAAAACGTGTTCTAAATAGACGGGGGGGAAACTATGCAGAGCATTGAGGAATTATTAACAACATTTAATAACATGACGCCCGAAGAAATGGCGGCACATGACGCGCATATAGAAGAACGAATAAAAGCGCAGGAAATGGCCGAGTCATACGAGCAATACAAAAAAAGCGGAGTCCCGGAGCGCTACTGGCATGAAAGCATTGAAACATACAGAGTTACAAGCGAAATGCAGAAAACAGCGCAGCAGAGCGCCTGCGCATTTATTGGCGCCGTAAAATGCGGGGAGTTCAAAAGTTTAATAATGATAGGCAACGCGGGAACAGGTAAAACACACTTAGCCTGCGGGATCGTAAGAAAGTGCGGCGGCAAATACCGAACCGCGCCGGACATTGTAGAAGAACTGCGCAGGGCTAAGAGTTTCACCGCCTGCGAATCCGAGGCACAAATAATAAATTACTACGGCCACACGCCGCTTTTAGTAATCGACGAAATAGGCCGCGGAATAAATGCAACGGACGAAAAATACATGATCTACCAATTATTAAACGCCCGCTATAACACGCGCAAGCCTACGGTTTTAATTAGCAATCATAAAAAGGCAGAGTTTTTGCAGTATATCGGCGTAGCGGCAGCAGACCGGCTCGTTGAAAGTGCGGAAATGATAGAAATGAGCGGCGAGAGTTTCCGGCGGGAATTGCGGGCAAAATGACAGACAACGAACAGCTTTTACAATTACAAGCTGATTATAGACAAGGCAACGGCGCGGCTTTATCGGCCATGTATAAAAAACTATTTGAAATAGCATACAAGACGATAAACGCCCGCAGCTGCGAAAATGAGGTAATAGCCAATATGACAGCAGCCGAACGAAAGCAGAAAGCGCACGACTCGGCAACCTACATAATAGAGCAATACCTTAAACGGCCTGCGTTTGAAATTACGGAAAGCGTAACGGGTTATCTATACCGACGGGTAAATTATGAGCTATACGGCAGGAACCACCAAAGGGCCTGCGACAAAATGCTGATATTTACCGACAAGCTGCCGACGAAGAAAAAAACGCGCGTCCGCTATATGTACATTGTAAAAGATACGAGCGACGGCACAACGCGAACTTATGCAAGTGCCGGGGAATTGTACCTAAACCCCGAGTTTAGAGGGCTTAGAAAAAAAAGACTTGCCGAGGCAATACGCACCGGCAGAAAGTGGAAAAATTATACTTTCGATATTTTGGAGGTTAACGAATGAATCTTAATGAGGCGGCAGAAAACGCCCATAAATCAGCAATAGAACGAGAGCGCAACGGCGGGCCAAAAATCCGGGATATATTAAAGCATTGCGCCGGCGAGGTAATCGAGGCAGCAGAGGCGCGAGTGCGCAGCGGTTACGAAGTACAAAGCGACGAATACGGCGAAGAACTGGCCGACGTCATTATATGTATTTTAATTGCAGCATACGAGGACGGGGTCGACATTGAAAACGCCGTCAATGAAAAAATGCGGATAAACGCACAGCGTGCAGCAATGCGAGGAGATAAACTGTAAATGAACGAATTAAACATACGCGAAAAATGGAACTATACACAAAAGCCCGAAAACGAGCGAAAGTTTACTTTCGAGGAAATGGCCAACGCGCTCGACATTACAAAGTCGAAACTGTACGGCCTTATAGATAAATTAGACCTCGACAGCAGTTACGGGAAGAACGCCCGAGGACATAAGGTTTTAATATTTACCTATGAGGCGTTCAGACAATGCGCCGAGGAACTGGAGCGCAACGAGGCGGCTGAAAAAGAAAAGAAAGTTAAGCCAAGCTATGAGGCGTCGCAGGCAGAGCACCCGCTCGTGACGGATCCGCGGTTTTTAAAATTATCATTTTTCCCGGACGTAATACCGGCATGTTTCCAAGAGGCGGAATAATAGCAATCTATTTTTTATTCACGCGTTTATTAAACTTATTGACCGCGTGAGTAAATCCAATAGTAAAACCGGCAACAAGGCCAAGAGCACAAGCAATAATAGCGACTAAGGCATAAGTAAACATAAATTAATTTATAACAGATTTTTATTAATCTGTCTAAGGGAGGTGCAAAAAATGAACGACTGGGACGGAAACCGCCGCGCCGTATTTGTAACGAACGGCGATAGCAGCCACAGCACCCGCGAGAGAGAAACACGCGACTACTACGCAACAGACCCGCGGGCTGTAATGGAATTATTAAAGCGCGAAAAGTTCGACTTGAATATATTAGAGCCGGCCTGCGGGGGGGGCATATTTCAGAAGTATTAAAAGCGCACGGTTACCAAGTAATGAGCGCGGATATAATAACGCGCAATTATGCGGGGCAGAATTACACCGCAGACTTTCTGCGAGATATTACTCCGTGGCAAGGCGATATTATAACGAACCCGCCGTATAAATACGCGGCCGAGTTTGTAGAGCATGCGCTGGAGGTAATCGAGGACGGGCACAAAATAGCCATGTTCTTGAAATTGACATTTTTAGAGGGCGAGAAACGCCGCGAGTTATTCCAGCAAAACCCGCCCTGCAGAATATACGTTTTTACAAAGCGCGTAAACTGCGCATTAAATGGCGAAGAAAAATTATTTAATGCGGGGTCGGCTGTATGCTACGCGTGGTTTATATGGCAAAAAGGCAGCAAGGAAAAGCCCGTTATAGATTGGATATAGGGAGGCGGAAAAAATGACACCAGCAGTTAAAGAAATTGAGCAATTAAAACAGCGCCTTAAAAATGGCGTAATGGGCGAACTGGCGCAGGAAAAACTTATAAATTATTTTAGCCCTATATATTACGTGGAATATGAGGAAATGCTGCCGGGCGAATTATTCCCGCATATACAGCGGTTCGGATTTTATCAGAAACGAGCACGCGCCGAGGCTTTAGAAATATTTGAGAGAAACCCCGACGCAAAACGCGTAATAGAAAAGTCCATGATCAGCGGAAAAGAAACGGTTATAAAAGAACGGGGCGCGGCATGAAAAAAATAATTATATTAATTGCAATGCTGGCGCTTTGCATTGCGGCCAAGCTAGAAGAAGTGGCCCGCTATAATGATATTATATCACGAAACCGTGATAACGCAGAACGCGCTGAAATAGAACGCCTGCAGCAAGACGAGCGCATAAAAGAAATTGAAAAAGAACTCCGGCTCATTCATACAGATATAGACATAATACAAAACGGCTCGAAAAAATAAACGCATAAAAACCCCGAAAAAATGACTATAAAGGCATGATAACGCGCTATTTACATATATATTATTGCCCGAATTGCGAGAAAAACAACAATTATAAAGACATGGGCGAAATAATATTTAAGTGTAAAAAATGCGGGGCGCGGCTACATTATACGCGTGAAAAAATAGGCGGGGAAAAATGATTGTAATTAATTGTACCGGCAGCGACACAATAGAACTACACCAGCTCACAGAGTTTCAAGGCGAATTAAAGGAACGCACAGACGGCGACATAGAGAAAATTATAAAAAGCATTAAAAAGCACGGCTTTAGTTTTCCATTTTTTGTGTGGGCACATGCAGGCGAAAACGGAAATTATATAAACCACGTATTAGACGGGCACGGCAGATTAAAAGCCCTGCAGAAATTGGCAGCCAACGGCGAAGAAATCCCGCCTCTACCCTGCGTATATGTAAGCGCAGAAAACGAGGCGGAGGCAAAAGAAAAGCTGCTTAAACTAAACAGCCAATACGGCCACATGACCGCTGAAAGCGTGGCGGCATTTTTGGACGGGCTCGAGATAGATATAAACGATTTATCACTACCCGACGGCGTATTAGACCTCGGCAAATTGGAGCCGGAGGAAACAAAAGACGACGACGCAGCACCCGACCTGCGCCCGGACGAAGTAGCAGACAGCGAACGCGGGCAGCTGTACAGACTGGGCCGTCATTATTTATATTGCGGCGACAGCACCAGCGCCGAGGACATGGCCGCATTAATGGGAAACGTAAAAGCCGATTTAATCGTAACAGACCCGCCTTATAACGTAGATTACACCGGCAAGACAGCCGAGGCTTTGAAAATTGAAAACGACACAAAAAGCGACGCAGAGTTTAAAGAGTTTTTAATAAACGCATTCAAGACCATGCTCACAGTATTAAAAGCGGGCGGCGCGTTTTATATATGGCATGCAGACTTAAAGGGCGCTATTTTCCGCGAGGCATTACAGGAGGCCGGCGGACAATTACGTCAATGTTTGATATGGGTAAAAAACGTAATGACGCTGGGCCGGCAGGATTGGCAGTGGCGGCACGAGCCTTGTTTATACGGCTGGAAGAACGGCGCGAACCATTACTGGGACGGCCGCCGGGATCTAACAACAGTATACGACGAAAAGCCGGACTATAAAAAAATGAATAAAGACCAGCTGCTGCAGGAGATCACAAAGCTGCGGGGCGACAATATCCCGAATACAATAATATACGAGGACAAACCGGCGCGGAATGAGGAACACCCAACCATGAAACCGGTGAAATTATTCCAGCGACTTATAAAGAACAGCAGCAAAGAGGACGACGCAATATTAGACCCGTTCGGCGGTTCGGGTACTACGATTATTGCAGCAGAGAAACTAAACCGCACAGCTTACGTCATGGAACTAGACCCGCACTACTGCGACGTAATACGCAGACGCTGGACTAAATGGGCCGAAGAAAACGACATAGACGCAGGAACGGGGGCGCTTAAATGAGTGATAATTTACTGTGGAGTCAATTCTGCAGATTAGGCGAAATGATAGGTGACGGACTAGCAGACGAGCCGGACGGCGCGTGGATAAGAAAAGAATATAGACGAACAGCAATAGCGCTGGGAGTAGCAAAGCCGTCAGACTTTAGAAAACCGCGCAAAAATCATAATAAACAAATAAACGATTTTATGACGGAACGTTTAAAAATTGCAGTGTGTAAAAAATGCGGAGGAAAATTAAAACAGACTCGCTCCGGCTCATTACGGGGGAAATGCGACAAATGCAATTTAATATATGTACTAGGGAAAACAAAACGAATTAAAACGAAAAAAACGAAAGCGAACGAAAATAACGAAAAATAAACAACAATAACGGCGAAACAGTAAAAGGGGACGAAATGGGACGAAAAAGAATAGTAAAAGAAAAAGACCTACTCGCAGCAATTGAGGGCTGCCGCGGTATTATTTCCACAGTAGCCGCCCGATTGCACGTTGGCTGGCATACGGCAGAAAGAGCAATAAACGACAGTGAGAAAGCCCGCGAGGCCATGAGCGACGAGGAAGAAACAACGCTCGACTTTGTAGAGGGCAAAGCAATACAGCGGATAAACGACGGTGACGGCGCAATGATACGCTTTTATTTAGCAACCAAAGGCAAAAAGCGCGGTTACACATACGACGAACGAATAGAGGACGACGGCACAGATGACGACGAGCCGCTGCAGGTAATCTGCGACGGAGAGGAAGTCGACCCGCAGCCCGTAGGCTTTAGCGCAGAGGCGAGCGAATGACAATAAACACGGCGGAATTATTCGCGCCGGTATATAATCGCGCGTTCAAAAGTATAATGAACCACACACACGAACGCTGGACGTTCGACGGCGGACGCGCCAGCTGTAAAAGTTCATTTATTAGTATTTGCATTGTAATTTTAATTGTATTATTTCCGAAATTAAACGCCGTAATTGTACGCAAATACGCAAAGAGCCTGCGTTATTCAGTATTTGAGCAAATTGTGTGGGCAATCGACAAACTACACCTACGACGCAAAGGGAAAAAAGCAGGTTTCAAAATCCCAAAATCACGCACAGCGGCGCTGCCTATTACATACATACGAAAAGACGGCCGCGAGCAACAAATATTATTTGTAGGATTGGACGACCCGGAAAAGTCAAAGTCTATGAAAATATCGTCCGGCTATATTGGTATTTTATGGGTAGAGGAAAAAACCGAGGTCGACCCCGCAGACCTTCAAAACCTTAAAATATCAGCATTACGCGGCGGCGATACATTCTACATGTTCGAAAGCTACAACCCGCCAAGCGCGACACGACACTGGTGCAACACAGAGGCGCGGCAGCATGACCCGCGCCGCATGGTAATACATACGACGTATTTAGACATACCGCCGGAATGGCTGGGCGATATGATCCTGCACGACATAGAGCAGACGAAGAAAAACAACCCGCGAGCCTATGAAAATATTTACTTAGGATTGGCAACGGGAACCGGCCGCAATATTTTTGAGAACATCAAGCTGCAGGAAATCACCGACGAGCAAATAGCAAGCTGGAACGGCGAAACATTGCAAGGCATAGACTGGGGCTATTTTCCCGACCCTTACGCTTATGGCTCTATGTACTACGACGCGAAAACGGCGACCCTTTACGTTTGGGACGAGCTATACTTATACAAACACGGCAACTACGAGGCGTTCGAGGCAACGCGCAAACACATGGAAAAATTAGGCATGAGCATATACGACGACCGGCAGACAGCCGACAGCGCAGAGCCTAAGAGCGTGGCAGACTACAGACGCTGGGGCGGCGACACACGCGGAGCCATAAAAGGCAAAGGCAGCCGCGACGCGGGCTTTAAATGGCTGCAGGGCTTACACGCTATTGTTATCGACCAGCGACGCGCACCACATGCAGCGGACGAGTTCACGCTGTACGAGCATGAAATAGACCGACGCACCGGCGAAATATTGGCAGGCTACCCCGAGGGACAGCCCGACCACTTCCTCGCCCTTACCCGCTACGCAACCGAAAACGTGTGGCGACGCGCGGGCGCATAAAACGGCGTAAAAAATGACTATAAACATACGAGGAAATAATATTTATGTTTGAAAAATTGAGGGGCTACTTTATGAACATGTTAAGCTATTTCAGAAAAACAACGATTGAAGAAGTAACTGGAATTAATACTAATATCAGCGTAGCAATGTACGACCATATAAAACTATGGGCCGACCTTATGAGCGACCACGCACCGTGGGCCAACGAGGCAAAGGCCTGCGGAATATTGCCACAGATTGCAGGCAGATTAAATTATTTTGTTACACGCGAGCTGGGGCTCGAGGTAAAAAACGAAGTTATCGACGCACCGCTTAAACATCTTAATAAAAATATTGATAAGGTAGTCGAATACATTGTATTAATGGGTTCGAGCCTGCTCCGCCCGATTTATACAAACAATAAATTACAGTATGAAATTATACCGCTCGGAAATTATCTGCCGACACGCTACGACTTTGACGGCACACTAACCGCAGCCGTTATTTTTAAGCAATTCACAGAAAACAAAAAGACTTTTATTTTATGCGAAAATCACGAGTTCAATGGTACCGACCACAGCGTAACGCTTAAGCTATACGAAAGCACAGACGGCAAGCTGCGGCCCGTAAGTTTGACAGTATGCTCACAAACCGCAGAGCTTACGCCGGAATACGTGTGGCGCAATTGCGGCCGCCCTATGATTATAGAGTTTAGAAACCACGCCACAAATAAAATTGACGGTTCAAACGTACCGGTCGCAATGATAAACGACGCTATAGGACTGATTGAAATGGCAGACCGCCAGCTTGCACGCATGGACTGGGAGCAGGAGGCAGGCGAAAAGCGTATTTTTGCAGATCGCGACATGTTCGCAAAACGCGGCGGCAGAAACGGCAACAACGAGCCGGTTATATTATCAAGTTCACTTAATAGACTTATTCAGAAAATCGACGGGGACGGCAGCGCCAACGGCGAAAAAATCCACGAATACAGCCCGGAACTTCGCACCGCTGCACAAAATGAATATTTACAGCAGATTTTCCGACGCATTGAATTAACATTGAACGTCGGCAAGGGCACAGTAAGCGACGCCGAGGCCGTAACACAGACCGCCACACAGTACAGCGGCGGACGGCAGGAACTCTTTGCAATCGTAGATAAAATCGAGGACGAAATAGCCGCCAAATATGAGGACGCGGCTCTCGTATTCGCATACATGGCCGCAGCGTATCAGATTAAAGGCGCACCTGCAGCCAACACAAAGAGCGAGGAACTCTACACAATTAAGTGGTGCGACGACCAAACACGCAAGGACATTGTGCAGGCGAAACAGACAGCAATGCAGGAAATAAGCGCCGGCGTTTTGAATAAATGGGAATACCGCCGCGACTTTATGGGCGAGGACGAAACAACAGCCAAAGCGAACGTGCCGCCGGAACCGATAGCAGCGTCACCGTTCGGGCTTGAATAAATAAAAGAGGTGCAAAAATGGCAAACTTAAACAAACCAACAAAAGAAATTACTAAAAACGACCGCGCAGTTTTAGCGGGCCTGCGCTATGCAATAAACCACTACCCGTTTAAACGCCGTATAGTTTTTGCATGGCGCATTATTCGAGGCAGGTTCTAACATGCTAAGCCCGCGCTATTTAGAGGGCATGAGCGACGAACTCGTCGACATATACGCACAGCTCGAGGCGGATATATTGCAGGATATGGCGCGGCGCATTGCAAGACTTGGAAAGATAACCGAGGCGAGCAAATGGCAGGCGCAAATATTGGCAGAAACCGGCGCCCTTAAGAAAAACATAAATAAATACATTCGCAAATACGACCCCGCAATACAGCGGGAAATTAAAGCCGTTTATAACGACGCTATGGTGAAGAACGCCCGCGCCGATAACATTATTTTTAAGGACGCGCTGGGCCACGGCGTAAGCGACATAAACGCGCAGGTTATGCTCGCGAGCATTCAGAAAACACACAGCGACCTTTCACGCCTAACCATAACAACCGCATACACCAGCGAGCAGCAGTTTGTGCAGGTAGCAAACGCCGCATACATGCAGATAGTAACGGGCGCGGTTGATTATGATAGTGCAATGAGAAAAGCCTGCGACAAATTGGCAGCCGACGGCGTAACGGGCGTACAATACAGAAACGGCAAGCCGGTGCGCCTGCAGATAGAGCCGGCGGTGCGCATGAATATTTTAACCGGCGTAAATCAGACAGCGTCCGCAATGACATTAAACAATTGCGACGAATTAGGCTGCGACCTTGTAGAAACTACGGCCCATATAGGCGCACGCCCCGAACATGCAGCGTGGCAAGGCGAAGTATTCAGCATAAGCGGCACAAATCCAAAATATAGACCTTTCAGCGTTTGCGAGCTGGGGACAGTAACGGGGCTCTGCGGCATAAATTGCCGACATAGCTATTACCCGTATTTTGAGGGAATGGAAACACACTACACGCAGGCAGACCTCGACGAAATGGAAAAGCAGACAGTAACTTATAACGGCAAGGTTTTGACACGCTACGAGGGCGAGGAACAGCTGCGCGGAATTGAACGCAATATTAGAGCATACAAACGCCGCGCCTTAACGCAAGAGGCTGCAGGAATTGACAGCACGAAAGCCCGCGAGAAAATCGGCGAGTGGCAGGCAAAGGCCCGGGACTTTACGAAACAGACGGGAATAGCACGCGACGGCGCCCGCGAGTTTATAGGCACAATTGACGGAAAGCAGCCGCGAGGAATCACGCCGCGCCCCGAGATCAGAAAGCCGAAAGCAACGCCTGCGGTGGTAGACCCTACCCCGATAAAAGACGCACGCCTCGAGAAAATTGCAGCAGCCGCAAAGACCGAGGCAGAAACACGCAAGCTGGGCGAAGAAATTATAAAGCGCACCGAGAAGAACGGCACAACGCCGCTCGAGGAATTAAAGAAAATTAAAGAGTTCGGCGCGGGCGGCCGACCTTTAGTTATGCGCAAAGGTTCCAGCATAGAGGCACGCGGCAAAATTGAAAAGGCCCTGCAGAACTACCCGACGAGCGCAGCAAATGCAATTATGGACTATTTCAAAACCAGCAACGTCCGCGCCTCAAAAGTAACCCGCGGATATTTCAGCGCATGGGACAAAGTAGTCGCAATCAGCGACAGCAGCACCGTGGCCCCGCATGAGCTGGCGCATGTATTGGAACATCTTAACAAATGGATTGTCGAGGCAGAAACGGAGTTTTTCAACCGACGCACCGCAGGAGAGCCGCTGCAGCTATTGAGCGACGTTACCGGCTTAGGATATGCTTATTATGAGAAATGCAAGGTCGACAAGTTTTTAGTGCCGTATATCGGCAAGGACTACGGCGGCGACGCTTGGGAAATATTCAGCATGGGCGTCGAGCATGTATTATACGGCAAATATGGACGCATGGGAGCCGACAAAGAGTTTGAGGCTTTTATTATCGGGCTATTAATGAGGTTGTAAAATATGTTTACGATTAAGGGAATTATAGACGGCGAGGAATTACGGCTCACGTACAACGGTGGCGAAATATCGGGCGACACAAAAGCAATAGCAAAGGCGCTGACAGAGAACCGCAAAGACTACGGTTATTTAGGACTATTCCCGGACGCGACAGACCGCAACTATTTAGACGAAGAGGTGCCTGCATATTTTTTGATTTATAACCACGTATTCGAGAAAGTAACCGAACACCGCAAAGACTGGGAGCCCGAGGACATAAACGCGGTATATTAGAGTGACGCATTTACCAAGAGTAGAAAGCGTTAGGGGGACGGATAACAACCGCCGCCCCTTTTTTATTGCCCGAAAATATGGCCGCAAATGGCCCTAGGAATTCGCGTGTGCGACTTTATAGCCCTAGGTGGACAAATTACACCACCGAGGCCAAAACGACGCGCGTGTGCAAAAATAAGCCGTAAAAATGACTATAAACACATGAGTAGAATTATTAATGATGAGCTTTACGCACGGCTCGTTAAGATTTTAGCGCAGGACGAGAAAGTCGCCGTTTTTCAGCAGCTGGTTCTCGCACCAAAGGCAGAACTTACCGAAACCGCGCCGGCAGAAATCCCGCCGGCAGAAACCACAGAAAGCGAGGTTAAATAATGGCATACGCAAGAGTAACACCACGCGCCCGCCAAGGTACAACGGGCATTAATGTAGAGGCCGACGTTTTAGCAGGCGCCGGCGTTTGGATCAACCCACCCGACAGAGTAGCGGCTGTTTCTGTTGCCGTACATATTCCCGAGGGCGAAACTGCCAGCTATACAGTAGAGGTTTGCTGCAACCGCCCCGAAACAATCGGCGAGGACGGCACCGGCGGTTATTGGGACGACATTTACGGAGTGGCACAGACCGCGAGCCGTACTGTAATGATTGCAAACGCCGTAACGGGCATACGCGTAAATTGTATCAGCGCAGAAAGCAGCATAAATGTTGCGTTCTGCGGATAACGGGGGCGCACTATGGGACAAGTAGACGGGCTTATAATTCCACGCTCATATAATGATTATTTTTCACGCAGCGACCCGCAGGCAATCCGCGACATAGTAGCGGAATACACCGACGACGCCGTAAGTACAACAAGCGAGCTGCCGGTGCAGAATAAAGTTATAACCGCATACGCGCAGCCGAAAACGCTCGCGACACCGGTACACCTCGAGGGGCAGGACTACACCACAGTAGAAACCGCACTCGCAGCCCTAGCCGGCGCGGGCGGTAATTCAAGCGTAAACCGCTACGCAACACTAGCCGCAGCAGAGGCAGCGCTCGCAATTCCCGAGGGTTCGGCGGGCTATCTCGGCGACAACGCTATAGTTATCGTAGACGAGTTAAGCCCATACGTAGAGGGCGAAAACCGCACCGTAACACCAGCACAGAACGAGCCGGAAGAAGAAACACCGAGCGAGGAAAACGAAGAAGAAACACCAGCAGAGGAAGAGCCGGCCGAGGAAAGCGAGGAGCCGGCAGAAAACGAGGAGGCCGAGGAATGAAACAATTTATTGTAGACCGACACACGACACCAAACACACCGACACTCGAGCAGGTGCCAACCGATAAAATCCCGATTTATGAAACCTCAGCAGACGCAGACGCAGACCTTGAAAACCTTGACGTAGGACAGATTATCGGCATAAAGGACACGGGCGACGAATTATCTCACCCCGTAAACGTAGTAGAAGAAGATAACTTGCACGCAGTTACTAGTAATGCGGTAAGTGAGGCAATAAGTTATTCTACAACAGAGCATTTTACGGGTAAGTATTGGATAGATGGAAAAAAGATTTATGCGATAACAATTCCATTCACAATGACAGATACAGAAACCTATAAGAATATTGATACAAGTTCGCTAGGTATACAAGAAACGTTAAAATATGAAATTATAGGAAATTCTTTTAGAGCATACTACGAAACAGATACGGATAAATTAAGAGCGTGGCGTTATAGCGCACAATATATGCAAGTTTATTGTGGCAGTCAATACCCCACTAGACCATTTTCTGCAAATCTTTACTTAGAATATATTAAGACTACAGACTAAAGGAGCGTAAAATGTTAGCACAGATAATCACAGAAAACGGCGTAAAGAAATTAAAACCGCTTACCGCAGACGCAGGCGCAGGCTTGCCCGTAGGCTTTATCGGACACGCATTTAAGAAAGGAAATTATAGCGGGTGGCTATATTGCGATGGTAGCACTTTCGAGGCTACGCAATACCCTTTACTGTATGCGTATTTAGGGACTAACGTACTACCCGACTTGCGAGAAGTAGGCTTGAAAGGTGCAGAGAAAAACACTACTTACATTTTCGATAGTACGGAAACCGACCCACGCACAGGACAGGCAGGAACGCAGAATCACGATGTATTTGCACAAGGTGAGTTTAAGGACGACCAGCTAAAATCACATAGACACGCTATAGGTATATATGCACGACAAGGAAGTGCAGGAGCAAGTACACGCCCAAGTTTACAAGCTGGTGGTGATGGCTACGGACTTGCTTGGCAAGATATGCAAACATCTACTAGCGAGGGTGGCACCGTTACCCGTGGCAAGAGTTTTGGTGTATTCTACTACATCAAAGCGACAAGCGGGCTTACTGAGGGCCAGCAGGACGACGTTGCGAATATCATAAACGGACAGAGAAGTTATAGCACGGAAGAACACTTGACAGGCAGAAAGTGGACAGACGGAAGACCGACGTATGAACGTACATTTGAGTATACTAATAAAAGTATAACCGGTGGTACGTGGCTTTCAGTAGATGCACAATTTCCTATAAGTCATACCGATATAGTAAAAGGTGAAAGTCTTTTTATTTGTACTCAATTTTCTATAAGCCTAGATTGGTTTATAGAAGGTAGTGAACTTAAAGTATTTGAGGATATGGCATCACGCACGGGTACAGTTCTATTGACCCTCGAATACACCAAGACAACCTAAACTATAAGAACGGCTTTGCAGATTGTAGAGCCGTTTTTTTGACACCTCACGCAAACCCGCCGGAAAAATGACTATATAAGCGGGGACGGACACAATGAACATTTACACAACTATTTCTTTATGTATCGCTATTGCGGGCTTTATCGGCGGCGTAATTGCTGCACTAGTAAAGCTGGGCGCAAGCGTGGGGCGGCTTATGGAACGATTAGAGAGTAACGAGAAACGCGACAAGGAAGAGCGCGACAAAATCGGGGCGAACTTATCGGAACTATACGGACGCATGAACGCCGCAGAATGCGACATACGCTCGCAGGCTACGGCTATACACAATATCGAGGCTACGTGCTCGCGCATTGAAAGCAAACTCGACCGCATAATCGAGGCGCGGGGGTAGCCATGCAGATTATACACGACTTTTTGACAATCAACGAATACAGCAGACCCGGGCGAAAATTGCGCGAGGTTTTAGGCGTAGTAATGCACTGGACGGCAAACCCTGCAGCCAGCGCAAAAGATAACCGCGACTATTTCGAGAACCGCAAAACCGGCGCGGGCGGCTACGGTTCGGCCCATTACATCATAGACAAAAACGGAATAGTAGTGGCAGCCGTACCAGAGGACGAGGTGGCTTATCATTGCGGCAGCAGCCAAAAAGATCCTGCAAGCGGCAAGGTTTACACCGACGAGGCGCGGGCCCGTTTTGGCAAATATGCAAGCGAAACCAGCAGCCCGAACAATTGCACGATAGGAATAGAACTCTGCCCGACCGACGCGGCCGGACATTTTACCGCGGCAACAATCGGCGCAGCTATTGAATTATGCGCAGACATACTCACCCGCTACGGACTAGACGCGGCCGACATTACAACACATCACAACGTTGTCGGCTGGAAAGATTGTCCGAAACTATGGACGGAAAAACCGGCACTATTCGAGGGGTTCAAATGGAGCGTGGCGGAGAAAATCGCAAGGGGGTAAAAATGAATATAAACACAACAGAAAAATTAGAAAAAATCCCACAGACAGAAAGCAAGGGTGTAAAAGCAAAGGGCGCGAGCCTATGGGGACAGATTGCGGCGGCCGTTTGGATTGGCGGCTGGCAGTCGGCGCAATTCGTAAGCAATCTAATTAAAGGTATTGAAATAAACCCAATACATATAATATTAAGCGGGTTATCAATTGCCGCATGTTTCACCCCGGTATATTTTAATTTAATCATGGATAAAATAAAAGAAATAAAGCTGGGGGCTTAAATGCAGATTTTAATAATTATTTTAATTGCGATTGTAGCCGTATTTTTCGGAATCGGCTCTTCATGGCTTGCGGCCCATGAACACGAAGAACGCAAGGCAGCAGAAAAAGAAGTAAAAGAGGTTAAAGAACATGCGCAGAACATGGCGAAAGCAAACGAAACAAAAGAGAACGCAAACACCGGCAATGTTGATAATGATAATAATTACATGGCTAATGTTTTGCACCAGCTGCACCAGCAAGCCGGCAAAAAATAACGAGGTAATAGCAGCGCCCGACCCTATAGACACAAACGGCGAACTCGTAATTATTACCCTGCATAAAAGCGACGTATTTTTAACACCCGAGGACGGCGTCTACTTGCCGGAATGGTATTGGCGCAAAGTATTTAATTATATTGTCGATACACAGGCGGCGCAGGGTATAACTTACACAGACGACGAAAAAAAATGACTATAAAAGCGGAGGTTTAGAAAATGAGTAAAAAACTTTACGGTCTTATTTCCGGCTTAATTGGCGTGGCGGTAACTACAGCAGAAATCCTGCTCGCATATTTTCAGCCCGACAAATGGGGCCTTTATATGGCGGCCGCAGGAATTGCAGCAAAAGCAGCCGACGAGATCCTGCTGCTTTTCGTAGACAAGACAACAAAAACAAAAAATTAAATTAAAAAAAAAGACTCCGCCGGTTCCCGCAATCGCACCTCACCCGCAGGAACCGGCTTTTTATTTAACAGAAAACCCTTAAAAAAATGACTATAAATACAGCGGGCGCACCGCGTAACAAACAGCGCAATTTTATTTTTAACCACAGCCGCGGCGACGGCGTAATAAATACGCGTAAGGGGACAAAATGAAACGAGAAGAACTAACTGCGTTAGGATTGACCGAGGAACAGATTAACGAGGTCATGAAAAAAAACGGCGAGGACATAACCCGCGAACAAAAAAAGTTTGCAGATTATGAGGACATTAAAAGCCAGCTTGAAAAAGCGAGCGCCACTATTGCAAGTATGAAAGACTACGACGAAGTAAAAGCCAAGGTCACAGAATACCAGCAGCAGGCGGAGCAGGCAAAAGCCGACGCAGAGGCCAAGGTTCACAAATTAGAACTGCAGGCAAAAATTAAGGATTTTACAAGCGGTAAAAAGTTTGTAAATGAAATTACACGCGACGCAATCAACGCGCAGCTTGAAAGCGCATTGAACGACGACGCAAACAAAGGAAAGTCCATTGATGAACTTTTCAAGGCGCTTACAGACGGCAAGTCCGATATTTTGAAAAATGACGACGCACCGACACCGCCGGAGGTTCCGAGCATGGCAAACAGGGGCGGAGCCGCAGACGACGACGCGCAGGCGCGCGCAGTTATGGGCTTGCCGCCGAAATCTAACTAAAAGGAGAACTAAACATTATGAACGCAATTGCAAAGTTCAAAAAATATGTAGCACTTCTTGACGAAGTATACATGAACGAGTCAAAGACAGCAGTGCTCGAAAGCGACGCCACACTGGCACGCGAGGGCGCAAACGCTAACGAAATTATTATCCCTAAATTGGATATGGACGGCCTCGGAGATTATGACCGCAACAGCGGTTATGTTGACGGATCCGTAACAATGACAAACGAAACCGTACAGTTTAACTACGACCGCGGCCGCAAGTTCAGCGTAGACGCAATGGACAACGAAGAAACAGCCGGCCTCGCATTCGGTAGACTTGCCGCCGAGTTTATCCGCACAAAGGTCGTACCGGAACAGGACGCTTTCCGCTTTGCTATTTATTCAGCAAACGCAGGCACAAAGACAGCCGGAACACTTTCAGCCGGTACCGACGTATTGGCAGCATTGCAGGCCGCAGTCGCAGCAATGGACGAGGCGCAGGTTCCAGCAGAAAGCCGTCACTTGTTTATTACACCTACTTTGCTTATTGCCGCACAGAACGTGGATAACAGCAAATCAAAGGAAATCCTCGCCGCATTTACAAGTATTAACAAAGTACCAAGCGGCCGCTTTATGACTAAGGTGGCATTATTGGACGGCTCAAGCACAGGCGAAACAGCCGGCGGCTTTGCAGTAGCAGCAACCCTTTACAAATTGACTACAGATGTGGCACTTGTAGACGGCAAGGCATATTACACACGCAGCGGCAGCTCGCCAAACTATGTTTATACAAAAGTAGCAAGCCCGGACGTTTCAGACATTGGCAGCTACTACGAAGTAAACACAGACGGCTCACACGCAATTAATTTTATGATTGCAGAAAAGTCTGCCGTAATGCAGTTTACAAAGCACCGCGTCGACAAGGCAATCCCACCGGAGGACAATCCAGACGCCGACGCTTGGGTCTTCAATTTCCGCGAATACGGCCTCGCCGATATTTACGAAAACAAGACAGCCGGCATTTATGTACACTACAACGGTGCAGACCTTAAGCAGGGAGCAGCGTCGTGAGAGTATACGGCTTAGAAACACAGCAGCCAAAGGCACAGCCGGCGGCTGCACAGCAGGAAAAAAAGCCAGCTGATAAAAAAGAAACAAAGCCGGCAAAAAGCCAGCAGAAGAAATAAAAACGAGGGCGGAAAATGGCACAGTTTGACAATGTAACATATACACATTACACAAACGACTTAGGGCGCAATATTGTGCCGGACACCGCCACGTTTGAACAGTACAAGCTCGAAAACGTATTGTTTTGTAAATCTTTATTGAATGACGGCTTAATAGCCGAGCGCGAGCCCGGAGGACTAGACGACGCCTGCTGTATGATGATTGAAACAGATTACGAGGCGGCACAGGCTGAAAAGGGCGCAAACGGCGCGGGCGGTTTTATGACGTCGGAAAGCATAGGCGGTTATAGCTACACAAAAAGCAGCAAGGCCGCCGAAATTGCAATAGAGAAAAACGCCAAAAGCGCAGACGCAAAAAAATACAAATGGCTTAGTTTGTATTGTAATGTATTAAACGGGTGGCGCTAATGGAAAGCCTTTTAATACATTCATGCACATACGCGGCACCGGCAGGAACCGACCGCGACGGGAACGCAACCTATACAGAACCAGCAACGCTGGAACATGTAAGAATTGTGCCGGTATTAGCGACGGCCAAGAGCGACGTGGGCGAAACAAAGGACGATAAACTAACGCTATATTATGCGCCGTTTATTTCCACACCCGCAATAATTCCCGAGGAACTGGCGCGGGTAACATGGGGCGGCAAAGCGTACACAATCCGCAGCGTTCAGCCATGCTACACGCAGGGCGGCGACGTAGTACACCACTACGAGGCGGCTTTAATATGAGCGGTATTACTTACGACACAAAAGTTTTTATTAATAGCGCAGAGATAAAAAACAAAATCGGCCAAGACGCAAAGCAGGTGCAGGCACCGCTCGACGCCTTAATATTGGCAGATAGTAATTATTTTTGCCCGATAAAAACCGGAAAGCTGCAGCAATCCGCAATTATAAATAGCCGTATAGGATCCGGCGAATTAGTGTGGCGCACGCCATACGCACGCCGGCAATATTACGATTATCATAAACCACCATACCAGCCGAACCCGAACGCCTGCGGCAAATGGGTCGAGGCAGCAAAGGCACGGTGGTTTGATAAATGGGTAAGGTTTGTAAATGAGCGTATTAAACGTAGCTAACATAGTAAACGCATGGGTCGAGGAAGTACTTAACCTGCCGTTTACAATCAATAACGACGTAATCCCGGACACAAAAGACAACGCAGCCTGCCTGCGCTATGATCCGGCACCGGCGGCAGAACGCCGCTACACAGACGGCACACGCTTATTGAAATGGAACCTCACCTACTACATAAGAAACAAAGACCGTTCGAAAGCCCGCGAGTACGCAAGCTTAATAACGGCAGCCTTAGACGGCGCAGAAATCCCGGACGAGGCAAGCGGGGTCGTGATTGAAACCGAGGCAGCAACCCTGCCGCAGTTTATAACCACAGACGAGAAAAACAACACAATATATAGTGCGGCGATAGTATGCACATACTTAGAACCGCGCGAGGAATAGGAGGCCTTAAAAATGGGACTTATTCACAAGACCAAGTTTGTGCCATTTATCGACGTGAGCACAACAACAACACCAAGCTGGAAACAGATTAAAAAGTCTACAACTTTTTCTATTGCGTTCAACCCACAGACAAAAACTTTTGATTTTATTTCCAGCGAGAACCCGGAAGAAGAAATTGACAGCTACCAGCCGGCCCTTTCACAGTCATTGACAATGTTTGACGACGAGGACGACTTCAAGACCATTTTTGACATGGCCTTTAATCTGCCAACCGGAGGCGAGGCACACCGCAACGTTTTACTCGCATTCTATGCTAGTAAATGCGTAGTACCGACTACTTACGCACCAACTGAGGACGTAGACATAGTAGAGGGTAAAACATACTACACCCGCAGCGGAACATCGCCAAATTATGTCTATACACCGGTAGCAGAGCCCGAGGCTGCAAGCCTTGACTCTTACTACGAGGCAACAGAGGGCGTAACATATTATAAGGCTTGGAAAGTAGACAGCGTAGTCAAGCTGGGAACCCTCGACAGCGTAAATCAGAGCATTGACTTTGACCTTGCGCTCAACGAGCACGAAACCGGCGCGGTTACAGTAGCCGACGGCGTGCCAACATGGGTGCCGGGAACATGGGCCGGCGACGTATTCACACCGGCAGCATAAAAGCAAATGTTTACGCTTAAGAAAGCAAGGCTCCCGCAGGCTATAGAGGTCGGCGGGAGTTTTTACAAGATACATACAGATTTTAAATATTTTCTAAGATTGGGCGAATTATTAAAACAGAAAAACGCCGCACTCGGCGACTTCGATTTTATGTATAAAAACGAAATACCGGCGGGCCGTTTAGAGGGAATTGTCGCCCTTAGTAAGTTTATGAACCCGCCGCAGGAATTACCGCGAATACGGGAAGAAAGCGACGAGCGCGTTTTAGATTATGAAATAGACGCGCCTTATATTTACGCCGCATTCATGGAACAATACGGGATAGACCTAATAGAAACAAGCCTGCACTGGTACAAGTTTTTAGCATTATTGCGAGGTCTACACGACACAGAATTAAACCGGATAATCAGCGCCCGGCTTTATAAACCGAGCGGGAAAAATAGCGAATATGACAAAGCGCAACAGAAAAACTACGAGGCGTGGCGACTACCACAGCCGGAGGAACCGGACGAGGCACTCGACGAGTTCTTAGGACAAATAAAATAAAAGGGGCATACAATGGCAGACGGCGAAGTTAAAATAAACACCAAACTAGACACCTCGGGTGTTGATAAAGGGGTAAACGACCTTAAAAAGAAATTGAACGACGCCGGCAAAACCATAGACGACGCCGGCAAAAAAAGCAAAAATCTTAACACAAACCTTAGCGGCATAAATAAGACCGCACTAGCCACAGCCGGCGCGGTGGCAGGCGTAGCCGTAGCCGTAAAAAAGACAGTAGACGCCCTTAACGAATGCGAGGCTGCTTATAAAGTACAGCGCAACGCAGAAATAGCACTGCAGCAGGCGGCAAAAAATAACCCATATTTGAATAATGAGAGCGTTTACAATCTGCGTAATTTTGCAAGCGAACTACAGTCTATGTCAAATATAGGCGACGAAGTAAGTATAAAAGTAATGAGCCAGCTTGCCGCCACCGGACGCAACGAAGAGCAGATAATGCAGATTATGAAAGCGGCCGCAGATATGGCAGCCGTAACCGGCGAGGACATAGCAAGCGCAGCAACCAAATTAAACGCCACATTAAACGGCAACGCCGGAATGTTAGGCCGACAAGTTACCGCTATAAACAACCTCACAAAAGAAGAACTCGAAAGCGGCCGTGCCATTGAAATAGTGGCACAGCAATACAACGGCAGCGCCGCCGCAATGGCAGACAATACAGTCCAGCTCGCGAACGCATGGGGCGACTTTAAGGAAAATATCGGGCGAAACTGGGCGGAAAAAACAAGCCCTATTAAAAAGTTTTTCACCGACACATTAAACGACATCAACGAGGCGCTCCGCCTTACCGCAGATAAAAAAGACGCGGCAGCCGCAGGAGCAGCGGGAACGGAAACCGCCGCACAAGCGAAATTAAACTACGAGGGCGCCGCCGCACTTCTCGCTCAAATGGACGCTAACCCGGGAATGACAGAGCGCCGTGGCGGAATTATGGCCGGCTTAATGGTAGATCCGACGTGGCAGAAAAAACGCGACGCGCAGGCAAAGACCGTCGAGGACTTAAAAAAACGTTATGAGGAACTCACCAAAGCCGAGCAGGACGAGGCAGAGGCCGCACAGAAAGCCGCAGACGAGGCACAAGCCGCAGCAGATAAAGCCGCAGCCGCAAAAACCCGCGACGAAACCGCCGCCGACTTCATACAGAAAAACAAAGCCGCACTCGCCGAACGTATCGCACAAATGGAACTCGAGGCGAAACTTACCGGCGAAGAAGTGGACGCGGGCGAAATGTATAACGCGTACATGAGTAGTTATATCGACCTCTTAACAAAATCTAACGGCCTAGTAACAGAAAACAACACAGCCGCAAAGGAACGCCTCGCACTTCTTGAACAATGGGCAGCAGAGGCGGGAAAAGTAGCCGACGAAGAAGAGCGCAAGGCCTATGCGGAAAAAATGCAGAACGAGGCCGCCGCGCTGCTCGCAACAGTAGACGGACTCGACGAGGGGACAATATACGACAAATACGCAAAGCGCGAGCAAGAGTTACTACAACTCAAACGCGACATAACCGCCGCAGAAATCGAGGACGCAGAAAAGCGCAAAGACGCACTCGAGAAAATCGACGAAGAACTCGCCGACAACCGCCGCGAACTATGGGCGGGCGTGGCTGGCGAGGTAAACGGCTACGCGCAGCAAGTAAATGAAATTATACAAGGCGCGGCAAAGCTGGCGCTTGAAACAGAAAATAACCGCATGAAAGCCGAACTCGCAGACCTTGAGGCGAAATATCGTAAGGGCGAAATAGGCGAAGAAGAATACCAAAAGAAAGTCAGCGAGGCGAAAAAGAAAGGCGCCGAAATGCAATATAAAATTGAAATGGCACAGTGGAGCGCTAACATATTGAGCGCCACAGCAAACACCGCCGTCGGCGTAACACAGGCACTCGCACAGGGCGGCGTGGCCGGAATTATTACCGGCGCACTCGTAGCCGCAGCCGGAGCCGTACAGCTGGCGTCAATCATGGCCGCAAAACCTATTAAACATTTTGCAGCCGGAGGTGTAGTCGGCGGAATAAATGGCGCGAGCATGGGCGCGGATAATACAACGATAGCAGCACGCACCGGCGAAATGATAATGAATGCAAACCAGCAGCGGGCGCTGTGGGATATGATAAACGGCACAGGGGCCACAGGAAACAACGGCGGCGTAAATGTAACAATTAATAACAGCGCCGCCAATTTAGTGAGCGCACGCCCACAGATAACACGCGGTCAAATCGAATTAATGATAGACGCCCGCGTTAATGACGGACTTAACAAAGGACGCTTTGACGGCGGACTTAACGCAGCAAGTGCGGGCATGAGCGGAAAGTATTACGGAGTTTAAAAGGGGGCGAAATATGGCAGCATGGCCGGAAAATGTAAACAATAGATTTTATGGGCTCGACGCGCAGCCGGTAGAAAACCGCGAGGCGACAAAATACAAAAGCGGTCGCGTGATTTATCGAAAAAGAAACACCACGCAAAAAATAAACCATAGCGTATTATTACAACTCAACGACAGCGACAAGGACGAAAACAACAAAACAGAGTTTACACGTTTTTTAGACTGGTACGAACAGACGGCAGGCTCCGGCTCCGTCCCTATAACCTTAACCGACATAGAGGCGAAAACCGGCACTAAAAATTATTACGTATTCGTAGAAAATTGGAGCGGCCAGCGATACAAGGAAATATCTCTAACACTAGAGGAGTGCTAAAAATGGGCGTATTTAAAGAATTGACCGAGGGCGGTTTATTTAACCTGCCGTTTTTATTACACATATACGACGAAAACACACATTTATACTTAGTAAACGACAACACCAATTTAACATATAGCGGCCACACTTTCGCGGCTGCCTCATTCGACTATACACCGAGCACAAACGGCGACGCAACGCTCGCGTGCGATATTTTCGACAAGCCCGAACTATTAAACTACATCAATAAAAACCGCGTATTTAATTGCGATTTAGTCGGCGTATATAATGGCGGCGAGGTTGTACCGCTAGAAACATATAGACATAAATACGGCGACGCAACGTGGGACGGCGTAAAGTTTGAAGTTAAACTAGACGGCGACGACCGCGGCAATATGACCTTTCCGGCGCTGATATATAACAGCTACAACAACCGCGGCGCAGTATGATTTATTATCAAGATTTATTAACGGCCAGATACAGCCCGCACGGCCGCGGCGACGGCGGGTTTTATGACTGCTGGGGTTTTGTATTGGAATGCGTAAGGCGCGACGGAAAAAAAATAAATGATCCGTTTAAAAATATAGAAAGATTATCAGCAGGCGCAGAAATCCCTTATATAAATGACTTTAATAATATACGGGAAATTAGCAGCCCGAAAGCGGGCGTTATTGCGGAATGTAAAACCGGCCCTAACCTACACGTGGCGTTTATGCTAACAAACAGTTTAGCTATACACATAACGCAGAGCGGGCCGCACGTAACGCACATACGCGCATTAAATCCAATACGATTTTATGAGGTTTTAGAATGAAAGCTAATTTAATTAAATCATTAAAGAATACAGCCGAGGTTGTAGAAATTGAGGCAGGACGCAGCGCACGCCGTAACTTTCCGGGCGTAGACTTTGAAAACGCCGTATTAATAATAAATGGGAAAATCTCTACGCCCGACACAATTATACAAGATAACGACACTGTTACATTAAGATTAATACCGGGCGACCTCACAGACACGCCGTGGTGGGTAGCTACCTTTATTATTCCGTTCGGTTTTTTAATTCAGCCCGCCGAGCTGGCATATAAAGCGCGAGAGCAGGCAGCAGAGGCAGAGGCAGAACTCGAAAAAATAAAACGAATGACAAACGCGCCAAGTATAGACAACCGTCCATTTTTACGAGGCGCGACAAACGCAATAGCAACCGGCAAAAGTCAGCCATATTTTTGTGGCCGTAATTTTTTGACGCCGTACTTATTCACAAAGCCATATTATAAAATTAGCGGAAACCTCGGAAACACGCAGGAAGTAATTAACGTGCTAGAGGGCGGCTTTAAGGGCGTGGGTATAGATATTGTGGGTATAGGCGACACGTCTATAGCATATTTGAACGCCGCACAAAACGGCGTATATTCAGTCGGGGCTGGTATATTCGCAAACGGACAGGTAGAAATAAGGCAGGACGGCCAATTATTCCAAGCAATTACTCAAGCCAATTACAAGGTTAATTCTAAAATCGTAAACCGCGAAATTACCGAAGATTATAAAATACAGGAAGGAAACGGGGAATATTTAGTTTTAACGCTCGACCCTTGCGCCCTAGATGTAGAAATATGTATTAATTTCCCATACGGACTTTATGAAATTGACGAAGAAAGCGGCGAAGAGGGAGCCAGCGCCGTTACAATTATACCGGAAGTATCGTTTGACGGCGGCGCAACATGGACTTCAAATATATTTACATGGCACGCCGAGGGCTACACCCCTCTGCCGTTTCCTTTTCCAACAAACTATATACTAGAATATTGGAAGAAGTCCGTACGACTACCG
>Ga0265298_10001483_pt1 | contig 34815 bp, 26 predicted proteins | sample AusTroGonzalo_MG_3_FD_193486 | JGI IMG/M metagenome (GOLD analysis project Ga0265298, IMG submission 193486) | Bovine rumen microbial communities from tropical cattle in Woodstock, Queensland, Australia - Gonzalo_01 | ecosystem: Host-associated > Mammals > Digestive system > Stomach > Rumen ... | reverse complement strand
AAGCGAACGTCCCACGTTCCATTGCGGTTTTTCGACTTCTTTATTGGATGCATGGTCTTTGTGAGCCATCGAGATAATGTAATAAAGGAAAATCCCAAATAATAGCAAGCAAATAATGCCATCGCTACGGGTAATAATATTGCTAGTATTAACACCGGCTAGGTTTACGCTAAAGAATAGTACTACGATCACGGTCGAAATTAGAAGCAGCAGCGGTAATTCTTTGCGTACAGTGTTTTTCTTAACGCGAATCGGGCGAATTAATGCGCCGATCCCTACGAGCAGTAAAATGTTCAAAATATTACTACCAACTACGTTACCAAAAAGCAAATCGGATTTCCCAGAAAGCAGGGAAGAAATCGACACGGCAAATTCCGGTGCGCCCGTACCAAAGGCCACAATTGTAAGGCCAATTAACATCTTGGAAACTTTAAAATTCGAGGCCGTCGAGGAAGCGCCCATAATGAGCCAGTCAGCACCCTTAATCAAAAAGGCGAAGCCCAGAATAAGTAATAGTATTTGTAACGTAGTATCCATTTTTTACCTTTTTATTTTTACAACGCTTATGTTTATCATAGCACATCCTGAAAAAATATCAAGTAATAATGCATAAAAACTGTTTCAAAACTTTAAAAAGTGTGTTATAATACCTGTATCGTGCGAATGTAGCTCAGTTGTTTAGAGCGCTTCCTTGCCAAGGAAGAGGTCGAGAGTTAGAGTCTCTTCATTCGCACCATTTTTTATACTAGTTTTAAGCTAGTTGGGTACATTTTTATTTGAGTAACATGCACACGTAAGGGTGAGGAGGTGAAAAAGCATGGTGTATGATTTTCAGCACATTGATGCACTGTGGGATTTCGCGGTAGCAGAGTTTGAGCATGGGGGTGCTAACGGAAAGGCGTATGCTGCAGAGACCGTAAAGGCACATCTTGAGGATTTTCTCAAAAACAAGAAAGACCACGAGCAAATCATTAAGATGCTAACAGTAGCGTTTGTTGCTCAGAATTACAAAGAGCTCATTTCAGCAGGTTTCACAATCGATGAAATCGAAGCTGAGCTCAACAAATATGGCGGTTCAATCAAATCGGCCGCGGCGGCCTCAGCGCCGTTATAACAACCAAAACACCGGCCCACGGGCCGGTGCTTTTTGTGCTATTTTCGTTTACCTAGCTTAGGTTTGCGTTGTTTTTGCATCGCGTGCTTGATTAACGCGCCAGCAATCACACTACTGCCAGCAATAAGTATAGTTAAGTTATTTTGATCGTTAATTATGCCGGTGTTTGGAATGTCGATTTCTGGCTCGTCTACCGGCTCCGGTTCCGGTTCTGGCTCCGGTTCTGGCTCTGGTTCTGGTTCGGCCACCTCGATCGTTGCCACGCCTAGCAAGTTTGCGTGCTGATCAGAATCGTAAGTATTGGCATTAGCGAGCTTAACGAAATAATTATCATGCTCTTGTAAAGTTTCGTACGGTTCGGCGATTTGCAAATAAACCTGGTATTCGCCAGACGCCAAATCTTCTGGAATATCACTACTAAAATCAAGTGTATATTTATTGGTATTGTAATTTACTAGTTTGCGAATGTCTGCTTCAAGATTAATACTATATTTTTTGTCATCATCAACAAGCAATAGCTTCACATCTTTCTCATTCACCAGATATCCGTACCCATCATTATCAAGCACTACTTGTGCCGTGATTTTATCGTTATTAATATCAAAGTCTACTGTATCGATAGTCAGACGGTAGCCTAAACGACTAATTATGTCTGGGTACCAATTAGGGCTCAAATCTAGCCATGCACCCGTAATGACCGAGGCGTAATCTTGTTCCATCAGGTCATTTGTTTCGCTTTCACTCAAGTCATAAAGCACCCATTTTCGACGACTTGGATAAGAAGAATTTTTATAATATTCTGTATCATTAAAATAAGAATACGGCTTATTCGGTGCATATTTAAACAACATTTCCCTAAGCTCAGGAATCATGTCGGAACTATTTATACTCAGACGCGATAAATACGAACCATCAAATGGTACCACACTATCCGGACTAGGTAGATTTACGATTCCGGCAAAATAGTCTAATACCCATGACGAATCCACGGCAACAGCCTTCGTATTTGGGACTACATCCATCAGGAATTTATATTGTTTCGCATATGTCTCGTACGAAAAACCTTTGTCAACCCTTAATATAGTTGACTCAAAATTTCCAAGCGTCGGTGGTTCGCCGCTGATATAATAATTCCAATCGTTTGGCAAATCGAGAATGTAGCTCATTCTTGGATAGAAAGGAGTGAGGCTCATATCTAGCTCGGCGAAGCTAATGATGTCTTCATTCTCTTCGATGAATGGTTTTAGTAGGTTAATGGCCGTCTCGTAAGTTTTAACCGCAAGCTCACTATTGACTAAGTCCCGATAATAACATTCGCTAGCCGCTTCAGCATCGCAAAGCTCATGTGGTGTCGCGCCGGAATAATCTGTAAACGATGGCGTCAAGATGATCTTGAAACCATTTTCACGGATGATATTGACCGCATTTTGTAACGCACCTAAAGCTGTAGAATCTAGCGTCATCGCGAGCGAACCGGACGACGTGAATCTATGAGAAAAATTCAAAAAATCAAAAACATTAAAATGCAATCCGATCATCGAGATGGCCGTATCCTCAGATAATCCTTCTAAGTAGCCAGATAAATTAGCGACGGTTTGCGGTGCGAGATCTAAGTAGTAAGTCTGCGAATTGTAACTACCATGCGCATAAGAAGTCCAATATAGTTTGCCATTACTTCCGGAGCTTCGGTCGAAAGCAAAGAAGATATCGTCATATACTCCACGATCCGGATTTGCAAAGTCGTCCAGAATGGCTCGAGCTGTGTTTTTTACAAAATTGACAGAATCAATATCTATCGCTTTAGCATTGTATGTAGTTGCTAGGCCACCAAGTGTACTTACGGCGCTAATACCAAGTAAACCGAAATTAATAAAATTTTTTTTGGACTTTTTGTTTTTGCGAGTCATATAGACTACCTTTTGTATGACGTTATATTCACTTTATTTATAACGCATATGCTTGGTTTTGTCAAGTGTGAAGCTATTTTGGCACGACCCAGGCATTGAAACCCTGCATCACCCTAGCATATTCATCCGGCTTCGTAATGATAAAATTTGCAGTCTTTTTGACCATTTGAGATTGGTAACAAGATTCGTCCAAATCGTCATACAAATCTTTAAGACTATCGATCAAATATTGGCGTTCTTCTCCCACATAACTGCTTCTTACCATTTTGCCGAACAGTAATATTATCGACCTAGCACGATTTGTTGCCGCGACGTTTTTTAGTTTTGGATATTTTGATACGATTTCCGCGCACATTTCGTCGGTAGCACGCAACAAATCAAGGTCTTTTTTGATAAAAGCAGAGTGTGAGATCGAATCTTGTCGCACTGTATATAAATATTTATAGCCTTTACCAATAACGATTTGTTTAGCCTTAAGGTAGGTTTTGTACGAAGTATTTACATCCTCGTAAAGTTGCCCAACCGGATAGCTTATGCCAGCTAGAATTTCGCGTTTATAGAGCTTCGCCATCGATGCAATCAAATCATAGCGATCGCTGAGCATCAACTTTAATGCTTCTTCCTGAGTAGCCACCAAAGCATCGTCGCGTTCCGGTACGGCACGCATCTCAAAATCGTTAGTACTTGGTCGATAAATCAATGAGCGCAAAACGCAAGTCGATATGTCTACATCGTATTCATTAACTAGCTTATATAAATATTCCAAATAATCCGGCGCTACCGCATCGTCACCATCGATAAAGCTAATATACTCACCAGTAGCTTTCTCGATCCCTAAATTTCTCGCCGCAGATAGACCACGGTTTTCTGTATGAAACACCTTAATACGTTTATCCTTCTTGGCAAACTCATCACAAATCTTACCGCAATTATCTGGTGAGCCATCATCTACCAAAATCAACTCAAAATCCGTAAAGGTCTGCTCTAGCACAGACCGTATACATCTCTCCGCGAATTTCTCTACTTTATAAAAGGGAATAATCACCGAAATTTTGGCCGCCATATATTATTAATCTACCAAAGCGCGAGGGCTTTTGCAATTTGCACTTAAGCCAAAAACGCGTATAATATATAGCATAAAAAGGAGAATCAATGGATACAGGATTAATCATTGGCCTATCTATACTCGCAATCATCGTCATTCTTTTTGGAGTGGTTATTGCTTGCTATAACGGGCTTGTCAAACTTAACGAACGCGTCGAGGAAGCTTGGTCCGACATCACCGTCCAACTCAAGCGCCGCGCCGATCTCGTGCCAAATCTTGTCGAGACCGTCAAAGGCTACGCCAAGCACGAAAATGAAGCCATCAAGGCTGTTTCCGAAGCTCGTGCCAAGATGATGGGTGCTCGCTCCATTTCTAGCACCGCCGAAGCTGACAAATCCCTCACTGGCGCTTTGTCTCGCCTTATGGCTATTTCAGAGTCTTATCCAGAGCTCAAAGCTAACACTAACTTCCAACAGCTTTCTTCTGAACTTACCGACACCGAAGACAAGATCCAGGCTGCTCGCCGTTTCTACAATGCTGGTGCCAAAGAACTCAACACTAAGATTAAGACTTTCCCAACCATCTTAATCAACAACATTATTGGCCACTTCAAGACTCGTGAATATTACGAAGTCGACGAAGCTGAAAAAGAAGCCGTCAAAAAAGCTCCAGAAGTTAAATTCTAGGAAATCAAATGTACAAGCAGATTGCCGCAAACAAACGCAAAACCGTCTTTCTAATGATTGGATTTGTAGCTTTTATTGCGGCAATTTCTTGCGCATTTGCATTATATTTTAATGATTGGACTATTTCACTTTGGACACTCGTAGTCGCTATCGCCTACGCCGCACTACAATATTTTCTCTCTTCCTCTATTGCTGTAGCCATGACTGGTGCCAAAGAAATTCAAAAAAGCGATTGCCCACGTCTGTATCGCACCGTTGAGAACCTCAGCATTACTACTGGCTTGCCAATGCCAAAAGTTTATATTATTAACGATCCGGCACCAAATGCCTTTGCTACCGGTCGTGACCCAAAAACTGCCATTGTCGCGGCTACTACTGGATTGCTCGACATTATGGACGACAAAGAGCTTACTGCCGTGATGGCGCACGAAATGTCCCATGTCAAAAATTACGATATTCGCGTTTCAATGATCGTATTTGGTCTGGTTTGCGTAGTTGGCGTTTTGGCCGACCTCGCTTCGCGTATGCTTTGGTATGGCAGTCGTCGTCGTGACGAAGAGCGTAGCCCAGTTGGCGCCGTTTTAATGGTTGTTACTGCGGTTCTTGCTCCACTCTTTGCACTGCTTGCTCAAATGGCCGTCTCGCGCGAGCGTGAATTTTTGGCTGACGCTTCCGCCGTTAATATTACGCGCTATCCAGAAGGTATGATTTCTGCACTCAAGAAACTTGAAGCTCATTCTCAGCCAATGCACAATCAAAACTCTGCCATGTCGGCACTATATATTAATAATCCTCTGCGCAAAGGTTTGCTCAGCAACTTATTCAGTACTCATCCACCAATCGAAAAACGTATTGAAAGGCTAGAGCATGGCAAAACGACCTTCTAAAAAATCCGCCAAACGCCCACGCTTACATCATTCATTCAAGCGTTCTTATCGCGAAGATTACGTTCGCGAACTTGAAGTGCCTGGTATTATTGCGCACGTCGCCGCGTCTTTTAAATTAATTTTCAAACATTGGAAAACGTTTTTACTGTTGATTATTTTAATGGTACTCCTAAATGCCATATTGGTCGGCCTCATGAGTGAGGATACGTATACTAACTTCCAAGACATTCTTGAGCAGACTAATGAGTCTGCTAGTGGTGGTCCCTTAACTACCGCTATGAAAGCCGGACTTCTGCTTGTTTCTACCATGACTACTGGCGGTCTCAATTCTAATATGGATGGCGCTCAAGGTGTTTTTGCGGCCATATTGCTTCTTATTACTTGGCTGGTTTCCACATATTTATTCCGCCACTACATAGCCGGTCACAAAGTTAAACTTCGCGATGCACTTTATAATGCCTGCACGCCACTCATTTCTACGGCGGCAATTTTGCTCCTAATTCTTATTCAACTCGTCCCAGTCTTTATCTTCATCATTTTATATTCCACTGCTGTGCAAACAGAATTCCTATCTACGCCGTTTTATGCCTTCGTTTTCTTCATCTTTGGCGCAGTCATGATTTTGCTTTCCGGCTACTGGCTATCTAGCTCCGTCATTGCGCTTGTAGCCGTGTCTGCTCCAGGCCTCTATCCAGGCAAAGCCCTACGCGCCGCTTCAGACCTTATGATGTCGCGCCGTATCAAATTTATCATTCGTCTTATCGCCTTACTATTCGTCGTGCTTTTCCTTTGGGCCATCATTATGATTCCGCTCATCATGTTTGACCTTTGGATGAAAACTTTTGAATGGACTTCTGGTATTCCGTTTATTCCGATTTGTCTCATGATTATGTCTATCTTTACAGTCATCTTCACTTCGGCCTATATTTATATATATTATCGATGGATGTTAGATTATGAAGAAAAGTGAAGCCGCCGAGCGTATTCTAAAGCTCCGTGAAATTATTAACGATTATCGTTATCATTATCATGTTTTGGACGAGTCAATCATGTCCGAAGCTGCAGCCGATTCATTAAAACATGAACTTTCGCAGCTCGAGGCTGAATTCCCAGAACTTATTACGCCGGATTCACCAACTCAACGTGTGGCCGGTAAACCGCTCGATAAATTCAAAAAAGTTACTCACGAAAAACGCATGATTTCGCTTGCTGATGTCTTCTCAGAAGAAGAAGTGCGCGACTGGCTCACTCGCAATGAAAAACTCGTCCCGGGAGGGAAGATTAAAGAACTCTTTACTGATATCAAGATGGACGGTCTCGCCTGCTCACTTCACTATAAAGATGGTATGTTTGTGCAAGCCGTCACGCGTGGTGATGGCCTAGTTGGCGAAGATGTTACAATGAACGTTCGCACGATTGAAAACATTCCAATCAAAATCGACGAACCAGGCGACGTTGAAGTGCGTGGTGAAATTATCATCTTTAAAGACGATTTCGAAAAGATCCAGGCTCATCAACGCGCCATTGGCGAAAAAGAATTTGCCAACCCGCGCAATTTGGCTGCTGGTTCAATTCGTCAGCTCGATCCAAAAATCGCTGCTTCGCGCCCGCTCAAATTTATGGCTTACGACCTAGTCAAACCAAACCTCCCGACACATAAAGAAGCCTACGAAAAACTCCGTGCACTCAAATTCCGCACTTCAAACGAGGACTTGGTGTGGACGAATGGCGTAGGAGGTTTTTCGGAGGATCCGGAGTCACGACGAGGACTAGCGCCGGACACCCGTGACGACGGGATGGCCGGACGCGCCTCCGAAAAGCCTCGTACGCTATTCGAATATATTAATTACTTGGATGAATATCGCAAAGGACTGCCATTTAATACGGATGGCATGGTTATTAAAATCAACGACCGCGAAATTTACGACAGCCTTGGTATTGTCGGCAAAACTCCACGCGCTGCCATTGCTTTCAAGTTTCCGGCCGAAGAATCCACCACTAAAGTTCGCGACATTGTAATTACGATTGGCCGTACTGGCGCCGCTACGCCAGTGGCAATTTTGGACCCAGTCGTCGTGGCTGGTTCTACTGTCCGTCATGCCACGCTTCACAATGCCGACGAAATTGCTCGCCTCGACCTTCGCATTGGCGATACGGTCATTATTTATAAAGCTGGCGATATTATTCCGCAGGTTAAAGAAGTCTTAACTACACTTCGTCCAGCCGACGCCAAGCCATTCAATTACGAAGAGGCTCTAAAAACTCAATATCCGGAACTTGAATTTTATCGCCCGAGCGGGGAAGTGGTTTATCGCGTCAAAGGCGAAACTTCCGATTTTATTTTGAAACGCGCCATCGAATATTACGCCAGTAAGCCAGCATTGAATATCGAAGGTCTTGGCGAGAAAAACGTAGCTGCACTAGTCGAATCCGGTTTAGTTAAATCTATTTCCGATCTTTATCGTCTCACTCCGGCCAAAGTTGCTAGCCTTGAACGCTTTGCTGAACTTTCTGCCAATAATTTAGTTGACGCAATACAAAATTCTAAAACTCCAACCCTCGCAAAGTTTATTACTGCATTAGGCATCCGTCACATCGGCGCACAGACTGCTGCTTTGCTTGACCGCAAATTTGGCTCTATCGAAAATCTCAAAAACGCCACAGAGGACGAGTTGCTCGAAATCAATGATATTGGCACGGTTGTTGCCGAATCGATTTTGGCGTGGTTTGCCGACGAGGATAATTTGAAATTATTAAATGAGCTCGAAGAACTCGGCATGAAACCGACCCATCAAGATCTATCAAAACTTCCGCTCGCTGGTAAAAGTTATATTATTACTGGTACACTGTCCAGTATGGGTCGCGAAGAAGCCGAAGATAAACTCCGCGCGCTTGGCGCCACTATTACAAGCTCTGTTACTAAGACTACTACCGCTCTAATTGCTGGCGACAAGCCAGGAAAAGGCAAGACCGACAAAGCTGCCGCGCTCGGCATCCCAACTATTACAGAAGATGATTTTCTAAAATTGCTCTAAGACAGGACTTGCATGCCACGAAGTGGCATCCAACGTCCTGCTTTTTGAGTTTTTGTGCCAACAAAAATGGTCTGGGTGACAGGACTTGAACCTGCGACCTCGACTTCCCAAAAGTCGCGCGCTACCAACTGTGCTACACCCAGACGGCTACTATAATTATATCACATTTTTCCGAATTTCCACTATCTTCATGATAAAATTGTTCTATTAAGGAGATAAATATGCCAGAACCAATCAAAAAACTTTCCACGAAACCGACCCCGAGCAATTCCATCCGCAGTATTATATTCACTGCACTTGTGATTCTCCTCTGTCTTTATGTAGTTAATGTATTAAATGGCAATAACAACGTTAAACCAACCGAGGTGCCAATTTCTGATGTAGTCGCTCGTGCAAACGATCCAAATGGAAACATCTCCAAAATTACTATCACTGGCAACAATATTGACATTACTCTAAAAGGCCACGATCTCCCTACCGAAAAATCTTACAAAGAAAGTGACGGTACGCTCTACGATCTCGGTCTCAAAAATTATTGCGCAGACCTTTCTGGTGAAGCTCTTACCGAGTGTACTAGTAAATATCCAACTATCGAATATAAAGAAGCTGTTGATGTTTGGGGTATCGTGTTCAACGTTGCTCTTACCGTCATTCCAGTCGTTGCTATCTTCCTCTTCTTCTCGTACATGATGCGTCAAGCCCAGGCTTCCAACAATCAATCCATGAGCTTTGGCAAGGCCCGCGCCAAAGTTTACGGTCCAGACAAAAAGAAAGTTACTTTCAATGATGTTGCCGGCAATGAAGCGGCCAAGCAAGACCTTACCGAAATCGTCGACTTCCTCAAAAATCCAAAGAAATACGAAAAACTCGGCGCTAAAATCCCACGCGGCGTCTTACTCGCTGGCGATCCTGGTACCGGTAAAACTTTGATGGCTCGCGCCGTTGCTGGCGAGGCCAACGTTCCGTTCTTCTCGATTTCTGGTTCTGAATTTGCCGAAATGTTTGTCGGCGTTGGTGCTTCTCGCGTACGCGATCTCTTCGGCAAAGCCAAGAAAAATGCTCCATCCATCATCTTTATTGATGAAATCGATGCCGTCGCTCACAAACGTGATGCTCGCGGTGGTGCTGGTCGTGAAGACGAACAGACTTTGAACCAAATCTTGGTCGAAATGGACGGTTTCGATAATGATTCCGGTGTCATCGTAATGGCTGCTACTAACCGCGTCGACATGCTCGACAAAGCTCTGCTTCGCCCAGGTCGTTTCGATCGTCACGTTAATGTTACTTTGCCAGAACGCAAAGATCGTCTCGAAATTCTTAAAGTTCATTTCAAGAACAAACCAGTTGAAGAAAACGTCAATCTCGAAGCTCTCGCCAAGAAGACTGCCGGTTCGTCTGGTGCCGACCTTGCTAATATTGCCAACGAAGCTGCTATTACTGCTGCTCGCGAAGGCCACAAAGCCATTTCTAATAAAGATCTCACCGAAGCTTTTGAACGTGTTGCTATCGGTCCACAACGTAAATCTAAGGTCATGAATGACTACGAGAAAAAACTTACCGCCTACCACGAAGCTGGCCATGCCATCGTCGGTCACGTTTTGCCAGATTCTGATCCAGTCCACAAAGTTACCATTATCCCACGCGGTAGCACTGGCGGTGTCACTTGGTTCCTTCCTCCAGAAGATCGTAGCTACAAAAATATCTACGAACTAAAAGACATCCTCGCTCGCGCAATGGGTGGTCGTATGGCCGAAGAAATGATTTTTGGCAAAGACGCCATTACTACTGGCGCATCTTCAGATCTTCAACATGTTGCTGAACTTGCCAAATCTATGGTCATAGAAGAAGGCATGGGCAATCAACTTCGCCACATCGTCTTCCCAGACGAAGCGACCGGCTATTACACCATTAGCACCGGCAAACCATACTCCGAGAAAACTGCCGAATTGATTGATGCCGAGATTAAAGCACTTTCGAACGAAGCCGCCAAGCGCGCACTTGAAGTTCTAAAAGCCAACAAAAAAGTTCTCGACAATCTTGCCGAAGCCTTGCTAAAATCCGAGACTTTGGAAGAAGCCGAACTCGAACCAATCTTAAAGCCAGCTAAACTTCCGGAAACTGCCAAATTACATAAATAATTCCTTTTATGCTATACTAATAGTATGAAAAAGCATAAGGTTTTTGTCGGAGACACGCTCGTAGAAGTAATGTTCGCCGTGGGAATCTTTTGCTTGGTCGCAATCGGTGTAGTTTCTGTGATGAATAGTAGTTCGTCCAAGATCCAACAATCACTCGAAATCACCATGACTCGTAACGAGATTGACACTCAAGCCGAGGCTTTGCGCTACATTCATTCGTCATATAATTCGGAACGCAACCAAAAAGAAGCCGGCAACATTTACTCTGACTTTTGGAAAAAAATCGTAGATCCAAATCGAGTTGTCCCAGAAGACAAAGTTGACTCGGTATTAAGTTATCAACCATCCTCCTGTAGTGCACTTTACGGCGAAGAAGGTGAAGCCAGAAAATACGGCTTTATTATTGACTATAAACATCTAGGCGACATTCTTTCGACCGGCATCGATTCGAACAAACTAATTATCGATAAAGATAAATTAAAAACAGCCACACTTTATCCACGCATTTTGTATGGCGTAGACGACACGCTCTATTCTTCTAGCTCTGGCAGTATTAAGAACGCCGAAGGTCTTTATATTATTGCCGTAGCTGATATCCAAAAAACCAATGTTGTTCAAGAAAGTGACGAAGAAGCCGCCGCTGCCGTGGTGCAGTCGGCTTTTTATGATTTTTACATTCGTTCTTGCTGGCAAGCTCCAGGTTCGAACCAACCAACACTCACCAGTACATTGATTCGTCTTAATGATCCAGACCTCCAGGGCGTAAAATTCCAACTCTCAACGTTTGAGCTCAGGTTTCATAATGTTGTTGGTGGCGTCGGCGAAGTTCCGGGTACAATGTCTGCGCTTGATAAGACTCCTACATATAATTTTCAAATCCCAGCCACTCCGCTTCCAAAAAAAGGTGGTCAATCCGCCATCGGTTGGATACGCGACGTGGGTGCAGGCTGGACTGGTGTGGGTGCCTGTCCGAAAGACAAGTTCTATCTTCCTGATACTTTAATTGGCGTCGGTGCTGCCAACCCAAGCGTTGATTTGTATGCGGTCTACAGGTGCGTATATTCTTTGACCTTTTTCAACGGTGCCGGCACGGTTCAATATCAAACTTTCACGCACGACGAACCTGCTGTGACATACAAGTTCAATTACGACGCCGTAAGACCTTCTGACCCAACCGAATCAGGCCACACTTTTATTGGTTGGAGTAATAGCAAGAACCCAGATTACAACCAGAAGAACGATCTGATTGTTGATCATGAAAGCGTAGAACTTTCTGTCCCAGACAATTCAGCTGCTTCTGCCTATGCTATCTTCCGTCCAAACTATAATATAAGCTTCGATCTTAATGGCGGCGATGGTGCCACGCCGGCTCCAAGAGGGGGAGACTCTATGACGCTATGTCAGGAATTCACCTTGCCGCACTACGATAGAGAGGAAGATATACCTACTAAGACTGGATTCGTATTTAAAGGTTGGTCAACCAGCCCGAATGCCGAGCAAAGCGAATTTATTGATAATAAAATTTCTATGCCATACGGATGCAATACTGGTAAGCCAACACATGAATATGCATATGACGTAAAACTATATGCCGTATGGGGCATATTTGACCGCGAAATCACCATTAAGCTAATCTGGGATAGCAAAGATTACGATTCTCACATCTACGGTACGCTACGTAACGGCACACCTTTCCGTGCCTACTTTGGCCAGAAAGGTATATCAGAAGACAACAATGATCCTGTCGCTGAGCTCGACAAAGACGAAATGTCTGGCGGAACGGAAACTTTTAAACTACATACTTATGGCGGCAAGACTTATTATTATTCCGTGCACAACTGGAGTGGCCAAGGCGCACGCATAGAACAAAATGCTAGAGTTGAGGTCTATTTTGATGACGATCTGACCACTCCAAAATACACATATTACGCAAGCGATGCCAAAGATTATATCAAAGGCTATTGGCACGTATTTGCTTATAAGGGTGGCAAGATAGTGCCATGCAATAAATATGGTTCTTCATTTGATAAACCACCTGACAGCTGCTATCAATAGTCAACCCTATCCACCTAGTGCTATAATAAATTTTAATGAACTACTTACTAGATAATTTTGAGCCAACTAACTACAAATTAAATCTAAATATCAACAAGCATACTAAGACGCTTTCTGGCGCAGTTACGATTACTGGTCAGGCTAAGGCTGACGTTTTTGCGCTTCATGCTGTAGATATGACAATTGATAATATTACGGTTAACGACTGCAATTATGATGGTGCAGAATATGACGGTCAGGAGCTGCACTTTGCCAATCTAGCCGACAAGCAGGTTGAAATTGTTATTAGCTACCACAAAACTCTCAACGAAAACATGGAGGGTGCCTATCTTTCCACCTATCAGCACGAAGGGCACGAGGAACGCATTGTTACTACGCAGTTTGAATCTCATTATGCGCGCGAGGCATTTCCGTGTATTGACGAACCAGCCGCCAAAGCCACTTTTGATCTTACTATCACCATACCAGACGAAGAGGACTTAATTCTCGCCAATACTCCAGCAACCTCCATTGCTGTAAAAAATGGCAGTAAGACTATCAGTTTTGAAACCACCCCACGCATGTCTACCTATTTGCTCGCATTCGTCGTAGGTAGATTCCATGGCAAATCCGTCGTCAGCGCTCACGGCGTCGCGATCACTACTTACATTCCACTCAATCAGCCACTCGACTCAGTCGATTTTGCTAACGAAGTAGCCGCACGTTCGCTTGATTTTTACGATGATGAATTTGGCATTAAATATCCGCTCGCCAAATGTGATCAGGTTGCTATCCCGGATTTTGAGGCTGGCGCCATGGAAAACTGGGGCCTCGTCACCTATCGCGAATCGATGCTCTTAGCAGACAAAACCGCCACGGTGGATACCAAAAAATCCATCGCCCTTACCGTCTCACACGAACTTTCGCATCAATGGTTTGGCGATCTCGTCACGATGCAGTGGTGGGACGATTTGTGGCTTAACGAGTCCTTCGCCTCCATCATGGAATACATGGCTACCGACGCAATCTATCCAGAATTTAACATTTGGGAGAATTTCTTTACTAGCGATTGTATCGCCGCGCTAAACCGTGATGCCTACACCGGCGTTCAGTCGGTCCATCAAGCTGTTGCAAATCCGGCCGAAATCGCCACGCTTTTTGACTCCGCCATCGTCTATGCTAAGGGTGCCCGCCTCATGCTAATGCTGATCCGCTCGCTCGGCTGGGATAATTTTAAAAAGGGAATCAAGGATTATTTTACGAAGTATGCCTACCAAAATACTATCGGCGATAATCTCTGGGATGCGCTCTCAAAATACGCCGATTTTGACGTTAAAACCTTCATGCATGCCTGGATCGACCAACCTGGTTATCCAGTGCTCACCGATGGTAAACAGCAGAAATTCCGCCTAGATGGCCCTCTCACGCCTGCCAATTGGCTAATTCCGCACCTCTCCTCTGATATGGCTGGTCACTACGTACTCAATCTTAACTCGGCCGAATTTGCTGAAAAACTAGCCCATTTTAACACGCTTACGCTAGAGGAACGCCTCCGTCTGCTGATTGACCGCAATCTGATAGCCAAAACGCCCCTAGCCCCATCTGTGTCGCTTCTAGAGCTAATCTCTAAGTTTAAAACCGAAAATTCCGCCGCAGTCTGGAATATCATCGCTACGATTATTGGCGGTCTCAAAATTTTCTTCACCCCTGATTCAGAAGACGAAAAACGCTTCAAAAACTTTGTCAAAGACCTAATTTCTGACAAATTATCTGAGTTAATGTCGCTAAAAACTCTCGATGATAATCAACTTCGTCTCCGCGGTACGCTGCTTAGCCTTGATTTTTATGCCGAAGATGTCGACAATCTGCGCCAGCTCGCGAGCCAATATTTAGATAATTACGGTACGCTCGATCCGGAGCTTCGCGAGGATATTTTGGCCGCCAAACTCTACCTCGAGCCAGCCATGTTTGATACTTATCTCGAAAAATATCAAGCTACAGCCGATCCAGAAATTAAATTCGACATTTTCATTGCTATGACGTTATCTAAAGATGCCACGAATATTGATAAGCTAATCGATCTGCTTGGTCGCCCAGACATCGTCAAGCCGCAAGATCACCTATATTTATATATATACTTATACCGCAACCCTAAGGCTAGCGAAAAAGCTTTTGACTGGCTAGTAAAAAATTGGGACTATACCAAATCGCTTGCCGGCGATAAAACTATCGAAAGCTACCCACGCTACACAGCCAACGCCATCAAGTCGCAAGCTGCCGCCGACACTTTCTGGCAATTCTTCAACGACAAAAAATCGGACCCGAGCCTTACTCGTGCCCTCGAAGTTGCTGATAAAGAAATCTCCGCCCGCCTCGACCTCATTTCTCGTGACGGTGAAGCTGTCAGAAAATGGCGTAATAATTAAATAGATGTTACAATAAACATAAATATTATCGCGCGTTTTTAATCTAAAGGAGGAAAGATAGTGGAAACGATACCAGGGCGTCCTACTGACGGCAGTAAGAGTGATCTTAGTGACCTCAATGACTGGACTATAACGGATATAGCTACGGCACCTAAAACGGTTCCGGAGGACAGAAAGAATGCCGAGGCGGAGATTGCAAGGCGCGAAGAAGCGGGCGTCTACGACCCAGACAAGGCCCCTAAGGAGGTACGCAGTGATCTATTAAGCCATGGGTATGGCGTAGAAAATGGCAAAGTACTATACCCGAAACCAGAGTATAGAACTTGGCTTGAATCAGATCGCAGTGAGCCAGATCCGCAGGGAGTAGTACGAGAATCGATGGATGATAGGCTGAAAACTGAAAAACAAGAAGTCACTGAGGCTTATGAGGATATAGATGCTGGACGTTATCGAGAATTTTATCACACAATCGGCCAAGCCGTAGACGAAGCCTTCAAATACGCGCGCACTAGAGAAAAGATTAACCACCCACCTAGGCTAACTGATGAAAAAGATGAAATAGCGAGAGAGCGCGAAGCTGAGAAAAAGGCTGCCGATATGGAAATAGCCTCGCGCCGCAAGATAAAAGAGCGAAATAAATACGAGAATAATTTTTTGAAACCCGAAAAGATAATCGCCGCGGAAGCTAGAGCAAATATGCCATTAGCTGAAGTGGCCGATCAGCCGGTCGAACGCATTCGTAGTCCGGAGTCAGTAGAAACCAGACTTGAAAAACTTAAAAGGTTCTATGATGCAGATTTTTCCAAAAACGCGCCGAGATGGATTTCATTTGGTGTGTCCAACAAGCTAGAAGGTGGCGAAGTCGATCCTCCGATAGGCTATTTGCTAAAGAGCGGTTTTAACGAGTATGAGAAAGACCGAATTCATGAACGAATTGATCCAGACGATATCCTCTCAGAAGAAACCATCGACGCAGAACACGAAGTAGAAAAGTACGTCTCTCAGGAGTTAATCGACGAAAAAGCTAATACTATCTCCGAAGATGTCCTGCAAAAGGCAAAACGAGACGGCTTACTATATGCTATTTTCTCTGGTGCTCGCGTCGACAGGCGTAGCGGTAAAATATTTTATTCCATTCCGTCTGAACGCGGCGAAGAAGTTGTAGAATTCATGCAGAAAAACGGGCTTGATCCAAATTCGGAAAGCCTACAGCTCATGTCTCAGAATGGCTTTATTGGCGTAATGGAAGCCATTAAAGAGGATAAAGGGGCTACCCAAAAAGGCTTCGAAGCGCTAGATTGGTATTTTGATACTTTTAAATACGAAAAACATATAGCCGAGTTTATGGAAACCATGAATGAATACGGCGAAGAGTCCGGCCAAGTCTTTAGAGACAAATTCGATGAATATATGATTCATCGTAAGGAGCTTACGAATTGGAAAGAACAACAACCGCGCAAAGAAGATGAGGCGATTGCTACTCTGGCTAATTCCGAAAAAGTTACCTATGATGACTTAATGTTGTATCTTCAGAAAATCATGATCGGAAATGGTGAAGTTGACATCTTTCCGCTTCCGGACATGAACGATCGTAGAGGAAACCGCACGCCTAAAATAAGAGGATGCTATCCTTCTAGTACTGAGAAATGCACTAAGGCTAAGGCAGAAATTGGAAGAATTCGCGAGATTGATCCGAGTGCAGATTATCTTGTAGGCACTGTTTTTGAACGCACTGAAGGCAATAGGGTCAAAAAGCAAGAATATGTACTAATTCGTTTCGAAAGTGACAATCTTAATAAGGTTGTTGCAATTCATATAGGTAATGATTCGCGCGCAGTCTTCGCGTGGCGCGGAAAAATCGGTGAAGATACTGACGAGTGGCGAGATATCTGGAAAAGTAGTATACGCGGCAGAAATCCCGACATAAAGCGTTTTATTTGTAAAGGATATAGTAAAGAAGGAACTTCAGCGCTGGATGCCCAATGGGACAGAATTTGGAAATATCTTAGCGGACCAGATAAAGGAATCGTATAAAAAATACCGCCCCATTAGGGGCGGTTTTTGTTTAGCCAAAAAGGTTTTTGGCCTGTACGAAATTCGTACATCGCTTCATTTGTTCTATCAGGCAATGTGCCATCCTTAGCTAAGATCCCTCTTTCTATAAGTAGAGTCCTGACACGCCTGTCGACCCTATTCCGCCTGTTTAGGCAATAGTCGTCAAGCTGAAAAAGTGCATCCATGTCTTCAAAAAGCAAATCTTCCAATTCACCAATCAGACGATGGCGCCGCTCGTCTTCTGCGCGATCCTCTCTTACGGCGGCAAGATCTATGACCTTCCCAATCATGCTCATCACCTACCTTTCTTCATATAAAAGTGGTTGAAAGGTCAAAAAATAAATGTGCTATCGCATAATTACATTATAGCATATTCTATCAAAAAAGTCAAGATTAAGCTTTTGGCTATTTTTTTATTCAAAAAAATGGTGCCCGAAAAGGGACTCGAACCCTTACATCCGAAGACACTAGCACCTGAAGCTAGCGCGTCTACCAATTCCGCCATCCGGGCATAGCTAGATTATACCATATTTGCGCCGACCCTCTCTATTAAACTTAACCATAACCGTGTTATAATTAAGTTATGAAAAAGAAGGTTGTCTTAGCGTTGGGCGGTAATGCCCTTCAAAAAAATGGCGAAGTTACCGCCGAAGCTCAAAAAGCCGTTGCCGATGAAGTTGGTAAATTTATTGCTGAGCTTTCCGATAAATATAATATTATCGTAGCTCACGGCAATGGTCCGCAAGTTGGCAATATCTTAATTCATGAAGAACAAGCCAGTACTAAAAAAGCGCCGGCCATGCCACTCGAGACGGCCGTCGCTATGAGCCAAGGCCAGATTGGCTATTGGCTAACTCAGGCTATCAACAACGCTTTTCTAAAAGAAGGTAAACATAAAAAAGTTGTTACCGTAGTTTCGCAAGTCGTAGTTGATCGTACCGACCCTGCCTTTAAAAATCCTACTAAGCCAATCGGTCAATTCTACTCCGAATCTGAAGCTAAAAAACTTGCCAAAGAAAAAGGCTGGTCTATCAAAGAAGATGCTGGTCGTGGTTGGCGCCGCGTAGTGGCCTCGCCTAAGCCAATTGATATCGTTGAAAAACGTGCTATCAAGGATCTCGTTAAAAATGGTGCTATTGTGATTGCTGCGGGCGGCGGTGGCATTCCAGTTACTCGCACCAAAGTCTTGAAACGCCTCAAAGGCGTAGATGCCGTCATCGACAAAGATTTTGCTGCCGAAAAACTCGCCGAACTTGTTAAGGCGGACGTCTTTGTCTCGGTTACTGCTGTGCCGAACGTTTTTCTAAACTTCAACACGCCAAGTCAAATTGCTCTCGGAGACATTACTTATCATGAGGCCGAAGGCTACAAAAAACGTGGTGATTTTAAAGCCGGTTCAATGCTACCAAAAGTCGAAGCTGCCATTGCTTTTGCTAGAAAAGGTGGCGTCGGCATCATTACTGACATCGATCATTTGAAAGATGCACTCTCTGGCAAAGCCGGCACAATTATCCACTAATTCCGCTTGCGGTTTTCTATTTTTGAACTATAATTAAATTAAGCATAAAAGGGAAAAGTGATGGGTGCTATTAATGTTAAAAGCGAAATTGCTCCGCTGCAAAAAGTTCTTTTGCATCGACCGGGCAATGAATTATTAAATTTAACTCCAGACACGCTTGGGCGACTCTTGTTTGATGATATTCCGTTCTTGCCAGACGCGCAAAAAGAACACGATGCGTTTGCTAAGGCTTTGCGTGACAACGGTATCGAGACGGTCTACCTAGAAGATTTAATGACCGAAGTTTTGGAACTCGATCCGTCTATCGAAGACAGCTTCCTTCACCAATTCATTTTTGAAGCTGGCATTCGCACCCCAAAATATCGTGAACTCGTTTTTGATTTCCTTAAATCTTACAAAGATAAAAAAGCTCTCGTTCTAAAAACTATGGAAGGTATCCAGGTTAAAGAAATTGATCGCAAAAAACGTGACATTGAGAAAACTCTCGAAGATCTCGTTACTGAAGAAACCGATTTCTTGGCCGATCCAATGCCAAACCTTTATTTCACTCGCGATGATTTCGCTAGTATCGGTGAAGGTATTAGCTTGAACCGCATGTACTCCATCACCAGAAATCGTGAAACAATCTACGCCGAATACATTTTTAAATATCACCCAGCATATAAAGATACCGTACATTATTACGATCGTCGTTTGCCATATCATATTGAAGGTGGTGACATTCTTAACTTGAATGACCACATTCTTGCTATTGGTATTTCGCAACGCACCGAAGCTCGTGCTATTGACCAACTCGCTAAGAACATGTTCAAGGCTCACGGCAACATTGATACGATTCTTGCTTTCAATATTCCAGAATCACGCGCCTTTATGCATCTTGATACCGTATTTACGCAAATCGATTACGACAAATTTACTTTTCACCCAGGCATTATGGATACTTTGCAAGTTTTTGAAATTACCGAAGGTGATATTGACGGCACTTACGAAGATCTTAACGTTAAAGAAATCAAAGCTCCGCTCGCTGATGTTCTTGAAAAATATCTCGGCCATAAAGTCACACTCATTCCGTGTGCAGGTGGTGACAAAGTTTCTGCTGAACGCGAACAATGGAACGATGGGACTAACACACTTTGTATTGCTCCGGGCGTAGTTGTAGTTTATGACCGCAATAATATTACTAACCAAGTTTTGCGCGAGCTCGGAATCAAAGTTATCGAAATTCCTGGCGCCGAACTTTCGCGTGGTCGCGGTGGCCCGCGCTGTATGAGTATGCCGTTAATTAGGAGGACAAACTAATGGATCTAAAAGGCCGTGATTTACTAAAACTTCTCGATTTTACGTCGGACGAAATTCGCTACATGCTAGCGACCGCTCACCAATTCAAGAAACTAAAACAAGAACACAAGAACCATCAGTATTTGCAAGGCAAAAATATCGCACTGCTTTTTGAAAAAACTTCCACTCGTACGCGCTGTGCGTTTGAAGTTGCTGCACATGATCTTGGTATGCACGTTACTTACCTCGACCCAACTGGCTCGCAAATGGGACACAAAGAATCTATTGCTGACACCGCCAAGGTTTTGTCGCGCATGTTCGATGGCATTGAATATCGTGGCTTCGGGCAAAACATTGTTGAGGAGCTAGCCTACAATTCTAAAGTTCCAGTTTGGAACGGCCTCACTAATGAATTCCACCCTACTCAAATGCTTGCCGATGTTATGACTTTGGAAGAAAATTTTGGCAACGTTCAAGGTCTCAAATGGGCTTACTGTGGCGACGCTCGCAATAACGTTGCTAATTCGCTCATGGTGGTTTCCGCCAAGCTCGGCATGGACTTTACTATTTGCGCGCCAAAAGAGCTTTGGCCAACTCCAGAGCTAATTAAAACCTGTCAAAACCTTGCGCTCGAAAACGGTGCTAAGCTCAGCTTTACGGAAGACCCAATCGCCGGCACTAAAGGCGCCAAAGCTATTTATACTGACATTTGGGTTTCAATGGGTGAACCAAAAGAAAAATGGGAAGAACGCATTAACCTACTAAAACCATATCAAGTCAACGCCAATATCATGCAAAATGCGGCGCCAGATGCGATTTTCTTGCATTGCTTACCGTCATTCCATGATTTTAAGACTAGCACCGCCAAAGAATTAAAAGACGAATACAATCTCGAATGTCAGGAGGTGACCGACGACGTCTTTAATTCTGAACACTCGAAAGTTTTCGACCAAGCCGAAAATCGTATGCATACGATTAAGGCTGTGATGTTCCTAACTTTGTATGAAGGGAGGCGCTAGGGTAGTAGGAGAATCGTAAATGTTTTTGACCAATATTAATTTAATGAAAGGAAAAAATGTTTAAGAAAGGTAAAAAACGTAATCGTGCAATGCTTTCAGCATACTCGATTATTATGGTTTTGGTTATCTTGCTTGGTATTTTGTCGCATGTTTTTCCGAAAGCGCAATTCGTCGCCGTTGAACCTGAAAAAGGCGAAGCCGACACTTCGAAAACTGTCGAATCTCTCACTGTCGAGACCGCTCCAACTTCTGAGCCACTATCGACGGTTGCAGTTACCACGGAAGAAGCTGCCAATTCAAAACCATCAACAGAACCAGCTACTACCAAAGCTGAAGATGATGACGTTGTAGTTGTCGAAGCTCCAGAAGTTGTCGGCACTAAGACTGAAGATGTTGAAGCAGTAGAAACCACTGAGTCTGCTGGCGAAAAAGAAGCAGTCACCTATACATCTCTCGCTGATTGTGAAGAGGAAAACGGTGAAGGGAACTGTCAAATCGTCAACGGCTCTGGTGTAGTCGGCGCTAAGCTTTACCAAATTTTGATGAGCCCAATTCTCGGCTTTGCTGATGCAATTGACGTTGCCATCTTTATTATGGTGCTCGGCGGTTTGCTTGCCATCATTGCTAGAACCAAAGCTCTCGAAACTGGTGTTCGCGTGCTCGTCCAGAAGATGCATGGCAAGGAAATCTGGTTGATTCCACTTTTGATGTTTATCTTCTCGATTCTTGGTACTACCTATGGCTTCCTTGAAGAAAGCGTAGGCTTCTATGTACTTCTCGCAGCTACTATGTATGCTGCCGGTATGGATCCACTCGTTGGTGCTGCTACCATCTTGCTTGGTGCTGGCGTCGGTGTGCTTGGTTCCACAATCAACCCATTCGCTACTGGTTTGGTGCTTTCATCATTACCAGAAGGTACTGAGGCAAATCAAGGTCTCGTCATGCTAATTGCTGTCGTGCTTTGGTTCACTTCATATGCAATTGCAACTTTCTTTGTCGTACATTATGCCAAAAAGGTCATTCGTGACAAAGGTTCAACCTTCCTTAGCCTTCGCGAGCAAAAACTTGCTGACGCTAAGTACAAGAGCTACGCTGAATCCGCTGCTACGGAACAAGTTAAACTCACTGGTCGCCAAAAAGTCACTCTTACACTCTTTGGTCTTACCTTCCTTATCATGATTATTGGCTTCGTGCCATGGCATGATTTTGGTGTTACTATCTTTGATAACTTTACGGGCTGGCTCACTGGTGCCCAATTCGGTGACTGGTGGTTCTATGAAGCATCGCTTTGGTTCCTCATCATGGCTATTATTATTGCGATCGTCAACCGCATGGGCGAGCATGGCTTTGTCGATGCCTTCGTTGATGGTGCTGACGACATGATCGGTGTCATTCTTGTCATCGCAGTCGCCCGTGGTGTTTCTGTCTTAATGAATCAAACTTATTTCGACAATTACATCATCTACAATGCAATTAACGCCCTTGCAGCCTTGCCAGAAATGGCCTTCGTGCCACTTAACTACTTGCTCCACGTCGGACTTTCCTTCTTGGTCCCAAGTTCATCTGGTCTCGCTGTTCTCTCAACACCAATTACCACTCCAGTTGCTGCTGGTCTTGGTTATAGCGTAGAAGTTGCTTCCATGACAATCGTTGCTGCTAACGGTTTGGTCAACTTGATCACTCCTACTTGTGGCGCTATCATGGGTGGCCTCGCTCTCGCTAAAGTTGATTACTCAACATGGTTCAAGTGGGCCTTCAAAGTTGTCTTTACGATTCTCGTAGTCAACATCGCCGTCTTAATGCTCTTCTCGCTTATCTAAGCGGAAGCATTAAGTAAAAAAAATAATCCCGAGCAATCGGGATTATTTTGATATAATAAGCTTATGGATAGAATTTCTTTTGATGGGCCAGTAGTTCTTGTCGTGATGGACGGTGTCGGACTTGCACCGGGCGGCCCAGGTAACGCTATTTCAAATGCGCATATGCCGTTTTTGTCGAAGGCAATTTCGTCCAACTATCTACGCGCCAAGCTCGAGGCTTCTGGTGAATCTGTCGGTCTTCTAAAAGGCGTTATGGGTAATTCCGAAGTTGGCCACAACACTATTGGTTCTGGTCAAATTATTAAAAGTGGTATTGCTGCAATCGAAGAAGCTTTTGATAGTGGTTCTATTTGGCAGTCCGAAGCATGGCAGGGCGTAATTAATCAAATTAATACGCATCCTGGAGCTACCTTACATTTTGCTGGAATTTTTTCGGACGGCGCTGTTCATAGCGACATTAATCAGCTCGAAAAAATGATTAAAAAAGCCTACGACGAAGGCATTCGTAAAATTCGTGTACATTGTATGTTTGATGGTCGCGACGTTCCGCCGCAGTCCGAACCAAAATACATTGAACGTTTCGAACTCTTCGCCGAAAAATTCCTAGACGCTGATATTAAAATTGCTTCCGGTGGTGGCCGTATGACTACGACTTGTGATCGTTACGAAAATGATTGGGGCGTAGTTGAACGTGGTTTTAATATGATGGTACATGGTATTGCGCAAAATACTTTTCATTCTGCTACCGAGGCTATCGCTGAACTTCGCGCTAAAACTCCAGGCATTCAAGACCAGTATTTGCCAGACTTTGTGATTGTTGATAATAGTAACAACCCAATTGGTAAAGTTAGTAGCGGCGACGCATTTGTTTACTTTGATTTTCGTGCCGACCGTGCCGTCGAAATTGCTACCGCACTAAGTGAAAATGATTTTACTAAATTTAACCGCGGCAACAATTTTATTACTTCCGAAATTTACTTTGCTGGCCTTACTGAATATCAATCCGACAAACATATTCCTAAAAATCAACTCATCAAACCAAACTACATCACGCATCCTTTAAACGAGTTTCTAAACTCACGCCAAATTACCGAACTTGCAGTTTCCGAAACGGTTAAATTTGGCCACATTACCTATTATTTCAATGGCAATAGCTACGACGAATCTTCGCTCGAAAAATCCATCGAAATTCCATCCTATACGGAGCCATTTAATACCCGCCCATGGATGAAAACAGCCGAAATTACCGACGCGGTACTTGCTAATATGGATCAGTATAAATTTGTCAAAGTCAATTTTCCTGGTGGCGACATGGTTGGTCATTTTGCCGAAATGGATTCCTGCATTATCGCTATGGAGGCAATTGATCTTGCGCTTTCCGAAATTGCCAAAAAAGTCGACGAGCTTGGTGGATGTTTAATCATTACAGCTGATCATGGCAATGTTGAAGAATTACTAGACGAACACGGCGAACCAAAAACTGCGCATAGTCTCAACCCAGTTCCGTTTATCATTTACGATAACACTAAAAATCGCGAACACTACTCATTTAGCGGCGTAGAGCATCCGGGCCTTGCCAATATTGCTGCCACTATCGCAATGCTGCTCGGGCAGAACGACTACCCGGAAATCTGGCAAAAGTCACTCATTGTGATAAAATAGCCTTATTATGATTACGAAAGCTATTATCCCGGTCGCAGGGTGGGGTACGCGCCGTCTACCAATCACTAAAATTATCGAGAAATCTATGTTGCCAGTGGGGAACCGTCCACTCGTTGATTATTCTGTACAAGAATTAATTAAGGCCGGCGTCAAAGATATCTATATGGTAATTTCCAATACCGAGCCTTGCCAAGTCCGCGAATTTTACCGTGATAATCTTGCACTTAATCAATATCTAATTGAACGTGGCAAAGAAGACCGCCTGGCTCTAGCTAAGACTTTGCCAGACGATGTTACAATTCATTACACCGTACAGGATCCATCCAGCAAGTATGGTACCGCCGTGCCGATTGCTATGGTCGTAAAAGAATTCAGTATCAACGAACCAGTCCTAGTCTTTATGGGCGACGACTTTATTTGGAATCCAAACGGCAAGTCTGCTGCTGACGCTTTGATTGAATCCGTTAAAAACACCGACGAGTCCGCCATTTTGGGTGTCGAAATTGACCGTGAGAAAGTTGAAAAATACGGCGTCTTGTCCGCCAAAGACGGCAAGCTTGTCGACATTGTCGAAAAACCAACCCCAGAAGATGCTCCATCTAACTTGATCAATGTTTCTAAATACATCATGTCGCCAGAACTTTTGAATCGCATTGTTAAATATGTCGACGAAAATGATTTTGGTCCAAAAGATCAAGAATACATGGTCACCGATCCAATCTATGACTACATTAAGGACGGCGGTGTTATTCGCGTCGCTCCTACCGCCGGCGAATATCTTGATGGTGGCTCCGTAGAAGGCTGGCTCCACGCCAACAACGTCGTCTGCGGTAAATAATTCATTCTGTGATATAATGAACCCATGAGCAAATTAGATGATATTGTAAGTCTTTGTAAGCGTCGTGGGTTCATTTTTCCTGGCTCCGACATCTACGGCGGCATGGCCGGCACGTGGGATTTTGGTCCACTCGGCGTGTCTTTGAAAAAGAAAATCATGCAAACTTGGTGGAACTATTGGGTAGAGAACCGTGACGACATGTTCGGCGTTGACGCTGCTATCATTATGAATCCTCGTACTTGGATTGCTTCCGGCCATGCGGCAACTTTTTCCGATCCACTCGTTGAATGCAAGGAATGTCACAATCGTTTTCGCGCCGACAAAATTGCCGACGTTTCCGAAAAGGTTACTCCAGACGAATTCCGCGCTACCCATACCAAATGTCCAAACTGCGGCAAAGAAAACTGGGACGATGTTAAACCATTCAATATGATGTTTAGCACTCACGTTGGTTCCGTCGTGGATGATGCTTCCGTGGCCTATCTTCGTCCAGAAACCGCACAGGGAATTTTCACTAATTATAAAAACGTTGTCGATTCAATTTATCCAGATTTACCATTCGGTCTCTGCCAGCAGGGCAAAGCTTTCCGCAACGAGATTTCTCCACGCGACTTCGTTTTTCGCTCTCGCGAATTCGAACAAATGGAAATCGAATATTTCGTCAATCCTGCTTCATGGGAAGAGAATTTCGAAAAGTTACTCAAATCCTGTCACGACTTTCTTGAAAACATTATTGGTCTTCCGGCCGAAATGATTCATGATTTTGAAGTCGCTCCAGAAGACCGCGCACACTATTCTAAGCGCACAGTAGATGTAGAATTCGACTACCCAATCGGTCGCGAAGAGCTTATGGGCATTGCTTATCGTACCGATTTTGATTTACAAAATATCGCTCGCGAATCCGGCAAGAATATGGAATATCGCGACAAAATGACTGGCGAAGCCTTCGTGCCACACGTTATCGAACCGTCCTTTGGCGTTGAGCGTCTCATTATGGCTGTACTCACTTCTGCATATACGGAAGACGAAGTTAACGGCGAGAAACGTGTCGTTTTGAAGCTTCCAGAAAACTTGGCGCCATATCGTTTCTGTGTATCACCACTGCTTAAGAACAAACCAGAACTTGTCGAGAAAGCTAAAACTGTTTACGATGCACTTCGCGCCAAATATAACAATGTGACTTGGGACGATTCCGGCAACATTGGTAAACGCTATCGCAAGCAAGATGAGATCGGTACGCCAAAATGCGTCGTAATCGACTTCGATACGTTAGAAGACGACACTGTTACTGTCCGCGATCGCGACACAACTAATCAGACTCGCGTAAAAATCTCCGAACTGTAAAAGTCATCAGTAGCTTTTCGAAGCATAATGAGATTTAGAGTCATTGGTGGCTTTTCGAGGCATAATGAGACTTAGACCAGATTTATGAACGTAAAAAATACAACACATTTCGTGTTGTATTTTTTACAAGTTCATAAGTCCCGCCGAGAAAAGCCGCTAATGGCTCTAGTGTCAGACTTATTTACGGTCCGATTCATCCCAGCGTTTGCAAGACTCAGCAATAACTTTCTTAGCTTCATCTAGACCAAAGAAACCTTTTACTTCGGTTGAACCAGGTTTCTTCAAATCTTTGTAGTGATTGAAGTGGAATTCGATTTGGCGAATTAGCTGTTTTGGCAAATCTTCCAAAGTTTGGTAAGCATCACCATTGTTGCGATCGTCTTCTGGAACGCAGATGATTTTATCATCAACTTCGCCACCATCGACGAACTTCATTACGCCGAGAATGCGAGCTTTCATCCAAATACCAGTGGTGAGTGGTTGATCAGTGATCATGAGAACATCGAGTTCATCACCATCTTCATCGATTGTTTGTGGAATAAAACCGTAGTTACAAGGCTTAGCAAAAGCCATTGGTTCGACGCGATCGAGCATAAAGCAGGCGTGTTCGCGGTCCCATTCGATTTTGTGATTGGAACCAGTAGGGATTTCGATGACTACGTTAAGTGAACCGTTTTCGTAATCACCACAAGTTAAAACTTTATTAAAATCTGCCATGATTTCTCCATGTTAGTTTACTAAATTGGTCTGGGTGACCTGACTTGAACAGGCGACCTCAGCGTCCCGAACGCTGCGCGCTACCAACTGCGCCACACCCAGATCCCCCATATTATACCATAAAACACTCTAATATCTATCACTTGCTAAAACGGTAAAAATATATAATAATATATACATGACCAAAAACGCCAAAAAAGAAAAATTGAATGTTAAAAGGACCGTCCATTATTTTTGGAAGGCTCTCATGCAGTGCAAAGTACGCACTACGATTTTGATCACATTCACGTGTGTTCGCGTTTTTCTTGGTACGGTCGTTTTTCCAAAAGCTGCAAGTGAAATTATTGGCAAACTTTCTGGCGGCGATTTTGAGCTCGCCAACTACACGCATCTTCTATTCATTGCGGTAATTTCACCGGTTATTAATAACCTCGTGATTACCCGTGTTTTGGATTGGATTGACTGGTCGATTGATGCTATTGGCGGTAAATATTTGGCCACCATTGCTTTTGATGCTATTGCTAATCAATCCATGACTTTTCATAACAATCATTTTTCCGGCTCACTTACTTCACAAGCAAACAAACTTCCATCTGCTTTTATTCGTTTGAAATCGGATTCGGTTTGGAATATCCTACCGTTCTTCCTAAGCATCCTTTACTCGCTCGGCGCCGCGGCAGTCGTCTGTCTGCCATATGCCGGAATCTTGTTTACATTCGCAACGGTCTATATTACAGCTGCAATTATAATTTATAAAAAGACTAACCAGGCCGACATTAACCTTGCTTCTGCCGAAAACAAGCAAACTGGCCAACTTGCGGATTCGGTTACCAATATTTTGAGTGTAAAATCTTATGCGCGTGAAGCTCACGAACATAAACGTTTTGCTATTGCTACTGACCGTACTTATAAAGCAACTATGGACTGTGCCAAGGCTTCGTTCATTCGTAACTTTACACTGAACGTTATTAGTAATATCACGGTGCTAGCGTCGCTTATCATGATTATTTTAGGTCACAATCTTTTTGGCCTAGACATTGCTAGTACTGTTTTCCTCTTCACGCTTACCGACAAAATGCTAACTAATATTTGGAGCATCAATCCGATTTTGCGCTCGATCAACCGTGCGTTTAGCGATGCTAAAGAAATGGTCGAGATTCTCGATCTTCCACATATCGTTGACGACAAGACCGACGTCGACCTAAAACTCGAGCACGCCAGCGTGGAATTTTCACACATCACATTTACCCACGACGAGCAAAAAATTCCACTCTTTGATAATTTTTCGCTTACAGTCCCGGCCGGCAAACGCTTTGGTTTAGTTGGTATTTCTGGCTCCGGCAAAACTACTCTCACCAAATTACTTTTGCGTTTTTCGGATGTTGAATCCGGCGCTATTTATGTAGACAACCAAGACATTCGTGATGTTACTCAAAAATCTCTGCGTGAAAATATCGCCTATGTCCCACAAGAGTCTTCACTTTTTCATCGCAGCGTCAAAGAAAACATTTCTTATGGCAAACCGAATGCGACGGATGCAGAAATTTATCGTGCCGCCAAGCTTGCACATGCTGATGATTTTATTAAAAATCTTCCAGATGGTTACGAAACTCTCGTTGGTGAACGCGGCGTTAAACTTTCAGGTGGCCAACGTCAACGCATCGCCATTGCGCGTGCCATTTTGAAAAATGCTCCAATTCTAGTATTAGACGAAGCTACTTCTGCGCTCGACTCCGAATCGGAAGCTGCTATTCAAAAAGCCCTAAACAACCTCATGCAAGACCGCACTTCGATCGTAATTGCACACCGTCTTTCTACGGTTGCCAATTTGGATCAAATCGTAGTACTAGACAATGGCAAAATCGTCGAGCAGGGAACTCATGCTGAACTTCTCAAAAAACACGGCGCCTATGCCAAGCTTTGGTCTCGCCAATCGGGTGCTTTTCTAGATTCTAACGACTAAAACAGTTAATCGTGCCACTTACTCGGCGAATTCGGCACAAAGATTTTTTCGTCTTTGATGGCGTCCGGCAGATAATTTTTATCAAGGTGGAAACCGGCCTCCCACTTTTGACCTTCACCAAAACCTAAATCTTTCATTAATTTAGTCGGTGCATTGCGTAGCCATGTCGGTACTGGTAGACCCATTGTGCGGTGCGCCAAATCCTTGGCGGCATACCACGCGTTGGCCGAATCGCGATTTTTCTTGGACTTAGACAAAGCAATACAGGTGTGTGCCAGAATCAATCCAGACTCTGGCATACCTACGCGCTCTACTGCCTGGAAGCATGCTGTGGCGAGCGACAACGCGCCATTGCCAGCTAGTCCGATATCTTCCGAAGCGAAGATTACCATGCGACGGGAGATAAATTTTGGATCTTCACCTGCTTCAACCATGCGTGCAAGGTAATATAAAGCTGCATCCGTATCACCTCCGCGCATTGATTTGATGAAAGCAGAAATCGTATCGTAATGATTATCGCCTTTCTTGTCGTATCCTGGCACTTTGCGTCCAGCCGCTTCTTTAACTGTATCTACATCTACTTTGTCCGCCAGTGATAGCGCCAGTTCCAAATCGCCCAGCGCCGAGCGTGCATCGCCGCCCGATAATTCTGCCAAATAATCCAGTGCCGATTCAGAAATTTTGCGCCCACTCGTGTTGGTCATTTTCTTGACGATTTTTACGCCCTCAGCTTTTACTGCACGGGTTAAAACTTCTAAAATCGCATCCTTAGATAGTGGGGAAACAACCACTACGCGTGAGCGTGACAAAAGCGGCGAGATCACTTCAAATGATGGATTCTCAGTGGTGGCGCCAATTAAAATAATTAAGCCCGATTCTACGTGCGGCAAAAAGGCATCTTGCTGAGCTTTATTGAAGCGGTGAATTTCATCCACGAATAGTACTGTGCGCGTGCCCAGATTCCAGTTGACTTTGGCACGTTCTACTACGGTTTCAACATCTTTTTTGCCCGCAGTTACAGCGGAAATTTCTACGAAATCCGCCTCAAACTCGTGTGCCAGAATTCTTGCTAGTGTTGTCTTGCCCGTGCCCGGTGGACCCCAAAAGATTAAGTTTACCGGCTCCTTGGCGCGTACGATTTCTGTCAAAATTTTACCTTCACCAATAATTTGGTCTTGGCCAATCACCTCGGATAATTTTTTTGGACGCATTCTCTCCGCCAGTGGCACTCTATTCATAAGACGATTATAACACTAATAACATTTGACTTCTGTGCTATACTAATAATAAGTAATTAAGGAGTACAAAATGTACACAACTTCATTAACTTCTAATTCCATCAATACCTTTGGTGCACTTCAGGATACCGCTATTTGGGGTGGCATCGCTGCCATTCTCGCCATCATTGGTGGTATTTTGGTCTACTTCTTGTTTGTTAAGGCCAAAGAAAATCCAAAAGGCAAATTCCTTGCTTACCTCAAGAAATTCCTAGATTTTAAGGTTATGTGGATCGAAACTGCTATCAAGATTCTTTACTACATCTGCACCATCTATGCAGTATTGATCTCATTCGCGATGATCCAATTCAGCTTCCTCGCCTTCCTCTTTACCCTCGTTGTCGTACCAGTACTTATCCGCCTCGCCTACGAAGGCGCTACCATGCTTGTCATGATTTGGCGCAACACTGCTGACATCGCTGCTAACACTAAGAAATAACTAGCGATTTAGCCAAAATCCCCCTCCCGAGGGGGATTTTTGTATATAATATATATAATATATGGAGGTAATATGTTGAGTCCTAAAGAAATTGCAAGTTCTGCTGTTAAAATTGCCGAAGGCAAAGCCAAACTTCCGGCATTCAAAATGATCCTACTTGGCATGTTTGCTGGAGCCTTCGTTGCATTAGCTGGTGTCGGCGCTACTTTTGGCAACAATTACGTTGGCAAGCTCGCCGGCGCGTGTATTTTCCCGGCCGGTCTCGCCATGGTCGTAGTGGCTGGTAGCGAACTTTTTACCGGCAACAACCTCATGCTCGCGGCCTTATTCAGCAAAAAAATTTCCGTCCGCCAATTACTTAAAAACTGGTCTCTAGTATTTCTAGGTAATTTTATTGGCTCGATTATCATTACTTTGTTAGTGGTTTATGCTGGCAGTTTTGATAAAATCGCCGATTCTGTCATCGCTACCGCCTCGGCTAAGGTTAATCTTAGCTTTATCGAAGCAATGTTTCGTGGTATTTTGTGCAATTTCTTAGTTTGTATTGCGGTGTGGATGTCGTTTGCGGCCGATACTGTGGGCGGCAAAATCGCAGCAGTGTTTTTCCCAGTCATGCTGTTTGTACTCTGTGGTTTTGAACACTCGGTAGCTAATATGTTTTATATTCCGGCCGGATTGCTAGAAGCCGCCAAAACTGGCGTAGCCGTGGAAGGTCTAAATGCCGGCACTTTCTTACTTAACAATCTTCTTCCGGTTACACTTGGTAATATTATTGGCGGAGCCGGTATGGTTGGTGCGGGCTACTACCTAATTTACCTTAAGACTATTGCAAAACACCGTTAATATGATATAATAATACGCGGCGTTAACAAAAAAATACGTGTACATTAGAAGGAGGGTGTTTGAATGGAGGAAAATCTTGAATTCAAACAGAAGCAGAGCGCTGCAATTTTGCGCGCACTCAGTAGCGTGTTGCCGGGAGATGAAGTATATTTACCGAGAAACAAAAATATGCTGTTTATCTTCTCAGACGAAGAGGCCGGAGCATTCTATGCTGCAATCGATGAAGCATTCGACTTTGATCCTGTCAAGTCAGTCGTCTTTGGCGCTAAGATCGAAATGGCACCGTGCAACACCGATGAATTGGGGGTTAGCTTCGAAGACACTGTTGAGGCGATTCACAGCAATTCCGAGGCTATGGCAGTATTCTCGTTATTAGCCGAGCTGAATGGCAGCTGTCGACATTACAAGGATTACTGGGACGATGTAGTCTCAGAAATTGCTTGCATGCCGCGGGCTGATCGAAAAAGGGAACATGTCGAGGCAAAGGTTAAGAAATTAGAACCAATCGCCAAATTTTTCCCGAAATTTACAGCAGAGTACCTTATAAGCGGCATAATTAAACATTATGCTACCGAATAAAGCCCCGTTTTGGGGCTTTTTTCTACCCAAAAATAAAAATATGTGGTATAATAATTTGCAGCCGGGCGGTTAGCTCAGTTGGCTAGAGCGCGTCTTTGACGTAGACGAGGTCAGAGGTTCGACTCCTCTATCGCCCACCACACGCAACAATTAACAATTTGGGTCGGTAGCTCAGCTGGTTAGAGCACGGGCCTTTTAAGCCCGGTGTCGAGGGTTCGAGCCCCTCCCGACTCACCACAATATAAAAAGAAGACCCGAAGGGTCTTATTTTTATATTGCGACGAGTGGGTTTCGGCCCATAGGGTTCGAATGGAGCGAGCGAAGCGAGCGACATCCCTGCCCCTCCCGTCCCTCCTGCCCCTCCCCACAGCCCTAAAACTCTGTTATAATATTATATAAATGAAAACATTCAGTATTTTGCTAGGCAAAACTATTCGTGCGCTTACTCGCCTCAAAAAGACGGGCGGCTCAGCTTATCCGGGTTGGGTAATTGAAAGGTTTGATCCTGAGTTTCTCGGCCAAGTCCTCTCCAAACTTCCGTATGGTGTGGCCGTAATTTCTGGCACCAATGGTAAGACTACCACTACTAAAGCCGTTACCGAAATTCTTGAACAGAACGGTCTCAAAGTTTTTACCAATAATACCGGTAGCAATTTTGTGCGCGGCGTAATTTCTGCGATTCTAAAAGACATCAAAATCACCGGAAAGTTCGATTACGACATCGCCGTACTCGAGCTTGACGAAGCTCACGCGGTCAAATTCGCCGAAGTTGCACCGATTCACTATAGTTTATTGCTCAATGTTCAACGCGATCAGCTCGATCGCTTTGGCGAAATCGACTACACGGCCACCTTGCTCCAAAAAATCGCTACTGCCACTAAGAAAACTGTCATTTTAAATCGCGAAGACCCGCGCGTCGGCGTTATTAAGGCCAAAAACGTCGCTTATTTCGGCCTTGAGCCAGAGCTAGTCGACGAATTCCCGTCCGACGATAATCTTCTCGAAAAATCTGCCAAAATCTCAAGCAAAGCCTCCAAAAATCCTGCCCTCGTCACGCTTGCCAAGCTCAAAAATTCCAGCGCCACTTACAAAATCGGGAGCCAATTCTACGATACCAAACTTTCGCTTAAAGGTATTTTTAATGCCTACAACGTGGCCGGCGCCCTCGCGCTCGCGCACACGATTCTACCAGACAAATCCGCCGAAGATTTATTAAAACCTTTGCCAAACATCAAATCCGCCTTTGGTCGCGGTGAAATCTTAAAAGTCGGTAATACCGAACTGGAAATTCTACTTGTCAAAAACCCTTCCGCCTTTCAGCTCAGCCTCGCTTCGTTTGTGGACAATCAACACGACTACATGATTGCAATTAACGACAATATTGCCGACGGTCGCGACGTGTCTTGGCTCTGGAACGTTGATTTTAGCAAGCTCAAAAACGTCCAAATCGTCTCTGGTATTCGCGCTACCGACATGGCTTTGCGCTTAAAATACGATAATGTCGAATGTGGCGCTATTGAGGAAGATCTCGAAAAAGCCATCCATAAATTTGCCAAATCCGGCGACCGCAAGAAACGCATTTTTGCTACCTATACGGCCATGCTTGAGATTCGTAAAATTATTTCCGGAAAGAGTTTGCTATGATAAATATTTTGCATTTATATCCAAAAGAAATGAATTTGTACGGCGACCACGGCAACATTTTGACACTTATTCGCCGACTCGAATGGCGTGGTATTAAAGCCAACGTTATTCATTACGAGCCGGGCATGAAAATCCCGGATGATATTGATATTATTTTTGGCGGCGGCGGGCAAGATTCTGGCCAAGGCAAAATCGAGCAAGATCTCCAAAAAATCGCTCCGATCCTTAAGGCGAAAATCGAGCAGGGCACACCGACACTTGTAATTTGCGGACTCTATCAATTATTTGGCAAATATTTTGAAACCTCCGACGGCACCAAAATCTCCGGTATCGGCGCGCTGGATTTGTATACTAAAGCCGGCAACGAGCGTCTTATCGGCAACATCGTGATTAATACTAAGTTTGGCGAAGTGGTTGGCTACGAAAACCACTCCGGCCTCACTTATCTCGGCGAAGGCCTAGAATCATTTGGTACCGTGACGACTGGCGCAGGGAACAATGGTAAGGATCGCACCGAAGGTGTATTCTACAAAAACTGCATCGGCA
>Ga0265298_10001481_pt1 | contig 34843 bp, 38 predicted proteins | sample AusTroGonzalo_MG_3_FD_193486 | JGI IMG/M metagenome (GOLD analysis project Ga0265298, IMG submission 193486) | Bovine rumen microbial communities from tropical cattle in Woodstock, Queensland, Australia - Gonzalo_01 | ecosystem: Host-associated > Mammals > Digestive system > Stomach > Rumen ... | reverse complement strand
TGTTTTTTTTGTTTTTTTTTTTTTTTTTTTTTTTTTTTTTTTTTTTTTTTTTTTTTTTTTTTGAGCGACCGGAGGGAGGGGGAGGCGAAGCCGACCCCTTCCCGGAGGGAGTCGAAGGAGCAAGGCTCCTTTTATTTTATATTTTAATTTATATTTTAATTTATATTTTAATAATTGGGGTTTTCCGCTGTTTTGTACTACACCTGGACCTCGCTGGAACCCGCATGGTTGCTGGGATTGAGGAATCCGAGGTAAATTTTGTACTACACCTGTACTACACCTGTACTACACCTGTACTACACCTGTACTACACCTGTACTACACCTGTACTACACCTGTACTACACCTGTACTACACCTGTACTACACATTGTACTACACCTCACGGGTTCCTTTCTTCCTGGAACGCCACCCCCTTTCCCGTACTGTCCAGCCCCTTCCCCGCATGATTGCAACGAGCTTTCCCGGGCCTTCCTCGGTTATCCAACTGTCAACCTTCTGTTCGATATTTTTTATGTGCTCGGCGAGCACGGCCGGAGGCATTCCGCGCAGTGCCTCCCTGTATCCGTCCAGGCGCCGGCTCTCCTTCCAGGCGTTCCTGGCCGATTCCCTCACCTCGTCGGCGGTGAAATCCACCCCGAACTTCTTTGCCCTGAGGGCACGGCAGACGCACAGCATCATGTTCCTCTCCATGGCCGCGAGGGCACCCTCCGGTTTCACCCTGGGACCTGCGGGAGGTATCGTGCTGACGCCAAAATCGTACTTCGAGTCGTGCTTTCGGCCGAGCATGGCGGCCAGCTCGCGCATCCCGGAAGGCACTGTCTTGAATGCGCCCGGTGCCCGGGATTCGTCCTTGACTTCTGGTACAGGAGACGGCTCCGTGGACTCTTCCGCGGAATCCTCTTCCCCCTCCGGCCCATCTACCGGCTCGCCCTCCAGCACCATCGGCGGCACGGTCACCCGCTTCGGCTTGTAGTTTGGGTTCCTGGCCTGCCTGGCCATCTCTTCCCCGTTCGCCGCGAGGGCACCGGCCCTCTGCCCAATGTTGGCCGCGCGGCCCAGGGCACCGGCAGGGACCGTACCGTCCCATCCCTCTGGCTGCTCTATCTTCCACTGTTCTTCCATGACGTCCTCCCGGAAAAACGAAAGGAAGCCCCCGGACCCCCAATGGTGACTAACGGGGACCGGCGGCTTCCACAGGCTTCACAAAAATGTATGTCTCCGGGCCCACGTAGTCACTCATGTCCCGGCTACCAGTTTATCGCTACAAATATGGTAAAAACCCGGATACCCCATAACGTAAAAAACTTTTTACAGTTTGACCCTCCCGGAATTTCCTATATTTGTAAGTACAAACCATACAGTACAGACTGTACATACAGAGACCGGGAGGGCTCCATGCAAGAAGAACTGAGAATAGCGCTAGTCCGCAACATAACCAACCGCATCATGCGCTGCGCCATGCACGAGAGGAACGTCACACTCAACCCAAGGATTGTATCCGGCGCCGTCGAATGCTTCGTCTCCGGCGACGGCCGCGAGGTTCTCAGGGGGATAATGGAGGACGCCTGGGCATCGCAGAAGGGAGAGGAGCTCTGCCCGTACACCATCGAGCAGGCCCTCGTCATGGCCCCGTACGGTACCGTGCCCGGGCCAATCGTCGGATTCATCGACGGCGAGTGCACCCTGGACGGGTCCATGGAGGAAATCTTCGGGATGACCTTCCAGGACGCATTCGACTCCGAGAACTGGTATCTCCCGAAGGTGAACGACGCCACCCCGATGTTCGAGTGCGAGGCCATCGAGTGCAACTGCGGGCACCTCGACTGGGCCGCGCCGAAGCTCGCCGCGGAACTCGCCGGGCAAGGGGAACTCGCAGGTCCAAAAGAGGCTGAAGCGGAGTCACCAACCGTATATCCCTCCGAAGAGGAAGAAAGCGCTTCCGACGCGACGGTAGTCTAGGGGGTATTCCATGGGGGAACACTTCCGCTTCGCTCCTCCTTCAGCATCCCCGGATAGGCTGGGGGAACTTCTCATCCGGCTCGGGAAAAGGGCCGGGGATTTTCTGGAGTGCTTCGATAGCTCATCGGAGTGGTGCATGAAGTATGCCGACCTGATGCTTAGAGGAATGGAGGAGAGGCCCCTGGAATACGGGGAACGCCATCACGTCGTACCATATTCGTTCTACAGGTCGAAGGGTGTCAAGGGAAGCGCGAGGGCGTCCGCCGTATGCAACGGCAACATGACGACACTGAGCTTTCCCGAACACCTGTTCGCCCACTACTGCGCCTCCATGTGCGCACTGGGGGACATGCGCGGAAGCATGGCGTACGCGTTCAACCTCATGTACTCCAAGCAGAGGAAGAAGTGCCTGCGAAAGGAGGCCGACGTACTCTCATACATAGAGTCCGTGGACGTGGACATGATAAGGCTTGCCATGCCTAACAGCCAGGCCGTCGAGAGCGACGGGAGGGTTCACTACTGGGAGGACCCCGTACTCGCCGTGAAGCAGCAGAAACGCAAGTCCTACGTCAAGAACATAGACCGCAACAGGGAGTCCGGGAGGGAGCGTGCAAGGAGACGCAGGGCCTCACGTACGGATGAGGAGAAACAGGCTAACAGCGAGTACCAGAAGGAGTACCGCGAGACACACAGGTCGGAAAGTGCCGAATACGCCAGGCAGTATGCCTCCACCCACCAGAAACAGATTAAGGAGAACATGGATAGGTTCCTGTCGAAACACCCTGGATACAACTCAAAACATGGCAAGAAATACCACGCGGAGCACCGAGAGGAACAGAACGCTTATTGCCGCGAGTACAGGAAAAGGAAGATAGAGCAGGGGTACCGGTACAGGCTCGACAAGGAAACCGGGAAGCACCGCTGGGTCTTTGTAGGTCTCCCGGAAATTTCAGGCGCCGCATAGTAAAAAACTTTTTACAGTTTGACCCCTCCCGGATTTTCCCATATTTGTAAGGACGTACGTATAAACTGTACGTGCATACAGGAGGACAGATGAGCGACAGTACAAAAGTCTACACATACGAGCAGTGCGCGGAGGCCGCGGGGATTTCCACCGGGACGCTCCGCACGGCGCACGCAATCGCCGGAATCGACGGGTTCGGTCACAGGATGGGACGTGGAGTCTTCTTCACCGAGGATGAGGTGGCCATGGCCAAGTCCGCGGCGGAGAGTGCCGGGAGGCGCTCCATAGTCGACCGCATCGTCGGCGAGTTCCGGCTGAGGGGAAGGAGCCTCCCGGCGTGGCCGTGGATGGACAGCGCCACGTTCGCCAGGAAGGTCTGCAAGACGGTCGCCACGGTCTCCAGGTGGAGAATCGAGGGAACCCTCGTACCGGCCTTCACTATCGGGTCCACGGCGTTCTACTCTAGGGAACATGTCGAGAAGGCGGCACATATGTCGTCCTCCGAAGGGGATTCCCGGACTAGGCGAAGGGCCGAACTCGCGAGACGGAAGGCCGCTCCCAAAAATTCCGCCATAGGGGCATCGAAGCCAACAACATCCGGCGGGAAAATCACGTTTCTCGTGAACGGCGTGGAGCACTCCGTAGACCGCCAGGGAGCAGCCGCGATAGTCTCCACGATAGCGTACCAGCTCGGGGGTTTATAATGCAGAAAGGAACCTACAGCATAAAGCCGGTAAACGCGGCAATCTACCGTGACGAGAAGTTGCTCATACCTAAGGGCGCCTTCGCGCAGTTCACCGACACGGAACGGGACATACTCAACTCCCTCTGCGCGAAGGCCAACCTGGTAAGGGTTCCCGGCAACACGATAGACGAGGCGATGGATATGGCCATCCTGGGAGCGATTCACAGGGCGGGCATGTTCGCGACCCCGCGCAACGTCGGCGGTATACCCGACTTCATGAGGATATCCGCGAGTGTCGAGACGTCCCTCGGCACAAGCACGTACAGCTCCAGGGTCGACGGTTGCGGGGTTCCGCTCCGCGAGGGCCTCGAGAAGACCACGGACGCCATTGTACGGCCCCAGGCCGGTAAGCTCTCCCGGATGATACAGGAGGCCATCCCGGAAGCCTCGGACATACTGTCGATAACCGTAGACGTCGAAGGATTTCTCGACATCGCCATGAGATGAGCCGACGGAGTGGAAAATGAGCTGGGCTCTCAACTACGTGAAGGACGTGTTCTCTTCCGGCGACGCCAGCCGGGAGGAACTTGACGAGGCCTACCGCCTGGAGGATTCCCTGTGCGGGGAAGAGAAGGCGGAGCTGCAAAGATGGCGACAGGAACAGATGGAGAACGCCGTATCCGAGGAGTTCGCTTCGGGGAATGCCAGGGTGGCCACCACGGAAGAATGCTTCCTCGACGACGGCGTAGAGGAGGACTGACATGGCCGAAAAAGCTACATTGGAGACCATGAAGGATTTCAAGGTGAACATGAGGGTGAGCCCCGACCTCCGAGAGACGGTCGACTACCTGAAGCTGCTGCCCGGAGGGCTTACCGGGTGGTTCGAAAAACAACTGAAAAACGTGAAGGTCGACAGGGAGCTCATGAGTAGACTCCGGGGGCTTTCCGGGGAGGGTAAGGACTGTGGGAATACTTAGTATCTTCTCCAGGAAGGTCCCCGCCGTCAAGTCGACGGTGTGGAGCCACCGTAGGGGTCTGGTCTCCAGCCAGTCTATGTTCTCCAAGAAGGAGCTGCTCCGAATCAACGTCGGGGCCGCCGTGATGGGCACCGGTGCCGACCGCCTCGCCGGGAAGCTGACCGTTCACGTATCGTTCTCGGGAGACAGGTACATACCCTCCGTCACCGAGGAGGGGTCCGTCGTTCCCGGAGGGAGCGTGGGTCCCAACGACCTAATCGACCGCGTGATGTTCAGGCTGGAAGGAACAGGCTGGGAAGACCAGCAGGAGTTCACCGTCTGCGCCACGTTCGGTCCTGGCTAGCTTTCTTCAATCCAAGTCCGGGGCGGGCCGGGAGGCCCGTCCTTTTTTGTGTCTACGAAACGTCCTCCACCAGGTCACTCTCGGCTAGAATCCTCTCCAGCGTGGCGAGGGAGTCATCGTCGAGGAACTCTATCCGCTCCGGCAGCTCGAGCTCGGCGTCCTCGTCCTGGGTCACTACCAGCTTCCCCCGGAGACCAGGGAGTTCCGACAGTATCTTCCTGGCGGTGGACATCACCATGTCCCTAGCGGAGGAATCGTATGACTGGTATGCGACGCAGTGGCCGCCTATCAGCAGGTTCCAGTATTCCCCGCGGTACAGTACCCTGACGGGGATGTCGCACTCGAAGTCCTGCACTGCCTTCTTGACGGTTCGCCTGGCGAACCACAGCAGCATTGCCACATATATCCCGTTGAACACGTGTTTCATTTTTTCTTCCTCTTTCCCAAGGCGAGCGCCACCAGGAACTCCATCCCATCCGGGACGGGTTTCCCGTCCTTCAGGTCCCTCGCCAGCTGCTCGCGCATTATACGCCTGTCCGGCCCTTCCGCGAGGTAGTACATGGTCTCCGGGTCCTTCCGGGCCCCCGACGCGGTGACGAACTCCTGGAAACCCATCACGCGCAGCCCCATGGCCTCAGCGTCGTCCCTCATGTCCTCGTAGGCCTCCCGGACGGCGACGGCCTTCTCGTATCCCGGATTCTCCGTTGGCCTCCTGTCGAACTTGCTCGTGCAGTTGTAGACCGGCCTGGAGGACTCGGGCATCCGCCCAATCATCTCCTCGATGTCTTCCCCCGTGACGGCCTTCCTTCCCCTCTCGTGCCTCGCAGTGACCATGTTGTATGTAGCCCACGTAGACGAGAGCACGTTCTGGAAGAAGGGGAACTCGCGCCTGTACTTCTTCCCGCGCACCTTCGAGACCAGGAAGTTCCTGACGGTCTCCGCCACGGCGTCGCCGAACAGGTCGTCCCAGTCCTGGCCTACCGTCCTCCTGTTCCATCCCATGCGAGGGTAGTACCAGGCCACCGAGTAGGTGGCGGCCCGAAACAGGTTCTCCATCGCGGTTTCCCTTGGGTTTATCTTAAACCGTCCGGCCATACCACGCTCCCGTCGCCCTTCACCTCCGCAACGTCGTCGCCGAAGTAGGAGAGCATCTCCCTCCGGTTAGAGTACATGCAGTGCCACATCCGGTCGACCACCGTGTAGGGTACCTTGCGCTCGCGATTCTCCTGGCGGCGCATGGCCTCCTCGGGGGTGATGTCCATCCAGACTGCCACCTTGCGGTACGGGACGTCCACGAGCCTCGACAGCCTCGCCCAGTCTCTAGGATGTACGTTCGTAGCGTCGGCCACGACGTCCTTCCCCATTCCGAGGAGGCGGGCTATCCGGCTGTCGAACTCCCGGAAGACCCTGGCGCCGTCCCCCTCGGCGAACTCCTCCGAGCCCGTGAGCTCCTTGCGGATTCCGTCCGAGGACACTATCTCGGCGTCGAACGCCGTGGCGAGCACGTTACGGGCGAAGGTGGACTTCCCGGAGCCGGGCACCCCTATCATTATGAACAGCTTACCCGCCATCTGGACTCTCCTCCGTCTCCACGGATTCCTCGTCGTCGCCCCACTTCGGTTCCGGGAGGCCGTTCAGCCTAGCGAACTTCTCGAAGGCGAACTTGATGTCGTCCTCGAATCCCTGTACCATGTTGTTCCTCCTTATATAAGGTCGAAGTTTATCTGGTTCTTCGGCGGCATCGCCCACGCCTCAACGTACCTCGCCAGGCACTGTTCGGACTCCATTATGCGCCCGTCCTCGACGAGGAACTTCCACCCGCGCTCCACCAGGGAGTTGAACGTGTCCATGTCCTTGAGCATACGCAGCTTCTCGTCCAGCTGTTCAACGGTCGCTCCCAGTTGAACCCTGGATTCCTCCGGGACGTTCGCGTAGGGGGAATCCGGGAAGTCCGACCCGAGGAATGCGGCGGAGCACACGGCGGCCTCCACGTACCTGAGGTCGGAACGGCAGCGGTTCAGCTCGCACGGCACCATGGGTGCGATTACCAGGTCCGGGTTCGTCCTCGTCATGAGGGAAGCGAACCTGTTGGGCGTTACCCACGGCAGGCTGCGCACCCTTTCCTGCACGCCGTCCCACATGAAGCTGGGCCCGCCCATCTGCGTAAGCCGGATGTCCCCGTCCTTGACGTGCTTCACGAGCCACTCGCGCCACTCGGCGCTCTCGTAGTCGCCTATCCTGGCCTTCACGTCGTTGCCGTTCTCGTCCTTGTGGGCGGGCACCGCATGCTGGGGGCACTGTGTCAAAGTCACGTTGATTACCTTGAGGTCCTCCTTCGCGGGTTCCCTCCTCGGCAGGCTCCACATGGAGCGCGGCACGGCGTTAGGGATAATCTTCACCCTCGCGCCCACCTCCTCAAACTTTTTCGCGAGGTAGGAGTTTGTCGTAGTCACGAGGTCGCAGAGCTTCAGCGCCTCTATCGTGCTCGCGTTGTGCCTGTCGTCGAACTCCTTCATCTTGAAGGCCTCGAAGTCCGAGTCGCCTTCGCGGACGACGTTATTCCCGAAGCACACGTCGTCGAAGTCGTTGACTATGCGCAGGTGCGGGAACTTCTGCCTTATGGCGGCCAGCTGCTTCAGCAGCTCGAAGCCCTGCCACCCGGCGGCTGACTTGAGGACTATCGCCCGTGTCGCGTTGAGCATCCCCGGCTCAAGAAGTGGCTGCGGAACCTCTATGCAGTGGAAGCCGAGGCCCTCGAACCAGTTGAGGGTGAATCCGGGCATGGACGCCCTGTAGAAGCGGCACCCGGAACCGCCGGAACATACGAGCTGGATGAATGGATGAGCCGGGTCGATTGAGGCTAGCATATTGTTCTCCTGGTATTCTGTGTCATTTTCTGTCAACAAATTTTGAACTATTTATCACCGGGAAATCCACCTTCGCTCCCCAGTATTCTAGCAGCCTGTCCCGGGCCTCCCCGAACTCCGCCGGGTCGAACTTGCCCTCGCTCTGGTGACGGCACGGAAACGGTATAATCCCCACCTTGAATCCCTTCTTCAGGGCCTGGAGGCACGCGTCGACGTCATAGCCGAAACGCCAGTGGAAGGGGTGCTCCTCGTACTGCTCGAGGAATTTACGGGAGAAGGCCATAAAGCAGCCGTCCACGGACACCGCGTCAGTACGTAGTCCGGGGCCGTCCGCCATCAGCACGTCGGGCTGCCCGTCGCCGAACCCCTGCGTTATGGCCCCGACAGTGACCTGCGGGCGCATCGGGGACCACCACATGCAGGAGCTGTAGAGGCAGAGCGTGCCGATTACCCCGGCAACCCCGACGTTCTCCCTGTCCATTATCTCGAGCATGGGAACGATGTCGGCCAGAGGCGCCTGCATTGTCAGGTCGTCGTGACGGAAGATGTACCAGTCCGCATGGTAACGGCGCATGTATGATATTTTTTCGGAGAGGGTCTTCCCCTCCGTATTGGGTATGTGGATTACGTCGTGCTCCAGGACTGGGCCGGTCTCCACGGGAATAAAAACCTTGATATCCATGTCCATAAAACTATAACATGTTTATCGGTTTTTCAATATTTTTGTGCCACTTTTTGACACTTTTTTAAATTTTTGTGACATTTAATGTCACTTGTACCACCGTTCCTGGAAGAACTTCCCAAGGACCAGCCATACGATGACAACGATGGCGGTCGTAATCATCTTTTTGGTTTCCCGCGGAGTTCCTTGACAATCCTGATGACAACCAGGACAAGGTTGAGGACGTTGACCGTAGTGTAAACTTTATTTTTCATTTTGACCTCTCCGGTTTTCGCTATATTTGTCTTGTCGGTAGATTTGGCCGTTTTTAGGTCAAATACACCTACACCTACACCCGCCGAGGAACTTCCTCGGCGGGTTTTCTCATTTTTCCTTTTTCAACTCCGTTATTTTTTCCATCAGGTTCTTTATTGTGATGGTGAGCTCGGCAACGGTGACGTTCAGTGCGCACACCTGGTCGCGCAAGTCATCGAACACCTGTGCATGGTGGGCCTGGTTGTCCCTGAGCTCGCTTATCATGAACCCGTGCTTTAGTACCATGTCATGGAGTTCCTGGCTGTCCTTGTCCCTGGCGACCGCCGTTGCCGAGCGGTCATCCTTGATGTTTTTCACGTCGGCACGCGACTTGATGAAAGTGGCTATCGACCCGAGCAGGGCCACGATTACGCCGACAATTTCCGGTGAAAGATTTTCCATTCCATACCCCCTATAAAAAGCGCCACGCGTCGATGGCCGGCTTGCAATTCCCGCAGCACTCCATAGACACTAGAGGCCGGAAAGGTATTCTCCCGTGGTCCTTCCCGTCACACATTATCCTCTGCAACGGCATCCTCGCCTGGCACCCGACCTGGTGTCCGGCCGGATTAATGTACGCGCACATCTTGAACCCGTGGGTGGCCCCGTCAGGGTTTTCCTTGTTGAATCCTATGACCTTGTAAGGAATGCCGTGTTCGCGACAGTAGGCTTCCTTGGCCTCCCTCTGCAACTTATCGACGATTAAGTACACGTCATAGTTCTTGGGAGGCTCCTCCAGCTTGTGGAATGCCGCTACGAGGGTCACTCCCGGAAGATGCGGAAGGTCCCCGCTACCGTTAGTCTTTACTATGGTCCGTACCCCCCACGCCGACAGCTGTTTGAGAAGTTGTGTTATATCGGCGTAGAGGGACGGTTCGCCACCCGTAAGTTCAATGAGCCAGTCCCTGGGATTGACATATTTTTCCAGCCATGGGATTAGTTCCTCGTTGTTCAGTGGCCAGCGAGGACGCTCAGAATTGCGCCACTTACCCATGGGGCAAGTGGGACACGAGAAGTTACACCGATTTGTAAGGCTTATTTGCAGGAAGTTCATCAGAATTTCCTCATGTTCCAGCCCTCGCCCAGCACCCTCACCTGGTAGGTCGGGGAAGCCGAGCCGAAGTCGACCGTGTGGTCTGTATATTTCGTGGTGTTGAGCGTCACGCCGGAGAGCACTCCAGGCATCGCCGTGGTCGTGAACTCAGTGACACCTCCCGGATAGCTCGCGGGAACCAGCCACATGTGCTTGTTGTTGCCCTCGTAGTCCTTCACTATGGCCGCATCCGGCTCGCAGGCCGCGGTGGCCGTGGTAAGCTCCGTCTTCAGGTAGGCGATAGACTGGGTAAGACTGTACTGTTGCTTGATTTCCGGGTATGCGTTCTCCACGTCGACCGAGGCGTTGCCCTCGGAATCTACGCAGTCGAACTGCACGGCGTAATCGTAATCCTCGGCGGAGCCTATCGCCGGTGCCTCGATGAGGATGTTGCAGACGTCCGCCGAATGCCCGGAAACCAGCACGTAGTTCACGGCGTTGTTCATTACGCCCGTGACGTGGTAGACGTGCGTGGAGTCCGTGTCATGGTCCCACACGAGAGTTGCGCTGTTCCTGGCCCTGCCCCCGCCGGACATGTGGTTCCAGCGGTAGATGGAGCTGGCGTCGCAGACCTGCTGACCGAGGTCGTGGTCCCAGAACTGGGCGGCGGATGCCCCGTAGACGGCCGAGTGGTTCGACAGCCCCTTGTCCTCCATGCGCATCCCGGACTCGTCGAACCATGTATGCTTGAGGTACTGGGAAGACCCGTTGTACCACAGGTCCGGGGAGGCGCCGTAGTAGGATGTCTGGGCGTCCCCGCCTATGCCGGATGCGGGATGGTTCACGTATATCCCGGCGTACGTAATCTTGACCGCCTTGTTCCCCGAGTACGCGGACACGAGGAGGCCGTTGGACGTGCCGTAGCCTTCGGCACCGGGCGTCCACCCGAGGGCGACCAGGGAGCTCCCGTAAAAGTCCCCGGAGCATTCCAGGTTGATTGCCGAGTTGAGCCCTAGCGGTGAGCCGCTGGTCCCGTTGCCGGAGAGGTTCGCGTCACGGGCGACTGTGGAGAGCGACCCGGTGCCCGCCAGGGCGCTCCCGTCGATTCCGGTAATGGAAGACCCGGAATAGGAATACGTTATGGAAGCCTGGGCGCCTATGTTGTCGCGTGCCTGCTTCTGCTCCGCAGTAGTGAAGGACTGGGCGCGGTCGGCTAGTACCTTGTTTATGCTTTCTGACATTTTCTGACACTCCTGTGGCTATTGGATGACGGTATTCGATACCATCACAGGCACTACTGTTTCCGGTGAAGGGGCCGAGAACGAGTAATCCGATGTCCCGTATGTGACATGGTATGGATTGTACACTGCCGACCCAGTGCATGAACTCTGCGCGGATTCGAATGCGTTGTACATTGAGAATCCGGGAGTGACTTCGTTTGATTGATATCTTGCCGATTTGACCGTGGGGTTGTAGGCTCCGTCCGCGCCATCTTCTGGCGAGCCGGATGCGCTGAAAAATGTCTCCACGTCCGTATAGAATCTCGAGCCGGAGCCGGTCTTCGGAAATAATATTTCAAGATATGACGCACTCACTTTCCCGGAACCGGTTATATTCTCCACCGACCTCGCCGTCACGTCAACGGGGAGGACTGAACTTTCCGGCCTGTCCGGGTACGGCAATGCCGTGCCGGTAACGGTGGGCGTCATCGCGGAGGCGGAAACATAGGCCGACTGCGGGTTATAATTTGGTAAAAATGTCGATGAGAGTGACGCATTAACCCGCAACTCCACCCTTACCGCCAGGAGACGACCTGGGTGTGCGCTCAGTGCGCTGTTGATTCCGGTTATGTTTGATGCCGCGAGAGTTATCTCGTTCCCGGAGTTTGCCGTGGTTAGCGCGGCAGATGTATAGCTACTGGCATAGAACGATGAGCGGTTGTTGGCAGAACCATTCCGTACGCCCACAGTAAATACGGCAGTGCCGGCACTGTACATCGGTATCCACGCTGCCGATAGTCCCCCCACATCGCGCACCGAAGGGTCGAACATCATATCGGCACGTTTATACGCATAGTTGAGAAAGGTACCGACCAATGCCGTCCCGGAGGCGGTGGTCGATGTACTATACATCGAGAGGCTCGAGTAAAGGTAATCATAGGCCGATACGGGTATCTGTGTTGCCGTGATGTTAAAGTGCGAGGTGTAGATTACCTCCGATGAAATTGACGAGTTCAGCAGCGTAGGCGTCCCTCCACCGCCTCCCGTAACAATCGCGTTAATCAGGGCCGGGCACTGCGAGATGGAGGTCGTGCCGGCCGTGGACACGCCCTTGTCGTTGATGGCCGAGAGGATGTCGTTCTTGGCCGATATGATGCGGTTCAGTTCGGTAGCTATCGTCATACTAGATACTCTGGAGGATGGTGTTGATGTCGCCTATTTCCGCGCTAAGTGCCGTAATCCCGTCCTGTGCGGATAAGTCATATACGGCGCATCCGTTAAGGCCGGAGATATAGTATGTCCTGCCGCTCTCGAAGAAATCCATGCTGTTGACAAGGCCTAGCTGTGTCCCGGAAAATCCGGTCCATGCCACGCCAAACTCTGCACCGCCAGATACTAGGATGTTCGAGTTGGAAGACCCCAAATCAGAAATCGCCATCCTGGAGCTCGCCGCGCTTTCGGCGTAGGCGGATGCTATCGCGGAGACCGTGGATGAGTCAACGCCACCGCCACCGGCAAGCGCGGAGCCGTCGATGGAGCTGATGGCAGTTCCGTCATATCCGAATGTCGGCGAGTAGGATGCGGTGATGAATCCGCTCGGGTTCGAAGTCGAGTAGAAGTCGCCCGTAGCCGTGCTGTCCAGCTTCGAGGACACGCTGGAATCCACGTATGCAGTGGTCGCATAGTCGGAGAGGTCGACACCGGTGATGAACCCGCTCGGGTTCGAGGTCGAGTAGAAATCTCCCGTATTGAACGCGGTCGAATCCAGCTTGCCGGAGACGGAGCTATCCACGTACGCCGTGGTCGCATAGTCGGACAGGTCAACTCCCGTAATGAACCCGGAGGGGTTATTGGCCGGGTAGTAGTTGGCGGATTCGCCCGTCTGCAAGTACCCGCTCATGTCCGAGGTCGTCTGGTATTGACTCAGGTCGACACCGGTGATGAACCCGCTCGGGTTCGAGGTCGAATAGAAGTCGCCAGTATTGAACGCGGTCGCGTCGAGCTTGCCGGACACGCTTGAATCAACGTAGGCCGTGGTCGCGTAGTCGCTCAAGTCCACGCCCGTAATGAACCCGGAGGGGTTTCCGCTCGGGTAGAAGGCATCCGGGTCGAAAGCGGTGCTGTCGAGCTTGCCGGACACGCTGGAGTCCACGTATGCGGTGGTCGCGTAGTCGGACAGGTCCACGCTGGTCAGGAACATACCGGACACCGTGCTGAACGCGGTCGTGTCCAGCTTGGAGCTTACCGAGGAAACGACGTATGCGGTAGTGGCGTAGTCCGTCAAGTCCACTCCCGTAATGAACCCGGACGGGTTGGAAGCCGGATAGTAGTTGGCGGATTCTCCTGTCTGCAAGTACCCGCTCATGTCCGCGGTCGTCTGGTACGGGGTAAGGTCCACGCTCGTGAGGAACGTTGACGATACGGTCGAGAACGCCGTGCTGTCGAGCTTCGAGGACACGGAGCTGTCTACATATCCAGTCGTGGCGTATTCGGCAGGCACCGCCGTCAGGAACGTACCGGACACGTCGGAGAATGCCGTAGAATCGAGTTTCCCGGATACGGACGAATCGACGTATCCCGTAGTTGCATATTCTGCGGGAACGGAAGTAAGGAATGTGCCCGAGACGTCGGAGAACGCAGTGGAATCGAGCTTCCCGGAGACGGATGAATCCACGTATCCAGTAGTCGCATATTCTGCGGGAACGGAAGTAAGGAATGTGCCCGAGACGTCGGAGAATGCGGTGCTGTCCAGCTTCGATGACACCGACGAATCCACATAACCGGTGGTGGCGTATTCAGCCGGAACCGCCGTGAGGAAGGTGCCGGAAACATCCGAGAACGCCGTGGAATCGAGCTTCGAGCTGACCGAGGAATCGACATACCCGGTCGTCGCGTACTCGGCAGGAACGGCCGTGAGGAAGGTGCCGGAAACATCCGAGAACGCCGTGGAATCGAGCTTCCCGGATACGGACGAATCGACGTAACCGGTGGTCGCGTATTCAGCCGGGACGGCCGTGAGGAAGGTGCCGGAAACGGAACTGAATGCGCTCTCGTCGAGCTTCGCGCTGACTCCGTTCCACGTCGAGGACTCGGCGCTTATGGAAGAAATTGTGACATAATCTGACAGGTCAACGCCTGTGAGGAACGTTGACGATACGGTCGAGAATGCAGTGGTGTCGAGCTTCGAGGACACGCTGGAATCCACGTATGCGGTGGTCGCGTAGTCGCTCAGGTCGACGGACGTGAGGAACGTCCCGGAGACCGCGCTGAACGCGCTCTCGTCGAGTTTCCCGGAGACAGAAGAGTCGACATAACCGGTCGTCGCATATTCTGCCGGTATTGCGGTCAGGAACGTCCCGGAGACGGAAGAGAACGCGCTCTCGTCCAGCTTCGCGCTTACCTCGTTCCATGAAGCGGAGAGGGACGATATTGCAGATTCGGGAACGTATGCGCTCAGTACGGAGGTCGCTGAGAGTACCGAGAGTATCGACTCTTTCACGGGGAATCCTGCCGTATCAGCTATACCGCTGTACAGCACTATCTCCCCGCCGCGCTTGACTACCATCAAATCGTGGCGTGCGCTGTCAGCGGTGCCGTCACCGATAGCGAACGGTTCCCATCGACTACGGTTGTACCTCCCAAATGCCGTGAGCCCGTTTATGACATCCCCGGAATGTTCATGAATAAATTCAGTACCTGACCGGTAGTATTCTTCGGGTATGTAGCCGGATGCTCGTAGGCCTCTTCCTATGAGGGTACAGAACTCGTTGGCACTGTTTCCGCTACCTATTGTGACAGAATCCATCCACGCTCTGTTTGACGCCCCCTGTGCCAGGGAGCGTTCACTTGCGCGTACGTCATATCCCTGTGCCAAGGAGCTCCATCCTGCATAAGCGGAGTGACCCTGCGCCAAGGAATCGACCACGGCACCGCACTCGTCACCCTGCGCGATGGATGCGTGCGCGGCATGGCTGCTGCGGCCATGCACGAATCCACCGGCCGACCCCCATACATTAACTCCCTGGGCAAATGCTGTGTTGTATGCTGACGCAGAATCTCCGATGGCCAGGTTTACCTCGTCATGACGGACGAAGTTGCCCGTGGCGGTCGTGTCGTGTCCGGCGATGGCGCTGCCGTCGAGTGACGAAATCATCCCGGAGGCATCCCATCCGTACACGGGAGAGTATGCCGCGGAGGAGTCGAGCTTCGAAGACAGGCTTGAATTGTATGCGTAGTCGCCGCTGGGCTGGAGTCCGGCGGTGGACGTGACGAACATGGACGAGGCCGTGGCGTCCAGCTTGGAGCTAGCCGCGGATGCAGCGTAGGAACTCGCTATGGAGGACACTGTGGATGAGTCAACGCCACCGCCTCCGGCTACAGCGCTCCCGTCTATGGAGCTGATGCTCCCGGAAGAATCCCAGCCGAACGCGGGAGTGTATGCTGCGGTAGCGTCCAGCTTGGACGAAACGGAGGACTCGACGTAGGTCTTCTTCGCGTATTCGCCCATCCCGGAATAGGGCATCACGCCGGTGACGGAAATGACGTCGGCCGAGTCTATGCTGATGAACTGGCCGGGGATGTACTGCGTACCCCCGCCTCCTCCGCCTCCCCCGTTACCGACTATGCCGTCGCGCTCCTCGTTGTACGTCGAAGCGGCGGAAAGCCCGAGGGTCATCCCGGACTTGGCCCTGGCGTACACGCGGCAGTCGACGGTCTGGCCCTTTACGAGCTCGCCCTTCCATGCGAAGGAAACGGAACCGACCGGCTCCGTGGGGTCTAGCATCCCTTCCCTGGTGGCGACGACAGTACCCCCGACGCTAAGCTGCGCCATGATGTCGACCGTGCAGAGGGCGGTCGGGTTGCCGGACGGCATGGACACGTCGACGGCTATGTCGGCGCAGCAGTCTGCGGTCGCCTTCCACCCGCCGTCGTATTCCACGCTTCCCTGCGTGGACAGGCCCTGCAACTCCTCCCATTCGTTACCGCCGTCGAGGACGGACAGGGCGGAAAGCCTGTAGCCCCACTGGGCCGCGTCGGAAGTCACCTTCGTGGAGAGGTCGTATGTCATGACCCCGGCGGCGAGGGTCCCCGTGACGACGACAGTGCCGTCGGAGGAGATTACACTGTATTCCTTCCCGAGCTGGCTGCCCGCGCCGCCCCCCGACGGGGCCATCGCCCTCACCGTCCACAGGAGGGCGCCGTAGGCGTCCTGGACTTCCAGGCGGTAGAGGTACGCCGCGTCGACGAAGTATCCGGGAGCACGCCCGTCGGCATCGAGAATCACAGGCTGCGGGAGCTGGCTGCCGTCGACGTCGAATGCCGGGGCCAGGTCGTCCGTCCCCTCGAAGTAGACGAGAATCCGCCCGCCCGTGTTGGGCAGGCCGTTCTTCAGTTCGAATTGCGTGGTCGCGGGAAAAAGCCTTAAAAGTTCCATTCGGGATAACCCCCTTTCTGGACAGAAAGTAGGGCTACGCCTCGCCGGCCACCGGCATGACCGCCATCCCGTTGTATGTCTCGTCGGCCATCAGGAGCACGGAGAACATGTAGTTGGGCTGCGACGGGTCTATCGCGCACACCGGGACATACATGTGGAACGGGAGCGCGAAAAACCCGTGCTGTCCACCGACCGCGGTGGCCCTGTACGGGGCGACGGCCTTCGCCCTGTCCCCTATCACCCAGGTTCCCCCGGAATCAGCCCCGTAGTCTCCGGGAGTCACCGGGAGGCAGAACACCTGCATCAACGGGGTCCCTGACCATGCCGAGAGCTCCCATCCCCCGTCGGGGGTGAAGTCCGCGGTGAACAGCCTCGTGCTGCCCAATCTCCCCAGAGTCGCGCTGGTCCCGAACACGGCCGGGCAGTTCCCGGTGTTTCCCAGGTAGTGGAACGCGATTCCCCAGGTAGCCCCGAAGTCGCCCGTCCACTGCATGGACGCCACGCACCCGGACACGAACCTGTGCTGCATGTCCTCCGCCCAGAACGGCATGTAGACACCGTACGGGAGGGTGGTCACGAAGGAGTTGTCAACGATGTCCAGCCTGTCCACGATGCAGTCCTTCACCGACGCGCCCGATGCGAGGTCGAGGCTGGACAGTATGGACAGTGCGCACGCGCCGACGAACGAGTTGCGCTCGAACACGCCCGCGATGTGCCATGCGGAGGACTCCATGTACGGGACGAGCCGCACGGAGGTACCCGAGAGCACACAGTCCTGAACCGTCATCACCGCGCCGTCTACCGTCCCGTTGAGCAGGCGGCAGCGACGGAGGGTGACTCCGCCTCCCTTGCCGCCCGGGGCGTTAGGCCGGGTGATTGACGCCGACGTCAGGTCGATGGTGGAACCCTCCGCCTCGAAGGCGGTGTTTGCCGTGGATACCGGGTATCCGAGCCACACGTTGCTGTCGCGGAAGGATATCGTCCCGGCCAGGGCCTTCGTTACGTGGAGGGCGCAGCGGTACGCCGTGAACGTGGCAGTCCACGAGTCCATCTGGAGGTCGTTCACCGTCAGGCCGGTAAGCTGCGCGTCGTGCGAGAGCTTGAGTATCCCAACCGTCCCGTTGGAGAGGTGGATGAAGGGCATCCAGGAATCCACGAGCTGGACGGAACGTCCCTCGAGGTCGATGCTCGTCCTGGAGTTCGGGGCCGAGGCCACTAGGAGCTCGAACACGTCCGCGCTGTCAAAATTTGACAGGAGTATCGTGTTGTCGCTGTCGGCGCACCATGTCCTGTGGGAAGGCCATGTCCCGAAGTCCCAGCCGGAATCGGCGAACCACCTGTCTGTGAACGTCATCCCGGTGAACTTCAGGTTCCATGCAGTGGAGAGCGAGCGGTCTTCCGGGAGGCACCCGGAGAGGGTCATGAGGCCGGTCCCAGTGTAGGATATCGGCCTCCCGGAAATCCTCGCCTTCGAGACGGTGAAGGTCGAGTTGACCGCCGTCGTGGCGAAGTGGTTGGTGGCGTCCTGGAAGAGCTCCAAGGCGCCGCACTGCCAGAAGGAGCCGACGGTTCGGAACCAAGCGGAATGCGCCATGTCCTGCGCGGAGAACCGGAAGTCCGCCACGTAGTCAGACGACGGGGCGACCTCGGCCGAGCGGCACTGGAAGGTAGCGTTCGCGAACTTAGCGCCGGAATCGAACATGATGTCCTTCTGCGTGGAGAACGTTCCCGCCACGGAGTAGTTCCCTGGCAGGAACCGGGGCACCGGGGGCAGCGGGATGTTCCACTGTCCGACCCGGGAAGGGTACGTGAGGAACGCGGAGACGTTGGACTCGTCCTCCCCGGCGGCTATCCCGTACCATGTGGACGGCATCTCGCGCGATTCCGAGAGTAGAATCCACCGGCCCGTCACGGTCCAGTTCGAGGAGACTATCGCGCCTACGTCGGGAGCGACCGTGCAGGAGTCGTCCCATACGAACGTCCTCTCCCCGCAATCATGGGCGGAGTTGTATCCTACGACCGTCACCGTCCCGAGAGCGGTATCGGCATCGGCCAGCCCGGCCATCCCGTAGACTACCGTGTCGTTCCTGGCGCCGGACGGGGCGAACCCGTCGGAGTACGTGTCCACGAGGGAGTAGCTCCCGGGAACCCCGTTGTAGCGCTCGAGCCTCACGTCGACAATCCCGGCGTCGAACCAGGTGGACTCGGAGCGTCCCCCGTCGTCCAGGACGAACGGGTTCTGCTTGGCCACGAAGGCGTTGCCCTCCAGCGTGAAGATGTCCGCCGGTGTGTCGGAGTCGTGCAGGAGCACGGTCACGCGGCCGGCCGCGAGGGGACGGCCGCTGGAATCAATCCACTGGTTTTCAGAGAGGCTAATCTTCATTCTTCTTCACTCCCGGTTCCATGCCGCGTGCCAGTTCCATCGCTGCCTTGACGCTGTCGGTCTGGAACCTCTGCCTTGCGGACTCGAGGCCTATCATGTCCTTCTCCAGGGCGATTTCGTTGCGACGCGCCTCGAACCCTTCCTTGTGGCGGTCGAGACCGGCGTCGAGGCGGGCCTGGAGAACCATGTCCTCCTGCTTGTACTGGTGGTCGACGGCCTTCTTGGCGAAGTCTGCCCGGAGGTCTCGCTCGTTGTTCGCGCGTTCGAACTCAAGGTTCTTTATCTGCTCGCGGAGGTCCGTGATTTCCTGGTCCTTCTGCACGATGGATTCCTTCATAATCTCGACGGTCTGGAACGCCTCCTGCTCGAGTGAGGACGGTCCTTCCGCGGTGTTTATGGCCCCGAAGACGTTTCGGAGTACGGCGTTGTCCGGGTGGGACATGAAGATGCCGTTCACAAACTGCATCCTGCGGTCTTCCGGCACCATGCCCATGAGCTGCATGAGTTCCTGGCGAGCCACCTGGAGCTGCATCCTCTCGTCCGGGCCGGACATGACCTCGACGCGTCCCTCTACGCCGAGAAGGCGCAGGGCGCATTCGCCGGCTGCACGGAAGCTCTCCTTCATGTTGTCGAAGAAGTGGCGCACGGAGAGCTGCGACTGCCTCTCCTCGTAGAGAACCTGGGTGGCAGTCACCTGGGGCGTCTCGCCCGGCATGATGCCCTTGGCGTCAACGCCGGTGATGGTCGAGAGCAGCTCGAGCTGCGCCGCGATGATTCCGGTAATGTCGTCGAACTGCACGCGGTTGTCGATTCTCTCGGGAGGCTTTAGCTCGACGTGCCCGTCCTTCGTCGTCCTCTTGTAGAGGAGCAGCGGGTTCCCGTTGAACTGGTACGTCTTGTATCCCGGGGCGAGGGCCTCGGGAACGGCGTCGGAGTTCGTCATGAAGGTCGGCTTGGGTGACATGGCCAGGCGCTCGGAGAGCTGAGACCAGCAGTAGTTCAGAACCTTCTGGATGGACTTTCCCTTGGCGACTATTCCCTCCCACAGGGGCTCGTCGTTGTCGTCGTATGTCTTCTCTCCGTAGACTGGGAACACGGGCGGCCTGGAGAGCGGAAGCTCCGCCGGGTCGTCGAGGAAGCGGTCATGCAGCATTCTGTACACGGAGCACTTCCCGCGCTCGACGCGGTAGTACGTCACGATGACCATTGTCTCGGAGTCCTTGTTGTCAGTGACGTTCACGATGGCGCGTTCGCCCTTGGGAGTGACCCACTCGTCGCCGTACTTGGCGGAGACCCACGCCTTGCTCCTGTACTCGACTATCGCGCATTCGACGGCATCGTCGCCCGCGGGTGACACGGAATCCGGGTCCCAGTAGACGTTCTCCACCTTCTCGATGGAATAGAGCGCCGGGACGGGCATGGTTCCGCCCTCTCCGTCCGGGACGTCCTCGGAACCGAGGGCCAGGAACCCGAGGCCGAACGCCACGGAGTTGTGCAGCGCGTCGAGGGGGGCGCGTCCGTTGGCTCCGAACTTGAGGAACGCGTTGCACGCCCGGTCGGCCTCCTCCACGGGAGACCACCAGCGGAAAGGCCACGAACTGTAGCTGTTGACAGTGCAGTTTATCGAGTTGGAAAGCACGTTGATTGTACGCCTCGGCCTCGTGGCCTCCGGGAAGTACGTGTCGTCGGTCATGTCCCACTGCTTCCCGGAAAGGAAGCGGCGGTCGTCCTTTATTCTCGTCACCTGTTCGCTGCGCCGTGCGGAAGCCCTGCGCTCGAACTCCTTGAATTTCTCTATGGCTTCTTCTGCTGTGAGCATCGAATCCTCCGTCGTCACGGAAAGTAGGCCGGAGCTACCGGTCCTCCTTCTCCTTCATCGCGCTGTCGACGACCTTCTTCTGGTCGGCGCTCAGGGCCCTGTACCACGTCTCGTCCCTGTAGTCCTTGAATGTCGACGGGCCGACTCCCAGCGGGTTCACCTTGATTGCCGGCTCGACACGTCCGCCGAAGTAGCCGATGCCCTGTCCGGCACGCAGTCCGGCCAGCCTCCACGGGGAACTCTGCGCCTCGTCGGCGTACTTGGCCGGGAACAGCCTCTTGTACGTGTCGGCGTTGGCCTTGTTCAGCTGGAAGAACTTCGCCATCCGGGCGGCATTTTCAGTCCCTTCATTGAATTGTGGCGTTAAGTCGGCGAGCTCGAACTTCCCTTCCTTGGTTAGTTCAAGCGTGTATGCCGGAGTCTTCCTGTACCGTTTCAGTACCTTCGCCGGTGACGGCAGGTCGGCCGGTTCGAACCCGAGCAGCTTCAGTATCTCCGGGGCACGTTCCTGCGAACCTACTATGGTCTCGTACCTCGGAACCGACACGTTTAAGCGCATCGCTCTACCGTCACCATTGGACATCAGGCTTCGCCATGCCAGGCGTGCGGCGTCCTGTCTCGTGTTCAGGTAGTCCCGTATCGTCCGGGCGAGTTCCTCCTCTTCGGCCACGGTCGGGTCCCCGACACGGGAGCTCTTCGATATGCCGCGGGTGAAGTCGCGGGCCCACCTTCCCGGAACCCTCGTGGTGAGGGCCTGTACTGTCCCGAGCATCCCCGGACGGGTGAATCCCATCCCCGCGGCCACGAGCGGCGCGGAAGCGTCGAACTCGGCGCCTTCGTCCGTGTAGGCCGCCCCGGCCTGTCTCCCGGTCTCGAAGAGGCCCTGGAGGGCTGCGCCGGCCACCCCTTCCATCGGGGAGGGGAGCGCCTTCACCGCGGGAAATCCGGGAGCGGCCACTATACCGGCAGCGGCACCGGCATCAATCGCGGCCAGCTTCGCCACAGTCTCGTTGTCCACGTCGGAACCATCGGCAATCGACCGCTCGAAATATTCCGTCAGCGATGGGTACGCCAGCTTGGTAGGGATGTACCACGCGGACGAGCGCATCTCGTCAAGCAGCTTGCCCCTGTCGAAGTCCCCCTGGTATTCGGAGAGCTTGTCCAGGAACTCGGCGAAACCTTCCTGCGTGTACGGGTACCCGAACTCGTCGGCTGCCTTCATCTTCAGCTTCCCGCCGCCCATGGAGTACCAGTCCTCGCCCTCTTCGGCGGCACCGGCCAGGAGCGGGAGGAACTTTGCCGCCTCCTTCTCCTTCGCGAGTATGCGCGGGTCGCGGTCAATCCCGAGGGCCCACTTCCACATCCCGGATGCGGGGAGGTCCTTTAGCTCCAGCATGTCGTCGTTCGTCACGGCGTCGTACGGGAACTGCTTCGCCAGGTGTTCCATTACTCTGTCGTACGTCCCCTTCCTGCCCAGCTCGTCCGTGCGCCACCCCTTGGAGCGGGTATACTTGCCCCAGTCCTCGGCAGCGGCGAGAGCCGTGTCGTGGAGTAGGCCTTGCCATTCTTCTCTCGTGAGCTTGTCCATGCACTTACCTCGTGGTCTTGCCGCAGGTGCGCTTTACCTTCCCGCCGACGTTGGTTATGGTGACGGTCTTTCCGTTCGATGCGCTGTACGTCTTGGAATCCCCGGTCTTCAGGTCCCACCCGGAAATCTTCTCGGATTCCTTGATGGCTTCCTCTTCCTCGCGCCTTTCCTTCGCGTCGGCCGCGGCCTTTCCCTCGTGAGTGCCGGTCTGCTTCAGATTCTCCTCCCGGGTGTTCCTCTCCTGTCCCTTGGGCAGCTTCATGAGGGACTCGAGGAGGGAATCCTTCTGCGCCTGGGAGAGGCGCCCCTTATCCAGAGACCTGTTGTAGAGCTCGTCCCACCCGGAGAAGGTCGTGGCGTCCTCCGTAGCGCCGGTCGGTATCTCTATCGGCGTGTATTTCTCGCCGAAGTCGCGGAGGTAGTCTTCCTCCATGGACGCGATTGCACGCTTCCATGCGTTCTGTGCGGAGGGGCTTCCCTCGGACATCATGATGTAGGCGTTGTCGATTTCCTTCCGGCGGGCGGTCTTCTCGCCCTTCCCGGCGTTCTTCATCTCGGCCTTGCGGAGCTGGAGAGTCCTCTCGTTGTAGGCTTCCTGCCTGGCGAGCTGGCCGCGGGTGTCAATCCTTCCAAGGTGGGCGAGGGCAGTCCCAGTGTCGCCTATCCCTGCGCGGTTACGGGCTAGGGCCATGTCGAGCTCGTCAAGCCCCTGGCCATTGGCCTCGAGATTCTGTATCTCGGTCTCAATCTCGGCAATCCTCGCCTCGTTGCGGCGGTATTCGTCCATGAGGGAAGCACCCTGCGCGTTCCGCTGGACGTCGAAGGTAGCCATGCCGCGGGACTGTACGCCAGGGGCCGACACTGGCTGTGCCGGCACGTTGGGACGGTATCCCTGCATCTGTTGGGCCGCGGGTGTCGCCCCGACGAACTGCCACTGGAAATCCTGTGTCATTTTCTGTCACTCCTTACTTGGCGTAGCCCGCCTCATAGTTCTTCCTGTTCCACCATGCCATGGAAGGGTCCTTGAACTTCAATGGCTTACCGTTCCGCTGGTAAGGCATCACCGCCCTCCCGATGGAGTCGGCCTTCAATAGTTCCTGCGCAGCCTTGGATGCCAGGTGCGTGTTCGCGTACTTGCGGAACGTGTACCATGTTCCCGGCTTGCTCGCCCACTGCACCTCGACGTTGCCTTCCGGGGTTATGCGTATCCCGGAAACCGCCGATGACGACACGGAGAACGGCCTGCGGTCCTTGGACTCGTTCCACCACTTCGGGTAGTTCTTCTCCTCCTGCCGGCCGAGCTCTAGCGCGTCGCGCACCTGTCTCGGCGTGGCGTTCGCCGGTAGGCTCTTGACATATTTTGTCAGCAGGTCGTTGTGCTCCTTGAGGGTCTGCTGCATGCCGGCCTCGTCGATTGTCGGCATGTCGGCCTTCCCGTGCTGGTTGAGGTTTGGAGCACCCGGGATATGCACAACGTTGTGGTAGTGGTACGGCTCCGGTGCGAACTCCTCCGGGTATCCGCCCGTCCCCACGTCGTCCCTTCCGGGAAGGTTTAGGTAGGTGGTCCTTCCCGGACGCGTCGCCGGTCCACCTCCCATGAGCACGGCGGCAGGAGAGGACGCCCCCGCGGACAGCCCCATGAGGAACTGCAATACAGCCTGTGCCGAAGGTGCCATCGCCATGCTATATACCCAGCTGCTGCGCTATCTCGGCGTTCCTAGCCCTGAGTTTCGCCAGTTCCTGCCGGAGCTGCAAGAGCCTCGGCCCCCTGTCCCGGAAATCCCCAAGTAGGGCGGAGTATTCCCGGTCCGCCTGCATCTTCTCGTAGCCCCTCGCCGCGGCACCTACATTGGCGCCTACGGCGTTTAGGTCGGAACTCATGCGCTCAGAAGGGTCCCTCGGCGCCGCGTTGGGTACCGTGAACCCTGCCCAGTTGAACGTGAAAGACATCTTACCGCCCCCCGAAGTAGGAGCCCATGAAGCTAGCCCCGGCGTTGGAGAGACCTCCGAGGAGGTTCCACGGGGAAGTGCCCTGGTTTGCCTGGGCGACACCCATGGTCGTCTGCGCCTGTGTGTTGAGCCCGCCGAGCCTGTTGTTCATGGAAGCGAGTGTCGAGTCGCCCATGCCCTGGATATACTGCGCCCTGTCGTTCCCGTACGCGTCCACGGCGGCCCCGAGGCGGGACTGCTGCGCGTTGTAGTTGTTCCACCCGTTCTGGCTGTTGGCGTTGTACTCCTGCATCGCCTGGCTGCGGTCCTGCATGAGCCTGTCGTACGACTTCTGCCACTCCTCCGAAGCAAGAGCTTGCTGGCGTGCCCCTTGACGGGCGACAAAATCTGACGAAAAATAGCCCCCGTTGTTGGCGGCTTCCCTGTTCAGCTGGGACATCGCCGCGTCGACCCGCTGGTTGAAGGCCGGGTCGAGGAACTCGTCAACGCCCTTCCCGTATGAGAACGCGTCGTTCTGGTACACGGGGCTGTTCAGGAACTTGGCGAGCGCGTCCCCGTATGCGGCGTTGCCCGCGCCGTAGGTCGATGCCAGGAGATTCCGGTAGTTGGCTATGTCGCCCTCGTTGGAGGCGACGGCCCTGTCGGCCATCCCGGAAATCTTGTTGTACGCGTCCTCCATGAGCTCGGTGTTCTCGAGCCCGGACAAGTAGTTACCAGCGGCGCTTCCTGCGGCGAGCGCCCCGCCTATGATTACCGGCCACATGCTACCTAGCCTCCTTGGGGTCCTTCTTCCTTTCCCCCTTGCCACCGCCTTCGACGGCGGATGCCATCTCGAGGTTGTCCAGGTACTCCTCCATCATGTCGTTGAGCACCCGTATTTTCCTAATTATTTCAGAGTTTTCCATGCTTACCCCGTCGCTATGAAAGTAGGGCCCTGGGGCATGCCCGGTCCCCGAAAACCTGTATCGTCGCCACCCCGGGGAACGGCATGTCGAACACCGTGTCCCCGGGCCTGACTATCACCGCGGCCACCGAACCGTCCGTACCGGCCACTGTCGCCGCCACGGGCACCTTGAACGAGAACGGGAGTGGCGATGCTCCCGAGTCCAGCGTTGCCTCCAGCACGAGGAACATGGGCGTCTTTACGACGTGCCAGTCCCCTGAATCGTACTCGTTCCAGATGCCGGAGAGCACCTCGAGGATGTCTACTCCCGTTGAGCCCTTGTTCACTATCCCGTTGAACATCAGATGACCCCCGTGGTCGGAGTAACTCGCTGGGAGCACGCGGTTATTTCCAGGGAAGTAGGATGGCTGTATGTCGCCCGGAGGACACAGAGCCTGTTCATCCCGAGCCCCATGAAGCGTACCCTGTGGGAGTAGTCGCCCGTCCGGCCCATCTTGCAGGAGCGCACGTTGCCGAAGGTGTTTCCTCCGTCACGGCTCACCTGGAGAAGGAGCTCGGGTTGCAGGGAATAGTCCTCCCAGCAGCCAACGTCGCACTCGATAGTCAGCTCGTTGAAGACGAAAGGCTTCTCGTCGTTCACGACCACGGCACCCTGCCTGTGGCGTATTACCGGGAGCCTGTCGCACCCGTTCCCGTAGTCCTCCCACCAGTAGGACTCGGAGAACGAGTACATGCACCCGTCGTCGCAGAAGGCATGGAATCCGCCACGGAACCATGCCATGGCAGACGGCCTCCACATGACCTCCTCGCCCGTACCGAATACCCTGGAGGTCCTCTGGGCCCACTGTCCTGTCTCGGTGTCATACGCCCAGCACTCGCCGAGGTTCATGCAGAACAGGCAGTAGAAGACGTGGTTTCCCTGGGCATACGCGAACGCGAACGCGGAGTCACCCGTCTCCCCGAGGAGCTTGTCGTCCAGCCAATCGGGCGACACCTTGGAATAGCTCTGCCCGGACACCATGAGCACCCCCTTGGCATAGGATTCGCCCGACCCGAGGTAGTACAGGTTGCTCCCGCACACGGCTATCGAGTGGGGCGCCTGGAGCCCGTTGGATGCGTTGGTGGTGTAGCTCTGCCTGGTCCAGGTCTCGTACTCGCCCGACCCGCGCTGCCAAATCTCGACGGTCTTGTACCCGAAGAGGTACAGGTTTGGGCCTACGGCCGCTATCGCCCGGATATTGTCGGAGGACGAGCTGGCGTTGATAAACTGCTGCGTCCCGTAGCTGTCGTAGAACATCCAGTCGAAGGAGTCCACCTCCTCCGTCAGAATCTTCAGCGAGTTGTTCGGGTCGTAGACAGGCACCCTCTTCCCGTCTACCACCTGTGTCTGGAACACCTCGCGCATTGGGGTGTTCAGCGGGTACGGCACGGAGTAGTACGCGAAGCCGGACGACGCGTCGTCTATGACCACGCTACCCGCGACGCAGCACACGTGGGATGGCGCAATCTGCCCGCCACCTCCGTTCACCCTGTCGGGGAGAGTTACGCGCCTGAGCGTGCCCCCGTCCACCAGGTTGTACGCCCACAGGTTCGTCCCGTCGGCCATGAGGAGGAACGGCCTTACGCCGCCGGTCTCCGCGAATGAAATCCGGGAAGCTCCGGGAGCGACCTGCCCGAGCTCCGCAACGTTTCCCGTCGAGTCTATCCGGTAGGCCCTGCTGCCGAACACCGCGAAGCAGTTCTCTCGCTGCTCGTCAGTTTCCAGTCCGACAGAGGACACGAATGAGCCGCGGCACCTCGTCCCGGCGAGGAGAGTCTTCTCGTACTTGAGGCCGGGGACTGACGCGAGGAACTCGGTCCCTTCGCCCTTCTCCAGGTACATGTTGCATGTCCACGATGAACCCATGGTCGCCGGGTGGCGACCCCTGTTGGTCCCGGGGGACAGGAAGTAGTTGGAAACCTTGGTGGCCATGCCGCCTCCTTACATTCCTGTACCGGCCAGGCCGTCGGCGTATCTGTCGCGCCAGGAGCTTCCGCCTGACACCCCGGCTGTCGCCATGCGGAGCTGCGCGTTCGGTGTCTCTATGAGGGACTTCGCGACGTTGAAGTCTACCAGGCAGTCGGCCTTCTTCTGTTCGGAGAGCTCGTGGAAGCACGCCAGCCTGTAGCACAGCGCCGACATGATGAGCTCGTTGTAGATGTCCGGGAGGTAGATGGTGTCCTCTAGCGCGTAGTGGGGGAGCTGCCCGTTGAACCACACCCGGATTTCCCCGTGGGAATCGCCGTCGAGAATGAGCTTCCCGACGTTGCGCGGTACGCCGTCCGGACCGGTCTCTATGCGTATGTCGTAGCTCCATGCGCCTGCCAGTGTGCAGGGCGGCTGCGTGGCCATCGCCTGCTTGTCGCCCGGGCGCAGGGGGAGGAACCTGTTGCCGAGCCGGCGTGATACCCCGACGATGCTCACCGGGGGTCTCATGTTGACGGCGTGCCCGTCAGTCTCGCCGGGGGCGAACACCTTGAACTCGGCGCAGTTTCCGCGCGGAAAATCCTTCCAGTCCTGGGAGAGGGTGATGTAGCCGTCGGAGTTCAGCTGGCTTATCGCCCTGTTTAGCTCCTTGACGCCTACCTTCTCGTAGTCGCCCCCGGTGGTCTCCCCGATACCGGTTATGCCTATGCTCTCGTAGGCGTCGTGAATGAGTGAATTGACTGCCAGCATTCTCTACCTTTCCCTTAAAACGGTTTGTGCTCCTGCACCAGGAAAGTAGGCGGCAAACGGAAAGCGGGCCCAGGAGGGCCCGCTTGAAATTACGTGGAATTAAAAATGGCTATATGAAGATTATCCGGGAAGGTATCGGAAAAGGGGGAGGCTCGCCTCCCCCTCTGCCTTACCAGGAGAACAATCCCAGACTATTCCTTTTCGAAATAGATTACCACGGCGTCGCGGGGCTCGTATAACGAGGCCGCATACGTGGAGTCGATGCGAACCAGCTTGTCGAGGTTGTTGCCGTCGCCGAAGATTCTCATCTTCACGGAGCTGCCGCCGACAGTGGACACCATTTCCTCGGTGGAACCAGGAAGGGTGTCGAACTGGTAAGTATCGTACGCAAGGCAGGACTCGCTGCGCACTTCACATACCTGGTACGTGGTAGACGCCGTGAGGGCGTTGACCAGGGTGATTGTGGTAGTGCCCGCGGCAACCCATGCGTTGGCGTTCACGTAGGACGTGAGGCCATGGATACCGATGCGGAGCGGCGAAATCTTGCCGGAAGTACCCGCGGCGTTGACTTCGGTGACAATCACGGACACAGGCTGACGGGTCTCTATGCCCGAGGTATCGACCACATAGAGGCCGGCCACTGTGAACACGGCGCCCTTGATGAGGTTGGTACCGGTGATGGTGTCGATTGTCTGGAAGCCGACAGTAGTGGAAACGCCGCCGATGGTCTCGGTAACAGCGGTCGGAGTGATGACGCCGGAGTTGGCCACGGCCGGAGCGGTAGCGCCGACGGTGATTTCCGGGAGGTCGGGAGACTCGACCCATTCGGCGGTGCTGTACTTGCCGATTGCGTTCTCGCCGTAAATCTTCTCCATCCGTGCGGACGGGAGGAACTTGTTGAGAGCGGCACCGCTGATGATGCTGTTGATGTCCGGGTTCAGGAAGCCGACAATCTTGGAGTCGAGCGCCAGGTTGCGGAGCTTGGCCGTAGCCTTGCCCAGCTGCTTGAAGTCGGCACCGGAAGCACCGCCCACCTTCGGGACGATGAGGGACTGCATTCCCTTGTAGATTTCGTTCTCGACAATCTTGCGTTCCTGCGTACGGGCGAGAGTGGTAGCCCACGGGCCACCGATTTCGTCCTGGAACGATTCGACGTCACCGAGGCGGTTCCAGGAGGTGAGCTCGGTAGACACGTTGTCGTTGTCGAGCATGACGTTCGTCTCGACTTCGACCACCTGGGACGGGTCGGCGACAACCCCATTCACGACCTTGGGCTTGCCCGGAATGTAAAGGGTGTAAGATTTTCCGTACTTCTTTCCCTGGAAGTCGGACTGCTTCATCTTTGAGACGGAAGCCTTGGTGAACACGCGAGCGTCTGCCACGTTGGCAGCGACGAGCTTCACCTTCTTGTTATGAGAAAAAGAGGATGCCATGTATTGACCTTTCCTTTGACTGCGTCACCGACGCTAGATGGCCAGTGACAGATTTTGACACTCCCGGAAATTCCGGCAATGCCCTGTTTCTTGTCCTTTCGGCCCGTGCGTCCGGTCCTGTAAAATCACGCAATCATCGGGATGGCCCCCGGTCGGCGGAGAGGCAAGGGGGTAGCTGGTCCTCTTTCCTTCTACCCCCATAGTAGGGAAAACGGCCCTAGTGCCTGCGTTCCCTCACGAAGGCGATGAGGTCGTCGTCCGATTCCGACTCGAACATGTCCTTCGCGTGGCCTGCCGGAATTGCGCCCGGCTTGCCGATGTTCGGCATCCTCGTGCGCTCCTGCGGCTGCTCCGGCTTGTGCGCTGCCCTTTCCCGGATTTCCCGGGAGAGGTCGTGCATCTCCATGACGGCGACCATCGGGTTCCAGGCCTTGCTCATGACCCTGGCGAATGACTCCTTCGTGGAGAGCATCTCGTTGAGCACGGCCGGGCCGTCCGGCTGGTGGAACACGTAGTCCCTAACCGCAGGGTGCTGGTCGAGCAGCTCGCGGAGCCCGTTGTCGACACCGAGCTTCACGCGGCCCATGAACTTCCCGTAGCTCTCCTCGTCGCTGAAGGTTGCCCTGGCGTTCGCGTCGAACTTCTGCATGGTCTCCTCCTGGGCCTTGCGGAGTTCCTCCTCCTCGCGGGCGGCCTTGTCGCGCTCGGCTGCCTGTTCGGATTCCTTGGCGGCGCGTTCGGCCTCCTTGGCGTTCATGCGGCGCTCGACCAGGTAGTCGATGTACGCGTCGTCCCCGCCCTTGCCGTCGGCGAAGTCCGCCCTCGTCTTGACCGGTTCGTCGGCAGCGCGGGCCTTCTTGATTTCGGCCAGTTCGGCCGTCACCTTGTCGAACTTCCCGGACATGTCGGCGATGATGTTCTCGTACTTGGACGCCTGCCTCGACAGCTGGCGACGGAAGGCGTGCTCGGCCTTTTCCCGGGGAGTGAACTTGGACGTGTCCTTCGGGGCCGGCTTTTCATCCGGCTTCTCGTCGGTCTTGTCCTCGGGCTTCTCCTCCGGCTTCTCATCGGGCTGCTCCTGTGGAGCTCCGTCACCGTCCCCTTCCTTGGCCGTTTCCGTGGCCTGTGGCTTCGTTTCCTCGGCAGGGGTATCGTCAGTACCCCTGTCGGTCGAAACGGTCTCCTGGGATGTCCCCTGCGAATCCTTAGGGGTTTCCGTCCCTTCATCGGCCATTATCTCGGCCATTACTTCTTCGGCGTAGCTCATTCGCTATTCTCCTGTGTTTAGTTCCACGACGACCCCCGCGGCCGTCAGAATGTTCCCGTATATGTCGCACGTCCCGTCGACGCACCCTATGGGGAGTATGTCGGCGGTGCGCTTGGCCGCGGTGTCCCTCATGCGGAGGTCCTTGGCCGTTGTCTCTGCACACCTGTGCAGGTACGAAATTATTTCCCGTGGATTCCGGGAGAGGTCCACGGTGTCCATCTTCGGGAGTATCCGGCAGACCACCTCCATGCGGAAGTCCTCGTCCCTGCGGTAGGACTCCGGGAGCTTCCCCTTAGAGATGCGGGTCGCTATGCCCCACCTCGCGAGGTTGACCGCGAAGACACCCACCTGTTCGTCTATGGCCGGGTCGGCATTACCCTCGCGCCTGGCGACGAGCGCCTCGCGGAGAGCCCCGGCCCATTCCGTCCCTACAAGAATCCTGTCACCCATCCCTCACACTCCTGCACGCCTCCTCGGTCGCCCTGTCGAACTCCTCGCGGGACATCCTCCCGGCGAAGTACCTCTCGTACATCCTGTCGGAGCGGCACACGTCCGGGCGGTCCTCGTAGATGGAGCAGAGGTTCCCATCCAGGAACATGCAGGAGCCGTCCTCCTTGGCCATCCGCTTGTATCCCTTCACCTTCCCGACGTGCCTACAGCAGGCACCGCACTTCTTGCACTCGAACGCCATGCCTACCCCATCATCGCGAGCTCGCGCCGCGTCTGCTCCCGGTACTTCTTGCTGTCGGCCGCAGTGACCTGTCTAATCGCCGGGTCGTCGCCCGTGTAGCGGTCAAGGCACGTGAGGGCTGCCGCGTCACCCACGTCCGGGGACATCCCTATCAGCTTCCGCCACTCGTCCTTGTCGATTACCAGTAGCCGTCCCTGGTTGTCCTTGTGCCAGGTGCATGTGCACAGCTGCTGCCTCAGGTGGGCGACCGCGTCGGAACCCACGAGGTTCCCGTCCGCGTCGTAGATTATGGCTTCCCGGGGGAATCCGGGATGGAGGCCGTGCTTGACGTGCCAGGCTAGGTTGAACCACATCTCGGCCCGTATGTTCGCGTACTCCTTCTCGTGACCCTCGCTCGCCCTCTCGGCGAAGTGTACCTGGCGGCAGGGCATGTGGTGCTTGAGGATGTTGAACGCGTACTCCGACCACGCGAGGTCCATGTTCAGCATCGTTATCGGCGTCCTCGTGTGAAAGTCGAGGATGTACTTTACGACCCACTCGTGGCTCTTTCCGTGGAACTCCTTGATGTCGAGGATGGTGTTGCCGCGCCGGACGAACCATCCGAACGCGTCGCGCTCCGTCGTTCCCTTGGCCAGGTCGAGCCCTGCCATGACCCTGCTGTCGGTGGTCGGGGCAGCTATGGACGGGAACTCGTCCTCGTGTATGAGGGTGTTGCCGTCGCCTGACAGAACTATGTCGGCGTAGAGCTCTTGTCGGCGCATCGCCTCCGACTGCATGCCCCGCTCGATGACGTTCAGCTGCTCCTTCGTCAGGGAGAGGTTGTCGTACGTGGTCGCCTTCACGATGTCCCAGTCCTCCGACCCGGCCAGCTTTCCGGCGAACCTGTGGTTCCACAGGGAGGTGGAACGAGGGGTGGTCGCGCCGAGCACGAAAGGACGAACCACGTCGGGCCCACGGCAACAGGGAGTCAACACGTCAAGGATGTCGAGAGGGGCCAGGGCGACCTCGTCTAGCAGAAGCCCGGTTATGTCATCGAGTCCGCGCACCCCCTCGATAGCCTCGTACGATGAACCAAAAATCGTCCAGTCCTTGTAGGTCACCCGCAGGGGGTTCATGCAGAACTTCACCGAGTCCTCAAGGCCCCATTCCTTCGCGCGGTTTCGGAGCTGGCGGAACAGGACGTCTCGGAGGGCGTCGTACTTCTGCGCTGCCATGATGAGGTTCTGCCCCGAGAGCAGGCGTATCATCCCGATGGCTGAGAGGGTGTAGGTCTTGCCCGAGCCGCGTCCCATGACGGCGAACGTGAAGGGGTTCGTAGCGTGGTACATCTTCTGCTGGTAAGGCAGCAGCCCGAGGCGGTACGTGCGCATCCTACTCCTTGGCCGGCTTCTCCGGCACGGTGAAGTCCTCGATGACTAGCTTGACCGTCGAGTCCTTCTTCACGTTGGCGTTGGCGGTGAGGTCGACCTTCTGCGCGATGGCGTCAGGCGACTGGTCGTGCGTCAGACCAGTGAGCTTTAGGGCTTTTTCGAGTACGTTGATGTGCGACTCGTTCCGTGTCTTGATGGCTGTGACAATCTCCGCGCCGATGTCGAGGTTCTCGCACATGGCGACGAGCATCTTGGCCCGCTGTTCCCGGCGCAGCTTGCGCATCCTGGCGGCGTTCGCGGCGTACTGCTTGGCGGTCTCCTTCGTGATGAACTTACCGTTCAGGGGACGGCCGTTCTTGGCACGCCGTATTTCGGTGGGTTTTTCGGTAGCTTCGTCGACTATATCTTCGCTCATGACATCCTCCCCGCGACAACCTCGCGCAATATTGCATAGAGTAGGAGAGGCATGTTCTGCGAGTCGCGAAGTCCCGGATACTCCCGGGCGAGGTACTCGTCGGGGTCAATACGTCCCTTCCGGGATTCCCGTGCCTGCATGGCAGTCTCGGGAGACTTCTCCGGGGTTGCCTGCCTGGCGCTCTCGGGCGACTTCTCGACGGCCTCCTGCGTGTCCTTTTTTGTACTTACGGTACTTACCGTACTTTCCTGCGCCGGACGCTGCTTCGCCGACGGCTTCCTGGTATCGGCCGATGAGGCCTTCTTGGTAGTGCTCATGTAGGGAAGTTTATAGCCGGGCGTACACTAAAAAGTGCACGGAGCGAAGAAAAACCGCGCAAAAGCGAAGGTACTCGCCATCAGCGGGTCCATTTTCCCGTACTTTCCCGCCTTCGGACGGGCCGGGAGGCGCACAAATTGCTAGGTTCGGAGTGCAAGGCGTACACGCCCGCGTACACCGACGGGGTACTCGGAATCACCAGTTCGCCTTACCACACGTATATCAGGAGATTTTCAATGGCTACGTACACCATCATCCAGAAGAACAAGGGGGCCAAGGGACACCCTAGGCCGAAGTGGTACATCCGCGAGAGGGAGTCCGGGAGGTACCGGGACATCCGTCTGGACACGGAGGACAGGTCCGTGGCGGAGGAGGAACTCATGAGGATACGCCTCGCCGCCGCGGAGATTTCCAGGTCGGGAGGAACCGGCGACCCGGCGGACGCCCTCGCAATCCGCAGGAAAGGCCCCTCACAGGGCGTCTTGTCCCCAGTGGGTATATTGGATAGGTGGATGGACGAAATGCGCCTGGAGGGCCTCCGTGAGGGCACGGTGGAGAGGTACGGGAGGTGCGCCCGGTTCCTGCTGGGAAAGTTCCCGGACCTTACCCCGGAATCCGTTAGGGCGGCCATGGCGTCCACTGCCCCCAGGAAGGCGAACACCAGGAGGGCGTGCGGCAACGCCCTGCGGTCGCTGTTCAGGCACATGGGGAGGAGGGACCTCGAGGACGCGGTTCCCCACGTGAAGTCGGACCCGGGACCGGACCGGCGGTGCTGGACGAGGGAGGAGATGGCGGAGATAGTGATGACGGCGAGCTCGGACACGGCCGAGAGGACCCTGCAATACAGGGAATACTTCGGGATGATGGCCGCGATAGGCTCCAGGGACTCGGAGACCAGGGCCCTGAGGTGGGAGGACGTCGGGGAGGACGGGACGGTGACGTTCAGGTCGTCTGTCACGAAGTCGAGACGGACCAGGGTGGTGCCCATCCCCGTATCGCTACACGCCTCCCTGGAACTTCGGAGGGGAGCTCCCGGCGATGAGGTGTTCCCGCTGGTCGGGAGTTGCCAGGCCACCCGGTACAACGTGCTCAAGCGTGCACTGAGAAAGCTGGGGCTCGAGGGAGGGCTCCACGGGTTCCGGCGCGGGGTCAGCGAGGAGCTCTACGGGAAGTGCCGGGACATAAGGTCGGTGGCGCAGCTCCTGGGACATTCCGGGAGCGTGGCCATGGAGCACTATTCCCGCAGGAGGACGGCGGAGGAACTCCGGGAACTCGTCGAGAGGGACTAGGGCCCGTGGGTCTTCACCCCTATGGATTCCAGGTACTCCTCCTGGCATTTCTTGCACAGGTCGACGGAGATGATGTCCTTCTCGACATGGGCTTCGATGGATTTATCGTGTATTCTTTCCCGTAGACATTCCGTATCTCCGAAGGAGCTCGTTCGAAGCGTTTCGATTTTTTTTTTTTTTTTTTTTTTTTTTTTTTTTTTTTTTTTTTTTTTTTTTTTTTTTGTTTTTGGTTGTGGGGTG